>Ga0335071_10000438_pt1 | contig 46851 bp, 41 predicted proteins | sample Lox_Sample_15_FD_206724 | JGI IMG/M metagenome (GOLD analysis project Ga0335071, IMG submission 206724) | Soil microbial communities from Loxahatchee National Wildlife Refuge, Florida, United States - Lox_Sample_1.5 | ecosystem: Environmental > Terrestrial > Soil > Wetlands | place: USA... | reverse complement strand
CGGTCGCGAAGGCCCTCGGCACGGGAATTTGCCGCCGGGGCCCGTTTCGCCATCGAGATGACTTTATTCACGCAAAATTCTCAATGGAAAGAAGTTAACTACTAAGCCTCAGGGCGCATGAGGCCAGGGTTAGTGTGACCGAGGCAAGGGGATTTGGGAATAGCGAGGTTCGCCGAAGCGACGAAAGGGTAACGGCAAAGGGTGCTGCAAACCGTGCGAGAAGGTTGTTAGTGGGTACGACAAGGGGGGAGGGGGAGGGGGGAGGAGGGGTGGGGGTGCGTGGTAGGCTGGGGAAGAAGGTCCATAAACCACAAAGTTCGACATGCCGAGCGATGGAGTGCGCCAGAGCGACCGCGTAACCCTGCAACTGCAGGTGGAAGCGTCGTGGTCCGCCAACGGGAAGGGCACAGAGACCCGCCAAGTTGCCAAGACATTGATGGTGAGCCGCAACGGCGGAGTGATATGTCTGCCCGACAAACTGTTTCCGGGACAGGAAGTCACGCTGCATAGGAAGCTGGAAGGCGATCACATAAAAACAGCAAGAGCACGAATCGTGGCGGAGATTGACCGCGAAGCGGGCGGGTTCATTTACGCAATTGCGATCATGGATCCACGCGCGGATTTCTGGGAGATTGACTTCCCTGCCCCGCACAAAGCGCATGAAGCGCTGGCGCGACTGCTGATGGAATGCAGCTTTTGCCAATGCCGCGAGGTGGTGTACCTGAACGAGATGGAATTGAAGTCATTTGAGATTCGAAAATGCGTGGCGCGGCTATGCCGGCGATGCGATTCGCCATCGATCTGGGTGGAAGCGCAATCGGAAGTTGCCCCAGAAGAGCCGATGGCGACGCGGGGCGTCAATGAGGATCGGGTGGTGCCGCGGCGGAATCGGACGCGGGTGAAGGCGCGGGTGCTGGCGTGTATCCGGCGGCGAGGATTTCAGGAAGAAGTGGCGCTGTGTGAAGATTTGTCGAAGGGCGGAATCAGCTTTCGAAGCCGGAACCAGTATCCGGAAGGATCGAGGCTGGAAGTGGCGGTGCCATACACGCCGGGGGCCGGAGCGATTTTTGTTCCGATTCGAATTGTGTTCTCGCAGCCGATAGCGGCGGGGTTGTTCCGTCATGGAGCGGCGTATTTGAGGCCGCCGGAATAGACCGAAGAGAGGAAGCCGGTCAGGACGAGCAGATTATTTGTTAGGTTGGGCTGAGAGAATCGCTTCCCAGTTGATGATGGCATTCCAAAGCATGCGCTGATCACCACGATTCAGATCGCGATGTAGCGGATTGAAGTTGAACGTGACGACATGGCCGCGGCCGACGGGAGAATCGAGAATCGCGGGGCGGCCAATTAAATTCCCCTCCCCCCAGATCTGGCCACTCACGAGAATTGGCGCGTCGTGATCGCCCCATTCCAGAACAACGGCGGTGGGATCGAGGGGGCCGTCGAGGCACGTGGTGCAGTAGGCCATGCGCAGCCAGCGCCGTGGCGTGGAGTAGAGCGGGAGATTCTGCCGGAAGACCCAGGTGTGCGACGGGTAGCCGTATGCAATCGGATGGTCGGGTCGATCGAAGGTGACGCGGAGATGCGCGCCGGGGGTGCGCGTACCGGTTTGCTGCGACGCAGCAGCGGACTCTGTGCCGCCGCCCTGAGTGCTGCGAGGAACGCCGCCAGCGTCGCGACGGACACCGCGAACGATGCCGGCTTCGAGCGGAAGCATGGAGCCGCTGCCGAGCGTAATGAGAAGGCCACCCTGTTCGACGAATTGCTGGATTTGATTCAGCCCTTCCCATGCAATGCCGCCAGTGATGTCGTCAGATTCGGCGGGAGTGCCAAAGCTGGGAGTCTGAGGACTCCTTTTGAATGGCATCGGGCTCCAGGTTTTCGGGATGCCCTGGATTTGTTCGGCGAGTTCAAGATCGACGTGGCCGCAGAGGAGAACATCGATTTTGTCGTGGAGATGACCGGCGCGAATATCTTCATCGCGAAGATAAATATATGGGATGTGCCGCTGGTCGAGCGAATAACGAACCCAGCCAATGGAATCGGTGTCGGCCCAAGGGACCCAAACGCCCAGGCGCGGGGTGATGGCCGTGTGCCGGGGCACGTCGGGCAAGGAGGAAACGCGGTCGAAATCGAGAGCCAGTTTCTCAGACGCAGAACGAACCGCGTCCGCGGCGCCGGGTTGATCGGCGATCAGCCAGGAGCCTGGAGGGAAGCCTGTTGCACCCGCAGAAAAGGGCTTCTCGGCAATTTCGATTTTGAGGTTAGAGAGCAGGTAGCGCGCTTCGAGAAGCGATTCCTGACCGGAATCCTTGAGGAGGAAAACGCTGCCCGATCCCGCGAGCGCGCCCTGTGGACGCGGCACTTCCGTGAGAGCGGTGAGCGTGATGGAACGAATTGACGGGTCCGCAATGGGGACAACGTTGAGATGGTAATGCGCGGGAAGTTCCCACGAGACGTCGTCGTAGGGCTCAGTGGCATCTTTTGGATAAGTCTGCGGAGTAAGCAGATCCACGGCGTAATTGCGGTAAGGCTGGTCAAGGCGAACGACGTAGGTACCTGCTGGAAATGCGCCTTCCTTCACAGTGATGGGCGCAACGGCGCGGCTGACTTCAATGTGTTGCGCGATCAGGCGAGAAACCATTTGCGCGACACGCAAAGGGTCTCCCTGTTTCTCTGGAATGAGGAAGGCGTAGGGTGGCTCGTCAAGACCTTTGCGATAAGAGTGCAGACTCTTCTCGTAGAAATTGTGGAGCATCGCGTGGGAATTCGCGGCGGTGTAGTCAAGTGCGGCGAGCAGAGCGGATTCGTTGTAGTTGACGTTGTCGCGGGCGGACCAGGAGAATTCGCCGGAGGGAGGGGGGAGGGGGCGATACCACTCCTTGGAAGTTTCGTCGGGTTCGAGAGAGCGCTTGAGGGTTTCGGCGGTGCCGTTGCCGAAAGTCTCGTATCCGCGGCCGATGGAATTGTGGTTCATGGCAATGGAGTCGAGGAAAAGTTCGGCGAAGCCCTCGCCGAAATTCCAAGTGGAGACGCCGGGCATGCCCAAGGCGGTCAAGGACTGAACTTCGTAGAAACTCAGAGAAAGAAATTCGGTAAAGGTGATGGGGTCGACGTGCGGGTTGTAGGGGCCGGTACCGTTCCAGGTCATGAGGAGCGGGACGGCTTCGTGAAGATCGTGAACGACGGTGGGGTGCCATTCGAAAAACATGCGAGAGACGGCCTTGGTGGTTTCCTGAGAGAGTTGATGGGCGTCGCGATTGATATCGACAAAGACGTATTTGCCCCAGTAAGGGGGGGACTGGCGGGGAAGGGTGGCGAAATCAGTTTTGCCTTTGAGGTAGCGGTAGAACCACTCGACCTGCTTGTCGCGGCCATCGGGATTGCAGACCGGATTGATGAGCACGACAAGGTTTTCGCGGATACGGCGAATCATGGGCTGTTCGGAAACGGCGAGACGGTAAGCGAGTTCGAGGACGGATTCGGTGGAGCCGGTCTCGTCAGAATGCAATCCGGCATTGATGTAGTAGATGGGACGAGACGTGGAGATGAGTCGCTCAGCGGCAGCAGAATCGGTCTTGCGGGCATCCGCGAGAGAGGCGGTGGCGGCTTTCAGTTGATCAAGACTGGCGATTCCTTTGTCGTCGGCAATCGCAAGGAGGAGGATGTCGCGGCCTTCTTCGGACTTGCCAATGGTAAAGACGCGGACGCGGGGAGAAGCCGCGGCAAGCGCGCGGCTGTAGGAATAGGCTTTTGACGAGTCGACGAGTTCGCCGGGAGCGCCCATGATACGGCCGTAGAATTTGCGCGGCGACGGAACGGAGGAGGAATCGGGGAGATAGGAGACCCAGGGGGAGAGGAATTGGGATTCGGTGGTGGCTTTGACGATGTCTTCAACGGAGCCAGGTTCGGGAGTGTCATGAGAAGCGGAGGATTGAGCAAGTAAGGAGGCACCCGAGAAAATTGTGAGGAGAGCAAATAAAAGAGTGCGAATGGGCATGTGCCTCCGCCAAGAAGAATTCGGATGAAGAGGTGACGAGAGGAGTGTACTACAAGCGGATTGCGGACGAGATCAAGCCGTAGGTATGACGGCGACTGACGCTAGACGTGCTGCTTCCGCCAGCTTGTCGTCGCGAGTGGCGATCGGGAGGTGGCGGCGAAGGGCCAATTCGAGATAGGCGGCGTCGTACAGAGTGAGCTGAAAACGATCGGCTATTCGCAGAGTGCTCTCCCATGCTTGCGCGTCCGTTTCAGAATCAACTTCAATTGGGAGTGCTTGAAGCCTGGTGAGACTCGAGTCGCGGTATGCGTGATTGATGCGCCGCCGTTTGATCGAAACCTGAAAAGCGTTAGCAACCTCCAGGCGCCATAGAGCGGGCACAACGGCGCCGTTATCAGAAACCTGATCGAGAACATTCATGCTTGCTGTGGTCTGCTCGTCGTGGAAGAACCAGCAGAGAGCAAGCGAGGCGTCTATGACGCAGATCATTCACGGCCTTCATTGATGAGGTCTTTAATAGACAGGCCGTCCAGTCGCACGTTCTTGCTCATCTCCTTAATCTGGGCAACGGCGCGGCGAGCAGCTTCACGGTCAAAAGGCTTTTGGACAGGCCCAAGTCGAGCCACTTGTTTACCGTGGCGAGTAATGATGATTTCCTCGCCCTTTTCGGCGAGATCGAGGAGTTCGGCGAGCTTGTTTTTGGCCTCAAAGGCACCGATGGTCTTCATAATAAGCCCTTTATATAAATCTAGCTGTCATCTAGCTGACCTAATGCTAGCACAATCCCGAAGGGCTGTCTAGCTTTCGCTTAGCGGGTCAGCCTCCCGTTTGCGCTGCCGGCTCAAAGGTCGCCGCAACACCATTCAACTTGTTGATTCGACCATGCTTCCCCGGAAGAATGCACCTACCTGGCTGTGCTCCCGGCCATCATTGAAGGAAGAAGAAAAGTAACCGAGGAGTAGCATGGTCCCGTAGTGAGTACACTTACGAAATTGTCTGCTAAGCGGACCTAGGGGCCGTAGCGGCTGGCCCTTTTCGCCTTCGCGAAACCGCGCTTTTGGTGCACAATACCCCGCCTGGAGGTGGAGCATGACCCCTGCGGCAGCCAATCCGGCAATGGCATTGCGGACGGATCACCTGGCTCAACTCACGACCGGGTATCAAATCTCCGCGTGCCTTTACGCCGCCGCATACCTGAACATCGCCGACCTACTGGCATCCGGCCCGCGGAGCGTCGAAGACCTCGCGTCTGAAACTCAGACCAACGCAGACAGGCTCTACCGCGTCATGCGTGTCTTGGTGAGCGTCGATGTATTTCTAGAGCCTCAGCCGCGCACGTTTGCTCTTTCCCCCACTGCCGAACTGCTGCGCAGCGACATTCCTGAGAGCAGGCGCGGCTTCGTCCTATTCAGTGCGATGCCGTTCGTCACACATGTGAACTCCCACCTCCTCCATTCCGTTCAGACCGGCCAACCTTCGGTCGAGCACCTCTACGGCAAGCCCGCCTTTGAGTGCCTCACCACCATGCCGGAAGTAGCCTTCGCTTTCAACGAGGCCATGACCTCCATCAGCGCGTCTTTAGCTCCCGCGGTCCTGGATGCGTACAGCCTGGACGGGATTGGCACTCTGATGGACGTGGCCGGAGGGCATGGCTACTTCATCTGCCAAGCGCTCGACCGCTACCCCAACATGAAGGGCATCCTTCTCGATTTACCCAGCGTCGTGGAAGGTGCAAGGTGTGCGATTTGTGAGAGGAACATGGACCACCGTTGCACGCCTGTGGCCGGCAACTTCTTCGAGAATATCCCCTCGGGCGCCGACGCCTACTTTATGCAACACATTCTCCACGACTGGGATGACGAGCACTGTATGACCATTCTGCGCAACGTAAAGCAAGCCCTCGCAGGGCGGCCGAACGGGCGTCTCATCGCGGTCGACGTTGTGCTGCCGGAAGACTCCAAGCCACATCCTGGCAAACTCCTCGACCTAATGATGATGGTCCTTCCGGGAGGCCGCGAGCGCAGCGAGATCGAGTGGCGCGCACTCTTCGATAAGGCCGGTCTTACCATCAAGCGGATTGTCCCCACTGCCGCGCCCGACAGCGTGATCGAGGCCGTTCTCACCCGCTAATAGCGCCGCAAAAGGCCGCAAAGTATTCAAGCACACGGCCACTGAGGACTCGTATACAGCCGCCTTCTGAATTCTTGCACTTCACCATCGACGGTAGAGAGCAACAATCAAGAGTCTCAGCGAAAACTAAAGTTGCTGCGAGGTCCCGATTAACGGTGCCGACTCAGATGGTCGACGCGACACTCAGCGCAAGCCCACCTCGCGTTGAGAACAAAAGCTAAAATCGCTCGCTAGGTTAAATCAGCCGGAACACTGCTCTGGCTGGGTTTTGAGCGAGCACAGCCAGGTAGGTGCATCCTTCCGGGGAAGCATGGTCGACGAAGACTGAGGACTAGAGCAGCGAACTGGAGAGCAAGAAGACTAGCGGACGTCTATCACGACAAGAGTGATGTCATCCTGCTGAGTCATCGAGGCAGGTTGCCAAGCGCGGATCTCGGTGAGCAGAGTGTCTGTTAACTCAGAAGGTGGGCTCATCTGGGCGCGGAGAACAACCTGTTCAAGCTTAGCGTCACCGAATTGTCTGCCATTGGCATTTTCGGCTTCAATCACCCCATCGGTGTAGAGGAGAAGGCGGTCACCGGGGCGGATGGCAATGTCGCGCACGGGATAGTCGGGCTGCGGTGTCACTCCGAAAACCAGGCCGTTGCTTTCGATGCGCTGCAATGTTCCCGCGCGTGAAAGGAGCAGCGGGGGATGGCCCGCCGCAGAGTAACGCGCTTTGTAATTCTGGGTGTCTATAAACAGATAGGCAGCGGTTACGAACTGATCGGGTGCTTGTCCAGAAAGCATGCGATTTAAACCCTGCAAAACATCTGCAGGGGAAGCAACACAGGAAACGACGGATTGCACAGCCATCTTCATCATCGCAGCGATCAGTGCGGCAGGCACGCCGTGGCCGGAGACGTCGGCCACCAGCACCCCTACGCGATACGGATCAACTTGGATGAACTGGTAGAAGTCTCCGGCAACTGCAGACATGGGATGGTAGGCCGAGGCGATGCGCAGGTTCGAAACCGAAGGGACGTCGTCCGGAAGAATGGTCAATTGAATCTGACGGGCGGTTTGGAGCTCGCTTTCGATGGCGATCAGGCGGCGCTCGTTCTCGAAGGTTCGCTGTAGAGCAATATACCCCAACGCGAGGGTCCACACGGCGAAACCGATGGGCTCGGCGTAACGAGGCGGCTCGCGATCGAGGACCCAAGACGCGTTGGAGAACAGTGCCACGACTGCGATGGCTGGAGCCACGACTCTCAGAACATGGCTCTGGATGACAAGATACCTCCGCGAGAGTCTGGGAACGACAACCACCGTGCTAACAACAAGTAGCATACAGATAGCGATCACGTTGTTGAGGATCAGGAACTTGTAGGGTTTCGCGGTCACGAAGTACCAGCTCAGGCTCAGGATACCAATGCCTCCGCCCAGAGCACCGAGCAATTCAATCAATTGCCGTAACTTACCGAGGCTGAGCTCGACCCAGAACAGCAGTCCGGGCACTATCAGCATGTAGTCGACGAAGACGACGACGCGATCCGGCCATGGCGAATTCAGAGTAGGGGCTAGGGCGTTGGCATTCCAAGCCAGGATGCGAGCGCCGTACATCCCGATAAAGAGTCCGAACCAAAGCAAGACGCGGTACTCAGCGCGGCGGCGAATAGCGGCAATGCCGACGGCACATAGACCGACAAATGTAAAAACCGGTCCCAGAAATAGTTCGAGCATAAGATCGAGCGCCATGAGAGATGGATCCGTCCGGGCTCATGCTACGAAGCTTGCGTTCTAACCGCAAGCCCGCAATGGGGAAACGAACCGCAAATTCCGTTTGTTGAAACCGAAATAGAATCGGTTGACGCGGACGGCGAACCGTGGAATCTTCGCCGGAGGGCTTTTAGGACAAGAACTCCACCACGAAGATGACGACATAACCAAACTCTAGCTCGTGGTTTGCCGGCTAACCGAACCTGAGCGGGGATGCCAGCTGCTGGGTTGGAACACGTCAACTCCTGATCTGTCGGGAAATCGGAAACTGACCGACTACCCCAATTCTCAATCCAGCGCGGGGACGGGAGTTTGTTCGCGCCGACGGCGGTGCAGGTAATGCATGGCAATGTTGAGGAAGACTTCGCCGCACGGTGTCTCGATACACAGGACCATGGCTTCCGTATCGACGGTGCCAGCCAAACCCTCCTCGCTCATGTGGATTTCCGGTGGAAAGACCTTGAAGCGGAATCCCTGGTCGTTGAGGAGCGTGACGGAATTGCCGATAACCATGTTCGCGAGTTCGCAAACGGTTTCGCGGACGGTCTGCTCGTTCTCCGGAAGCGGTCCTCCGGCGAGATGGCTGGCGACTTTCATGGCGACTTCCGGAGCGAGGTCGAGAATCACGCGGCCTTCGATATCGCCCTTGATGGCAATGAGGGCAGCGACACCTTTGCGACGGTAGGTGTTTTCGTCCATCGAGAGATCGACGATCTTAGTGGGCGCCTGGAGCGACTCCGCGAAGACGGCGTCGGCAGCATTAATGAACGGCTGAATCAGTTCCATTCTCATGAAAGACTCTCTCCGGCGAGCGCTACAGGAGCGCCTGCCCCGTTAGGATCATCGCCGAGAACATAGCGAAGAATCTCGTAGAGCACTTCGGGCTTGACGGGCTTCTGAACGAAGTGCTTGGCGCCCTTCTGGAGGGCCGCCAGGATGTTCTCCTGGTAGCCAACGGAGGAGACCATGACGATACGCGCATCGGGATGCTGACGTACGATGCGTTCGACGGCCTCGATGCCTTCCATCTGGGGCATGGTAATGTCCATCAAGACAATGTCGGGCTTCGCGCGGTTATATTCCGCGATGGCGGTGAGGCCATCGCCAGCTTCACCGGCCACTTCCCCGCCGAATTGCTCGATCATCTTGATCAAGTTCTTTCGGGCGAAGACGGAGTCGTCCACGACCAGATAGCGGACGGGCTGTTGGTCTTTCCGAAGTAGCGCTGCGAACTGTTGCATGACCTTCTCCTTTGCTCCGCGAGGCCGGTCAGCCGCGAGGAGTTGAAACTGGAACTTTATCGTTCTTGTCGCTCTTGTCGTTCTTTTCGTTCTTGTCTGGCGAATCCTGTTTCTCGCCGGCGGCGGCCTGGTTACCGTATTGCGAGACCAGGAACGTGCCAAGCTGCTCGAGCGGCAGAATCTTCTGGGCGTAGCCCTTGAGAATGGCGGCCCGCGGCATGCCGCTGACCACGCAGGTATCTTCGCTTTGTGCGATGGTCATTCCACCAGCAGCCTTGATGGCGCCGAGACCTTCCGCCCCATCTTCGCCCATGCCGGTCATGAGGACGCCGACGGCGGTGAGGCCGAACTCTTGCGCAACGGAGTGGAACAGCACGTCGACAGAAGGACGGTGCCCGTTAATCGGGGGCGTGTCCGAGAGGACGACCATTTCGCCGCGCGGCATGCGCCGGACCATCATGTGACGGTTGCCGGGGCAAATGAGCACGCGGCCGGCAATCAGCAAGTCACCGGATTTCGCTTCCTGGACTTCGAGGGGGCAGCATTCGTCAAGGCGGCGAGCAAACATGTCAGTGAATCCTTCGGGCATGTGCTGGACGACGACGAAGGAAACGGGCAAATCAGCCGGAATTTGAGAGAGCAGGTATTGCAAGGCGTTGGGGCCACCGGTAGAAATTCCGATGGCAACGATGCGGTTAGGCGCAATGACGATAGAAGACTTGCGTTTGGCGGGCTTGGGCGGTTCCGCATCCAGCCTGAGAATCTTCTTCGCGCCACTGGCGCGCTTCGCAACCTTGATTTTCTCGATTAAGTCGTAGGCGATGGACTCCAGATGTCCGGCGGCAGCATCGCGCGGTTTCGCAATGAAGTCGATAGCGCCGAGGGCGAGGGCTTTGAACGTCGAATAAGCGCCCTCTTTCGAGTGCGTGCTGACGACGATAACGGGGATCGGCGCGCCACGCATGATCATGCGGAGAGTTTCAATGCCGTCCATCCGGGGCATCTCAAGGTCGAGGGTGACCACGTCTGGCTGCAACTCGGCAATTTTGCGGAGCGCGAAAGCGCCGTCCATGGCGGTGCCGACAACTTCGATGTCCGGATCGCGTTCGAGGATCATCGGAATCAGCTTCCGCATGAGAGCGGAATCGTCGACTACCAGGACTCGGACGCGGCTCTTCATGCGATCGCTCCGAGCGGCACGGACCGCGACAATTTCGTGAGCATGGCCGGCACGTTGAGGATCAGCACCACCGTGCCATCGCCCAAGATGGACGCACCGCTGATCAAATCACTGGAGACGATCTCTCCGGGCAGCGCTTTGATGACGAGTTCTTCCTCGCCGACCATGGAATCGACAATGAGGCCAAAGCGCTTTTCCGCCTGGCCAATCACAATGACGAATTTCTTTTTCTTCGCGGCGGGCGTCTCCACGGTATGGAGCCGGCTCAGATTATTGAGGCGCACGAGAGTGAGAATCTGCTCGCGCAGACGGAGCACTTCGCGCTGATCGACACGGTGAATTTCCTGATCGGTGATGCGGGTGATCTCAATGACCGAAGAAAGAGGCACAGCGAACAGACGACCGCCAACGCGGAAAAGCAGCGTCTGAATACTGGCAAGCGTGAGGGGCACGCGAAGCTGAATGGTGGTGCCCTTGCCGACGGCGGATGAGATGTGAACCGTACCCTTGAGACGATCGAGGGTGGTGCGGACCACGTCCATGCCGACGCCCCGGCCGGAGACTTCGGTTACTGCCGAAGCGGTGCTGAAGCCAGGTTCGAAAATCAGGTTCAGCAGGTCAAACTCGCTGAGGCGCTCCGCTTCTTCGCGCTTGACGAGACCGACGCGGATCGCTTGTTCGCGAATCATGTCGGGGGCGATCCCGCGACCGTCATCGGAAACTTCGAGGACCACCTGCGTTCCCTGGTGATAGGCGTTCAGCGAAACGGTACCGCGCGCCGGTTTGCCTGCGCTGACGCGATCCTCGGCGGGCTCGATACCGTGATCGACGGCATTGCGAATCATGTGGGTCAACGGCTCGGCGAGGGCGTCCAGAATGCCCTTATCGAGGTCCGTGTGTTCTCCAGCGATTGCGAGGGCGACATCTTTGCCGCAAAGCTTAGCGACATCGCGCACCACTCTAGGAAAACGCCGGAAGAGTTGCTCGACCGGAACCATGCGAATCTTCAGCACACACTTGTGCAGCTCGTCCAGAACGCGCGATTGAAAAGCGAGGGCTTCGGCAAGCTTGGCGCGCAGCGGATCTCTGGCGTGTTGGCGGTCGAATTCCGTGAGCGTGCGGTGGAGCATGGACTTGCCAATGATGAGCTCACCGACAAGGTTCATCACCGCTTCGATGCGGGTCGCCTCGACGCGGAGCGTGCTTTCGGCGACAGCGGCGACAGCGGACGCACCGGCAGACTGCTTGGCGTTGAAGTTGACGTTCAATTCCTGCGCGGCATTCGTGGCTTGAGCGGATTGCGCCTCAAGGATGTCGCCAAGCAGCTCGTGTTCGGCGGACTCGGCGTGAGCGGCGGGCTCAATGAAATGTTCCGAGACGACCGAAGGGATGCGGCAGCGATGAATGATGTGCTCCGTCGGGTGCGATGTGGCAATCGCGGCTTCGACAATTTCGACAGAGGAAGCGGCCAGATTGTCTTCCGGGCGAAGAGCGATGACCGTTCCGACGGCGTGAAGGACGTTGCGGACGAGCTGAAAGCCCGCGGCGCGCATGGCGCTATTGGGATCAATGCGCAGGGCCACGTTGTAGACGGTCTCGCCACGCAACAGTGCTTCGGAGATCATCAGACGCTCGTATTCGTTCCAGGCAAACTTGGCGGGCATCGTCCGGCCAGCGGCCGGAGCCGTGGCGGGCTGCTCGAGCAGCGAATGGATCATGGCTCTTAGAGGCTCGACGGAGGGCGGCTCCTGCTGCTTCTGATAGGCGCTGAGCATGCCTTCGAAAAGATCAACCGCGGAAAGGACCAACTCGGCGAGACGAGCGCCGTGCGAGCGAGCGGTCTGAAGGGTGAGGACATCCTCCAGTTCGTGAGCAATTTCGCTGAGTTTCTGGCAGCCGCATGCAGCAGAATCGCCTTTCAAGGTGTGGACGGCGCGACGGACGCTGCGAATGAGTTCTTCATCAGCAGGCCGATGCTCGAGCTGCAGACCACTGTCATTGATGGTCTGCAACAGTTCCGCGGCGCTCTCGAAGAAGAGCGCGCGAAGCTCAGCGCCACGGTCCTCGGGCAAGAAGGTCAAGCTGCCACCTCGATCCGCTTGTAGGCGGTGCCATTGTTTTCGTGAATCATCTTGAATCTTTGCGTCAGGCCGAAGAGGCTCTCGGCGTGACCGACGAAGAGATAGCCGCCGGGATTCAAGCAATGCCAGAACTTGTCGATGAGACGCTTCTGCTCGGCTTCGTCAAAGTAGATCATGACGTTCCGGCAGAGAATGATGTCGTTGCGTCGAGGCAGGAACTCGGTCTTGAGATTGTGGAAGTCGAATTGAACCAGTTCCTTAAGCTGAGGCTTGACGACGTATTTGTCGGCGGCTTTCTCGAAGTAGCGGAGGCGAGTCGTGTAGTCGACCGGCTCCATCTGCCCTTCGGTGTAGACGCCTTCCTGACCAGCGCGGAGACTGGCATAGCTGATGTCAGAAGCCACGATTTCCAGCTTCCAGGGCGGAGGAATCAGCGGCTTGGGCGAAGGCATGTCGAACGGCAGCGGATTGCGCAGGTAGTAGTAGGCCAAGGCGTCGCAGATCAGAATGGCGACGGAATAGGCTTCCTGACCGGAGGAACAACCGGCGCTCCAGACGCGCAGGGTCCAATCGCGGCGCTCCTGCTTGTGGTGAAGAATTTCTTCCAGCACGGATTTCTGAAGCAGCTCGAGCTGCGGGCGATTGCGAAAGAAGCTGGTTTCGTTGACGGTGAGGTTTTCGAGCAGCAGGGCGAGCTCGCTGCGGCCTTCGCGGCTGGTCAGGAGGCGGTAGTAGGCATAGAAGGAATCAAGCTGACAGGCGCGGACGCGGCGCTGGAGGCGGTCTTTGAGGAAGTGCGAGCGGCGCTCGTCAAAGTACATGCCGCACTCCTGATAGACGAGGGTCTGCAGGAGCTTGAGTTCGGCCTCGGTCAACTGTAGTTGGGCAGTGATCGTTCCCATAAGATATGCGGTCGTTCGGATGATGGCGCCAGGCCCAAACAGGGCAATGGCTAGCGCGAAATCGCGACGGGTTCCGCGGCCTCCTCGAGTTTCTTGAATTCCGGCTGGCGGAGAAGCTTGGCAATATCCAAAAGAATGATGAGGCGGCCTTTGAGCTTGCCCACGCCGGTGATGTAGCTGGACTCGCTCTCGGCAAAAACAGTGCCGGGCGATTCGATTTCGGACGGAGGAATCTTCAAGACCTCGGAAGCGGAACTGACGATGAGGCCGAGAAGCTTGTTGTCCAGTTCGACGACGAGGATGCGGTTTTTCTTGTCTGGTTGAACCGCGGCTTTGCCAAAGCGCTTGCGCAGATCCATCACGGGGATGATTCTGCCGCGCAGATTGATGACGCCTTCAATGACCTCGGGAGCGTTAGGCACCGTGGTGATCTCAGGGACGCGGACGATTTCCCGCACGGAGGCGATACGGACTCCGTAGGTCTCGTTGCCGATACGAAAACCGACGACTTGGCAGTCTTTCTCCATAGCGGCTCCCGATCAGGAACGGACCTCTGCCATTTCATACTCACGAGTCTCGTGCGCGGCGGCGGGACGACGCGCCGAGGCGCCATCGCGGCGGGCGCGAGCCTGGCTATTGCGATCGATGACGAAGCGGTCCATATTGTCGAGCAGGTTGCGGGAGAGCTTGAGCATCTGCTCAGCCGCGGCGGAAAGCTCGGTGGAGCTGGAGGCGGATTGTTGGACGAGCTCGCGCATCTTGTCCATCGCGCGGACGACAGCTTGTGCGCCGGAAGCTTGTTCTTCAACGGCGGAGTTGATTTCCTGGGTGATTTCGGTGAGGCGATTGGTGGCACGCGCAATCTGCGAAGAGCCAACCGACTGCTCGTTGGTGGCGGCGCCGATTTCCTGCGAGAACTTGTAGACCTCGGTCACCACGTCGGAGATTTTGTGGAGAGCGGAACCGAGATCGTTGCCCAAGCTGAGACCTTCCTCGACGATGCGGGTGCTGTGTTCCATGTTTTCGACGGCCTGGCGCGCTTCGCGCTGGATGCTCTGGATGAGGTCGGCGATTTCCTTGGTGGATTGCGTGGATTTTTCGGCGAGCTTTCGGACTTCGTCGGCAACGACCGCAAAGCCAAGGCCATGTTCGCCGGCGCGGGCCGCTTCGATGGCGGCGTTCAGCGCAAGCAGGTTGGTCTGTTCGGCGAGATCGTCGATGACTTCGATGATCTTGCCGATATCGTCGGCGCGGTGCCCGAGAATGTTGATAATTTCCGCGGAGGACTGGATCGCGCGGTTGGTGCGATTGAGGCCGTCGGTGGCCTTCTCCATGGTCTGAATACCGGTAACGACTTCTTCGCGGGAACGGTTCGCGATGTCGAGCAGAACTTTGGCGGTGTCCGCAACACGTTGAATGGAGGTGACCATCTGATCGATGGACGCGGAGGTCTCAGCAACGCTGGAAGCCTGAACCTGGGTATTCTTGACCACGTTTTGCACGTTGATGCTCATCTCGTGCATGGTGCTGGTGACTTCTTCAATGGCGGAGGAAGCCTGGACGCCGACCTTGGCGGACTCATCGGCAGCGCCGGCCACTTGATTCGAGCCGGCGGAGACCTGGGAAGCGGCATCGCGCGTGTTGCGCACGATTTCCTGCAGGCCGTGCGCCATGCGTTGGAAAGCGTTGCCCAGGGTGTCGCGCTTTGAGCGCGGCACGACTTCGACGGTGAGGTCGCCTTCGGCAACGGCCATGGAGACCGAGGCCATTTCCTTCAAGTACGCAACCATGTTGTTGAAGGTGGTGGCCAGCGCACCAATTTCATCGTTGCGATGGATGTCGATGTTCTGGTCGAGATCACCCGAGTCGCCAATTTCCTGTGCGACAGTAATCAGGTGCTCGAGGGGGTGGGTGATGGAATTCGCGGTTCGCAAAGCGCTGAAGGCGCCGAATCCGATGGCAACGAGTGTGCCAAGAACGACGATGATTCCGCTCCACAGGTTGGCGTTCGACGCGGCCTTCTGCGAATCGGCCAGCGCTTTGCTGATGTCGCTGTTCGCCTGATCTAACACCGCCGAGGATTTGGCCAGCCAGGAGGCAGGGTCCTTCTGGAGGTAGAAGATCTGGAGGTCGGAGACGGTAGCGTCGCCGGAATCGACCTGGTGGCGCTTCGCCAGCAGCGGCTTGGCGAAATTGTCGGCCCAGCTTGCTTCCGTGCTCTCAACCTGAATGAGAGCCGTACGGAGGGCTTCACTTCCGGTCTGCGACTGTCCGCGCTTGACCAGATCACTCAGTTCGCTAAAGCCGCGGTTGACCTTGTCTTCGTCGCGAGGATCGCCGCTGAGCAGGAAATTATTCAAGTTGAGGCGATTCTGCATGATCTGGTAGCGAACCGACTCGGCCGTGCGCACGGTTTCGAGCGTGCCAGCGGCCTCCTGGTTGGCTCTCCGGGCGCTCCACAGGGCACCTAGATCCACAATGAGCAGCAGAGCCAGCATGCCAAGAACTACGCCGAAGCCTTTGTAAAGCTGTTGTCGAATCGTCATTGCCGTACTTCCTCTCCCCAAACAACCGTCGGAATTTCCCGGGTCCCTAAGTGAATCTGCTGACCGCGAATGACTACTGCCTGAAATCAAACTCGATGATCTGCGTGGTTTCCTCTGGAGCCGCTTCAAACTTCCATTCCTTCACAGCATCGAGACACGGTTGCACCAGCACCGGATGTCCGCCGATTGGGCGAGCGCTCTTCACGTGGCCATCCGGCGCGATCACGATTTCAACCTTAACTTTTCCGTTCAGACCCATGCGGCGAGCAAGGTCGGAATACTGCGGGTTTATGCGGAACTTCGCCTTGCGCTTGCCTTCTTCACTGACCGCTTGCTGCGCGGAAACCATCGAAATCGCCAATAGGCTGATGGCAGCAGACGCGGTGACTCGTCTTCCCCAAGTGAATCGCATTCAAACGTGGCCCTCCCAATAGGCGGAAACTACCCCGCGGGAAGAAAGGCAAGCGCAATGCCAGTGGCGGGAAAACTCGAGGCGAGTGGAGGCTTTCTAGAAATTCGTCCGGAATCCATTGCTAGGAAGGCACTTATCCGATCGGAAGAGAGGGGGTCCCCATGGAGGGAGCAGGGCCCGCTGTCTCATTGCTTGGGAAGCTGAGCGAAGAGTTCTCAGGGTGAGACGAAGGGAAGAACTGGCCAAAGGGACAGGTTAACGGATGCGTGTCACAAAATGGAACGCACATTGACTCAATTTGAGATGGCTCAGTAACGTGGACTTGCGCCGTTTCTTACTTTGAGACAGGCGTCACCCTTCCACCATGCGCCAGAAAAGCCAGATCGCTCCGCGTCCCTCCAAAAAGCGCGAGCGAGGATTGTTGCGCAGGCCGAAGACAGACGTGTCTCAGGTCCTGATGGACGTAGCGGTCGAGGCAGCCCGGTCCCGGGAACTGCCAAGATTCCTTGCAGGGTTAGCTACGCGCGCTGCGGAACTGCTGGGAGCCGAGCAGGGAGTGCTGGCGGAAATTCTCGGCAATCGCGTCGAACTGCATCACCAAATTCCGAGCCTCGCTGGTGAGACGGATGAGCGGATTTGGATTGAGGAAAAGTCGCGCCAGCGACGGGCAAACCTGGAAATCGAGCCTTGCCGCGCCAGGAATTCCTTCTGCGCCTTTTATCCGATCTTCGCCAGTGACCATGAATTGATGGGAACGCTTTGTCTGTTCCGGACCGCCGCGGAATTCTCCGAGGAGAACCGGGTGCTGCTCGATGCCCTAGGGAGCCAGGCAGCCCTAGTGATGGAGAAGGTAAGGCGCTTCTCGCAACTGGAGCGGTCGAAAAAACAATGGGTCGAAGATATTGATGCGATCAGTGACTACATCGTGGTGCACGATCAGGCATGGCGCATTGTGCGGACGAACCGTTCCCTGGCCACGCACCTGGGGATTCCGCCGGCAGCGCTCGTCGGCGAGCCGATGAACAGTCTGCGGCACATTGCGGAGACCGGCAGCGCGCTTCCCTGCCCGTTCTGCCGAAACACGAACCAATCACGGGAAGAATATAGCGCGGCCGCAGACGGCAGGACGTTCCTGATTTCCACCTCGCGGACGCGCGGCGCCACGGAAGAAGATGAAAGAACCATTCATGTCCTGAAGGACATTACGGACCGGCGGGAAGCCGAGCGGCGGTACCGGGAATTGTTCGACAGCATCCAGGAAGGGCTGTTCTTTGCCACACCCGAAGGGCAATTCCTGGACGTAAACGACGCGATGGTGCGCATGCTGGGCTACAACTCGCGTGAAGAACTGCTGCGAGCGGATGTCAGCGCACATTTGTATCCCACACCCGCAGCGAAGGACAGGCTGGTGGCGGCCATCAATGCGGCCGGCGCACTGCGGAATTACGAAGAGACCTTGCGGCGCAAGGATGGCGGCTTGCTGCACACATTGCAGAACATCAATGCCGTGCGCGACAGGCAAGGCCATGTGGTACAGATCCGCGGGTTGATGCTGGATGTGACGGAACAAAAGATGTTCCAGTCGCAATTGCAGCGTGAGCGCGACTTCAATCAGAAGATTCTGAATACCACGCAGAGCATGATTTTTGTGCTCGATACAGCGGGGTTGATCAGCTACGCGAACCGGCGCTGCTTCGAGGCCGGCTACCGCGAAGAGGAACTCATTGGGCACCGGCTGGTGGCATGGGTGGAGTCATCGCAGCGAGACGAGTTTGAGGCGGCGCTGCAGACCACGGCACAAGGTCAACAAGTGGAGAACCTGGAGTTGCGGGTGAAGCGCAGCGACGGGTCGATGGGCCACTTCTCCATCAGCCTGAGCCCAATGCGGGATGAATCGAACCAGGTGAACAGCGTGGTTGTCGTGATGACGGACATTACGGATGCGGTGCTGCTGCAAGCAAAGCTGGCACACTCCGAAAAGATGGCAACTATCGGGCGGCTGGTTTCCGGCGTGGCACATGAGGTGAACAACCCACTGGCAGCCATTCTGGGTTTCACGGATCTTTTGCTCGAAAATCCCGACGTACCCACCAGCGCACGCGAGGATTTGCAGATCATCCTCCGTGAAACGCAGCGGACGAAGGAAATTGTCCAGGACTTGCTGAGCTTTGCGCGCCAGCGTCCCGCCCTGCGCGAACCGATGAATGTGAACAGTATCTTGAGGCAGACGATCAAGTTGCGCAGCTATGACTTCGCCAGCCACGGCGTGGAGGTCAGCGAGGAGTTCGACGAGAACCTCGACATGGCGATGGGGGACGGGCAGCAATTGCAGCAAGTCTTCCTGAATATATTGAACAACGCCTATGACGCAATCCAGGAATCCGGGAATCACGGAAAGATCCGCATATGCACGCGCAGAACGCCGAATACGATCGAAATCGCTTTTATCGACAACGGAACGGGCATCAGCGAGCCGGACCGGATTTTCGATCCGTTTTTCACTACGAAGCAGGCAGGAAAAGGAACCGGGCTGGGCCTGAGCATCTGTTACGGGATCGTGCGCGCGCACGGCGGGGAGATTTTGTGCTGGAACAACGAAGGCGGGAGTGGCAGCACGTTTATCGTGCGATTGCCGGCGATCTCTGACAGCGCGCTGGCTGCAGCGGTGAAAGAGGCGGGGCGATGAGTGCAAGCAAAGCGGATTCCTCACTGGCACCAATTCTTTTGATCGAGGACGAGCCCTCGGTCAGCGCATTTGTGCGGGCGGCGCTGGAGCGGCGGGGATACAGAGTGGTGCAAGCCACTTCGGGGGCGGCGGGACTACAGCAGCTTTCAAACGGCACGTATTCAGGAGTGATTTCCGATATTCGCATGCCTGGCGAAATCAACGGCGCGGACGTGCATAAGTGGATTCAGAGCCACCGGCCAGAACTGAGGGACCGAATCATTCTGATCAGCGGGGACACAGCGAACAGCGAAACGCAATCGCTGCTGGCGAGCAGGAGCACGCCCTGCATCGAAAAGCCTTTTCGGGTACAGCAATTGATCTCAACTGTGGAGACGACCTTCGGAAAACCATGAGCGACGACTTGAAAATCAAACTGTTGGTGGTCGACGACGAACAAAGCATCCGGCGGCTCTGCATGACGATCGGCAGTTCGCTCGGGTATGCCTGCGATGAAGCGGAAAGCGCGGAAGTGGCGGTGACTCGCGCAGAAACGGATCCGCCGGACCTGATACTGACGGACTTGAAGCTGCCGACACAATCGGGCGTGGATCTGCTCAAGCGGATCAAGAGCGTTTTGCCGCGAACAGAAGTGGCGATCATGACCGGCCACGGATCCATCGAATCGGCCGTTGATGCAATGAAACTCGGCGCGTACGACTATATCGAGAAGCCCTTCCGCGTGGAAAAAATGCGGCTGCTGCTGCAACGCATGGCGGAGAAAGTACGCCTGGTGAACGAAAATGCGTTTCTGCGGGAGAAAGTGAACACCGACGAAAATCTGGATGGAATCATCGGGACCTCGGCGGGGATGCAGGACGTTTTGCGCATGATTTCGAGATTGAAGGATACGCGGACACCGGTGCTGATTTCCGGCGAGAGCGGTACGGGGAAAGAGTTGGTGGCTCGCGCGATTCACTTCCGGGGCGCACTAGCGCAGTCGCCGTTCGTCGCTGTGGACTGCGGCGCACTGGTCCCTACGTTGATGGAAAGCGAGCTCTTCGGATACGAGAAGGGGGCGTTCACGGGCGCGACCAAGTCGAAGGCGGGCTTATTCCAAGCAGCCAATGGCGGAACGATTTTTCTGGATGAGATCGGCGAGTTGCCGCTCGAGATGCAAGCGAAACTGCTCCGGGTGCTACAGGAAAAGGAAGTGCGGCCGGTGGGCAGCAACGAGAAGATTGACGTGGACGTGCGCGTGATCGCGGCAACCAATCGCGACCTGGAGGCAGCCTATCGCGCCGGGACCTTCCGCAAGGACCTTTACTTCCGCTTGAATGTGGTGACCGTACATTTGCCGCCGCTGCGCGAACGCCGCTCAGACATTCCGATGCTGGTTCACCATTTCCTGAATCGCTACGCTCCGGGTATGCATATGCCGGTGACGCCCGCGGCAATGAAAAACCTGCTGCAATACGAATGGCCGGGCAACGTGCGCGAGCTGGAGAATTGCATCGCGCGCGCGGTGACGCTAGGCGACCAACAGGTGATCGACGTGCAAGATTTGCCTCCAGCCATGCGGACCGAACAGCCCGTCAGCCACGAAATGACGTCGCAAGAGGCGACTTCCCTTTCAACGACAGCACTGGCTGAAATGGAGCGCATGACCATCCTGCGTGTATTCGAACAAGCGCACGGGGACAAGGTGCTCGCCGGAAAGATGTTGGGCATCAGCCGCGCGACGCTGTACCGGAAGCTGAAGAGATATAACATTCCGCTGCGAGGCAGCGCCGAACACGAAGGAAAACAGGTGGAAGCGCACGCCGTCGGACGCTAAAGCGTCTCAACCGCGGCGCGGAATCCGCCCCGGCGGGATGAGACGAAACGTTTCAGCGTGAGACACGTTGTACGGCGCGCACGCAGGCGACATTCCTAAGCCGTTTCCTATCAGCCAGTTCAACTTCGCGACCAAACTCACCAAATTTGGCTCCTTGCGTGCAATTCTCGACGCGGGAAATTGTGCTTCTGGCTCTGTACGTGTGTATTCACTCGCGGCAGGTGGCCACTCGTACAGGCGAAAATGCAACGGGGCCTAGTGGATGATGATTGGAACAGTCGAAGAACAAGCGTGCACCGAACAGTTGGCGCGATTTTTTCCGAAGCTTCCGCCCGTGCGGATTCCGGTGCGAGTGATATCGAAACGATCCGGAAAGGCGCGGCCACAGGAAGCGGTGGTGATCGAGTTCGCGTCGGAAGAATTTGCGATTTTCCTGTGCCGGCTGGCGCTGGAGTTTGACGATCGCGTGGAATTGGTTCGAGAGGGAGGAGGGCGTCCGGCAGAGGCGGCAGTGATCGCACTGCAGTACCAGACGGGGAGCAAAGCCGTGGCAGTGCGCTTCCTGAATGGTCCCTGCGACTGGATGAACAACCGGTGAGCAAAATGATTACATCTTTGAATTTATCCGCCCCAACGAGGACCGACAATCCGCGATTGTTGCAATGGGAAGAATTGCGGTCGGTCTTCCCGATCTACGTAGCACTGGCGAAACACCTGCAACTCGAAATTCCCTTCCCGCAGAACCAGCGGGTATTGCCGGAAAAAGCCGAGGGGCCGCTTCACAATCAGGTGCAGACGTGGCTGGAATTGATGGACCAGCAGGTGCAGGTACACCAATTGCGGCACCTGCTACAGATGACCACATTGAACGCCAGCGAAAGCGGCTTGCGTGCGCTAATCATGCGCCACCTGCGCAAGCCTTCGAAGAGCAATACGGACCGCGACAAGATCGATTTCCTGCTGGTGCAATACTTCGCGCTCTGCGCACCGCCAAAGATTTATCACAAGCAGATCGAACTCAGCGATGTGGCGCACGTGATGAAGCCGGTTCTGGGTGAAGCGGATTGCTCACCGCTGAGCTGGTGCGAGCCACTGGAGCGAATGATCCAGGCGCTGCGCACCTTCCGCAGCTTGCGCGACATGCTGAAAACAAACTTTATCGAGCAGGGTCGTCGCGTCAAGGAAAACGCCGGCGGCATGTTCTACGATCCCTCGGCACTCCTCGCGTTTATCCAATTCAACTTCCTGGTGCGGCGCACGCTCATCGAGCTGATGCATGCGGACCTGATTGCCATACGGACGGGCCTGACGCACCTGGAGAATGCGGGCGTGAAGACGGTAAGCTGCGTGGGCTTTGGACTGACCTCGAGTGAGCCCATCGGGCACGTCCGGCAAATCGCCGACGACTGGAAGCAACCCTTCCAGAAGGAATACAACGAACGCTCCGTGAATCAGGCATTCGAGAAGCTTCTGGCGCTGCGCTCGGACGTCGAGAAAACAGTGGAAAAGATCCTTGGCAAGCCATTGGAGAACAGCAGGCCGAAGGAAACGCCGGAGCCGGCGGCAGTCGCAGAGACGCCGGTATCGGCGAAACCGGCCAGCAGGAATGTCGATAAGGCTGCAGCAGCGGATACAAAAAGTGCCGCCAGCCAGCCGTTGGATTTTGAGACCTGCATGGAACAGGTGTGGGAGCAGCTGATTTCTGCGCCACCTTCGCGCGGACGCTCGATGACCACGGTGCGCGTCGGCGGGGCGCGATTGCTGATGTCTTCTTGGGAAGTCGCCGCGTTCGTCAGCGAAGATGGGCCGGCTGCCGAAGATTTGCGGCGCGCTGTGGTGGCAAGGGCGCTCGTGACGTCTGCGCTCGAAACCGCTAAGGAAACCGGGAACGCGACGGGGCTCGATCGTGTCCTTTCCATCGCTCGCGTGGAAGTCACACGTTTGCAGGAGCGCGTGGAAGTGGCGAAGCAGGAAAAAGACACCGAGGCAGCGGTGAATCTGGGAATCAGCACGAAACGGCTTTTGTCGGCGTTAGACGAGGCAGAAAAGATCTAGATCCCTGCTGGGCAGTGAGCGACAGAGGTGGGAGCAGTCAGGGAGTGGGTTCCATTGCGAACGACGAGTGTACTGATTCTGAGTGATGATCGAGAATTCGCGCGCCTGTTGACGGCTTGTTGGCAGGTGGAGCGCCAGCTGCCGGAATTGTCGGTGGTGACGAGCGATTTCTGGAGCTATGAGGCGGCCAGCGAATCTGACCTGGTTGTGATTGGGCCAGTGCGAGAAGGAAAGCTTGCGGAAGTGTTGCGCACGATGCCACCGGCCACGGCAGCGATTCTATGCGCACCATCGGAGGCGAAAGAGCTCGTTGCCTTGCGCAAGAAATATCCGCGGTTGCTGCATGTACCGTTGCGCGAGGACTGGACACAAGTAGTGTTGCTGGTGGCCGGAGAATCGTTGCGCCGTGCGGAAGCGTTGAAACTCGCGCGGCAGGCCGAACAGCAAGCCACAAAAAACGCGAACCAGGCGATGCTTGGCCGCTACATGATCGACATGCGGCACAGCCTCAATAACGCCATGACTTCGCTGCTAGGTAACGCCGAATTGCTGCTGCTGGAGCCGGGCGAACTCTCGGCCCAATCGCTGGCGCAGATCAAGACGATCCACACCATGGCGCTGCGCATCAACGAAGTGATGCAGCGATTCTCATCGCTGGCGAGCGAGGTGCGGGAGGTTGAGACGGCTTCTCAAGGTGAGACGGAAGACGCGGGCGCGACCTTGTTCCCGAGGTTTTAGCCTGCCGCCAGTATCGCTGATGTCCTTCGTTCCAAAGGACTTAAAAAACTAGTCACCATCCGGAACGAAACTTCCAAGCTGGCCGCTGACGTGCAATTTTCTGCCGTGGAGAACTGTGTGGAGTGAACGACCGTGCCGAAAAAAGTGCTCATCGTCGATGATTCGCCAGCCCAGGTCAAACTGATCCAAGGGCTGTTGGAGCCGGAGGGTTACTGGCCTGTGGGCCTCAATGACCCGAAACGAGTGGAAGAGGCGATTGCCGTCGAGCATCCGCAGTTGATTCTGCTCGACGTGGTGATGCCGGAGCGCAACGGATTCCAGGTTTGCCGCGAGCTGAAGACCAACGTGAAGTTCAACGCCATTCCCGTGATTCTGGTTACGTCGAAGGACACGGCGAGCGATCGCTATTGGGGGCAGCAGCAAGGCGCGGATGGCTACGTCACAAAGCCGTTTACCCGCGACGAACTGCTGCGAGCTGTACGAAGGTTCGCGTGAGGAGCAAGGACGAGCTGGCATGAGTGAAGACTTCCAACTGACACCGATACCCGCGGACGCGGAGATCGGCGAGCTACTTGAAGCGCTGGAACCAGCGGGCGAACGCTCGTCGGAAGCGCAGTACTGCGTGTTTCGAAGCGGCCGCGAGCGCTTTTGCTTGCCCGTGTTGGACGTCGAGGAAGTCGTCGAGTGGCCGCTGGTGACCAAAGTACCGTTGGCGCCGGGTTACCTGCTGGGAATCTTTAATTTGCGCGGCTCGATTGTGCCACTGATTGATATTGCGCTGACCGAAGGACGGCGCGCCGGATTGCTGCCGAAACATGTGGTGGTGGCTTCGTTGCGCGCCGAAGGTCACCGCGACGATTTGCGGCTGGGGATTGCCGCGGACGAGGTGGTCGGGACGTACTCCGTCCACCAGGCTGAGGATTTGTTAGAGGAAGCTCCGGAAAACGTGCCGCACTGCGTGGGAATGCTGCGGCATGACGACCGGCTGGCGCTGATCATCGATCTGCGCCGTTTGTTGGAAGTGTACCCGGGGCCCAGTATTTGAAAGTTCAGGCGAAGAGTTTGGGAGGAAGGTAATGAAATCGCGACTCAGTTCAACAATCTGGATCCTGGTGATCCTGAACGCGCTGGTGACGTGCGTCGTGCTGGCACTGGCGTACAACGCGGGGCGGCAATCCGCGGCCAATGCTGGGGCGTTCGATGCGTCGGGGCTGATCATTCCCGGCGTGGCGGCGTTCGGCATGGCAATCCTCCTGTACTGGTGGCTCAGCAGCTCGCTGCTGGGGCCGGTGAATGAGCTTGCGGACTTCTCCGAACGGCTGGCCGCGGGCGACGCGAAGGCGCGGGCCGACGTGTCGGCGAGCAATGAATTTGGCTATATCGCGGAGAACCTGAACCGCGCGGTGGCGAAGGTTTCGAAGGCTTCGTCGAACCAGGAGGCCAATGAGTCGCTGCAGCGCAGCATCACGGACTTGCTGGCGGTGATCAACCAGATTGCGCGCGGCGATTTGACGCTGCGCGGCAAAGTGACGAACGACGCGCTGGGCAACGTGGCGGACTCGATCAACTACATGCTCGACAACTTCACGAAGGTGCTCGAGCGCGTCCGCAAAGCCGCGATGGAAGTGACGGCTTGCTCGAACAACATTCTTGTGGCCGCCGACGAGATGCAGGCTGGCGCCACGCAACAGGATCAGGAAATCACCAACACCTCGAGCGCGGTGGAAGAGCTGACGGTCTCGATGAAGCAAGTGTCCAACAACGCGGAAGCGAGTGCCGAAGCGGCTCGCCGCGCGCTGGACGCCGCCGAACAAGGCAACCGCGCGGTGCGCGACACGCTGGAAGGCATGCAGAGAATCCGGTCTTCGGTGCAGGCGACGGCAAAGAAGATCAAGTCTCTCGGCGACCGTTCGCTGGAAATCTCGGAAATCATCAACGTGATCAACGACATTACAGAGCAGACGAATTTGCTGGCGTTGAACGCGGCGATCGAAGCGGCACGCGCCGGTGAGGCAGGCCGCGGCTTCGCGGTCGTCGCCGACGAGGTCCGCAAACTGGCCGAGCACTCTCGCAGCGCGACCAAAGACATTGCGGCACTGATCAAGGCGATCCAGGCGGAAACGAACGAGGCCGTGGTGGTCATGGAAGACGGCACCAAGGAAGTGGAGTCCGGGGCCCAACTGGCAGATCAAGCCGGGCGCGCGCTGGATGCGATTTCGAGCGTAGTCCGCCAATCAGCCGAACTTGTGCAGGAAATTTCCCTGGCTTCCAAACAGCAGGTGCGCGGCACGGAAGGCGTAGCGCACGCGATGCAAATCATCTCGAACATTACACGGCAGACGTCACAGGGCACGCGCGGCACCGTGGCGACGGTCAGCCAGCTCGTAAAACTTTCCGACCAGCTGAATGAAGCCTTGGCGCAATTCCGCGCCAACCCGAAGGGGAGCGCTTCGGCCGAGGACACGGATCACCGTCTTACCCCGGTGGTTGCAGTTCGATAGGAGCACGGGATGGCTTCGTGAATAGCGAAGTGCGAGTGTGGTGACCATGAGCGAACGCCACGGGGCGGGACACGGTTTGAGCGAACACGAATTGAGCGAGATCCGCATGCTGATCGAAGAGCGGACAGGTATCTGTTTCGATGATTCGCGGGAGCGGTTCTTCTCCACGCGCGTGCGGGAGCACATGCACGCGAAGGGCTACGGGCGCGGTATGGAGTTGATTCGCGCCGTCCGCAAGACCAACGTGGAATATGAAGCGCTGCTGGAGCGCCTGCTGACACAAGAGACCACCTTCTTCCGTTACCCGGCGGTATTCGACGCCTTCGAGAAACGAGTTCTACCGGAACTGCATGTGAAGAAATTCTGGCGCAATCCCAGGACGCTGCGCGTCTGGAGCGCGGGCTGTTCGACCGGCGAAGAGCCGTATTCCATTGCGATCACGATTCTGGACTCCCTGTCGTTTGCGGACGCCTGGAACGTCGAGATCCTAGCGACGGACATCGGACGACAAGCGCTGCGACATGCGGAGCGAGGAATCTACGCAGGTCGAAGCATTGCGAGCGTCAACGAAAAGCGGCTCGCCAATCATTTCTCGAAGGTCGATAGCGGATACCAGGTGAAAACGCGTATTCGCAAGCTAATCAGTTTCGCGCAGATGAACCTGGCCTCGCCGGTGTACGTCGGCCGTATGGACTTGATCTTCTGCATGAACGTGCTCATTTACTTCTCGGAGGAGCGGCGCCGGGCCATGGTGCAGCGGTTCTTCGATGCGCTGGAGCCGGGCGGTTACCTGTTCCTGGGCCATTCGGAATCGATTTCGAAAATGCCGGTGAAGTTCCAGGCCATCGTGTTGGGCGACTGCATTTTGTACCGGAAGCCAACCGCGGAAGAGTTGCAGAAGCCGGAATTGGTTGCGGAGGGGCGCGCGTGAGCATGCCGGACCGCGAAGCCGTCGAATTGTTCCTCCAGGAAGCCTCGGAGCACCTGCAGTATCTGCGGGAGTATGTGGGTGTGCTCCAGGAAGTTTCACCGTGGCGCGAGGACATGGAGAAGCTGTACATCGCGGCGCACACGTTGAAGGGGACTTCGGCGAGCTACGGCTTTCCACGTTTTTCAGAGATTGCAGGAAAGTTAGCCCACGTCTTCCAATACGCGCTGAACGCGCCGCTGGGCGATGATTTGCACGGTCCGCTTACGGAATTCCTGTCAGATGGGATTTCATTACTCGAAAACAGCCTGCTGGAAATCAGCGACAACGGCCAGGAAAGCATCGAGGATATCGCAGCTTTCAAGGAACGTTATCGCTTCGCATTTCCGCCGGAACCGCCGCCGCTGAATCTCGAAGTTCCGGCCGCAACCGATTACGAACTCACACCAGCCGAGACGTTCGCGCCGGTGGTTGAAACGAATATGTTGCCGGCACAGACCGGGCTGACGGGCTCGTATTTTGACGCACTACCCGCGGACGATGAAGTACCCGACGAGATCCTTGAGTTCTTCCAACCGGAAGCGGAAGAGCATCTGCAAATCGTCAGCGATTGCCTGCTTTCGCTCGAGGGCAACAACAATCCCGAGGAAGTCAACCGATTGTTCCGCGCCATTCACACGGTGAAGGGATCCGCGGCACAAGTGGGTCTGCGGCGACTGGGTGGGATTGCGCACCGCGTTGAAGATTTGATCGGCAAGCTGCGTGACGGCGAGATCGAACCTTCGCCTGAAGTGGTGGATTTGTGCCTGGCATCGGTCGACGTGCTGAAAAAAACCCTCCGACGCGAATGGGCCGATGAGACCGAGATGCGCTCTGGCGTCGATTCTCTGCTCGGGCGGATCGCCGCGTTCGCGCCGCCGGAGGTCGAAGCGGTAGAAGAGACACCAGAGAACGTGGTGGCTGCGGAAACTCCCGCGGCGAAGCCCGAAAAGACCGCGCCGAAACCGGCAGCCGGGGCCGCTGCCAAGGCAGCGGCAGCGAGTAAATCGGTCCGAATCGCGCTGGCGCGGCTCGATCGAATGATGAATACGGTCGGCGAGTTGGTGATTAACCGCACCAAGATGGTTGGCCGGGTCGCCGAACTCGAGAAACTGATCGACACCCTGAGTTTTTCGAAGGAACGGCTGCAGGGCAAGGTCAACGAGTTCCAGGAAAAGTACGAATACAACCGCATTCGCTCGCAAATCGGGATGCCTTGGGCAACCAACCAGAGGCAGATGCTGATGAGCGCGGCCGCCGGCGAGACCGGATTCCTAGACGACTTCAGCGAACTCGAAATGGATCGCTACGACGATTTCAATATTTTGTCGCGGTCCATGACGGAAATCTCCGCGGACGTCAACGAGGTACTGACTCAGCTTGATAACTACATTGGACGCGTCGAGGGTGACATCGACGAGTTCACAAAGCTGGCGCACCACCTGCAAGACGAGATCACCGCTGCGCGCATGGTGCCCATCGGCACGCTGTACTCCTTGCTGTCGCGCGCGGTGCGCGACGCAGCTTATTCCTCGAAGAAGAAAGTGGAGCTGGACTTTTCCGGCAGCGAAACCGAACTGGACAACAATATCATCCAGCAGATCTCCGACCCGTTGGTACACCTGGTGCGGAACAGCGTTGCGCATGGAATCGAGCTGCCGGAGGACCGAGTGGCGGCGGGCAAGCCGGACCAGGGCAAGGTGATGCTGCGGGCCTACCATCGCGGCAACCATATTTACATCGAAGTGGAGGATGACGGCCGGGGCATCGATTACGACCGCGTGCGGCAGAGTGCAATCGAGTGCGGCTTGGTATCGAGTGAAACGGCGGATCGCCTGACGGAACGCGACCTGCGCGAAATGCTGTTCCATCCGGGATTCTCGACGGCGAGTGTAAAGACAGAACTGGCCGGGCGCGGCGTCGGCCTGGACGTGGTGCGGTCGAACCTGAACGCGTTGAATGGCGAAATTGAAGTCCAGAGCACGAGCGGCCAGGGCACAAAGTTCGTCTTGAAAGTGCCACTGACGCTGATCATTTCTCCAGCGCTGTTCGTGCGATGCGGCGCGTCTCCTTTCGCGCTGCCGCTAGCGGTCGTGGAAGAGATTCGGCGTCTGCGGGCAGACGAAATCGAGGACGTGGGCGGAAAGTTGCTGACCAAGGTGCGCGACGTAGTGACCGAGGTCGTGCGCCTGGATTCGTACCTCGGGCTGCCGCCGCTCGAACCGGTGAATGGTTACTTCCGCATGGTCGTGGCCAATGCGGGCAGCCGCCAGGTGGGCCTGGTGGTGGAAGAGGTCATCGGCAAAGACGAAATTGTGATCAAGAATCTGGGCGAATATCTGCGGCGGGTAAAACTCTTCCCGGGAACGACGATCGCCTCAGATGGAAGCCTGATCCTGCTGATCGATCTGAACCGCATGGTCTCTACAGAACCGAACGAGCGGCGGGCCGTGCAGGCGAGCGCCAGCGCGGCGCGCGTGTTTGCACCGGGATCAGCCGCGGTGGCGCGTGGGACGATTCCTACCGATGCGATCGATCGCGTGGAACAGGAACGCGTCATCGTGGTCGCGGACGACTCCATCAGCGTGCGGAAGTTCGTAGGGCGCATGCTCGAGAAGAACGGCTACCGAGTAAAACTGGCGGCCGATGGACTGGAAGCGGCGGAAATCGTCGCGCAGGTCGGCTGCCACCTGGTGATTACCGACCTGGAAATGCCGCGCATGACAGGCTACGAGTTGATGGCGCAGTTGCGGCAGAGCCCGGCAACCAAACGCATACCCGTCATGGTGGTGACGTCGCGCGCAGGCGCAAAACACCGCGATCGCGCTTTGAAAGAAGGCGCATCGGCGTTCTTGACCAAGCCAGTGCAAGAGGACCAGCTCCTAGCTGCAGTAGAACAGTTGATTGGAACGGAGGCGGTCCGCCCGGTTACGCCGGTCGGATAAGGGACCATGGTGAGCGGCGCAGCAAAAAAGTTTCGTGTGCTGATCGTGGACGACTCTGCCTTCATGTGCAAAGTTCTGGAAACGATCTTCAACGCGGATCCGCAGTTGCAGGTGGTTGGTCACGCCAAGGATGGGCGTGAAGCGATCACACTTGCGGAGTCGCTGAAGCCCGACGTGATCACGATGGACTTGAACATGCCGCACATGGACGGCCTGCAGGCCACGGCGCACATCATGACAAACAGCCCGCGGCCGATTGTGGTCGTTAGTTCAGAGAGCAAAGAAGGCGCAGCGAGCACCTTAAAGGCTTTGGAACTTGGCGCAATCGATTTTGTGGCGAAACCGAGCTCGGGCATCGACCTCGATATGCAGAGTGTGAAAGAAGATCTGCTGCGCAAGGTGCGGGTAGCCGCTAAGGTGCGGGTGGTTCGGACGGCTTCACGACTGGCGAATGCGGTTCAGGCGCCAAGCAAGAGCGCTGCGACCCCAGCGTCAACACCGCGCAGCGCAGCTCCCGTTCCGGTGCTCGGCACGGATTTGCGGTTTCCCGTTGTCGTACTGGGTGCATCGACCGGTGGACCCGCAACGATCATGCGCATGGCGCCGGGCTTCACGCGAGAGTTCCCTGCCGCCGTCATCCTGGTGCAGCACATGCCCGCATCCTTTACTTCACAATACGCAGTGCAACTGTCGGAGTTCACAGGCATTCGCGTGAAGGAGGCGGAGGCCAACGAGCCCTTGGCACCCGGAACGCTCTACATTTGCCCCGGCGGGCAACACTTGCGTATCGCCGCGACAGGGCGCATCGAACTGGATTCGACATCGGGCAGAATTGAGGGCTACCTGCCCAACATCGATGTCACCATGGAATCCGTGGCCTTGTTTGCCGGGGCGATGAGCATCGGTGTCGTGCTGACGGGAATGGGGAGCGACGGAGCACGCGGGGCGCGAGCCATCAAGAATGCCGGCGGATTGGTGATCGCACAGGATGAAGCTACCTCTGTGATTTATGGCATGAATGCAGAGGCGATCCGGGCGGGCGTGGTCGATCAGACGCTGGGAATCGACGACATCTATGCGGCCATCGAAAAGCGCGTGCTGGGATTGTCTCGCGCGACTCCTGTAGGAGCCCGGTAAATGCGCGCGGCAACGGAACACAAGACGCCCGCGGTTCGAACGGAGCAGATCATTCTGTTTCGCGCCAGCAGTGAGGTCTTCGCGATTTCGTCCGGATCAGTGCAGGAAGTGCGCAGCGTCGACGGTCTGGCCGGGGCACCTGTCGCCGTCAGCGAACCGCGCTTGCAGAAGGTGAGGCATGCGCTTCGCCGCGGAAACAAGAACGTGTACGTGGTCAACACAGCGATTCACTTTGGACTGCGGCCGTCACCAGCCGCATTGATCTTTCTGCTACGGAAGTCGCGGGTGGCGCTGCTTGTGGACGCCATCGAGAAAATGACCACGATGACACGATTGCAGGCGCTTCCCGGCGCGTTCTGCAATGAAGAACGCCGGTGGTATCGAGGCCTGACGGTGTTGGACCAGAACGTGATACCCGTGGTTGATCCGGCAGGATTCCTGACGAGCGAGGAGTTGTTTCTGCTGGATGCTGCGACGGGATCGGAAAATGCGGCGGGGCTCAATGCCGTAACGAGCGCGGAATTGACGATATGAGCTGGATGGACCAAGCCGACACGCGTTCCTGTGTGCTGCTTCGACTGGGCGACAGGCGGTACGCCCTGGTAGCCGATCAAGTGGCAGAGCTAGCCGCACCGAGCCGCGTGTTTCGCTTTGCCCACCGGACGACGGAAATCGACGGCGTGATATTGCGGCGCGGCCGCGTTGTACCCGTTTGCGACGTGGCGGAGCAACTGACGGGCAAACGGCTGACGAATCGCCGCTTTTATCTCATCGCGGTGCGGCGCCACGGGCAAACCATGGACTGGATCGCGATTCCGGTCAGCGGCCAGTGCGAACTGATCCAAGCGGACCTGACTCCTGCCGGCGCCAGCGATTCGCCGCACGTGGCGGGATGGCTATCGCACGGGGGAGAAGTGATCGAGATTTTGAATCTGACCGCGTTGATGCCGGCAACACACCTGGTTGGCGCAGCCGCGGGCGACGTTGTGCCGGAGGTACACGCACAATGATGCCGGGCAAACCAGCAAAGATCCTGCTGATTGACAGCAACGTGCTGTTCGCCAAGCGTCTCGGCGACGCCCTGAAGCGCGAGGGTTTCGACGTGACAACGACGACGCAGCCGACGTTTGCGTTGACGGCCCTGGAATACAACGCGCCTGCCGCGATCGTCTGCGCTACGCACATGCGCGAAATGGGAGCGTTAGACATCGCGCAAATTATCCATGCCGACCCGAAAAACGCAAATTTACCGATCATTGCGACCGGTGACGGCAGCCAGGGCGCGTTAATGGAAGCGTTCCAGGCCGGTTGTGACGACTATATCGACCGCCACCTTTCCCCAGCGACAATTGCGACGCATATCAAGAACATCATCATCAGCAAAGTGGAAGGATTCCAGCCGACACAAATGCTCGGGCAAGCCGATACGAGCCTGAGCGGCAACCTGTCGCACCACGATCTGACCGGCGTAATGCAAATGCTGGGGCAAGCGCGGCAGACTGGCGCGCTCACCATTAACGCGGGAACCACCGACGCGGTGTTGTTCTTCGACGCGGGTGAGATTGTCCATGCCGAATGCGGACCGCACTTTGGCGACGAAGCAGTCATCGACATTATCAAGAGCTGCGTGCAGTGCGGTTCGGGCGTATACAAGTTCGTGTATGGGGCGACTACTCCCCAACGGACTGTGTTGCGCTCGGCCACGGATTTGATGCTGGACGCCATGCGCGAATATGACGAAACCGCCCGAGACATGGCGGACGAACTTGCGGACAAGGAGGCACAATGAGCGAAACCGTCGCCATGCCGCCGGAAACTACGACGGAAGCGAAAGCGGCGCCCACTGTGTATTTCATTGACGACAGCGCCACGATGCGCGAAGTCATCAAGATCGCATTTCGGCGCGAAAACATTCACGTGATCACGTGCGCCGACGCAGCCTCAGCGCTGAACCAGTTTGAACAGCATCCGCCTGATGTGGTCATCACCGATGTGATCATGCCCGATCAGGATGGGTATTCGGTTTGCAGCCAGATCAAACAGAATCCGCAGTTTGGCAAGACACCGGTCATCTTGATGTCCGGCGTAGTGAACAAATCCGTTGCGGACCGTGCCGTGGCCGTCCAAGCCGACGAACTGGTGCGCAAACCGTTTCAGCCACAGGAACTGATCAGCCGTGTGCGCAACCTGCTGAATGGGGGACACGCTGCGGTGCCCGCACCAGCGGCGAGCCACAACACTCCTTCTTTGGACAATCTGTTCGCCCCGGCTCAGGCACCGCCCCGAGTTGCACCGGTTTTGGCGGCAGCCCCTCCCGCGCCAGTTGCCGTTCCAGCCGCGCCGTTTGGCGAGGCCAGGCCCGTGGAGGCCGTCTGGCCGCGTGCGGTTGCCGAAGCGTTCCAGCAGCAAGCTGCGCCGTCACCCGTTCTGCCGGTTCCCACCGCGCCGCCAGTTGTGCGCGTCGGCTCACCTCTGGCCGAGGTAACCCGACTGAAAGCAGAGATCGCACATCTGGAACTGTTGATCAAGAAGCTGCAAACCGAGCTGCAGATTGAGCGACAGTACAACCAGGCGCTCGAGCTGCACGTGCGGACGCTGACACAGCTCGAATAGAACCGATTCGTCAAATAGCAGGAAGCCGCTGGTTGACGCTCCTCGCTGATTTCAGTAGCCTCGCCTTGGACTCGAGATTGTGGATGGCTGTGCGGCGGTCAAGGGGAGTCGTGATGACGGACAAGAATGGACGGGTTCTGACGCGAAGAGAATTTGCGCAGCGCGCTGCCCTGCTGTCTGCCACCGCATCTCTGGCCACCGCCGAAGCCGTTCTGCCTGCACCGTTGCAGGACTCCGGCTCACAGGGGGGCGGCTCAATAACACTGAGCGAAGCTGGCCAAACCGAGGCGGATTCGCGTTATCAGCAAATTCTGGGGCTGTATGGCAACCGATTTTCCGACGCACAGAAAGCCGATTTGAAAAAGATGTGCTACGAACTTCAGCCCGCCCTGGACCATATCCGCGGCTACGCGCTGCAAAATGGCGACGCGCCGGCGTTGTATCTGAAGCCGCTGGTCGAACGCGAGAAGAAGCCGCAAGGCAGCGCTCCCGCCGCCAAAAAATCGTAGAGGGGGCGCAAATGCTGAAAGAAGCGGTGCTGTACGCGCCAATCAGTGAACTCGCTAGGCAAATCGAAGCCAAATCGCTATCTCCGGTCGACCTCACCGAAAGCTATCTGGATCGCAGCGCCCGGCTTGGCCCTAAGCTGAACGCCTATGCGAGGCTGATGCCGGAAGCCGCGCGCGAACAGGCGCAAGCGGCGGAAAAAGAAATCCGACGGGGACACTATCGCGGCCCATTACACGGCATTCCCTATGCCGCCAAGGATCTATTGGCGGTCAAGGACGTGCCGACAACCTGGGGCGCCAAGCCATTCGCGAATCAGGTGTTCGATTACAATGCGACAGTCATTGAGCATTTGAATCACGCCGGCGCGATCCTTCTGGGCAAAGCTTCGATGATCGAACTGGCCGGCGGAATGGGCTACAAATTCGCGTCCGCATCGCTGCAAGGTGAAGCGAAAAATCCCTGGAACCCGGACTGCTGGACGTGCGGCTCGTCGTCGGGTTCCGGCGCGATTGTCGCAGCAGGACTCGCGGGATTCGCAATCGGCACGGAGACCTGGGGCTCCATCATTTGCCCTTCGGCCTATTGCGGAATCAGCGGCTTGCGGCCGACGTATGGCCGGGTGAGCCGCTACGGCGCGATGGCGTTGGCGTACTCGATGGATAAAATTGGACCGATGGCTCGCAGCGCGGAAGACTGCGCACGGATTTTCGCGGCCATTGCGGGGCACGATTTCCTGGACCGCAGCACCTTGCCGATTGATAAGGCGGCGTTCACTTATTCGCCCGCGAACGATCTGAAGGGCCGGTCGCTGCGCGTGGGTTGGCTGAAAAATGCGTGGAAGCAATACGATCCGGGCATTGCGAAGATTATGGATGCAGCACACAAAGTGCTACAGAAGCGCTTCCCCTCTGTGAAGGACGCGCAATTACCAGAGGGACCATGGGAAGACGCGGCCTCTCTTATTTTGTCGTGCGAGGCCGGTTCGACGTTCGGCGAATTGATCCGCTCGGGTAAAGTCAGCGAACTATCCGACCCGCTGGGACGCATCGGCGGGTACGTCCAGCAGACGGTCTCCGGGTCGGACTACAACACGGCGCTGCGTATCCGGGAGATTCTGCAACAGAAGATGACGGAGCTTTTCGATTCCTTTGACGTGCTGGCAACCGCGAGCCAGCCGATTGCCGCAACGCCGCTTTCGGCCGATCTGTTGTCGCCGGAATTGACCTTCCCCGACCCGTTGGGCGGAATCGGAAATCTATGCGGACTGCCGGCGCTTTCCGTTCCCTGTGGCTTTACGGACAAGAAGTTGCCGGTCGGATTGCAGTTCGTGGCGCGCGCCGGCGATGATTTGGCAGTTCTGCAAGCGGGCCGCGTTTTTCAGCAGGCGACCGACTGGCACCGCCGCCATCCAACCGTGAATTCGTGAGAACCGGGAAAGAAATCAGGCGCCCTGGAGGATCTCGCGAACCGCGCGGAGAATCGCGGAACGGCTGAAAGGCTTGCTCAACAAGCGAACGGAGGGGTGGGCATCGGCCATTTCCGTGGCGGCACGCTCGCTGTAGCCCGACATGAAGATCACGTTCAAGCCGGGATTCGCAGACTGGAGCCTCACCGCTAATTCCTGCCCGGTCATTCCCGGCATGACCATGTCGGTGACCAGCAATTGGATCTTCCCGCGGTTCTGCTCGGCCAGTTCGAGGGCTTTGCGGCCATCTTCCGCCTCGATCACCCGGTAACCGCCGGACTCCAGGAATTCGCGCGCGATTTCGCGAACGTCCTGTTCGTCTTCCGCAAGCAGAATGGTCCCTGTGCCCGTCGGCACCTCGGCCAAGGGATGCGAGGGACCGACGGGTTCTTCGGTCTGATCGACACGTGGCAGATAAATCTTGAAGGACGTCCCTTTCCCCACCTCGCTGTATACCCAGATGAAGCCGCCGCTTTGCTTGACAATCCCGTACACCATCGCCAGACCGAGCCCGGTGCCTTTTCCTTTTTCCTTGGTGGTAAAAAAGGGCTCGAAGATGTGCGCTTGAGTTTCCGCGTCCATGCCCGTGCCGCTGTCGGTGACGATGAGAATCACATGCGGACCGGGCTTCATCAGCGGGTGGCTGGCTGTGAAGGCGAGGTCGAGGTCACAATTCAGCGTCTCAATGACGAGCTTTCCGCCGTTGGGCATGGCGTCGCGCGCGTTGACCGCCAGATTCATAAGGACCTGTTCCATCTGGCTGGCATCGGCGCGAATCGTGCCGAGGTTTTCATCGGTGCGAATCAACAATTCGATATCTTCTCCGATCAGTCGAGGCAGGAGCTTGCCCATTTCCTCGATGACGGAATTCATGTTGATGACTTGCGGTTGCAAGACCTGCATACGGCTAAACGCCAGCAACTGCCGCGTCAGTGCCGCAGCACGGTCCGCGGAGCGGTCGATTTGTTCGATTTTGCGCGTGATTTGTTCGGAAGGCGGCAGAACATTCAACAACAACTCGGTGTGCCCCTTGATGACCATCAGGAGATTGTTGAAGTCGTGAGCCACACCGCCGGCGAGCCGGCCCACCGCTTCCATTTTCTGGGATTGGCGCAACTGACTTTCGAGCAGCCGCCGCTCGCTGATATCCTGCGCCACCACCAGGCGAACCTGCTTGCCGGCATAGCTGAGTTCGTGCGAAATGCACTCGACTTCAAACACCTGCCCGTCTTTCGACTGGTGCTGCCAGAATTCATGCTCCTCAACATGAGATTGCATGCCGCGGATATAGTCCAGCGCCTTGGCGCGCTGCGCCTCCGGATATACGTTGAGAATCGTCATCTCCACAAATTCATCCAGGGAGTAGCCGTAAAGCGCCGTCGCCGCCTGATTCACGCGCAGGAAACGAAGGGACTCAAGCTCATAGAGCCAGGTGGGCAGCGGATTGTGTTCAAACAGCAGTCGCAAGATCGATTCGTTGCGGCGGAGTTCCTCTTCGGCGCGGCGCCGTTCGATGGCCAGCGCGATATGGCCGCCGACCGACTCGAGAAACTCAAGGTCCCGCACATCGTAGGCGGCCTCATTCTGGTAGTGTTGAACGACGAGAACGCCGATCGTAGCGGTAGGCGTCTTCAACGGCACGCCCAGCCAGGATGGCGAAGGCGATCCGACCAGCTCGACTTCGCCCTCTTCCACAAGCTGGTCGAAGTACGATTGCGGAATCAGCTTGGCTTTTCCAGTACGGAACACATAGGCCGTGCAACTGCGGCCGATCCTCTGCGGAGGGGGAGCGGTGTCATATTCATCAGCAAAAAACGGAAACGTGAAAGTGTCGTTTGCCGGATCATGCAAAGCAACGAAGCAATTGTCCGCCGGGAGAATCCGATTCAATGCCGTATGGATGCGCGTCAGTAACTGATCGAGGTGCGCTGTCTCATTGAGGGCATGCACGATTTCCGAATTGACTTGGCGCTCGGATTCCATGCGCTGAAGCTCGGTCACGTCGGTGCCGTAAAAGAGGATCCCTTCGAGGCCCGGTTCGGAAAGACGGCTCGTGCAACTGAACTGAATCCAGCGCCACGATCCATCGCGGCAACGCAAACGGCAGCGGCCCGCCCGCGCGGAATGAGAATTGGAGCTAAGGTCGATCAGGCACAGGCGGAGGTGGGCGATATCGAGAGCGTGCGCCAAGTGGGCAAGGTGCTGCCCGGACAGCTCTTCAGCCGTATAGCCCAGAGTGGCCTGAAAGCAACCATTCGTAAATTGAAATGTACCGTCCGCGCCGAGAATTGCGATTAATTCGTGGGCGGCATCGAGCAGAGTGGCAAGTTGTTGGGCTCCAAATGCGAGCCCTGGCTCCGAAACACTACGTTGGGCCATGGATTGTTCGCTTCGCAGCTGGCGGAGGAGCAAAGCGCCGCCTGCAGGACGTTCGGAAGCCTCCCGGGATATGGCAACGCAATTTTTCGAGACCCACCCTAAACCGAAGTCTCTTTTCACACACTAAGTAAAAAGAAGAAAAAGGTAAATCGAAGTAAATGGGTGAATTGCTAAAGCATGACCTGTCCCTGCGGACAGGTGACGCCAAGATAAATTGACTTCAGTGTAGAAGGAAACCGGAAACGGTCACGCAGAGCCCGACCAGGCCAAGCGCAATGCCACTCAGCCAGAACGCCTTCTTTTTGGTCAGCAGTGTCAGCGAGCAGATGATCAGCGCGATTTCGAGGACCACTTCCCCGGCATCAAAGCGGTCGGCTCGCTTCCCCGCTACTTCCCTCGCTTTCTCCAGTTCCTTGGCCTGATCGCTGATCTGGTCTTTTTCCTTTTCGTATCTCTCCGCTTCCTTGACGTACTTCTCGCGAAGGATCTCGGCCTTTTCCTTGTCGGCGGGAGCCAGAGTAGCGAACATGTCCGCAACGCTCTCCATCTCGTGAAGGCGAATATTCTTCGCTTGAAAATAGGCCCACTGGTCCGAGGCCTTCGTCTGGAGAAGGATCTCCTCCGACGCGGCGCGATGCCCAAGCAGTGTCGCGATGGCCACCAAAACGGCCAGGATCGAAAGTGTTACCGCCACTGGAATCATGAGAGGGTTGTTTTCGTGACCGCCATGCTCTTCCTGCCCTTCCAACGCTTCGTGCATTCAATCAGGTCCCTTCGTGGAGTTTAGCTTTTGGATTGGGCGGCGATGACTTTGAGGGCGGCGCTGGCGGCGCTGATGGTGCGCTCAATGTCCCCGGGAGTATGCGCCGCGGAAACAAAGGCCGCCTCGAACTGCGAGGGGGCCAGGAAGATGCCGCGCTGCAGCATCTCGCGGAAAAAGCTCGCATACCGTTTGGTGTCGGAACGCTTGGCATCGGCATAGCTGTGCACCGGTTCGGGCGCAAAAAAGATGGTAGAGAGCGATCCGATGGCGTTGACCTGCGCATTGATTCCTGCATCTGAGAGAGCTCTGCGGAAACCGGCAACCAATTTCTTGGCGAGTTCCTCGATGCCCTCATACAGGCCGGGCCTGCTCAGCTCCTTCAGCGTGGCGATGCCGGCACGCATCGCGAGGGGATTACCTGCCAGCGTCCCCGCCTGATACACCGGCCCGAGCGGCGCAACATTGTTCATCAATTCGGCGCTGCCGGCGTAAGCAGCCACAGGAACACCCCCGCCGATGATTTTGCCCATCGTGGTGAGGTCGCCCTGTACGCCCAGAACTTGCTGAGCCGAGCCGTAGCGCAAACGGAAGCCGGTGATCACCTCGTCGATGATCAGCAAAGCTCCGTTGTTCCGGGTGATATCGCGCAAACCTTTCAGGAAGCCATCTGCGGGCGGGACGACGCCCATGTTGGCGGCAACAGGTTCGACAATCACCGCGGCGATCTTCTCTTTGTGCTGCGTGAACGCCTGTTCGACCGCCTGGAGATCGTTGTAAGGAACATTCAAAGTAAGGGAGGCAAGCGCCTGCGGCACACCCGGGCATTCAGCGATGCCCAGAGTCGCCAAGCCGGAGCCGGCTTGTGACAAAAAGCTATCGGCATGGCCGTGGTAACAACCTTCGAACTTCAGGATAAAGTCGCGCTTCGTAACGCCTCGCGCCAAACGAACCGCGCTCATCGTGGCTTCCGTGCCGCTGGAAACAAAGCGCACTTTTTCGAGGTGGGGAATTGCTTTTGTGATCAGAGTGGCGAGTTCCAGTTCGAGGTCCGTAGTTACGCCGAAACTCGTGCCGCGGTGCGCCTGATCGGCGATGGCCGCGGTCACTGAGGGATGAGCATGGCCAAGCAGCATCGCGCCCCACGAGCACACATAGTCGAGCAGTTGGTTGCCGTCTGCGTCGTAGAGATACTGCCCGCTTCCCTTTTCAATGATCAGCGGCTCGCCGCCGACGGAGCGAAAAGCGCGCACAGGGCTGTTCACGCCGCCGACAAGAACTTTCTCGGCCTTTTCGAAGATTTCGCGCGAACGACGGCGTTCAGGTTTCCGAATTGTAGGCGCTCCGCTCATGAGCTCCCCTTTGCAGGATCAGGACTTTAACCAGCGAACAGCATCCTTCGCGTGATAGGTAATCACAATTTCCGCCCCGGCACGCTGGATACCGGTCAGGATTTCAAGGACAACGCGCTTCTCATCCACCCAACCATTGCGCGCGGCCGCCTTCACCATAGAATATTCACCACTCACATTGTAAGCGGCCACGGGAACGTCAAAATTGTCGCGCACCCGGCGAATGATATCGAGATATGGCAGCGCGGGCTTGACCATGACAATGTCCGCACCCTCCTCGATATCCAATCGAACTTCGCGGAGCGCTTCGTCGGAATTTGCGGGATCCATCTGATAGCTCCGGCGATCGCCGAACTGGGGCGCCGATTGTGCAGCTTCCCGGAATGGCCCGTAAAAGCCGGAACAGTATTTGGCGGAGTAAGCCATGATCGGTACGTTCTCAAAGTGGTGGTGGTCGAGCTTCTCTCGGATGGCGGCGACACGGCCATCCATCATATCGGAAGGCGCAACCATATCGGCTCCAGCTCGGACGTGCGAAAGCGCTTGATCGCTTAAAATCTCGAGTGTTTCGTCATTCAGGACTTCTCCGTCTTTGATGACGCCGCAATGGCCGTGGTCCGTGTACTCGCACAGGCACACATCGGTGACAACGAGGAGTTGCAGGTTGACCTTCTTCATGCCTTCGATGGCCCGTTGCACTACGCCGTGGGCTTCGAGCGAGACCGCGCCGCGCGGATCCTTATGCTCGGGCAGGCCAAAAAGAATGACACCGGTGATTCCGAGGTCCTCGATTTTGCGGCATTCTTCGACGATGTTGTCCGGCGATTCCTGATACACGTCCGGCATGGAACCCACTTCCTGGCGGACGTTCGTGCCAGGACAAACGAACATCGGGTAGATCAAGCCCGCGGCACTGATGCGGCGTTCCCTCACGAGATTTCGGAGCAACTCGGTGCGGCGAAGACGTCTTGGCCTCTGGATCGGGAAACTCATGCTGAATTCACTCCTGCGGAGCATCCCGGCTGAGGCGCAGAAAAGTGCTTCTGCAGAGCGTTCACGATGGAAGCCACGGTGGTGTCCTCGGCGAGCAGTACGCGCTCAACATGTGCTGCGCGCAGGGCTCTCTCCGTCACCGGTCCGATGGCTGCAAAGATGGCCTGCCGGGATATGTCCAAAACTTTCTCACTTCCCAGAATGTCTTGCAAATGATGTACGGCCGAAGGGCTGAAGAAGAGAATGGCGTCGACCTTATGTTGTAAGGCTTCTCTCGCGTGAGCAAGATCCGCTTCGTCCGGCGACACGGTCTTGTAAGCCACCACTTCCTTCACCGTAGCTCCGAGACGCTTCAACTGTTCGACCAATTCCGGGTTGGCTCGATCGCTTCGAGGCAAAAGGACGGTCTTGCCGCTCACCTCGGCAGCCAGTTCCTGCGCCAGAGACGCGCCTTGATGTTTAGTGGCTGTGTAGGCCACTGCGATTCCAGCCGCCTTCAGGGCTTCCGCCGTGGCCGGCCCTACAGCCGCCACACGGACCTGTCCCATCACCGCCCGCAAGGTAACGCGGATGGCCTCGCAGCGCTCTTGCAACGCTCGCAAGGCATTCTGGCTAGTGACAAACACCCAGTCGAAATGACCCATTTCGCGGATCAATTGATCCAATTCGGCGACGTTGTCCGGGAGACCGAAAGCCACCATCGGGAGCACGACCGGCACAGCACCTTTCTCTTCCAGCGCTCGAACCAATTCCCTGCTTTGCTCGGCGGCGCGCGTCACGACGACACGCTTCCCATGCAACCCTCCAACGGAACCTTCAGCCACGAGAACGATTCACCTCATCGAGAATTTCCCGTGCGCCGCTGTCGATGAGCACCTGAGCCAGATGGTCACCCAATTGTGAAGCCTGCTCGGACGGAGCCGCGGCTTTCTGACGCACGTACCGCTTGCCATCCACCGAGCAGACAACTGCATCCATCACAAGTTCCGCACGTTCGTAGCGTGCCCAGGCGCCCACGGGAACCTGGCAGCCGCCCTGCAACTTGGACAAGAGAGCGCGCTCCGCAATGATCGCCGTACGAGTTTCGGCATCGTCCAACCGGCCCAGAACGTCGGCAGTTTCCTGATCCTTGACCCGAGATTCGATCGCGATAGCACCCTGGCCGACCGCCGGTAACGAAATTTCCGTCGAAATCGGCTCTGTGATTTTCGCGCTCCAGCCAAGACGGTCCAGCCCGGCCTTGGAAAGCACGATGGCGTCGTATTCGCCGCTCTCCACCTTGCGCAGGCGAGTGTCCACGTTGCCCCGCAGCTCTCGAATATCCAGGTCCGGCCGATGGTGGCGGAGCTGCGCCTGGCGACGCAAGCTGCTAGTGCCCACGCGGGCCCCTGGCTTGAGATTTGCAAGCACTGTGCCGCTGTTGGAAACCAGGCAATCGCGCACATCATCGCGCCGGCACACCGCCGGGAAGAAGAGCCTTGACGGCGTCTCCGTGGGGATGTCTTTCACGCTGTGAACCGCGAGGTCGACGCTTTCATCCAACAGCGCTTCTTCCAACTCCTTGATGAAGATGCCCTTGCCGCCGATTTGTGTGAGCGGCGCTTGCTGCATCTTGTCACCGGAAGTCTTGATAATGACGATCTCCGCTTCTACACCAGCGATCTGGAACAGTTGTTTGCGCACAAATTCGGCTTGCCAGCGCGCCAGAATACTGCCTCGACTGCCGATGCGAAGGTGCCTCACGGTTTCTCCCGGTCCGATAGATACAATGCCCGTATCGCTTCTACGTTTTGAATCTTCTTTCGGAGCTCTTTCTCGCTGCGCAAGCGCTCGGCTGGAACGATGAGCAGTTTTTCAATCAGCTCGTCCATCAGCGTGCCGATATGCTCGCGGTCCTGTGGCGTGAAATGGTTCATGCCCTCTAGTTTTTCCGTCAGGAAAGCGGAACGGCGCTCCTTCATGCTACCGCGCAAGATGTCCAAAACGCCGATTAACTCGACACTGGCCTGCCAGGAAATAAACTTGCCGACGTGTTCTTCGATCAGCGCTTCGGCCTTGGGCACTTCGCTCTTGCGGGCAGCGCGGTTCTGCTCGACGATCTCGGTAAGGTCATCCATGGTGTAGACGTAGACGTTGTAAAGACTGGCGACGGCGGGATCGACGTTACGAGGCAGGCCCAGGTCCATCAGGAAAAGTGCGCGATTGCCGCGCGCGGACATGGCGCGCTCAATCAGCGACTTTGTCAGCAAAGGCTCTTGCACGCCCACAGCCGACACAATCACGTCCGGCAATTTCAGGGAATTGTTCCAGTCGCCCCACTCCATGACTTTGCCATCGTACTGCCGCGCAAATTCCTCCGCTTTTTCCCGGGAACGATTGGAGAGGTATAGATTCTTGATGCTCCGGTCGCGAAGCTGAGAAACCACCTGTTCGCTAATGGTCCCGGCGCCAAGGACCAGAGCGCTTCGATCGCTCAACTTGCCGAAGATCCGCTCGGCAAGCTTCATTCCGGCGGAAGCCACACCCATGGGACGCGTGCCCAGTTCCGTCTCGGCGCGCACGCGCTTGCCGATTTCCAGAGCCGCCTGAAACAACCGGTTCAACACAGGCCCAGTCGCGTGCCCTTCATGCGCGCGCAGGTAGGCGTCCCGCACCTGGCCCAGAATCTCAGCTTCGCCTAACAGCATCGAATCCAATCCCGCGGAAACGCGAAACAAGTGCCGAACCACATCATGATCGTAATGGTGATACAGCGAAGGGCTCAGTTGCTCGGGACGCAGTTTGTGGAACGCGCTCAGATAGGCAGACAGCGCATTCGCGGACTCGTGACCGGCACCCGGATTCACACCGTAGACTTCGCTTCGATTACACGTGGACAAAACCAACGTCTCTTCGAGAATTCCTTGTGCACGCAGTTCGTCGGCGGCGCGCAAGGCTTGCTCTTGGGAAAACGACACCTTCTCCCGCACCTCCACAGGTGCTGTTCGGAAATTCAGGCCAACGAGGACAATCTCCATGATTACAGCCGGGCGCTCCTAAAAATACCGGTGGTGCTGCGAAAAGTAGAGATTCACCACGGTGAAACTCAAAATAACGATCGCAAAATTGAACACGCACAGCTTCGACGCGCGCGCGCCTCGCCACGCAGCTGTCCGCGCAAGCTGGAAATACACAACGTAGAGAAACATCACGAATAGCGTGACTACATACTTCGGATCCAAATAGGATTGCTGTTGCGGCAAGCGGTCCACCGCGATAAATCCCAGCGCCGTTCCAACGGCGATGGTTGCCAGACCGACCAGCACGCTGGTATGGCTCATTCGCTCCAGTAGATCGAGAGGCGGCAATCGCCAAACTACGTCACCCAGACGGCGGATTTTCAACAAACGTTGCTCGCCGAGGTAGATCAGGCTCAAAACGCAGGAAAGCGCGAACGCGGCATACGCCAGAATGCTAAGCGTTACGTGCAGGGCGAACACGACACCGTGGGGCAGGTTCTGCACCGCCGAAGAATGCGCCGGCGGAATCAAAAAGGCGGTGCCGAGGAACGCCAGGATAATGGGCAGGACAAAGGGGCCCACCGTCCGTTGCCGGTGATAGATCTCCAAACAGAGGTATGTGACAGCTAGCAGCCACCCGAACAGGGACATGGAACCCTGAAGGTCGTGGTATGGAACCGTGTGCGTGCCCTTGGCGCGCATCAGCAACGCCAGGTAATGTGCCACTAACCCTAGGAACATCAGCGTGGTAGCCAGTTTCCCGGTCAGTTCCTTGCCGGTGTATAAGAAATTCAGATAAAGGCCCATGCTTGCGAGATAGGCCAAAACCGTCAGTATGACAAATGGTTGAGTCATCGGCCCAGTCCACGCCGATCTGGGCGATAGCGGGAGCGTGCCTGGCCCAGGCTGCGCGTAATGCGGATAGCGTGAGTATAGCGCACTCGGGAATGTTCACGCACGGTAGTACGTCACTGTCAACAATCACAGGGATTTGTTATTCTCCTTGCATATCAAAATGACGCCCCAGGCCACTGAACTGAGCCGTAAAGAGTTGTTTCTGCGGGCATGCCGGTGCGAGCCGGTGTCCCGCGTGCCGGTCTGGATGATGCGCCAAGCCGGGCGATACCTCCCGGAATACCGCGAAATTAGGGCGAAACACTCCTTTTTGACCGTCTGCAAGACTCCCGACCTCGCCGTCGAGGTCTCCGTGCAGCCCTTCCGCCGTCTTGGAGTGGATGCCATCATTATCTTCTCCGACATCCTCATTCCGGCGGAAGCCATGGGCCTTCATCTAGAGCTGGAAGATGCCGGTCCGAACCTTCCCCATCCAGTGAGGACGGAAGCGGACGTAAAGAAACTCCACATTTTTGATCCCGAGCAGGAAACAGGCTTCTTGATGGAAGCGCTTCGCCGCACGGTGAAGCAGGTCGGCCCGGATGTGCCGGTTTTGGGTTTTGCGGCGTCGCCGTGGACCCTCGCCTGCTATATGGTGGAGGGAAAGACCAAAGAAGGGTTCGCAACGGTCAAGAACTTCCTCTACCGCGAACCTAAAGTATTCCGCGAGCTGCTGCATCGCATTGCGCAGGCCACAATTCCCTACCTGAAGGGCCAGATTCAAGCGGGTGTGACCGCCGTGCAGCTCTTCGACACGTGGTGCGGTGAGCTCGATCTAAACGATTACACCGAGTTTGTATTACCCGCCGTGCAGGAAGTCATCTCCGGGCTGGGCAACGCCGTGCCCGTAATTTACTACACGAAGGCTTCGTACCACTTGTTGCCCTCTGTCGTAAAGGCTGGCGCGAATGTGCTCAGCGTCGATTGGCGCGTACCACTGAGCACAGTCCGAAAGCTGGCCGGGCCGCGAGTGGCGGTACAAGGGAATCTTGATCCGGCGATTCTGTTCGGGCCGCAGGAAAAGATTCGAGAAGCGACGCTGGATATCGTCTCGCAGACCGGCGGACTCGGGCACATTCTGAATCTTGGCCACGGCATTCTGCAACACACGCCTGTCGAAAACGCTCAATTCTTCATTCACACTGGCCAGCAAGCCGCGCTCCCTGACGCCAGGCCGGCGGCGCATGTGCGCCCCTGAGGACCGGAGGTTGCTATGTCCATCATGAATCCCACTTTGCGCGAGATGCATCAGGAACTCTCCGTCGGAGAAGAGTTCGTCGCGCGCTACAACCGCCCGGGTCCGCGCTACACCAGCTATCCGACCGCACCGGTGTGGACGGAACAGTTTGGCGTCAAGGAATACGAAGACGCCATCGCGGCCGCGGATCGCAAAGGCACTCCGGTTTCGTTGTACATGCATCTTCCCTTCTGCGAGAGCCTTTGCCTGTTTTGCGCCTGTAACGTCGTTATCCGCAAGGACAAGAGCGTCGCTCCACCGTACTTAGCGATTCTGAAGAAAGAAATCGATCGTGTGGCGCGCGGCGTCTCAAAGAGCCGGCAAGTGACGCAGTTCCACTGGGGCGGCGGCACACCAACGTACTTGTCCCCTGAGCAGATCGAGGATTTGTTCACCTACACGCGCGAACGCTTCAATTTCGCGCCTGATGCGGAGATTGGCATCGAGGTTGACCCACGCGTGACCACACGTGAGCACATGGAAGTCGTGCGAAAGATGGGATTCAACCGTTTGAGCATGGGCATCCAGGACTTCAAAGAGGATGTGCAGAAGGC
>Ga0335071_10000437_pt1 | contig 46888 bp, 45 predicted proteins | sample Lox_Sample_15_FD_206724 | JGI IMG/M metagenome (GOLD analysis project Ga0335071, IMG submission 206724) | Soil microbial communities from Loxahatchee National Wildlife Refuge, Florida, United States - Lox_Sample_1.5 | ecosystem: Environmental > Terrestrial > Soil > Wetlands | place: USA... | reverse complement strand
TTCGGGCACCCGAAAGGTCCGGCTCTCGGAGGATTTGTGAGGGAGGAATTGTTCGGCGGGACCGTGGACGAGAGTATTAAGTCCATCGAGGAACTCGAGATCTACAAGGAAATGGAAATCCAAAAAGAAGATATCCTCCGGATCGAGCTGAAGAGCCCGGTGCTGCTGTCAGGATCGCTATCGATCACTACTAATAGCGGCGAGTTTTTCAGGTTGTTTATCGACCATAAATCGCTTTTCGCACCGTTAAAGCGGCTTATGCTCAAATTTGACCCGGAACGAACCCGGGTTGGCGAGTAGCAGGGTTCAGGTTGTTTATCGCGGGGTCGGTCCGGCCGGTTATTGTAAAACCGTGATACCGGTGATTTGACAAATTCCATAGGGGAGCGGGTCTTCCTGCTCATCTCATTACGCACAATACCAATGTTTTTCGTTGATCGACAGCGACGTGTCTGTGCATTATGGTTGATCATCAGGACGATATATCAGATATATGTAAGAATTGTGGAGCGATTCTGCCATATAGCCAGAAGGATTGGCCAAGGGATATCCTGAAGATCTGTCCTGCCTGCGGGTTCAGTATTAAGGGATCGAGTCGCTGGGGGTCCCGGAAAGGGAGTTTACGATCCGAAAAGAAAAATCCGCTTTTAGCGGCAGTTTTTTCGATCGCCTGGCCAGGACTCGGGCAGGCCTACAACGGGGAGTATATCAAGGCGGCGGTTATCGCCATTGTCGAACTGGCAGGATTTGCCTACAGGCCGGTCATCCTGGTCTCGGTCCTCGCGATCGTTATCGGGATGGCAGACGCGTACCGGATATCAAAGAGCATGAACATAGGTAATATTCCCTACCGGGAGACCAGGCTTCTCAACCTGATCGGTTATATCATAGTTATAGTAGGTATCGCGGTAATTTTCTTCGTGATATCTGGCAACAGATTTCCCTGAAAGACCCGTTGGCGCAGCATTATGATCGCTTCCGCCGGGGTAGCTCATTCTGCCAGCCCGACAAACGGGCCCGGGATAAGAAATAATTCCTGCCGTTTCAAGTAATTTGTCCACGGAAAAAAATGTTTTTCAGACCGTGAACGGAAGGGCGAATTCGTTCGAGATGGTTACGCCATTCGAATCTACATATGACGAAAACGAGGTCCCGGTCAGGCTTGAGCCCGCCTGGGATGAGATGGACGGGACGACAAATTCATTCGAAAGCGGGTTGCCGCTCGAGCTGATATACGACGAGAGTGCTGCCGTGACGAAATCACCGGACAACGGTTTCCCGTTTGAATCTACATACGCAGATAGTGCGGTCCCGGTCGTACCGTTTCCGGTAAGGGTCGATACCGACGGCACGTTAAATTCGTTCGAGAGCGGGATGCCGCTCGAGTCCACATATGACGAGAGTGCTGCCGTGACAAAATCACTGGACAATGGTTTCCCGTTCGAATCTACATACGCAGATAGTGCGGTCCCGGTCGTACCGTTTCCTGCAAGGGCCGATATCGACGGCACATTGAATTCGTTCGAGAGCGGGATGCCGCTCGAATCGATGTATGAAGGAGCGTCCGCGTATACCGCACAAACGAGCAGAGCGAAACATACACAGACTAACCCGATTATCCTGGCACTGTTAAACGCTACCATGTTTTATTTCCTCCTTCTCCGGGCCACGGGATTCTTCCCCCGGTCCCAGATTGTGGTGTATTCAGCCTCTTGTTAAATAAAGTCTACTATATGTACAGTGAACTTGACATTTCCATCGGCTGACGCATACCATACAGCCGGAATCCGTACTGCCTGTTCCTTGAATAATCGCAATTTAACCCCGGAACCGGGCTGAAAAATATTTGTTTTTTCAGACTGCCAAAGGTAATATGGCAAATGGTGGTCGAACCGTTGAAGCCTGGGATGAATAAACCAAGGATTTGCTGAAGTGACTGATGAGCCCGCTTGCTGTGGATGTCTCGGAGTACGTGAGATCTTCAGATTTAATAGGATTCGCGGGGTTCGGGAATATGAAGAAGCCGCCAGATATATCATCCAGTGGGAGTGTGCCAGAGATAGTGCTTTCATTGCGGGCCCAACAATAAATTCTCAAAAAATCAATATTTCAAAAATGGGATAAAAAAATGCCAATACCACCTGTTTACCTGTTAGAACTCCAGATAAAGTTCTCAAAATACAGAATCAGAGAAATTAACAAACATTTTTCTGAAAGATTCAGTGTCCCGACAGCAAAGATACCGCACATTACTCTTTTTGGCCCGTTTATTTTGAAAACCGGGTTTAGCGAAATTGACCTGCTGACACAAATCGCAAGGCAGGTCAGGAAATTTAATTCAATCCCTTTGCTGATTGACGGATTCGATAAACGTGAAGGAAAGAAGGGACATGTAATCGCCCATAAGGTCAACCCAGGTGCAGAACTCCTGGAAATGAAAAAATCATTTATCGCGGAATTAACCAGATTCACGAAAACAGAGGGAATGGGGGACAGCGATATTGCGGATATGTGGTTCCATAGTACGATTGCAAAAAAGCTGACCGGACAGGATGTGCAAAAAATATGGAAAAATCTTGCTTCAGCGGGAGGTAGTGATGAATTATCATCAGAACATGATGCTTCTTTTTTTCAGAATATCCTGCTAAAAATGCGCGGGTTATTTTTGCATAAGAGTTCTTTCCATCAAATCCACCCGTTACGTATTAACGAAGAAATTATCAGGATTAGCATTCTGCGCAGATCTGAACTATTAGCCGAGTATGACCTGGCAGAGAAGAAATGGTTATCCCGCTCTTCCTCCTTGTCAAAATCAATTTGGGGACATTCAGTCAGATCATACAGGTTACAAAACGGGCTGGAACTTACGGAAGCGATATCCAGGCCCGGAGAAATATTTGTCATCGGCGATACTCATTTCGGCCACAGGAATATCATTGACTATTGCGCGAGACCGTTCATTACATCCAATGTTTCCGAAATGGATTCTGTTTTAACAAATAACTGGAACTTTACCGTATCACCTCAGGATCGTGTAATATTCCTTGGAGATGTACGATATGGCCGGTTTTCAAAACATCCACTATTTTACCTGAACAGACTGAATGGGAAGAAACACCTAATCAGGGGAGAACATGATGATCCAAAGCTTGTACATGGGATGCTGGATACGTTCGAGATGATATATCAGGATGTTAAATTCTTATTCATACACGATCCAAAGGATGTAGCCCCGGGTTATGACGGCTGGGTTATCCACGGTCATGTCCATAATAACAATTTATGGAAATACCCGTTTTTTAATCCCCAGGAAAAAAGGATCAACGTCAGCGCTGAAGTGGTGAATTACCGTCCGATTCCTCTTTCATACATTGTAACATTGATCAATTCGGGTAACGGGCGATTAATGATCTATAATTTGGATTCGTCAATACGTTGAAAAAACCGGTCTCCAGTTCGAAAACAATACCCCCGACAAGATTCATGGCAACAAGTTAGAATCTTTTTCAATCCGGGCCCGTATCGCGCTTGTCAGAGTCGCGCGATTAACTCTATCACGATTCTTTCCCTCAATACGCAGGGAATCGCTGTCTGGGACCTGTCATCCTCGATGATAGGATCGGTATCGGTATATCTGAAAGTCCATGTTCATGAAACACTGCTTCTCGATGCACAGCTCCTGATCTGACGGGGTACGTAAACGGTTTCGTAATGAAGATCGAAGATCCCGTTTATTTCGAGACCTTATCGGCAAGCGGATCGATCAGCGGCTGTGGCAAGAGTATTCATCACCATTCAGGGCTGGAACCCGGTCTGAAAAAACCAGCACCTGTAATCCTTCTCTTTTTTAATTTTTACCGAAATTTTTATATTAGCTTCCTCTAATCACCATATATCAGGTAACATTACCAGATAATTCATTAAACATTGGGGTATTGAATGATGAACGGGCGGATAGGAGTTGTTTTGCTTTTTGCGGTCATATTATTGATCGCAAGTATGGGTATTGCCTATGCAGATACCGGGGTACCGGCAGTTCCGGAAATTCAGGGACTTACCACCGGTACTTCGTCAGATGTTATCGGTACGGTCACCGAAGCAGATTCCGGTGCGTGGACTCTTACGAATGATCCTGTCGGTGGAATTTTAATTTTTGTTAGGGTAGTTGACGCATTTGGCGCCGATGATGAATTGCTGCCGATTGGAACCGGGATCCACGATCCTCCCCTCGATCCGGAGCAAGTGCAGTATACGACAGGGTACAACGACCAGTACACAGGTGTTTCCGGGCAACAGACCTTTGCTAAGTCGATGGCTGTATCAACGGCAAATACCATAGCCGACCAGAGCAATATCAAGGCGAACACCAATATCCAGTTTATAGCAGTGGACACCGGCCGGGCAACCCGGACCGAAGACCTGCTCCTTGACGGGGCTTCCCAGGCACAACATTCGTCGGATTTAATCCTCTGTCCGTTTGCAAATGCAAACCCAGGAATTATTCCGGCATTCTGTAACATCGAACAGGCAGGAAGCGCTTTTGATACAACCCTCACTTCAACGGTGACGTCAGCAGATACCAGGTTTGTCGGGACGGATGCAACAATTCCAACAGTACTGAATTACAATATCAACTCGCACGGAATTTCTCTTGGAAACCAGTCCTCGCCGATGATCGGGTCTGTTTCGGCATACTTAAAAGTGCATGTCCAGGAAGCTCGCAATGAAAGCGTCCTTGAGGGCCTGCCGGATGACGATACGTCCTTTATACTGATGGATCCTGTGGACCCGATAAAATCAGAAGACCTGGTATATTCGGAGACCTCATCGGCAAGCGGTCTGATCAGCCAGTTCAGCAAATCCATGAGTTATTCATCCCAGGCATCGGCTGTCCCGGTTCCAACGATCATTATTACACCAATCTAAAATTTTTCCGCAATTTTTTGAGGATTTTTTTTTTGAGTGCTTTTTACCGATTTTTATGAATATTATCCCGGAAAATATGTAAAAGCGGCTCTGATATTACGATTGAAGATACCCCTGGGCAGATTCGAACTGCCGTCGCCGGATCCAAAGTCCTGCATGATTGACCACTACACTACAGGGGTTCGTAACACACGGCAAATTTCATGAAGAAAATTTGTCTTATTCCATTTCTCGCATGAGATATTAAATTCAACATCAGGTCAAAAAATTATGGATTTACGACCAAGCCCCGGTCCGCGTAGCCCAGGACCCGTTCCAGCCATTGACCCCCGCAATAAAGGACTTGATCGGAATGCTGATCGTTATATCGGGTCACTTGTGGCTGGAACTGCACTGAACCATCCTCAAGAGGAACAGGAGGGTGTATAGCAGAAGAGGATGGTGGGACCGGATGAATGCCATCTGCCAGGTACTGGCCGGGTAGCGAAGTGGGCTGGTGAAAGAAGGCTGAATCAGAGGGCGGCAGGATTACCGGCCCTCCCTTATTGTCACGGAAGCCGAAGCATCGAAAGGATTTTGCCGCATGGCGAGGCTGAAAAGGTACGGATAATGGACCTTCAGGTATTCCATGTAGCTAATCCATTCGAGGATCAGGTGGGAATAGACGCGCCGGATATCATGAGAAAGATGGGCTGCATCGGCCCGGGGCAACCCGGAAAGATCGCCCCGCGCCTTCAGCTCTTCGGTCAGATGGTTGATCGCAAGAATCAGGTCCGTGAACGACTCGTGTTCAAAGACCATCGGGTTTTCAACGAGCCTGATCATAAACTCCTCGCGACCAATGAGAAATGTTCTCAGTCCCTCCAGGTCGGTCCTGGAACTGTCAATTGAACAACTATAGTTCCTCATGAACGCTTTGATTTCCGCAAACATTGCGCTGCTCCACCCGTCTCCGATCACAAGGCGCTCGTGTATCTGTGAGAGGGAAGTGTCGGACCCTGCCAGCCGGGCAATCAGCGGGGTTCCGACCGTGGAAAAAAACGTCCCGATGACCATATTCAGCTTTTCCATCCGACGCTGTTTTTCCCTGGACTCAAGCATCTGGTCGATAATAAGGGTGACGATGAGAATTTCGATTGGCAAAAAGGCAAGGTCCCCGACGAGGAAGATGAAAAGGTGATAGGAATCCGCAAAAATGAGGTAGTGGATCGTGTACAGGAATAGGGAGAGTGTAACGAGGCCGATACCGGTGAGGATCTTCCAGCGGGTATTCTCTTTCATTAGTATTGATCTGAATCCGGCGGAACATAATTTGTTCGATTGTGTCGGGAAACGAAAACATACCGTGCCGGAATGCCATAATCCGGGACAGTATGCAGCGGTCGGGGGACCTTCTAAAAGAACAGTGCCGGCAGACGTAAGGACGAGGACTGGCTTCTGAACTTCTTAACCTTGACACCCTCTCATCATACCATACCTCAAATACGTGCGCCCGTTTAGCCGAAAGAAAAATTATTCCGTGACCGGCCCTGTTCCGATTTTCCGCGATAATACGCGTTCCTGTTCTGTCCCGATTCATCTTTTGCCCACGCATCGACACCAATACGTTTCATCAGGCAGAGATTGAAGACCTTGGTATTTGTGGGGAACGGTTCTCGCACCGCCGCTACGGGCTGGAACATATGGCAGGGGAATTTTCCTTTGTATATTATCTCCCGATCCGCCTGCCGATCACGTCCAGGGCATCGAGGACGGTGGAAGCCTTGGGTTTCATAATTGCGACCGGGATATCGACGATCTTCTCGACCATCGAAGCAAGGATCGGGGCGCAGACGATGCCGGCTGCCCCGTCCTTCTCGGCCATGACCGAGGCGATGATGCATTCTTCGATTGAGTTAGCGGTGTACCCCCGTAAGTGGTAGACCGTGTCCCGGACCGTAATCACGCTGCCCTCGAGTTCGTCCAGCAGGAACTTGGCGGCGATTACCGCCACAAAGGCCGTGTGTTCCGGCTCGAACACGGCTACGATCTTTTTAATGGTCGACAACCGAACGTCGACCTCTCCGGAACTGATTTTATAGAGAGTAGCCAGCGGGATCCCGGACTGTTCAGCCAGCTCCTTTTTTGTCATGTCCCGGCGGTGCAGCTCTTCCTCCAGTGCAATGCGGAAATCGGTTTCAAACATCCTTTTAGATAACATTATACTATAATAGTATAATTAGTTCAAAAATTTTATCTTATAAGGTAATTTTTAGTATGAAATAGGGAAATCTATTTCCAACCAGGCAACCCTTCATAGATCATGAATTCCTGCACTATCACGGAGATCACCATTCTTCCCGGCCATGACAAAAGCGGGAACCCGGAGCAGTTCGAGCCTATCGTGCTCCGCCCGGGAGACACGATCTCGATAGTCGGGCCCACCGGTTCTGGCAAGACGGCCTTCATCAACGATATCGAGGTCTTTGCCCAGAACGACACCTCGACGGGGAGGACCGTCCTTGTCAACGGGAAGACTCCCCCGGAAGAGATCATCCGCGACCCGTCGAAAAAGCCCATCGCCCTGATCACCCAGAACACCAAGTGTCTTGCCGACATGACGGTCGAGGCCTTCCTCGCAATGCACGTAAAGGCCCGGAGGATTGCCACACCTGACCTCGTTTTCGAGACGATCGCCCTTGCAAACCAGTTCACCGGCGAGCAGATCCAGGCCGGCTGCCGGATCTCCGCCCTCTCGGGCGGCCAGACGAGGGCGCTCATGGTTGCGGATGCGATCCTTATCAGCAATGCGCCTCTCATCCTCCTCGACGAGGTTGAGAATGCAGGGATCTTCCGCGAGAAGGTCATCGAGGTATTAAAAGAACACTACAAGTCGGTCATTTTTGTCACCCACGATCCCCTCGTATCCCTCATGTCAGACCGGAGGATCGTGATGCGGCATGGCGGGGTCGAGAAGATCCTCCAGCCTGAAGGCAGGGAACTCCACATCCGTGAAATGGTGGCCCGGATGGACGCGACGCTCTGCCGTTTCCGCGAGCGGATCCGCGCCGGGGAACTTCTGACCGAGCAGGGATTCCCGGTATGAAACTTATTATCATTGCAGGCCCCCCGAGTGCCGGGAAGACGGCCGTGACACGGCAGATCATACGCACATTCTATGGCACGAAGAAAATTACATTCTTGAAGATCGACGTCGTCCGCGCCTTCGAAGACGAGGAGCTCAGGGAAGAGTTCGGCATACCGGCGAGGAAGATCTACTCGGGCGACCTCTGCCCTGACCACACCGGTATTATGGTCCTGCAGGATGCCATATCCTGGGCAGAATCAGAGAGAGCCGACATTTTCATCGTGGAGAGTGCCGGGCTCTGCCTCCGCTGCTCTCCCTATGTCACCCAGTCTCTCGGGGTTGTCGTCCTCTCTGCCGTGAGCGGTATGAACTCGCCCCTGAAAATGGGGCCGATGATCGCCCTTGCCGATGTCGCTGTCGTCACGAAGACCGACCTCGTGTCCCAGTCCGAGAAGGAGGTCTTCCGGGAGAAGACCAGGGAAGTTGCCCCGCAGATCGACATTGTCGAGACCAACGCGGTGCAGGGTACCGGCCTGCGGTACCTTATGCGGTCGATCGAGGCTCTGGCAGATATCATGGACAAAAAGACCATTACCCTCAGAGGAATCCCACCACTTGGCGTCTGCACCATCTGCGTAGGGAAGCGGGAGACCGGCTGGCAGAACCATTTCGGCATTATCAGGAAACTGGACGGCGCCGACGATCTCTACCGGGGGGATTAGGTGAACAGACGCTGGCAGCCTCCCGGGAAAGACTGCGGGGCATGCGGCGCCCCGTCATGCCGGGAGTTCCTTGTGCTTCTGGAACGGGGGGAAAAATCAGAAGGAGACTGCCCTTTCTCTTCTCTCTCGTGCGGACCCGTTATGGCACGGGAAGCGGAATATACGGGGACCGATGTCTGCAAAAAGCCCTATGATTTTGTCCTCGGCCCTCTTGGCAACGAGCCTTCGGCCAGGAAGATCGTCCTCCCGTTCCGCGCCGACCTTGTCGAACAGTGGAAGATCGCGCGGGGCGATATCGTCCTCGGACGACCGATGGGTCAGGGTTGCCCGGTGCAGCATGTGCTCCGCGTGATCGATGCCAACCCGGTGACAGGCGTCCTCACCTGCCATACGATCGGCCCCAGGGCTGCCCGGGAAGGGACGGTAAAAGACGTCCAGGCCTACCACGTCATCGGTTTCGAGGGTATGGCAACACCTGTCTCGCGCCCACCGGAGTTCGGGCTCAGGATGAGTTTCCTTCCCTCGTTCTGCATGATGGACCGGGCCCACACAGGGGTCGTGAACATGGTTTTGAACAAGTCTTCCGGCCTGCACGTCCGCGTCGAGGATATCAGGATCCTATAGGAAAACCAACATGAAGACTATCGATTCCATCAACCGGAAGATCGCCACGGGCGATGCTGAGGTACTGACTGCTGCGGAGTTCAAGAAACGCATCGCAGACGGGGAAAAACTTACGGCAGAAGACGTCGATGTCGTCACGACAGGGACCTTCGGTGTCATGTCCGGTACGCTGGCGGTCCTGCACATCCCGGTCGCCCCGCCGCGTTCGTTCAGCCAGGCGGAGAGGGTCAGGCTCAACGGTGTTCCCGCCATCCCCGGCCCCTGCCCGAACGAGGGGCTCGGCTCAGTGGATCTTGTCGTGTACGGTACGGCTCACGCCAGCGATACGTACGGCGGAGGACATCTCTTCCGGGACCTCGTGGAAGGAAAGGAGGTGACCATCGATGTGGAATCCGCAGGAAAACAGTTCTCCCGGACCATGACACTTGCCGAGATGGGCCATGCCCGGCTCATAACAACGCGGAGCGCTTTTAAAAACTACCTCGCCGTGGTCAATACCGGTGCCGATCCGGTAAAGACCATCTTTGCTGTCACCGACCTTGCCGGGCCCTTCGCTGGCGCAACGGTGAGCGGGTGCGGGGACATCAATCCTCTGGAGAACGATCCGCACTTCAGGGTGATTGGGACCGGGACGAGGATCCTCTTGAACGGCGGAACCGGGTCCATTATGGGTACCGGGACCCGTAGCACCCGCGAAAAGCCTAATATCGCGGCCTTTGCCGACATGAAGGGTATGATGCCTGATATGATGGGCGGCTTTATCACTTCAGCAGGGCCCGAGTGCAACACATCGGTTGCCATCCCCGTTCCGGTCCTTGACGACTCTGTTATCAGGAACCTGCTCGTCACGAACGCTGAGATCCCCTTACCCATAGCAGATGTGCGGGACCGGGTCCCGTTCGCAACGGCAACCTATGCCGATGTATGGGACGGCCCCGGTGCAGTCATCTCGCATGCGAAGGAATCCTGTTTAAAATGCGAGACCTGCATAGTTGCGGCGGTTTGCCCCGCAGGAGCATTCGACCCGGATAAGGGGATAGATGCGGCCCGTTGTGTCAACTGCGGCACCTGCATACATGAATGCCCCGGGGATGCGTTCACCGGCAGTCTCGGAGAAATTCCCGTCGATGGACACCGGGTGCCGATCATTCTCCGTCAGTCTGACCGGGCCCGGGCCCTGCGGCTCTGCGAAGAGCTGAAGCAAAGAATACTCGGCGGACACTTCACGCTCACCAGTAAGACGGAGGACCTTCCGTGAACAACAAGTACACCCTCCGCTGTGTTCTCGGTGGCGAGGCGGTGGCGGAGCACTATACTACGGCGTGCACGAACGGCCATGCCTCACTCCTCAGGGCAGAGTATACGGCAAAGCAGCTGACCGTCCGTGAACTGCCCGGCATGTTCCGGTTCTCCGACTGGCTCCCGGTCCACGGCACCCTTGCAACCGAAGCCGGCCCGGTCTGTTTCCGTAGCCTGGCCCTCGCCCGTGAGCTCGGGCTTGATAACCTGTATATCGGATTCAATGGTTACTGGCCCGAACGCGGCGGCAGGATCACGACCTGCTCGTTCAAGGAACTCGAGGCCCTGCCGACAGTTGTCCGTATGCGGGAGCAGAAACCGGCAACCCTTGTCATCGCCTCGGCAGGAAATACCGGACGCGCCTTCCTGCAGGTCTCGGCCATGACAGGCATCCCGGTGGTCGTTGTTGTCCCCGAACGGGCAGTCAACCGGCTCTGGACGACGGTCCCGGCTGAAAACTCGTGCGTCATCGCGGTGAAGGGCGATTATACTGACGCCATCAGGTTTGGCCGCGAGGTCTCGGCCCTTCCGGAGTTCCTTGAAGAGGGCGGGGCAAGGAACATTGCCCGCCGGGACGGCATGGGAACAGTGATGCTTGATGCGGCCGTAACCATAGGGCACATGCCGGACTACTACTTCCAGGCGATTGGCAGCGGCACCGGCGGCATCGCAGCATGGGAAGCATCCCTCCGGCTCCGGGCTGACGGGCGCTTCGGCTCCAGGCTCCCCGTGCTGCACCTATGCCAGAACCTGCCGTTTGCCCCGATGGTCCATGCATGGCATGCAGGAAGGAGAAACCTCGTCCCCGAGGCTGATATGCCTGACGCAGAGGATGCAATCTCCCATGTAGCGGCCGATGTCCTCACTAACCGCGAACCCCCCTACAGCATTGCCGGCGGGGTCTTCGACGCCCTGACCGACACAGGGGGAGTGATGTCTGCGGTGACAAACGAGGAGGCCCGGAACGCAGGAACGCTCTTCGAGGACCTGGAAGGGATAGATCTCGATCCTGCAGCAGCGGTCTGCACCGCATCGCTCCTGCAGGCATGCGAAACTTGGAAGATCGACCGGAAGAAGACCGTTCTTTTGAACATCACCGGTGGCGGATACCGGCGGTTGCAGGAAGACCTTGCAAGAATCCCGGTGCAGGCGTCCTTTACGGTCCCCGCTGGAACGGGCATAGAAAACATCAGGAAAGAGTTAGTGAAAATGGTGAGGACAAGTGTTTGAGGACCAGGTAATAAGAATTTTGAAGGAACAGCAGATCGACCTCGTTGCTTCCCTTCCATGCGATAAGACCCGGGACCTCCACTTTCTCCTGCCAGAGCATTTCAGGCATATCGGCCTCACCAGGGAGGAGGACGGCGTAGGGGTCTGTGCAGGTGCCTGCCTCGGCGGCAGGAGGCCCCTGATGGCCATCCAGAGCTCAGGGCTTGGGAACATGCTCAACGCCCTCATGTCTCTTACACGGACGTATGATCTCCCCCTCCCCATCCTTGCGAGCTGGAGGGGTATAGAGAACGAGACGATCCCGGCACAGGTGCCGTTCAACGCCGCAGTGCCAGGTATTCTTGATGCGACCGGGATCCCTTACACGGTCATCCGTACCAGCAGCGAATTCAGTAAAATCGGCGATGTGATTACCGATGCTTTCGCCAACTCGCGGCCCCATGTAGCCCTTGTCATGCCGGGATCATGGGTTGGCCAGGAGTCCTGTTACACCCCGGTTCCGCCGCCGGCCCGCAGGAGAGATATTTCCCTGAAGTACAACCGGAATTTCCCGGAACCCATGATGAGCCGCAACGACGCGATCCAGGTTATCGCCCGCCACCTTGACAGGCAGGCCGTTGTTGCAAACATCGGCGTACCGAGCAAGGAACTCTATGCAGCAAACGACCGACCGCTGAATTTCTACATGCTCGGTAGCTACACGCAGGCATCACCCATCGGCCTTGGCCTTGCCACAACCACAAGACGGGATGTCTGGGTAATCGACGGCGACGGGAGCATTCTTGGCACCGGTATTTTACCGGTCATCGGCGCGGAAAGGCCGGAGAACCTCACTGTCTTCGGCCTGGACAATGGGTCGTTCGGCAGCACCGGCAACCAGCCCACGCCCGCGTATCTCTCCACCGATATCGAGATGCTCGCCATTGCATCGGGTTTTCCGTTTACCGTTAAGACCGGGACCCCGGAGGGGCTCGAATCCATCCTTGGAACTCTTGGCAGGGGGCCAAACTTCGTGCACGTCGTCCTGAAGCCGGGCAATGCGGATGTGAAAAACATCCCGCTCTTCCCGCACCAGATCAGAGACCGGTTCGTCGCGGCGATCAGGTAACGATCTTTTTTTATGGGAAGGCCCTCCAGAGAGAATCAAAATAAGCGGGATTTGGGAATTTCCGAATGTTCTACCCTCCTTTGATGGAATTGTTTTTTTCGCATTACGAAGATGAATTGATTTCCTGGGAATAGACTCACGCCGGGATACCCGGGCTTTGGGTCCGAGTTGCCCCGACATGCGGACAATTTTCACCGCCAGAACCTAAATTTTTGAGTGATTTTTAGTCGTATTTTTTAATTTTAGGTTTGATTTAGGGTTTTTCTGAACAAGTGATCATGTTTAAATATCAGGTACTCCACCCGGTCGGTCATCAATGTATTGTGGATGTCCCTGCAAACAATCCGGATCTCAGGAAGAGGAGGTATGGTTGGGAGCCCAAAAACAGGGGCTGAAAGTGAAAATGATCATACTTATAGCATATAGCAACATATGGTTTATAGCGATGTTCTCGTCTGAAAAATGAGCCTATTTAGGGCTTAATTTAGAACAAACCGGTTCCAAGAACCTTGGTTGCAATTGTCGAAGCACTGTTTCCAATGGAGTTCTGTGATCGAACCGGATCGACCCTGACATGCAATTTTGTTATGCATATCAGGGGCTTGATACCAGGCTCTTATCACTTCAGAAAAAATTGGGATATTTTTTGGCGATTTTTTTTTTATAGCAGCGAAGAGATGCCCGGGCATTTTGAGTACATATAGCATAGTCGTGAAACCAGGCTTTGGTTGACTTACAACAATTATTCTCCGTTGTCACCATTGACGGGAGAGGTTCCACCCCTATCAGGAAAGCCTTTGGATAGGGTTCGTCCCTGTGCAGTCCCTATCCCGAATGGGGTCGCCATAGCGGCGGGGCGGAGCCCCGGGAGCGTCAGATTATCTCAATAGCATCTAATTTCACGAGAAATGAAGAACACTGCAGATAAAAAGGCCGGGTTCAAAAACCTCGTAAACGCCAACCTTCTTGGTATACCTGGTTCATTTTTCCGATTGAAAATTGGGCATTAATTTCAAAACGATTAATTTTCAATCCAGATTGGCCCTGTCCACGGGCTCTCCCACTCAGGAGTGGGACAGGGCGGGGGTGAAACCACTCCTGTCGATGTAATATTTTAAAACTCTGCGTTGGGTGGTTCATTTCCCTTCACGTTCAGGCAAAGGATTCACGAATAAACGTCCTCACATACAGGGTAAGTCTACAATGATCAGCCGATATCATGAGAATATAATCGTGAAGTCCTTCAGGTAGATATGGACTGCATACCCACTGCCACTTCATGGTATACATTTTATCGTACATCAGCAGTGAACATTCAACATTAGGGCCCTAAACAGGGCTCATGGAAATCGCCCGATTTACGAGGCTTTTATCAGCACAATATCCAGGGATTATTGAATTTATGACGTATTCCCTGTTCAAACCGAAATGTACTCTCTATCTTGCCGTATTACAGTAATCACGTTTTTCAGGCTTCCCGAATCCTGATCCGGGACCCACTCTGCGGAAGATTCAGGTTTGACCCTCTGGTGTCGACCCTTCCGGTTTTTTTGCACCGGGAGCCTGCTGCTGATGCGGGGTTTCATCCGACAGGGGGAAGTATTCCTGGTAGACCCGTTTTCGTTCGTCCAGGTCGGTATGCAGGTAAATTTCGGTCGTCTTGATAGAGGAGTGCCCCAGGTTCTCCTGGACGACCCTGAGGTTTTTCGACCGGCGGTATAATTCGCTGGCATAGCTGTGCCGGATCTTGTGCGGGGTGATTCCCGGGGGAGCGTATTTCCGAAAGATCTGCTGGACCGCCCTCGGCGAGATGTGGTGGCCCAGCTGACCGACGAACAAGGGACCTTCGATTCTCTTTCCGATAAACGGGTCCATCTCCCGGAGGGTTTCAGGATCGATGAACACCGTCCTGATCTTCCCGCCTTTTCCCTTAACTTTGATGGTCTGTTCCTCGAAATCGATATCTTCGATATTGATATTCGAGAGCTCGGAGACCCGGACGCCTGTCGCATAAATGGTCCGGACGATCAGCTTGTCCCGTTCATCGGGAATCGAGTCGATCAGGCGGAGCACCTGACTGTGTTTCAGGTACCGGAGTTCCTGCTCCTTGATCCTCGGCCTCTGGATCCCGATGATCGGGTTCGCCGAGATTTCTCCCTGGGTGGACAGGAACCGGTAGAACGAGCTGATCGTGGACATCATCCGGTGCAGGGTCTTCGGCTTGTATGCCCGGACCGAATTCATGTACGTAAGGAAATCGTTCATCATCACCGGTTCGACCTGGACGTCGGTATCGAGCCGGGCATTTGAAAAATCCTTCCAGAGGGTATCGAATGTCCCGGGTTCGCTGTTTCTTTTCAACCAGACATAATAGGCGAACATGCGGACCACCTGGTCGTAGCTCTGTATGGTCCGGGCCGAATAATTGCGCATTCTCAGGTATTGGCGGTAGCTGTTCAGCCACTCGGAAAAATAGCCACCCTGCATGGTCTATTCTTTATTCGGACTACATATAAAGTTTTTGCGTAGAATACCTATTCTGCGCAAAAGTGTACAGGACATCTGTATCGGTTCAACGATACATTGCAACACATCGACTTGGGAAATTCTGTGTGGATCTTGGACATGGGTAACTATGGCCTTCTAATATTGTATTTCCATACTTAGGAAAATTTTGGCTGCGTAAATCAAGCATAAACTCCGTGACTCCTTGTCTGGGTTCTTTTCTATTGTAGAATATAAGTATTGTAACGAGGCCTTTCACAGATCCGGATATAACTTATTGTTGATCATTTCGGTATGACCTTATCGTGGCAAAGGGAGGGTAATCAGGACTACAGATGGATAGGAATTACTATTGTGTTGTAGAGAATATTTGTGTAAAACGGATAGTATTCAAAAGGATCGAATTCAAAGTTACTTTTCCGAATTTTCGAACTAACCTTGCCAAAATTAAGAATAATAATACAAAAAATTGTTGAGATATTTCATATGAAAATAAATTATTCCGATCAGCAGTCTTCTTTCATGGGTGGGATCCTATTTTACAGGGTTTTATTGTTGCCAATAAACTAGTTGAATTCAATACGCAGGCATAAAAGCAGAATCCGAAATGGAAGTCAGCTCGTACCACTGATGATATTTCTATAACGAAGGAACGTGATTTTTTTTAGACCTGTTTGTTGCAGATTCCGTGCTCGGAAAGAGTGTAAAATATGAATTAAAAACTGCCTAGACTTAAGAAATGGATGCGGACACCCGAATTTTCTAGTTATTGAGGAAAACCGTGTTGCAGCTCATTGGAATATTGATTTTAAATGTCTTTTCTAAATTTACCTGATTGCGTGGAACCATAGAAGATATCCATTTTTAAAACAATTTTCGGTTTGTTTAAAAGAAATCTCCATGTCAGGTTGCAATTTAAAAGAATATATTATAGTATTCCAATTAATAATCAAACCGAGAAGAGATTCTACAGGATGAGTGGGATTGAGATCCCGCCCTCTTCCAAATGTAGGATTAGTTCTTATTCGTTTTGTTATTACTTAATGATACCGCACTGATAAATTGTTCAGATTAATACCCTGCCTCTTAATGAGAAATTGGATCATTCCCACGTTGCCGCACCCTGTCGTTACGATTTTATTCATCCGAACGTTTATACTCGACTCAATAAATAAAATCTGTCCGGCCCATGAAGGGTTTTCCTCCGCAACAGGATGCTGCCATATTTTTATCATATAATCCGAACGAAATGCTTTCAATCTTTGATGGAAAAGCGATTGCCAATGAGAAATTTTGTTTTTCCCAATCCGGTTTATCGAGGAGAATCGGATTAACGGTATAATACGGTGATATATTCCCCTGATGTGTGATCAGCAAGATCAAATTGTCTGATGATATCTTAAATGAAGTCGATCCGTCTTTTGGCAACAATATCTCCTTGTTGGTCGAGGATTGCCACATGTCGATATTGTGATGAATTAGTGCTCCCGCTGAAACTGATGAAATGAGCACTATTCCAGTTAAAATCACTACAACGAAAATTTTAATAGCAAAATCATTTTGACTGGGCACGGCCTGTCCCCTTCCGGAATGATATAGTTCAGTAATATCCTCCATTTACCGGGGATAATGACCCGCATCCGTTCACTCCACACGCCCACCATCCATACCAGATTTTGGTGCAGAGGACCTGGTTATCATTGCTTAACTGGGATTGTATTCCACTGGCTATTGTATCAGGGGTATCCGGGTTGTAGAAAATTTCGATTTCGGTAGTCCTCCTCAATGGCACTCCTTCGGAAATCAATCTCTGAGCTGCACCGCTCCCTGGATAATCCATGTTAAAATCAACAAGGACCAAAATTTTATCTCCAATAGTTCGCTGGTACGCATTATCGATTGTCGCATTTTTTTCAGTCTTTATCTTGTTTATTATCGGGTTATAGTCCTTCCTCGTGATCAATAAGTAATATCGCTCGCCGGTGAGTGCCTCCCCGATATTTGCCCCTGCAGGAATATTATGGCTTAATATGATTTCATTTGCTTCGGAATCTGAAACGTTACCATCGAAAATAGCAAGCAACATCCAGTTCGTCTTCGGCTGGTCAGGAAAGAACCACGAGGGTTCTACCGTTCCAAAATTGTTCTGATAAGCAAAAATCGCCTTATTAACCGGATAGGAGATAACTTTCAGGGAAGAATTATTGCGATAGGAAATGGGTAGATTAACCGGAATCTTGTTTGGAAAAGATGTGCTAAAAGGGATTATTTGAGGTTGCTGCAATTTTGGTGCATGGATAACCGGTAATTTAATCGGGCTAATACCAGGGCCCTGAATTAAGGTGAGATCGTTATTGCCGGAAGCAAATTCGATCTTGTTGATTTTTAAGGAATTTTCGATGATTTCTGCGGAATAAGCCGAATAAATTAGTATTACAATTAGCGCAAGTGCGGCAAGGGCGGTTAGATATGAATATTTATTTCCATTCATCGGCTTCCCTTTTTTACCTAAATAAAAATCCCAGTCCCTTGTCAAATCCACTCGTCATCCCGGCGGCCGAGGACGTCTCCGAGTAATAAATGGCGGGATCCGTGTGAGGGACCAAGGGCATATATCCAGGTGGCGGGTAATTCCAGAATTTTGGTGGGTAATAGGGTGTGACATTAAGCGTTATTACATCATTTTCGGAATTGTCCCTTAAGAACGAATCCGAATTGCAATTCCCAAACCCGCATGCACGGGTATTATCGCTGTATGGGAGTGGGTTACTTTTAGCTGTTAAGGCATTCGATGAATACCAAGTGGGAACCTGAAATGGTATCAGATTGGTCGGCGTTATGAGCATTTTTCCAGTCGGTAACTCCGCTGAAATGCCGTTTGTGATAACCGGACTCGCCGAAGCAGCGGGAATTATCGAAAATCCGAGGAAAATCAGGATAATAAATATCGTAGTAGAGGTGTGTTTTCTTTCTGTCACAAAATATCCCCCCGTTACATCATCCTTGCGTCAAGGTCAGTGATAAATCAACGTAATCGGCCAGTTCCTGAAGATGACGGCAGGTCCGATCTTCAGATCAATGAGGAAATAGTATACTATGCTCCTGGTTCTTTCAGCATTATTCTCTTCAATATTTCCAAAAAAATGGTCGCCCGATCCTCAAATCTCAAAGAATTGGTCTTATTTTATTATTCAAAAACAGCGCGGATTTTAAAAATAATCGAAATTTTTAAAAATTTATCAATTTTATCCTTTCTTATCCGATTTTGTATATAAACCATATGTCGCTATACCGTAAAGGGTGTGATTTTTACCAAAAATCCCCCCCAAAACAGGCAAACCTTATAATAACCCGGTGGTGCCACCTGATTATTAATGGAAGAACCCGTGCAAAAGTCCGAGATCAACAAATATGCCAAGTTTAAGAAGGTAGACGGGGCGACCTACCGCAGGGTGAACGAGTTCCTGCGTAAAAGGACGTATATCACAGCCCGTGAATGGGCGCTCGCCAGGCTCTGCACCGATTTCAGGACCCGGAGCGGGGCCGAGATGACGTTCATCGGCATGCATCTCCCCGAACTCTGTCCCTTCATGCAGGAGGCCTACACGCCGCAGGCAGTCAACCAGGCACGCAATTCCTTTAAGAAAAAGGTGAACAAGGCCGGAGCAACATTCTTCTATGGTGCCATGTGCGGGTTCTTCACCACCGACGAGCTGGACGACATGCTCTTCGAGGCAAGCGAAGTGGCCCGGTTCCTCCTTGAGATCGAGGGGACGTCGCTCGACATCGACGAAGAGATCGATATCGAGGACCGGATCACCAAAGTGATGAGAAGTGTCGGCGAGGCCGCCCGCGATATGCTCGAGAAACGTGCTGCTGCTGAAAAGGCAGAAAATGACGAACTGATATCGCAATAAACGGTCATCCGCAGGGTTGAAATCTCATAATCCTTCTATTTCCCGTTCTGTGTCGATTTCTTGTTTGACTGCAGGAACCCGGATCCCGGGCCTAAATTATTTCCCTGACTATTCTCAATATATAGATCAGGAATTCTCCTGCACGGACATGCAGGATCAGAAGAGCCGGGGTCTACCTGTATGGCATCAGAAAAGTTGCAGAAAAAACTGTTCGGTACAAACGGCGTTCGGGGAATCGTCGGTAAAGATATGACCCCGGAACTTGCGCTCTCCATCGGCTACGCGCTTGGTTCCATGCGGAAAGGACGCATCGCAGTCGGCAGGGATACGAGGACCTCGGGGGAATGCCTGTCGAGCGCGGTCAGGGCCGGACTTATGGCGACCGGGTGCGATGTGGTCGACCTCGGGATCCTTCCAACGCCCGCCCTGCAATATCTCGTCACGAGACATTTCGACGGCGGCGCCATGATCACGGCCTCCCATAACCCTCCTGAATACAACGGGGTAAAGATCATCGAACCTGACGGCACCGAGATGGGGGACGAGGAGACGGTGCTCCTCGAAGAACGACTTTTCTCAAAAAAATTCGAGATAGAGCCCTGGGACAAGGTGGGATCGGAGTCGTCTTCCCTGACTATGAAAGACCATTATGTCCGGGCGGTCTCCAAGGCATTCCCTGATGATATCGGGAAGGGTATGTCCGTCGTCGTCGACCCGGGATGCGGGGCGGCCTCTATTACGACGCCTGAGATCCTCTCGAATATCGGCTGCCGGGTATTTTCAATCAATGCCCAAATCGACGGCCATTTTCCGGGGCGCCTGCCAGAGCCTTCAATTGAGGGGTTGAAGGGGCTTTCAGACCTCGTCGTTTCGACGGGAGCGTCTGTGGGCATTGCCCATGACGGGGACGCGGACAGGGCAGTTTTCGTTGATGAAAACGGGAGGTTCGTTACCGAAGACCAGGAGTTCGCGCTCGTGACCGATTATATCTGCAGGGATAAAACGGGAGTCATCGTCACCCCGGTCAGCTCCTCCCTGATCGTCGAAACGGTTGCCAGGGACCACGGGTCAAGGGTCGTTTACACCCCGGTCGGGAGCATCTATGTCGCAAGGACCATGCGGGAACTGATCAGGAAGGGAGAACCGGTGATTTTCGGCGGGGAAGGAAACGGCGGATTGATTTATCCTGACCACCAGTTCTGCCGCGACGGGGGAATGACCGCCGCGATGATGGTCGCTATCCTCGCCGGGTCAGACAAGAAACTCTCTGAAATGGTCGACAATTTGCCGAAATTCCATACCATCAAAGAGAAAATAAAGACCTCGAAAGCCGGGGAAATGATGGCACAGATCGAGAGGTCCTATACCGGGTGGGAGGTCGATCGGACCGACGGGCTGAAACTGGTGAACGGCACCACCTGGGCACTGATCAGGCCTTCAGGTACCGAGCCGCTTGTGAGAGTCATGGTGGAATCCCCGGAAAAAATGAAGGCAATTGCCTTTTTCGACGAACTGATGAGTAAAATAAAAGCGGTCTCTTAAAAGTGGCCAACCAACAGCAATTTTCTTTGAGATCCTTTGCGGAATTAATTCGCTAATCGTATTCTGGTCGTTTTTACCGTTTCCAGTTCCCTGGGGCAGGTGATCCAAAGCGAAAACCTAATATTCCTTTTATCGTAACATGCAAGTAACACACATAAGGACTGTATAGAGTGATCACGGGACCACATCACGGAGGAGCGATTCATCCTGTCCATCCCTCTTCCGTCGCTGACAGTCGGCCCTTTCTGAATTCTCCCGCACAACAAAATTTTTTCATGACCCTTAACAGTCCTTTTTTTTCTCAGTCCAGGTCTGCATTATTTTCCATGCAGAAGAATACCGGTCTTCCGGGGATATTTCCGTTGTCCTGGAAAATCCGTGAGATCCCGATCGCCGAGGGGCATTGAACCGCCATGCAGACGATTGAGATCCAAATATCGGGCAGGGTCCAGAAAGTCGGATTCCGGAGTTGCATCAGGAGGATTGCCCAGAAACTGAATATCAAGGGGGAAGTCATGAACCTGCCCGACGGTTCGGTCAGGGTGGTCGCGACATCCGAAAAGATCATCCTTGATAAATTTATTTCCATGATTTACGGGTGCCCGAGGGCGGTCATCAGGGATATGAAGACCATTGACAGGGACCTCTTGGAATTCGATGAATTTATCGTCAAAAAGCAGAATATATGAACCTTTTACAACCAACGGTATCTCCTGGAATTGATCTTCCGCCTAATACAAGGCATCAATGGTAATCGCCTTTTTTACTGGTAATCTGTGTTCCCCCACAAGCGGCTGATAGTGACGGGTTCCAGAGTTAATTAAAGGGTCCGGAAGGGTCTTAAAATAAATAATTTAGGCTTTGTTGACATCCTCATTTATTAATTAGTTGTCACTCCGACGGGAGGGAGTTTCAACCCCTCCACGTCCCTCCCCAGCAGGATAGTCAGTGGAGAGGGTCGATCTGAATTGAGAATTAATCGGTTCCTGTGCAGTCACTATCCCAACCGGGGTCGCTACAGCGGCGGAGCAGAGCCCCGGGAGCGTCGGGTTGTCTTCAATTTCGAGTCATCAGAACCAGTGCAAATGAAAAACGGTGAAAATACAGGATGTCAACAAATACAAAATTTACAAAAAACAACAGAAGGAAATCTCCCCCGGAAAGATCTTCTATTCTTCACCTTCCAGGCAGTTACGTTGGAACGAATGGTCCCCAATCCCTGACGCGAGAGCCGAGTCCATCCAAATATCATAGGAAAAATCTTATAAATGATTTTTTAAGAAATCACTAATATTTTTGACGGAACGACCCAAAAATCGGTTGAAATTTGGTTAAAGGTTCAGTAGTACAATCCTTATATAAACCGTATGATGCTATACATAAAGGTTCAGGAAAAAGACAGAAATGTTCAGGGGGATGTCGGTTAATTTTGCAGGAGATGTTGAAGGGGACCTGCCTCTTCTATCCCACAACACGCACACAAAAGAGGTCAGTCAGATTAAACAGGTTGGACCCGGTATTCGGTCTTATTCAGGAGCGATTCGCGGTACGCAGCTACCTGGTGATCGATTTTATCCTGGCTGATCGATCCGTGAAACAAGGCGATCAACTCTTTCATGCAGGGGTCGGAGAGGATACACCGCGTGGGGCCGCAGTCATAGTCCTCCTCAGTTACCCTGTCCCTGATGAACCTGACTGCTTCCCGATCGATCATCGAGGCCTTGAACGGCTCCATGATATCGTAGATAAGGGCATTGGGGCCCCGGTTGAGGGTGCCCGATTCGGGGTCGAGATGCGCCCCGGTAACCGAGAACATTACGTTGCCGAACAACATCGCATAGCCGAACGCAAGGATTGCATTCACCGGGTCGCGGTACGGGCGTTCGGTTCGCCTGCGGTAACTGAGTTCCCTCGGCACGGTCCTCGACAGGACTTCATAGTACATGTCACTCGTAAGCCGATGTATCCGCCTGATCTCGCTCATCCTTACAAGGTATTCAAGTTCGGCCTGAGAGTTGGTAAACAGGTCAGCCTCTCCTGCATAAAAGAGATCGGTCTTCGATTCTTCGCTGATCTGTCCTATCAGGAGCGTTTTCGACTGCATCGATGCTCTCGCAATGGTAACAGCATAACGGTGGCCCGGGACACTTTTCTGGATGAGGGAAAGTTCCGCCTGTTCCTGGTCGTTAAAAGGCCGTATAGTACCGGAAGGACGTCCATCGGCTTCGAAAAACGATATCGAGGCTCCTGCTTTTGTCAGGTGCGTCACCACTGTCGTATGAACGGTATGCCCTCCTATGATGAGCAGGTGACGTACGGAGTCGAGAGGGTACTCTTCGGTCACTCCGTTTCTCTGGACGAACAGGGTGTTCCGGGTAGATTTTATATGAGCCCCAAAACCGGCCACTACAAGCCAGGGTACATCCACAAAATCCCATCCCTAAAAAGACAAAACCTTGCCTCTCTATGTAGTAAAAGTGTGACTCCTCTAAATTAAGGCATCGTTTTTTCCCAACCGCGTCTGAAAACACCCCTCATGATAGCCGATTTAAGAATCTGGCAAATTATGTAGGATATTTCTCTAATATATGAGACGATATTTCAGAGAACAGAGCGTTATTAGTCCAGGGGAACCTCATGACATCATAATAATAAACCGACGGGTACTATTCTCTATGTACGAGTAAAATACGAGAATTTTTTTCAATCCGACAGCAGGTTAAGAATGAAACGGTTTGAGACTTCCCGGTTAATCTACCCGACACAGGTGGAACAGCATGTTCTGGAATAAGCAGATGGAGACGTTGCCACGAAAGGAACTGGAAGAGTTACAGAAAAAAAGGTTACGGGAAACATTCCGGAATGCAGAGAATGTCCCGTTCTATAAAAAACGCTTTTCTGATAGGGGGATTTCCCTCCGGGACATCGGGTCCCCTGACGACGTGAAAAAACTTCCTTTTACCATCAAACAGGACTTACGTGAAGGATACCCGTTCGGATTTTTTGCCGTTCCGCTCCGGGATATCGTCAGGATCCATACGACGTCGGGCACTACCGGAAAACCTACCGTCGTGGGTTATACGAAAAACGATCTCGATAACTGGGCAGAACTCATTGCACGGAACATGACCATGATCGGACTGACGCAGAACGACATATTCCAGAACATGGTCAATTATGGTATGTTTACCGGCGGGCTCGGTTTCCATTATGGGGCAGAGAAAATTGGGATGACCGTTATACCGGGTGCGACCGGAAATACGAAACGCCAGATCGAGATGATCCACGATTTCGGGGTAACAGCTATCCATTGCACCCCGAGCTATGCGATGCATCTCGCCGAAGTCGCCGATGAAACGGGGATAGATATCAGCTCGCTTACGACAGGGATATTCGGTGCCGAACCCTGGTCGGAAGCGATGAGAAAGGAACTCGAGGATAAGCTCGGTGTGACTGCATACGATTCATACGGCCTGTCTGAACTTTACGGCCCTGGAGTTGCATTCGAATGTCCCGAACGGGACGGCCTCCACATATGGCATGACTATTACCTGGTTGAGATCATTGACCCTGCGTCCGGCGAGGTACTCCAGGACGGCGAACGCGGCGAACTCGTCGTAACGCCGCTCGTAAAAGAAGCCATGCCCCTCATCAGGTACCGGACCGGCGACGTGACCATGAAAATGGAGGACGGGTGCCTGTGCGGCCGCATGCAGAAAATCGGGAGAATTACGGGAAGGAGCGACGACATGCTGGTGATCAGGGGGATCAACGTATTCCCTTCGCAGATCGAGCATGTCCTCCTCGGTCTTCCCGAGGTAGGAAACCAGTTTATGGTGTATATCGACAGAATAAATCATCTGGATGAAATGACAATCGAGGTAGAGATGAACCGTGAACATTTCAGTGGGGAGCTGCAGGACCTCGCGAATGTCAGGCAGCGGGTGGTAAAAGCGTTACGCGATGTCCTGGAACTCCGGACGACAGTAAAACTTGTCGAGCCGGGGACATTGCCGCGATTCGAAGGAAAGGCAAAACGAGTGTTCGACCGCAGGGGGCCGGTATAGATGGTCATGTGGAACCCCCGCATTGAAGAAATGCCGGTGGCAGAGTTGAAAAAACTCCAGTACCGCCTCCTGAAAACTCTCGTTTACCGCCTGTACAGTTTTTCCCCATTTTATCATGACCGGATGAAAGAAGCGAAAGTGCATCCCGACGATATCACGTCCCTTGACGATGTGAAAAAGCTGCCGTTTATGGTAAAGCGAGACCTGCGGGATAACTACCCTGACCGGATCTTTACGGCACCGGGCGAGGACCTGGTCAGGTACCATGTCTCATCAGGGACGACGGGAAAGCCCACCGTAGTTGGATATACCGAAAAGGACCTGGACAAGTGGACCGAATCCCTTGCCCGCGGACTGACCTCCTGCGGCCTCGGAAGGGGCGATGTGATCCAGGTCAGTTACGGGTACGGTTTATTCACCGGTGGGCTTGGCCTGCATTACGGAGCAGAAAGGATCGGGGCAACGGTGCTGCCAACCAGTGTAGGGAACACCGAACGCCAGATCGAACTTATGCAGGACCTCCGCGCGACCGCGATCTGCTGCACACCCTCCTACCTGCTGCACATGGGAGAGGTCGCCGAGAAAATGGGGGTCAGCATCAAAAACGACACTGACCTGAAGGCCGGCATCCTGGGCGCAGAGCCCTGGACTGACCGGATGAGGACCCGGATACAGGAATGGCTCGGGATACGCGCCTATGATATTTACGGTACGAGCGAACTGTCAGGGCCGATGTTTCTCGAATGCGCCGAGCAGGACGGGTTCCATGTATGGTCAGACCTGGCCCTCGTGGAAGTGCTCGATCCGTCATCCGGCGAGGCGGCAGGTCCCGGTGAGAAAGGGGAACTCGTCGTCACCATGCTCCAGAAAGAAGCGCTGCCCATGATCCGTTATCGGATCGGCGATATTTCAGTGCTCGATGAGTCACCATGTTCCTGTGGCAGGACTCATCCCAGAGTGCAGCGGATCCAGGGCAGAGTCGATGACATGCTGATCATCAGGGGGATCAACGTATTTCCTTCGCAGGTAGAACATACCCTGATGTCCATCCCGGAAGTAGGCCAGCACTTCCAGATCGTGGTGGAGCGGAAGGGTGCACTCGATGACATGCTTGTCAGAGTCGAAGTCGCAAAGGAATCATTCTCAGATAAGATTAATGACCTGATGAGGATCAGGAACATGGTGGAGCACAAGCTGCGCAATTCACTGAACGTGAGTGTGAACGTGGAACTCGTGGAACCCGGGTCGCTACCGAGGTTCGAAGGAAAATCGAAAAAAGTTATTGACAGGAGGAATCTCTGACCATGGATTCGAAGAAATACATTATCCGGCAAATTTCGGTCTTTTCCGAGAATAAGCCGGGGAAACTGGCGGCGATTGGCCGCGCATTCCAGGAGGAGAAGATCAACATCCTCGCATTTTCGATCGCCGAGGCAGACGGCTTCGGTGTCGTCCGGGCGCTGGTAAACCACCCCGATAAGGCATATAAAAAACTGACATCCCTCGGTTACAATGTCGCTTTTACCGAAGTGATCGCGATTCGGATGAAGGATGAGCCCGGCGGCCTGTTCGAAATAGCAAGGGTACTCGGTGAAGCCGGGATTAACATCGAATATGCCTATGCCTACAGCGGCAAAGAGTCAGCGGTCCTCATCATCAGGATCGATAACGTTGAAGAAGCGGTGAAGAAAATACTCTCGCACGGCGGTAACCTGGTGGAGTCGTCGGTATTTTCCTAAAAAACTACCGTTTCTTTTCCCATTTATCGAGTGCGGCAATCTGCGACAGCGTTTTCCCGCGCCTGATCTCTTCCCTGATCCGTGATTCAGTCTTCTTCACTTCGAGCGCCCTGCGGGCTACCTCGTAGGCCCGCTCTTTCGGGACGACAACGACCCCGCTTTCGTCACCAATTACCCAGTCACCCGGCCGCACGGTCTGGCCTGCACAGGATATCTCGGCATTGATCTCCCCAAAACCCTTGGGTTCACCGGCATTCGGCACGGTCGCCCTTGCAAAGACCGGAAGCCCCAGGGTGCGGATGTCATCGACATCCCGGACTGCCCCGTCGATCACGACCCCTGAAACCCCTTTCGTCATGCAGCTCATCGTAGCGAGTTCCCCCCATGGGGCAACATGGGTCCCGCCGTCATTGTTGATGACGATCACATCTCCAGGCAGTGCACGGTCGATGGCCTCAACGGGTTTGGCCCAGTCGCCGGCAAAGGTCTGGACCGTGACCGCCTTACCGACCATTTTTACATCGCCCAACAGAGAGAAAACGCCGGTCATCGCCCCTTTCCGGTGCATTGCATCCGAAATGTTCGGTGTCGAGACACTTAGAAAAATTTCGCGTATCCCTTCTCCGGCACCAGGTGAGACAGCGGTCGTCTCACCCGGCGCATCGATCGACTTCCTGATCGACGCCGAGCTCTCCCGGGCGTCCGCAGACCTCGTGATCCACCCCCCGACAATGACGATCTGTGCACCTGCCCTGACTGCCTCTGCAGCAGCCCCGGCATCGAGACCGCCTGCAACCGCAAGGGGAAGAGTCGTCCTGCCTTTCAGCGTCCTTAAGAGGTCTATCGAGTTCCTGCCGACCATCTGCTGATCGATACCGACGTGTGCCACGATGATATCGACGCCGAGCGCCTCCAGCTCCCCGACTCTGGTCTCCGGGTTTTTCGTATTGATCAGGTCGGCCATCAGCCGGACCCCGAATGCCCCTGCAGCCCTGACCGCATCTGCGATTACCGTATCGTCGGCATCAGCGAGTACGCAGACAATTCCTGCCCCTGCTTTGGCCGCCATTTCAACCTCTAATGCTCCAGTATCGGCGACTTTCATATCGGCAACGACAGTATGCCCGGGAAAGCGGTCAGCCAGGGTCCGTACTGCATCCATGCCCTCGCTCTTTATCAGGGGAGTCCCCGCTTCAATCCAGTCGGCGCCGCCTTTTACTGATTCGTCTGCAATGACCAGCGCCCGGTCGAGCTCCACCAGGTCGAGCGCAACCTGCAGGACCGGCTTATTCATGAAAGAGGAGTGTGAACTGCGTGATGTTAAGGGTTGGCCTCATGAAATATCACGGGACTTTCTGGTCCGGAATCCAGATCCACCCTTATTTTTTTTATCTTTTCCTAAAAAAGCGGATTTTTTAACGATAGGAACAGATTATTCTTACCATGGACATCGTGACCATCATCGTAACGATCGCAGGTCTGTGTCTTTTCGAGGCAATTACCAGCATCGATAACGCGGTGATCAATGCCGAGGTCCTATCGACGATGGGAGAACGAGCCGGGCGCTGGTTCGTTACCTGGGGACTCCTTATTTCCGTATTTCTCGTCAGGGCTGCACTTCCGTGGCTCATTGTCTGGTTCTCGATCCCTTCACTCGGTCCGCTCGGGGCGCTGACCGCCACGTTCTCAAGCGATCCTTCGGTGGTGCAGGCCGTGGAACAATCGGCACCTCTCATTCTGACAGGTGGCGGGATGTTCCTCATCTTCATATTCATGCACTGGCTGTTTCTCGAGGAGAAGGAGCACGCACATTGGGGAGAACCCTTTTTCGAATCGAAAGGCGTCTGGTTTTTTGCCTGTGTCTCTGTAATCCTTGCGCTGGTCGTCTGGCTGGCACTCCGGGGGAACCAGATGATGGCGTTCAGCGCCGTGCTCGGGTCGACCGCGTTCTTTATCGTCCATGGTTTCCGTCAGAACGCAGAGTTGCAGGAGAGGAACCTGATGGGCGGAAACATCCTCGACACGTCCAAAATACTCTATCTGGAAGTGATCGATGCGACATTCTCTCTCGACAGCGTCGTTGGTGCATTTGCATTCACACTCTCAGTCCCCCTGATCGTGATCGGCACCGGACTCGGTGCAGTTATCGTCAGGCATATCACCGTCTCTGGAGTGGAGAAGATCACCCAGTACCGTTTCCTGAAAAACGGTGCCATGTACTCTATCGCGGTGCTTGGGCTGATCATGATCCTTGACAGTTTCGGGATCGGCATCCCTGTGTACGTATCGCCCCTCGTCACATTCGGTATTGTCGGCTTTTTTCTCTACCGGTCGACACAATTCGGTAAAGGGAATGGTGCGGCGTGAACCTCTTATCAGACCATGAAAATGGTTGAAATTGTCAGGTTAAGGATGGTGATCCGGTCTCTTCAGTTTTCAGAAAATCAAATATTCAAAGTGCCTTTTAATTTGCCTGATTATTTCCTTTTTATTGACGCTCCCGGGGCTCCGCCCCGCCGCTGTTCCGCAACCGCGGTTGCGATAGGGATTACATAGGAACTGATATATTTTCAATCCGGATTGGCCCTGTCCCTGACTATCCCGACCGGGGTGGGACAGGGAGAGAGGCCCCCTCTCCTGTCAAGATCCCATAGAATGAATGAAAAATTAAAAAAACGGGACCATTTTGCACAATGGCTACATCTTGTGCAGTCCAGGAGGTACTTCCCTAATCCTGACAAAACCGCATCTCTAAAAAAATCGAAGACTATCGGGTGCAGGTCAGTATTGTCCTCCAAATCGGGCCGTTTCAAGACTTGAAACATCCATATTATGTTCATTGTTCCTTTTCTTTACCATATACATCGCAGAAGGTGACTGCCTGGATCACTTTTTTCTGCGCAAGCGAGATGTCGCTCGGGATGCCGGCCGGGACGAGCGAGACGAGGGTATATTCTTTAGGGACATTGAGGATCTTCCGCACCGGTTCTGCATAGTCCTTCTTTGCCCCGGCGACCCAGCAGGAACCGACCCCGTAGGACTGGAGGGCCAGGATCAGGTTCTCGGTGGCGGCACAGCAGTCTTCGAGGTAATATTTCGCCGACTTCTCACCGAATACGGCAAAACATACCGGGGCGTCGGCAATAAACTTCCCATTGTCTGTCAGCGCGGCGATTTTCGATTTGATCTCCTTATCGGTGATCGTCCCGAAGAGCCAGGGCTGATCGTTCCGGGCGGTCGGCGCAAGGTGGGCACATTCAAGTGCGTCACGGATAACGTTCTCTTCCACAGGTGTGTCCTTATATTTCCGCACGCTATGGCGACATTTGATGATGGTCGTACCAACGTTCATGAGAGGCGTTTTGTCCTGCGTTCAAAAAAGGGTTACTCAAAAAGATTACAAAAAAGCCTCCTCGCTGTATCCTGCGGATACGTTGAATTGATCTGATTGCTCATGAAATAAATCATCGATGCGAAAATGTCGCAGTCTTTGTATTTTCAGCAGGTCGAACCGCCGCAGGGGCACCCTTCTGGGGCGGCGGTGTCTATCCTGCTGGGGGGTGTGAGACAACGGACTCACCTTGGTCCCCAATACACATTAAACTGGTGAAGGCCCAGACAAAAAAGTTCAGGGTGTTCCGGGTCTCCTTGCAAGGATTAATGCAATGCAAATTCCCGCGGAGATGAGAAGTATCCCGGGGCCCGGAACCGTCGTGGGTTTCGTAGCGGGGGGGACTGTTGTTATCACCTGTGTCGGCGGGGGAGACGAGGGCTTAGGGGTCGCCACCGTAGTCGGGGGAGGAGATGGTGTCACCGGCACTGTCGTAGCGGGAACGGTCGTCGGGACCTGCGTGGTCACGGGGGTAGTCCCGCCTCCCGCGGATATCGAGAGCGTAGGAGATACCGATGAAGTGATGAGCGGGTTCACGCTCTGGAGCAGCATCTGTTTCTGGGCGCTCTCGCTCTTTCCTACGGCCGCATAGTTATCGTTCATGCTGTTCGCATTGCATTCTGCCCATATGGTATACGTCCCCGAAGTATACGAGCCGGTGCTCCAAATCGGCCCCGTTGAATACGACGCAGAATTAACCGGGATATCGGTAAGACTGTTCCCCGACACACTCGAGTACTGGGCACCGTCCGGCGCCTGGATATGGATCGTCACCGGCGCTCCGCTGACACCGCCCCTGTTTGTCATCACGTAGAGGTTGTTGTCGATCCCGAAACTCACGCTGTCGCCCTTTGGTACCCACGTGACAGGCCCGGTTATTTCAAAATTCGAACTCGAATCGAAGATCCTAATATTCAGGGAAGGATCCTGGACATAGAATGCCAGAGCATTCTGCGGAAAGAGATACCAGGCCCCGGTCTTTCCTGAAAATGTTGTCGGCGCGATGTAAAACGACGATGCGTCATCGACAACGACCGTAGCGGTGGGAGCACCTGAACCAACATTCGATGACCCGCTGTACCAGGCGATTGTCGACCCGCTTTTTGCCCCGGTCTGGGTGATATCGAGTCCCTGTTCACCGATGAAGGCCGTACCTCCGCCAGGTATCGTGTTCAGCGCAGCCATGGCAGGCACAACGAGAACAAGCGGCATCACCATCAGGGCCAGCAACACTAATTTCATTCCATTCATGTTTTCACCAAGTCGAGAATTCAGATTGGGTATTTTTCGTTGAGAATATATCAGCGACATGATAAACATTGCTACCAGAATGCCGCTGGAATTGTAAAACCGGCTGCAAGGCGGAGAGAACGCGGAGCGGATCTCTTTCATTGCCGAGGGTTTTCCCAAATCCCTTCGCTATCAGCCACGAAATGACCCGTGGCCGGTAGGGTTGAATTCACCAGGAGATCCCGGATCGCGGTCTCTTCAAAGGATTCGGCACGATAGCGCTCGATAAGGAGCATTGCGATCTTCCTGGCTTCTTTTTCTGATATCCTGGTGCCTGTCCCGGGGCACGGAAAAACCTCAAGCATTCCCTCGGTCACCTTGAACGGATAGGTCCGGCATATCCATGGGCGTGCCTGATATACCTTGCATTGAGAGTCGGAGAGGAAGATGCATTCATCGCCGGTACGTTTCAGTTCCCAGTTAAACGTGCAGGTGAGTCCCTCTCCGATCCTGACAACACCGGGAAATGGATCACAGAAATCCTCTCTGGAAAGCCCTGAAATGTCACGAATCGCACGAAGATCAGTCGCGGTGACCATGACCTGGTTCGAGTCCGGGCTTTCCTGCCGGCAGCACGAGCCGCACCGGATACATGAAAAACCTGTTTCCTTTATTTTACTGGCGATAAATTCAATATCCGGCAATTCTTCCCGGCCCCGGGGAAACCTGATTATTGTTACCGGTTCATCCGGTCGTTCTGAGGGTGATGGCATTGAAATTTTCATATGCGAGGCTCCCTTGTTCGGTGTGGCTGACCTCAGGGTGCCATTGCAGGCCGTAAATATGCTTTTCCGGGAGGGCGATCGCTTCATTTGCACAGATATCGGATGATGCAAGCCTGACGAAGCCGGGCGGCATCACGCTAACCTCGTCTGCATGGGACGCCCAGACATTAATCAAATCTGGATAGCCGGCGAGAATTTCATCGTGGTCGCAGACCTCGACCCTGACCGCCCCGTAACCACCGAATTTACCCGGCCTCACTACCCCTCCGAAGGACGATGCGATAATGTGAAGGCCAAGGCAGATCCCGAGGACGGGTATGCCCAGGTGAAGATAGTCGCTGCAGTTACCCGCCCTGTCCATAGTCGGTCCGCCGCCGAGTACAAGGCCACGGCAGGCGCCTGCTACCTGATCGGGCGGGGTGCTGTTCGGGATCATTTTTGCATCGATAGACAGGTCCCGCAGCATGCGAAGGATCAGGTGATTGAATTGTCCGAAATTATTTACGACATAGATGGGGAGCATTGCTGGAAAAATATTAGATCCCGGGGATAATAAGAGGTAGTCATTGGTACCTGCTTACCGCTGAGAACACGTGCTGCCTGATCTCGTCGTGGGAAAATCCCTGGAGCGACGCAAGGAACAACGCACCTCCTGCTCCCATCCCTTCCTTGACTTCCCCGGTGCAGTACCGTGCGAGACCCGAGTGTCCGAGGCTCCCGAACCCCGGGTCCACGACGTAGAGCCTCACGCCAATCGCACTGGCGGTCTCTTCAACGTCCGCTGTCGGGTCGTCCCTGACATAGCAGGTCGTTGCGATATCGGGGGCTTCGAGGCCCATCGCCTTCAGGACTGCCGCAACGGCGAGCATCTGGGTCCCCCCGGCGAGGATGAGCGTGCCCGAATAGCCGCTTGCGAGGCCGGCGGCGACAGGCATCATGGGGTCTCCCGTAACCCTGAGAATGTCCAGCGGCCCCATATCCGAAAACGGACCTGCCCTCCCGTTTACCGTGTTCCATACCTGCTCCTTGATCTCGACCGGATTGCTGACAAAACTGCTGCTGACTCTCGCGGGATAGCCGAGGGCCCTGAGTACGCAGAGCGCGGTAGTGGTACCTCCGGGTACGCACTCCCCGAGCACGACCAGGTCGGCATACGCTGACAGGAAAAACCCGAGCATTTTCCCTTTTTCGTACAGGCCGGCTGCATCTGGCACCGCATCCCCAAACCTAGGGTCATCGCCGGGCTTTCCGTACATATCCAGGCAGGGAACGACAGGAGTGTGAACGAGTCCTGCATTGACGAGGAGCGGGGTAATCCCTACCAACTCCATGACAGCCCGGGTGATGGCGGCAGGTGTTGGGCACCCGGTCGGCGTATTCGGCAGTACTGCCATACTGGTGATCTCGCCCCGGCTGAGAAGCTCTGCATCCAGGACCGGAGTGAGAAGCGTCTTTTCAGGGGACGGGCCAGCACCCGAAATGCCGGGGACTGCCGAAAGAAGGGTATTGGCCAGGATACTGACGAAAAGGGGATGTTCAGCCGGTTTCAACCCGTGTGTAGAGACAAATGGCATGAAGGATCACGATCCTGGACAGTCCGGGATAAATCGTACATGATAGTATCGGCTCGGGCCTGCATCAAAGTATCCACGTCCTTCAGCGCCCTGGTCTCCGGCCGCCATTTATCGCACTGTATAATTAGGGGAACCGGGAATTACTATTGTTATGTTCGAGATCGAGGAGCGGCTCCGGCAAAAAGGCGTAACAATGGAAGCGATGGTCGACAGCGCGATGGGCCTTTATGTCTCCCACGGAATGGACGAGAGGGATGCGAGGGTTGATATCCTTGCCAAATTCCGGAAATATCTGCGGGACCCGAACGTCTCCTCCCTCCTCCTCGGGGCAATCCTCCTCGAGGACGAACTCTACTGCAGGAGGGAGGACTCTGAGATAAAAGATGACCCTGTATTTCTCGTTTCTGACGAGATCATCGGCATGGCTATTGCGGAGTGCATCGGCGGGACCTATGCACGGTTCGAATTTACCCGGTACGACCAGAAGAAGCCGGGGATCCTGGCAACGCTCGGACCATTTCTTGACGATGCCGTAGCGGGCCTGATCGCGGGATGTACATCGCGCCTCTATACAGAATGTTGTGAATGTTCCTGAAATCCGTTATCGCCCTGTTTCAGTTCTGCACGGTTATCCCCCTTGGGAAACCGGTAGAATTTGAAGAGTTCGCAAGGAGGAGCTGGCTGTATCCCCTTGCCGGATACGTGACCGGCGGGTTTGCCGCCCTGGTCTCATTTTTTATCCCTGATCGCGCAGTGTCGGCTGCGTTCGCCATTGCAGGGCTCTTCCTCATCACCGGGTGCAACCACCTGGACGGGCTCCTTGATTTCGGAGACGGGCTTATGGCCCACGGAGACCGTGAAAAACGGATCAGGGCACTTACTGACCGACAGATCGGGACTGGCGCCGTGGCAATGGGGGTATCGGTCGTCCTTATTACATGGGCCGGTCTTCAGGCCGCAAGCCCTGTAATATGGGCACTGATAGCCGGCGAAGTCTGCGCCAAGTTCTCCATGTCGTTCCTTACGGTGACCGGGAAACCGTTCAGGGACGGGATCCACTCATACCTCCACACCATGAGCAAACACCGGTTCATCATCTATTCGGCAGTGCTCTGTGTACCGCTCGCATTCCTTCCCGTGTCCCCGGCAAAGCTCGTGTTTGCTGCCATAACGATGGTCGCCGTCCCCATGATCCTGCTTGGGATTGCGAACCGGTTGTTCGGCGGGGTTAACGGTGACATCGTCGGGGCCTCGAGCGAGATCACCAGGGCAATGGTAATCGTCGTATTTGCACTCCTCTGAATAATGTCCGGGGGTGAATGCCCCCTGTTGTCTCTCCTCACCATACCTATCAGATCATTTATGAAGATTACCGGCAAGTAGTGATCCAGATGTTCCGGGATGTAAGCATTCACATGAAGGGGGGCGTCATAACCGAACGCGACGCAGATTTCTGCACTGTCCGGACGAGGATACCTGCCGGTGTCGTTTCGACCGATCAACTCCGCCAGCTGGCCAGGATTGCAAAACAATACGGCACCGGAAACGTTCACATCACGACAAGGCAGACCATTGAAATCCCTCATGTCAACCCGATATATCTCAAGAAAATCGCCGCAGCCCTGGAAAAGAACGGGACACCGGTTGGCTCGGAACGGGATGAAGTCGTCAACGTCGTCTCGTGTCCGGGGACCGAACGGTGCAAGTTCGCGAACATCAATACCATTGAACTCGCGAAGAACATCGATGAACGCCTTTTCGGGAGAGAGATGCCGGTAAAGATGAGGATTTCAATTTCCGGATGCCCGAACGGCTGCACAAGTCCGCTCCTCAACGAGATTGGGATCAGCGGGAGGGTGGACCCCGTCAGGGAAGAAGGACTCTGTACGGGGTGCGGGACCTGCACCGAATACTGCAGGGAAAATGCGATCAGGATTCGCCGTGGAATCTCCGTGCTGGATGCGGAGAAATGCCTCAGTTGCGGGATTTGTGTCCGATCGTGTCCCTTCGAACTTCTGAAACCCGGGGGTACCCGTTACCTGATCACGGTCGGTGGCAGGAGGGGAAGGCACCCGCATCCCGGCAGGGAACTAATTTCGGTCGACAATCCCGGAGAAGTCGTCGATATCGTAGAAAAAGTAGTCTACTGGGTATACCGCCGTGCCTGGAGCGGCCGCCTCCTTTCGGACCAGCTCGACGAACTTCAGTTCGAACAGTTCAAAACCGAGATCGTCGGTAAGACCATGGGAAAATAAGGCAGGATGGGACCGGAATCACCGGAACCTGTGAGTCTGTCTGCGATGTTCAATGATATCTCGGGGAATAACCCTCCCCTGCATCGTCATCGCACGCGATGGCTTCGCCGTCCCGTACCAGCGAATTGAACTGGAGCGCCGCCTCCATTAGGGCCTCGTCCTGGGCTCTTCCCTGGCGTATTGCCGAGAGTGCCTGTTCCTGCGGTGACGGGTAAACTCTCGGGCCCATGCGGACTCCGGTACAGTGCGAGCAATAGGCACACATCCGGTAAACCGAGACTTCCCCGGTGGCGCAATCCACCATTGCCCTGGTTTTTTTCTCATCGCGACGTATCGGAAGGGTCTTCATAGTACTTAGCAATGTTCTCCCTGCCTGATATGACTTTGCCGGTTTGCTTGGGAATCCGGGCAAATAACGCCGTTGGCGCCCATCGAAATGATTAATATAGATGGGTCCCAATAAGTAATACTCGCATAAATAGGCTGTTTGAGACAGTCCCATTTTATCGGAGGATGGTTATGGCAACTGACAAGCCCCACATGAATCTTGCGGTTATCGGACACATCGACCATGGAAAGTCCACTATGGTAGGTCGCCTGATGTTCGAGACCGGCACTGTTCCCGCGCACATTATCGAGGGATACCGTAAAGAGGCCGAATCAAAGGGTAAGGCAACCTTCGAGTTCGCCTGGGTAATGGATAACTTAAAAGAAGAACGTGAGAGGGGTATCACCATCGATATCGCCCATAAACGCTTCGATACTCCAAAGTTCTATTTCACGGTAGTAGACTGTCCCGGTCACAGGGACTTCGTCAAGAACATGATCACCGGCGCCTCGCAGGCCGATGCCGCAATCCTCGTCGTCGCTGCCGCAGATGGTGTCATGGACCAGACCAAGGAGCACGTGTTCCTTGCAAGGACCCTCGGTATCCAGCAGCTGATCATCGCCATCAACAAGATGGACGCAGTCAAGTACGACCAGAAGAGATTCGAGGAGGTCAAGAAAGACCTTTCCGCACTCCTTTCGATGGTCGGGTACAAACCGGCAGATATCCTCTTCATACCGACCAGCGCTCTCGCAGGCGTCAATATCAAGGCAAAGAGCCCGGAAACGCCCTGGTACACCGGCCCCTCGCTCCTCGAGTCGCTCGATACCTTAAAAGAGCCGGAAAAACCGACCGACAAGCCGCTCAGGCTCCCGATACAGGACGTCTACAGCATCAGCGGTATCGGTACTGTTCCGGTAGGCCGTGTCGAGACCGGCATTATGAAGAAGGGAATGAAAGTCTCCTTCATGCCGGCGAACAAAGAGGGTGAGATCAAGTCGATCGAGATGCACCACGAAGAGATCCCCCAGGCAGTACCCGGTGACAACGTCGGGTTCAACGTCCGTGGTATCGCAAAAGGCGACATCCGCCGTGGCGATGTCCTCGGACCCGCAGAGGCCCCGCCGACCGTTGCCGATGAGTTCACCGCACAGATCGTAATCCTGCAGCACCCCAGTGCCATCACGATCGGTTACACGCCGGTCTTCCACTGCCATACTACCCAGACCGCCTGCACATTCGTCGAGCTGAAAAAGAAACTCGACCCGCGTACCGGCCAGACAAAAGAGGAGAACCCGACATTCCTGAAATCAGGGGATGCGGCAATCGTCCAGGTCAAACCCACGAAACCGATGGTCATCGAGAATGTCAAAGAGCTCCCCCAGCTCGGCAGGTTTGCAATACGGGATATGGGACAGACGATCGCAGCCGGTATGTGCATTGCGATCCAGCCGAAACAGATGAGATAATACCAATACATTTTTTTTGGAGAATATAATGCAGAAAGCCAGAATACGCCTGACAGGCACTGATTTCAAGAAAGTCGAGATGGTATGTGACCGTATCAAGGAGATTGCAGAACGCACGGGCGTGAATCTGGCAGGGCCAATCCCCCTCCCGACAAAGAAACTGGTCGTCCCAATACGGAAGAGCCCGGATGGGGAAGGGACCGCGACATGGGACCGCTGGCAGATGAGGGTACACAAGAGGCTTATCGATATCGATGCCGACGAGCGTGCTCTCCGTCAGCTCATGAGGACCCAGGTCCCGAAGGATATCGGTATAGAGATCGTCCTTGAGAGCTGAGGAACGGCGTGTCAGCCGCCACTTTTTTTTCCGGAATTTCGAAAAAACTAACCTTTGAACGACTTTTTATCATCATTATACTTATCGCGATCGTTATCAGGTTCCTGTTCCTCGACTTAAAACTCCTGCACCACGACGAGTCTATCCATGCGTGGTTCTCGTACGAACTGCTCACCAAGGGAACGTACACCTATGACCCGATGTACCACGGGCCATTACTGTATTATCTCACTGCAGGAATGTTCTGGCTTTTCGGCCAGAGCGACCTGGTCGCACGGTTGCTCCCTGCCTTATTTGGGACGCTCCTTGTACCTCTCGTATATTTCATTTACCGGCTGGGCTATCTCGACAAGAGGCAGGCCCTTGTCGCTGCACTATTTATCGCAGTATCGCCCGATATGGTATATTTTTCAAGGTTCCTCCGCCACGACATATTCCAGCTATTCTTCACCCTGCTGATTCTGGTTGCTCTCCTCTGGTACCTGAACTCCGGAAAATTCCGGTATGTGTTGCTGACGGCAATCGGGGTTGCAGGAGGCATGTCTCTCAAGGAGGACATGCCGATATTTCTCCTGATTTTCCTCTTGTTCGGGCTGTACCTCCTTATCAGCCGGAAGATCGTCCTCCCGAAGACCTGGAAACGAGACGCCCTGATCGGGATCATCATTGCGATCGGCATCATCGCACTGTTGTATTCTTCGTTCGGGACCCAGCCTAATGTACTTGAGACCGGCTGGATTGCGGCGTACCAACATTGGACCGCCATGTCGAACGAGTGCAGGATATGCGGCCCCTGGTTCTTCTATATCATCCTGCTCATCCTGTACGAGGTCCCGATACTGATCCTTGCCATAGTCGGCGTAATACAGTTCGCCGGGAAGGACAACCGGCTCAGGAAACTGTTGATCGACACCTGGGCCAGGATCAGGGGATTTGGCAACACCATCGGAAAGGGTCACCTTCCGCAGGGAGAGATCAAAGACCGTCCGGCCCTGTCTACCCATGAACTCGTAACAACAAGTATCAGGCAGTTCGGTGTAAAGACCGGTCATGAGGTTAAAAAAGACAGGAGAGACGACTTCTTCGTGTTCTGTCTGTTCTGGCTTGTCGTCTCGATGGCGGCCTATGCCGTGATCGGGGAGAAGGTCCCCTGGCTCATCATCCACCAGCTCCTTCCCCTGATCTTCATCTCGGTCTACATGATGACCAGGAGAAAGATGGTCATCGCCCTGATATTCGCCGTTTTACTCGTTCTGATCACCTGGCACGTCGCATTCGTCCCGGCCGATATCAACGAACCGATCGTACAGGTGCAGAACTCGGAAGACATGAAGACCGTCATGGGGATTATCGATGCATCCAATATCGTCGTCATTGCCTCGAAGGACTACTGGCCGCTCCCCTGGTATGACCGTGGCCATGGATGGGACAAGATGCGCTTCTACGGGGAGATCATCGATAAAAGTGCAATATACCAGCAGAACCCGGACATGGTTATCACTCACGACCTCGAGAGTTACCCGTCGCTCGATGGGTACGACAAACGCACGTACAAGCTCTCGTACTGGTTCTCGTACATTGACAACCAGGACCGCCTCCCCGAGTATTATTTCCTCCGCGACGGCCCGATGGGGAGTATCAATATCGACGTATTTACGAAGGTTGGAACGAAGGCCGACGAGGTGATGATGAGTTCCCCGGAGAGCGGGCAGCGCCCATGGGAATATCCGCTCGTCAGCGGATATGGTCAGGAGAAAGGTGCCCATGTGCCCTATTATATCCCAAATCCGTTTTCCGGGAATGTAAGCGGGAACTTCACGGCCTGATTTTCATAGCGTGGTAACCAGAGGAAAAAAAGATTTGATGGTCATCGCGGTGTGCTTTTCAAAATGATACTACCGCGAGGAACCGATGCACTCCGCTCGCTCTTTTTTTCAACCATCTCCCGATCTTAGTCGTAAGGATAAATGTCGAAATGCGAATCATTAAGGAACGTATCAATGGATTGAGACCTCGTTTTTAATTCTTAATAAATCGTTATGGGAAATCGGTAGTCCTCAGCTGTCTCAGTACTGAATCATGCTGCTTTGCCACACTGGAAACTCATGATGCTGATAGGTTCTCTTAATTCCGGTGAATACGATATTGCAGTGAAATCGATATTTCCAAAAATTCACGTTGTGAACCGCAGGACCTTCACGAAAGAGAGCCAAGGTATCCGGGCCACGATGATACCTTCACTATTCCCAGCCTATCTTCAATATGCTGGTCTTTCCCGGGGTTGATGAGGAATTAAGTAGATTTATATAAATATTTTTTGATACCCATATCAATCAAGGTAAATTTCAGATTTACGGAAAATCATGTTAAGCGTAATTATTGTAAATTTCAACAGTAAATATTATACTGAAGCCTGTATCGAATTAGTGCTCTCGCAAAACCGTACGGATTACGAAATAATTCTCATAGACAATGCCTCTTCTGACAATAATGCCGAATTCGTTCGCAGAAGATTTTCCGAAGTCAATGTTGTCGAAAATAAAAGCAATCGCGGGTTTTCAGGAGGTGTGAATAACGATATCCGAATTTCTAAGGGGGATTACATCCTTACGCTTAATAACGATACCATTATGGAGAAAGGGTCCATCACCGAGATGAAAAAGGTGATGGAACATGATCCTGCCATTGGGATGTGCGCCTCAAAAATGGTATTTCCTGATGGAAGGATCAACGCTACCGGTATCTGGATATCGAGGAGCGGTGCAGTATGGGACCGGGGGTATGTTTGAAGACGATCAAGGTCAATACGATAGTGTTGTGGCAGTGTTTGGTCCTTGTGGCGGTGCGGCATTGTACAGAATGAAAATGATAGAAGATATCGGGCTTTTTGATGAGGATTTTTTTCTGTTCATGGAAGATGTCGATCTTGCATTTCGGGCAGAGCCAAAATAGATGCTATCCTCAGTATCGGTAAAATGATGTATAAACGGACAACAATTCAGAGGAAAATTTCTGAATCAGAATTACGACGATGAATCAGGCCATGGGCCAACATCGAAAAAATTGATGCTGATAATTCAAAAAGTCCTCTTCGATCAAGGAGTGAATCCTGGATAAAAAAGGATTGATCTGACGAATGATCCGGGTTTAAGTACTATGAAAATAACGTTGATATTTCCGGGCATTACGGAAATCGGCTTTCGATCATACGGGGAAAGTCCGGACAGCTCCTGGCAAAGTCACGGATTATCGATAATCAGTGCATGTCTGAAAAAGGCACATCATGAAGTGGCCTTAATCGATCTGAGAAAATTGTCTGGATGGGAGGAATACCAACAAATCCTGGTTGGATTAAATCCGGATGTTGTCGGTATCACCATGATGAGTTGCGATTTCAATCCCGCCGTGCGCTGCGCAGAACTGGCACATGAAGTCCTTCCCGGCGTAAAAGTTATTGTTGGCGGACCTCACCCAAGCATCATGCCCGATGAAGTCGCTTCCTGCAAAGATTTTGATTATATTGTCAAAGGAGAAGGAGAAATAACCTTTACTGAAATACTAAATTCCATCAGCGAGGGAGATTTATTACCACGGATTATCCAGGGAAAATCACCTGATCTGGATGCTTTACCCTTCTCAGATCGCGAGCTGTTTGGTCCTTATGAGGTTTCCATACCAATTTCAGATTTTCAAACACCTTTTATGACATTTATCGCGGGCAGGGGTTGCAGGTATAATTGTAGTTTTTGCCAGCCTGCAGAAAGAAAAATTTTCGGAACCAGGGTCCGCAGGCGATCTCCAAAAAATTTTATTGAAGAGATACTCGATTGTAAAAAACGGTATAATTTCCGGAGTTACCTCATCCATGACGATTGTTTACTTGAGGATATCAAATGGGTAGAAGAATTTTGTCGCCTGATGGAGGAGAATAACCTTGTGATTCCATTTGCCTGCCAGGGAAGAGCCGATTTAATTTGCAAGAATCCGGAATTAATTAAAAGAATGGAAAATATCGGACTTCGTGCAGTAATTGTCGGTTTCGAGAGCGGAAATGACAGGATATTAAAATTTATCAGGAAAGGCGTAACGGTAAAACAAAATATCGGGGCAGGCAGAGTATTGAAAGACCTCGGGCTTAAAATCTGGGCAAATTATATGATAGGTCTTCCCACAGAGACGGTGGATGAGATGCTCGATACGATCAGGATGATTAAAAAAATTCAACCCGATCTGTATAGTCCTTCCATATATACCCCACATCCAGGAAGCGATATGTTCGATTACTGTGTTGAACATGGCCTGATGCTTTCGTTATCACACGATTCATACCGCCGAAATATTACTGAAGTCAAAATCAAGGGACAGGAATGGAGTGTCATTGAATGGGCAGTATCGGAATCGACCGATCCTCATCCTGATGTGAATTTTTTTAGGGAAGATTATTTCTCTCACTGGGGTGAACTCTTAAATCTCGCGACCCGGGATGACTGGCCTGATATTGAATCTTCATGTTCAGAAAAATTTCAACTTCATGACCCTCAAACACAAAATCTGGAAATTGGAACCGACAATATCTGGACGAGTACATCAACAGACCCTCAGTTTATATGGAAATTCAATCCTGAATTAAATCCAAAACACTGGTCCTATATTGTTGTTGACCTGGAAATAAACTGTTCTACGAAAGCCCAGTTCATCTGGTACACCGGGAACATTCTCAGGTTTGGAAAAAATAGGAGTCCAAAATTCCAGGCGACACGTCATTTCAGAGTTAAATTTGGCAGGAATAAATATGTTTTTGACCTGAAGAAATTGAAGACTTTTAGAAAATCGCTTGGTCACGATTTATCATGGGATGACTATCCTGTGCAGGAATTACGGTTTGATCCGGCAGAAAGTGAAGGAGCAAAGATTGTTCTCCACGATATTTTTCTTTTGGGAAATTAGATGCAGGGGATAGCTACCGATATCGCTGCATCATAGAAAAATAACATGAGGCTCCATTAAATGAGAACTTCCCGTCATCAATGCCACCCGTTTTGAAACAGGATTTCCCGGGAATATTCCATTCCTTAAATCTGATAGTTTTTTATTGAAATCAAGATATTCCCCGGATATCACATTTTTCAACCATGGATGATGATCCAAATACCATTTAATGGTCTTTTCTATCATCTCTTCAAAAGAGACGTCTGGTCGCCAGCCAACGGCCCGTTTTATTTCGCCAGAATCGATGGCATATCTTCTGTTATCTGGAACCAAGTAATAACTGACCAACATTCTTATATTAAAATATTCAAGTACGCAAGAGGTGCAAGAATTTTAGGGATCGGTACTATCAAAGTTCAGGTCAAGACCAACACGGGATGGCAATTCAACTATCGACAGAAAAGCAGCAATGGTGAATTTATCGTCCCCTATCCGACGACCGGCGGGTCATATGAGTAAAAACCCTCGGAAAATACCATATTCTTGGATCGGATCGTGAGATAGAAATAAGTGAAGAGAGCGTGAATACCGGGAGTACTATTGAATAAGCTTCACCCCTATTGAATCCGGTAGAACAATGACTATCTGACCCTGATACCATGAAAGTCGTATTACTATTCCCAGGCATCACAGAAGTGGGTTTTCGTTCCTATGGAGATGAACCGAACAGCTCCTGGCACAGCCACGGTCTTTGTAGCATCAGCTCATGTTTAAAAGCAGCCCATCACCAGGTTTTTTTAATTGATTTACGAAGGTTAACCGGCTGGGATGAATTACGAGATACCATGATTGAGATAAATCCGGATGTAATTTGCATCTCAATGATGAGTTGTTCTTTTAATCCTGCCTTTCGCTCTGCTGAACTGGCCCATGAGTGCCTTCCATCGGTAAAAATTATTGTTGGAGGTCCTCACCCAAGCATTCTGCCCGATGAGGTAGCAGGCTATCAAGCCTTTGACTATATCCTGAAAGGGGAAGGTGAAATCTCAGTTGTCGAGATGATTTCAGCTATTGAAAATGGGAAACAACTTCCAAAAATCACCCTTGGAAAAATACCGGATTTGGATAAGATTCCCTATGCCGATCGTGAATTATTCGGGCCGTATGAGTTAAATCACCCCATAGAAGGTTTTAGGGCACCGTTTATGACGTTTATTGCCGGGCGTGGCTGTAAATATAACTGTAGTTTTTGCCAGCCGGCGGAGAGACAGATATTCGGGCCGCACGTGAGGCGGAGATCGCCGGAGAATTTTGTTGAGGAACTGCTGCAGTGCCGTGAACGGTATAATTTTAACAGTTATGCTATTCATGATGACTGTCTCCTCGAGGACATCCCCTGGGTAAACCGGTTTGCTGATTTATTGGAAAAAAATCGGATTAATGTCCCCTTTTCATGCCAGGCCCGGGCAGATCTGATTTGCAGGTATCCCGAGGTCCTCAAAAAAATGAAGAGTGTCGGGTTATCTCTTGTGTGTGTAGGTTTTGAAAGTGGCAACGATCGAGTATTAAAATATATCAGAAAGGGAATCCGGGTCGAACAGAACCTCGAGGCTGCCCGGATCCTGAAAACCCTTGGAATAAAAATCTGGGCAAATTATATGCTGGGCATTCCGACCGAAACGATAGAAGAAATGGATGACACCGTCAGGATGATCAAACAAATTAAACCCGATCACTACAGCCCTTCGATATTTACTCCTCATCCCGGAAGCGATTTGTACCGGTACTGCACAGAGAACAACCTCCTGCTATCGTCATCCCATGATTCATTCCGTCACAGCATAACGGAAATAAAAATTAAAGGTCAGAACTGGCACGCTATTCAATGGGCAGTCAGTGAATCCTTAAAACCGGATCCTGATATTACTCCCTATTCAGCTGACTATGTTTCTTCCTGGGGGGAGCTGCCAAACCTGGCGAATAGTGAATCCTGGGCCAGGATCATGTCAGCCTATTCTGTAAAACGGGAACTTACGGACTTATCAGCGAATAATCTGGAAAAAAAAGGCCGGAATTCATGGCATAGCATGACAACCGATCCCCAGTTTGTTTGGGAGATCAAGCCCCCTCTCAAACCGTCAGACTGGCGTTACATCGTCATCGACCTTGAGGTAAGCCAGTCATCGAGAGGGGATATCTTCTGGTGGACCAAAGATTATAAAAAATTCCAGTCAACAAAACAATTCAAGGTATTTTACGGCAGGAACACCTACGCATTCGATCTTCGCGAGATCAGACCCCACAAGAACCTGGCCGGGGATGGGATTTGCTGGGATGATTTCCCCGTCCAGAGGCTGCGTTTCGATCCCAGCGTCCGGGCAGGAGTCGATGTTACCCTGCACGATATTTTTTTTCTGGGGTAAAGGGATCGCCAGGTGTCATGAATAATCAGTATTGAATTTTCAGAAAAAACAGCCTGTTACAGAGTAATCTTTACCTGGTTTTTATGAAGATTTCCCTTATTCCAGTCGAATGAGAGGAATCCCCAGGGGAAATTCCAATCTATTCATTCTGATTTAACCGGTATCAGGATTCGCAACAAGAAAATCTGATGCAAAATACCCGGCTTGTTTCAGTTTTTTTGTCCTTCATTCACGGAATGTTTCAAATGTGGCAGATCCTGGAATCGCCATCAGAATAGTAAGACAATCGTGTATTCCGCGGAAATTCAGGATACGTAAGTACAGACCTGAATCCAGGGTTGTCAACGGTGCTAAAAATTATCGATTAGAAAAAAACAGCCCGGGGAGATAATCTTCATACCCTCAAACATGCTGTACGTTCATTTATAAAAAAAAGAGCCAGGTTTTTCTTAATCTTGTTTAGAAAATTTAAACACGTATTAAACCTACGTTTTCACATTATATCAGAAAATCCCTGATTAATTTTAACCTGATGGAGAGGTTCCTGGAAATGAAAGTCGCACTTGTTTTCCCCAGGTATCGGTATCCAAGTGGGGATACTCCGTTAGGTATTGCCTATATTGCTGCCTTTCTCCGTCAGAATGCACAGTGCGAGGTCGATATAATTGATACAACATTCCATCCGACGGGAAATGTGATTAACTCCATTTTTAAAAAAAATAATTACGATATCGTAGGCTTTAGCGTAATGAATACCATGCTGAACGATGCAGAGCGCATTGCCCGGGTCGTTAAAGCAACAAATCCTTCCACAAAAATTATTTTTGGAGGCCCTCAGCCAACGATCATGCCTGATGAAATCCTGAATATGAAGGATGTTGACGCTGTCTGCATGGGAGAAGGAGAATACTCGATGGCAGAAATGGCAAATAATAATGGAGATTTTTCCGGAATCAAGGGCTTTGCTTACAAGGATGAGGAAAATAACGTGATTTACAACGGCCAAAGAGGCCCAATCAGGGATCTTGACCGGTTACCCTTTCCTGCAAGGGATTTGCTGCCGATGAACCGATACTTCAATACTTGGTTCCAGCTTGACTCTGTAAAACCAAATCTTAAGGGTGCTAATATCATCGCCTCGAGAGGTTGTCCTTATCGCTGTTCATTTTGCCAACCCACGTTGAATAAGCTCTTCGGTCAGGAAATACATAAGAGAAGTGCAAAAAACATTGTTGAAGAACTGAAGTTTCTTAAGAAAAAATACGGCATTAACGCATTTATGTTCCTTGACGATACAATGGTGATCGACAGAGCTTGGGTTTCAGAAATCTGTGATCTGATTATCGAGGAAGAGATCAATCTGGTCTGGGGGTCAAATGCCAGGGTAAATCTCGTTGAATATGAACTTTTTAAGAAAATGA
>Ga0335071_10000436_pt1 | contig 46959 bp, 67 predicted proteins | sample Lox_Sample_15_FD_206724 | JGI IMG/M metagenome (GOLD analysis project Ga0335071, IMG submission 206724) | Soil microbial communities from Loxahatchee National Wildlife Refuge, Florida, United States - Lox_Sample_1.5 | ecosystem: Environmental > Terrestrial > Soil > Wetlands | place: USA... | reverse complement strand
CAAGTGACACTTTTTGTCACCCATGACACTTTTTGTCACTCGCAAACCGGAAATGCATTATACCCATTCTCTTCAACTACTTGTCAATAGGCACTTTTTGTCACTCAGTAAACCTTTTGTATTCAACACAAGTGACACTTTTTGTCTGAGGTTATGTAAACTAACTTTGCATTTCTTCCTTTCAGCATTGCACGAACTAGGAGTCTTTTGATTCTTACCTGCTCATCGGATTTTCCGGCTTTCTTATTGACTCCTAGAGGCACATTTTTTCCGGATTCCAGATTTCGCACAGAGAGGCCCACAGAGACACGATCTCCCCCGGCTACGTGGTCAGGTGCTTGGATTTCTTAATCTGCTTTTCAATCCATTCATCTGCCTGTTTCGGGTCGTACCACCCGGACCAGTCCACGCCCATCTGCTCGTAGCGCAGCCTTGTTGCGGTTGACATAACCTTTGCTATCAGTAAACAGTCGTCAATCGAATCTAGGGATGCGTACTTCCTCCCAACTACCATCTCTGATATGTTTACCGCTACGTCTCGTATCTCATCTAGTATGGGTCTGTTGTTAAGTTTGTATGGGAGCGCGTGAGCCGGAAAGCGTTCTTGCGGTATCCGCATGGAGATGGTCGCAATCCTGGGCATGAACTCGCATTCCTTCATCACTCGGTCGCACGCAGTCTCTATCTGATAGACGCTGTACTTCGAAAGTGCGTTAAGGAAAATCTCTATCTGCTCTTCGTCCTGCGGGGAATTGAAGTGTGTACTGAATCTATCTATCCATTGCAGAATGCATTCGCGGATTTTCGCGGATTCGGGCGATAGCTCGTTTTGTTTTCTCATGTGCTTTCTCCTCGGATTTTGGCGGAAGTGTTTCCCACTGCTTACGATTCAAGAATTTCGGCATTGCGGGGATGAAGCGTTCCTGATTCCACGACGAACTGATTTTCCAAACTTCTAATCCTGCGAGGATGTATTCGGTTCTACTTTCGAGTTGCTTGCGAATCCAGATCGCAAGTGATTCTGTTCGCTCCAAGCGTCGGCATTGCGGGTAGCTTTCGAAAAATTTCTCAAATCCGGGCAGTGAGAGTTTCCCGTTTCCATTTTTCGTTTCACACGCGCTTGTTTTTTCCTCGGCGTGTTCTTTAGTAAACAATGTATGTGCTTGGCTAGATGTATTGGATATAGATCCCTTCCTATCCAAACCTAACCCATCCAAACCTAACCCACTTGGATATCCTCCAGACAGCATCCGGAGTATATCCGGAGGTAGTCCGGATGCTTGATACCTTGAGGCATGTGATTGAGGCGGCAATCTACCATCTTTATCTATGCCTACAAAGTAACCCCACATCCGTTTTTCATGCTCTACGCGACGGAGTAATCCTGCCTTTTCCATCTCATCAAGCATTTCCGTGACAAACTCTACTGGTATCTCTGGTCGGTTGTAGGCATACACTGTTCGCCAGACGCGCTTCGCGTCACATTCAAAAGCGCCATCAGCTAAAGCTAGAGGAAGGATATTTGCGTACTCAGCGCGGAATTTAGCGGGAAGAGCTGCGATCTTATCGGAGAGCCAGAGCGCCTCTCCATCCAAAAGTCGTCTCGGCAAGACACACCTCTATCGTAAAAGTGTAGCGGTAGGTTTTTGGGAGGACTTTGCCGCAGGTCCTTGTCCGTTGATTTTCCCTATGAGCGGGTTGGAAGTGAAGGGGGTCAGACGGCCATCCGACCCCCAAACCCGGACAAGGGCAGCACTCTCGGAGAAGAGTACTAAAACTACTCTAGCAAAAACTTTTTAGTTGTCAAGAAAATTCTTGACCACAGTTAATCAAGTGTGATAAATCATGTGTGTGAGCGAGAATATGGATGTCTTGATTCAGGAGTTCAACGAAGTTAAGCCGCTCCTTGCCAAATTGAATCGCTTCGAGCAACTCATCATAGATATGCATCACGAAATCGTGATGATGAAAGGCGACCTGAAGCCTCATACGCTACTGAAACTGAAAGACGCATGGGCGGAAATCAGGAGAGAGCAAAAAACGTGCGAATCACGGTCTTAGTAACCGAGGAGCAGTACGCCAAAATAAAGAAGGCGGCGGGACTTATTCCGCTGTCTGCTTATCTTAAAGCTGCGGCGATGGAGAAGGTGGCTGTGGAATCCGCGCTCGCTGCGAGGAAGAACGGGAAGGCCGGGAAATGAGCGACAGGCGCGGATTTTTGAAAACGCTACTCACGCTCCCGCTGATAGCGGGTATCGCTGCTAAATTTTCCTGTGAATTTGAACTGCCAGTTGGGTGCGATTTATCAATGACTTCGCTCCACGAAGTTCTGCGGCGAGGTGATGAATTAAAACTTGGCTGTCCACGAAAACTGCTCATCGGTCCAGAGAATATATTTCCCGCGAGAGAGATACTCGGCTGGCCTCGGTACACGGCGGACAGTGAAATTAACTGGATTACCAGCCAGAATCTATTTTACGAAGTCACGGGCAGATATCCGATGAACACTTGGGCCGTGCAGTTTGATCGCGGCGTCATCAAAAGCGTAGGTCCGTGATGTACACCAAGCGGCCACCCAGGACAGCCGCAGCCGCTTATCGTTCGGCTGGACACCAAATCACGAACAGAAGAGATTGTGAAATCCACGTTGGCGATGTGAGGAGAAGAGATGCCAGTTGAACTGATTCAGCAATCAGAAAACATCCTGTGGGTAGGCGAGACAGGATTCGAAGCCAAAGGCGAACGCATCGCTATCATGCAGGATGAGCACAAGTCCGGCTACGAATGCTTGCGCTGCATGGACAAAGACAAGCGAACGCTGGACGGGAAAGAAGTATCGGTAATCACCTGCGAAGAGTGCGCCGGCGAAGGCAAGCGGCAAAAGGCAGGAAACGCAGACCTCACAGTAAAATGCTCCGACTGCGAAGGACGCGGCTACCTGCCCTGCCCGGATTGCGGCGGCAAGGGAACATCCACGGGGATCGTGCTGCCAGAGTCCAGCAAGGGTGAGCCAACCACGGGGATTGTGGTGAGCAAGGGGCCGGACGCAAAGCTGTACGACCTGGGGCATCGCGTGATGTTCCCCAGTTACGCGGGGCATTTGTTCGTGGTGAAGGGCAAGGACAAAAAGAGCGGGAAAGAGAAAACCGTTCGCTTGCGCTTCATCAACGAAGGCGACGTGATCGCGCAGTTGTACGGCGAGTTGGAGTACAGGTCGCTGGTTAGCTCGCAGGCGTTGTTTACCAACGAATAGGAAACTTTCATGGATGCCCATTGCTATCCTAACGAAATGCCCGCGACACGGATGGGGGCCATCGGACCATCTGGTGGGCATCCATGAAATGGAAAATACTCCCGGTCCCACCAGTAGCGGACGACTATGAATTACACTTCCGCAACACGCGGCTAAACAGCCTCGGCTCGCTCTACTGGTTCGCAAAGCACACTCTCGGCTACTCCCGCCTTACCACGCTCCATAAAGACCTGTGCAAGAGCCTTGAAAACGAGCACCTGTTTTTGGTGATGGAAGTTCCGATGTCGCACTTTAAAGCACTGGACATTCGTACTCCGATACCAACACCCGATGGCTTCAAGCTAATGGGGCACATTAATGTTGGAGACACTGTTTTTGGATCGGACGGTATTCCTGTAAAAGTAACAGGCGTCAGTCCGATTTATTTTTCTTCTGATTGCTACGAGTTGGAGTTCACTGGAGGGGACAAAATTGATTGCGATGCCGGACATCTTTGGGAAACGCAATCGCTTGAAGATTACGACAGAACCAAGCCGAGAATGTATCGCTCAGTGATAAGGACCACAAAAGAAATTTCTTCAAGGATTGATTACGGAAAACAGCGTAATCACAGAGTTAAACTTGCAAAATCCATTCAATTACCCGATGTGGATTTGCCAATTTCTCCATATGTCCTTGGGTGCTGGCTTGGAGATGGAACGTCTGCGAACGGTTCGATCACTATTGGGAATTCGGACGAGTGGCTTGCTCACGAAATACGGCGCGAGGGTGAACCGTTAACAAAGGCAAATACCCCATTGAAATGGTGCTTCTATGATGGGAAATCAAATTACAGGGATTCTAAAGTCAGGAAATTTGCTTTTGTAACTAGGCTTAGAAAGCTGGGAGTCTTAAATAACAAGCACATACCGCAAGCCTATCTAAGGTCATCAGCCAGGCAGCGATTGGCCCTCTTACAGGGGCTAATGGATACTGACGGCCACGCTTCCAAATTAGGGCAATGTACTTTTTCAAATACAAACAAGAATCTAGTGGTGCAAGTAAGGGAATTGGTTTGCTCGCTAGGTCTGAAATGCGGGGAATTGAGAACGTACAAGTCAATGTTGAATCGGAAACACGTTGGACTGTTTCACGTCATAACATTTTACTCATTCAAGGATTTTCCTCCATTCCGTATGCCTAGAAAAGTTGCACGGCTGCTAACGCGGTCTCCGCAGTCCATGCAGTCTTATCGCCATATACGGGCTGCTAGGAGAATCGGGCAACGCTACGTGAAGTGCATCATGGTGGATTCTGCTGACTCTCTTTATTTGGCAGGGGAAGGATTTATCCCGACTCACAACACGCGACTTGGAATTTCCCTGTCTATCTGGTGGGCACTTCCATTCGATGAGTACGACGAGAAGCACATGCGCGAATTAGGCTACGGGGATGAGTGGATACGCTACATGAAGGCGATCCACGATCAGAATCACCGGACGCTCATCACGCACGAAATTGCTTCCCAGGCAACGAATATCGGGCGCGACGTGAACGACTGCTACATGAACAACGACACGTTCCGCGCCACGTTTAAGGAAATCATTCCCGATTCAGAGTGTACGTGGAACAACTCCGAAAAGTTCCAGAAAAGATTGCGCGGCGGAGACGCTTCAACCGGAACATTCGTGTACCGTGGAGTCGGCCAAGCGTTGCAGGGCATCCACGTAAACTCCATCATCCAAGACGACAACTTTGGAAAAGAAGCGCAAGACTCCCTGCTCAAAGGCGATGGGCGCATAGTCGAAGATTTGATTAAGTGGCACAAGCAGGTGGGCACGCGCTTTGACCCGAAGGTGAAGCGAGATCGGCGGCAAGTGGTCATTGGCAATAAGTGGGCGGCGCTGGACCTGAACGGCTACATCAAGAAAAATCAGCCAGAGTTTAAGTTTGAAAGTCACAGCGCGGAGGGCGGGTGCTGCAAGCGTCACCCAGCAGGAAAGCCTATTCTCCCCGAAGAGTGGACTATTGAACTGCTCCACAAAGAACGTGACAGGCTTGGGAAGCGAGACTACTCACACTTCTACCTGAACGTGGCGATGCTGCCGGAGGAGCAACTATTCGGTAGTCAGTGGTTGCGTGAATACCGCTTTCGGGAAGCAGATCCCCGCTTCTCCAAAGACGACTTGCGCAATGCGCTGATGGTGGAGCACAAGGTCTACGAGGGGACGGCACTCAAGGACTTCATGGCCGCGACGCTGGAAATCACAATCATCGTGGACCCGAACCATGCGCGGAAAAACAAGCGCGAGAAACACGTAATCTGGAGCATTGGCTTCGATCCCGAATCTTCGCGCATCTACTTGCTATCGCTGTGGCAAAAAGACTCCACCTACTCCGTGCTTGTCGAAGAGATGTACAGCCAGTACGCCAACTGGACAATGCGCAACGGGTTGAAGCAGTTCAAGACTCCCACGGTGTACATGGGGAAAACAGCGCGGGAACTGCTCGCGTTTTATCTGTCGGAGCGCGACAAGCGGGAAAGGATTCCGCTGCAAATTGAAGAGTTTGAAGATGACGACTCGCTTGCTGCGATGAAGAACCGGATCGAGTCGCTGGAGCCTACGTTCAAGGCCGCGCAAATCTGGTGCAATCCAGAGCAGGGCCAGCAGAAAGAATTTGTGGAGGACTACGAGAACTATCCAGCAGGAAAACTGGACGCGCTAGACGTGCTGGGCCACTACCCGAGAGTAGTAGAGATTGGCGACTCGAAGAATGCGCGTAAGTTCTTACAGGACCAGATGGCAGAGTTTCAGGGCAGACAATCAGGGATTGCAGGGTATTGAACAAACGGACCAGACGTTGGCTGCATCAATGCGGGAGGAAATCCGGCTACGTCAGTTTGCAGTCAGCCAACGCCGCAGCGGCAAAAATGCAATTCATCAATCCCTTAGAGGTCAAAACGTTTGTTGCCTATAAATGCGATTACTGCAAGTATTGGCACGTTGGCCGTACCAAACGCATCCACAGGCCGAACTTTCCCGATGGCTGGGAGCGAGCAGATTTGACTTATCACGCATTCTTGACTGTGCTAAAGTGAGCGCATGGCAACTGCCATTACCACCAGCATCGAGAAAGCCGACCGGGACGACTTCTCGCCCTGTACCATAGAGTTTGGTGCCGATGTCGAAAAAGAAATCAACCATTTCCTCGAACGCCACATCAACGCACGCCTCCAGCAACTCCGCAACATCCATACCTCCACCCTGCCAAAGTGGAAGCGCATCGCTGAGGGCAGGCCGCTGCAAAAATCCCGCTCGTTTCCGTTCGAGGGAGCTTCTAACCTAGTCCACCAGACAGCCGGCGAAGCGATTGATGACCTGGCTGCGCGTGTCTTACAGCTTACGTGGATGACTTCCCCGATTGTGCTGTATCGCTACTTCACCGAAGCGGTGGAGCAGAAGATTGCGGAAGCGTACGCTAAACGTGCAAAGACGCTGATTCAGTTCATGGACTACGCGGCCTACGATCCCCGCGAACTGAACCTGTACCCGCGAGAAAACAAGTGGTGGTATGACGGCGCGGTGTGCGGACGGTCTTGGGTGATTGTGGCACCGGAGAGCAGAATCGAATCGGTCCACATCGGCTACGCGGAAGGCAGCAAGAAAGCCGAGTTTGAAAAGAAAACGCTCTACGAAGGTCCGAAGGTAATCAACGCGGACTACGAAGATATTTTGTACGACCCCGATGTGAAAGTGTTTGAGGAGACGGATCCGCTATTCCGCCGCTGCACACTGACGCAAGCGAAGATTCGGGAGCGCGTGTTCAAGGGAACGTACCGCAAAGCAGATGCAGAAAAAGTTTTAGAGCAACCCGACCAACCCAACGAAGTAAAGCAGCGCGAAAAGCAGAAAAAAGGAATCACCACTGACACATCGAATGACCGCACGATGTCCACGTGGGAAATCTACGAATGCTATTTTTCTTGGTGGCACAACGATAGGAAGTTCCGGCTCATTGCGTGGTATCACCTAAAAACGCGCAGAATCCTGAACTGCGTTTACAACTTCATTCCCGACAATCAAATTCCGATTCTTGAAACGCGGTTGACCGTAGACGGGCGCGGCTTCCCCGATATTTTGGAGCACTACCAAGAAGAAATCTCCACGGCTAAAAACCAGCGCAATGACACAATCACAGTGTCCATGTGGGGCATCAACACAGTAGACCCGAACAACAAAAACTTGGGGCCAAACTTCCGCCTCGCGCCGAACGTGTTCCTGCCCGTGAAGAAAGACCAGTTCATGCACTACGATGTGGGCAACGCTGCGTTCGCTGGCCTGTCGCTGGAAAACGAGCAGGCCATGATTATGCAGGCGAAGGAACGCGCTGGCGTGGGTCCTGCAATGTCTGGAGCAGGAGCGGGTGGAACAAACAAGAAGGGCCAATACTCCGCGATGGGCACGCTGTCCGTGATGCAGGATGGCAACTCCCGCAACGATCACCGAACATCAGACTTCCGCCACTCGCACGTTGCGCTGATGTCGCTACTTACAGACTTCTACGGATTCTTGGGATTGGGCCGCAAGGGAAGCACATTTGGGCTGGACGACAAGATTCTAGAGCAGGCGCTTGAAGATTACCTCTCGCGCAAGATGCGGATTCCAACCCGCGCCGCGTCCGCAAGCCTGAACCGCGAAATCAGCAAGCAGAGCCAAATCATTCTCAACCAGGCGCACTCTGCCTACGTGAAGGAAATCAGTTCGCAGTTACAGGCATTGATGAACGAAACTTTGCCGATAGAGTACCGCGAATGGTTGCTCGGCGTTGTGAAGGCAAAGACGATGCTGATGCAGCAAATCTTCAAAGACTTCCAAGTGTCCGACAATCCAGCAGAATACGTGCCCGATATTCAGTACGAAATCAAAAAGCCCGAAGGAGCACCAAATGGCTCGCCGCAAGCAGGACCCCAACCAACTCCAATCAATGCGATGGCCACTGCTCTTCAAGGACCCGGAGAAGGCGGAATCCCTCTTCTCGGCGGTGGGATGGGTGGACCTGCTGGCGGACCTCCGCGCTAAGAAAGAAACTTTGTCGGGAGAGATCGTGCATGACATTCCGTACAAGCCGGAGCAGATAGCCCTGCAAAACACGTATCGCGGGTGCATCTCCGTCATTGAGGATTTGCTTGAACTCGAACAAGAGTTTAAGAACTGGAAGGCGACGCTATGAGCAGAATGCTGCATCTCCGGCTGTGCAACGATGAACTGTGGTGCAGTGTGACCCAGCAGCAGTGGGACAAGTTTCTTCGCTCCCAACTCCGGGCGCTGGCCCATGCAAAAAATCCCTTGACAGGTACTAGGACTCTTGGGCTAACATCATCTCTCAGAGGTAATGTGAGTAATGGGACTGTTCAAGAAACCGGGAGAGGAAACGACGCAGCAATCACAGGATGACCTGATTGCAAAGTTCCGTGGCATTGTCGAAGAAGTTGTCGCTCCCATCAAGCAAACCGTAGAAGCGCAAGCCTCCGAAGTAAAAACCCTCACAACGAAGTGGAACGAAATTGAAAACGCGGGAGCCGCCGAAGCGGAAGAGGCTCGCCGTCGTGCCGCCGCTGCCGCTGATGCTGAACTGACCCCCGAAGAGAAATTGGAAAAGCAGAACCAGGCGCTTTTCGCGCAGACGGTGCTGACCAATGCTCGCATCACGGAAAACGAGTGCGCGGCAACGCTGGAGCGCGACTTTCCGAAGTTGGTCCCCGAGTTCCGCCAAATGTGCGCAAACACCGACTGGAAAGTGAAGGCGCTGCCGAACTACCAGCAGCAATGCGAAGCAGCTATCAACGGGCTGATTGGCCGCGAAGCCCGCAAGGGCGGGTTGCGCTTCCAGAAGCAGACAGAAAAGTTTGTGATCGAAGATGCTGGGAGCGGTGGTAACCGTGAGGACAACGTGCTCCTGTCCGGCGACTACGACTGGAACGATGAGCGCAGCGGAAAGACGCTGACGGCGACTCAGCAGTTAGCCAAGCTCGGGCTGACCGGCAAAGACTTCGCAGAAATGCAGAAGCGGGGGATGGTCTAATGGCAATCTCACTCCGAACCTTCCCAGCCAAGTTGCGCGAAAGCATCATCGAGAACAACGGGAACGACCCGTCAAAGTGGAACCAAGAACTGCGCGACCTCTTTGATACATCCATCGAACCCGAACTGGTTTCCGCCCCGATCTCCGGCAAGGTAGACAAGTTCCTGAACCCCGACTACCACTACTACTGGGCATTCGACCGCGCAGAGCGGCATGAGCGCGTGGAAGAGTTGCGATTCGCCGGCTGGGAGTTTGCCACCACCAACGATGTGAAAATGTGCGCGGAGTCCAGCGTGGTTGGCCGCAAGAAGGACAAGGCATCGAAGGACGGCGGCGAAGGTTTCTCGGATGAGATTCGCAGCGGCGACCGACGTTTGATGAAGATTCCCATGAGCATTTGGCGCAAGAACAAGAAGGCGCAACTCATGGCGGCTTTCCAGCAGTCGTATCCGCAGGCGTTCGGGAATACCGGACAGCCGATGGATGCTGCTTCACTGATTCCCGGATTCAAGACGGAGATGATGGATCCTGCCGCCATTGACGAAACACGGCGTCGGGCCAATCCAGGCAATTCCGTTCTGGCACAAAAGGAGCGATAACACATGGCTGCTACCGCATTCGCAGACGCGATTGAAGCATACGGCGACATTGGTGGAGCAATCTCGTATCCCATCAACTGGCTCCCGGAAGAGTCTGGGCAGACATTCCCCATCGGTGTGCCTGTGCAGGTTAACGGCACGGACGGTGGCGTGCAGCTTTGGGATGGATCCACGCTGACCGCTGGGATCGCGGGATTCAGCGTAGTGGCCGCGCAGAACCTCGGAACCACGGGGTCTGGTGCTGCCGCGCCGTTCGGCCCGATTACTGGCCCCGGCTCCAATATCGGCAACTACGCGCCGAACGCAACGCAGTCCTCGGCACTGATTAGCCCTCCGGGAGTGCCCATCTCGATTGGTCTTTCCGGCTTTGCGGTTGCCGCTCCAACGACGATTTTCATCGGCAAGATCGGGACCAGTTTGACCAACCCCGGCCCCGTGGCCACCACGCAGCAGCAGGTTGGCGTGGCCTACGGGCTGACGAAGGACACGCTCACAGGCTTCTGGTATGTAGACGTGAACAAGACGGGCGGCAGCGCGGCAGTTCGCGTGGTCGGCCTCGGGCAGTTGGAAGCAGTCGGCACAGTCGGCGGACACGTTCTGTTTATCGTGCTGCCAGCAGTTGCTCAGATTATCGCTTAACTATTTTCAAGGAGAGCACGCTTTTTATCGGCTACTTTATGGCAAGGGGAACACAACCAGATCACTTCCAGCGGCTTACTGTAGTCGTCATGGTGGGCCTGTGGCCTGCACTTTTGACCGCAAAGCACGCAGTGGTCCGGGCGTATCAATTTGCCATGTCGAACCGCGTAATAAACGGCACTCTTTGCTATGCGGCGCTCAGGAAACTTGTCGTGATATTTCTCGACTATTTCCGCAAAACGTTTGCGATTCTTCGCTCGCCAAGCGCGGTTAGCTTTAGCCACATTCATGCGATGCTGTTCTCTGTTTTCTTGGACCCATCGCTTCATGGCTTCGCGCTTCTGCTCGGCGTGCTCTCTACTGTATTGGCGGTCCTTTTCCTTGAGCCGCTCCAAGTTTTTAAGTCTGTACTGACGTTGGTACTCTTTTCTGGCTTCTGGGTCTTTAAGAGGCATGTTGTTAAGGACTCCGATTCTAGGAATATACCGCAATCCGTAAGGATGTGCAAGTGAAAAACGAGAGAGGTGAATAGCCGTGGCCGGAAACATTCTTGTGCGCAACACCTTCCCACCGCTCCTTGCGGCTGGTCTTCGTTACGTATTTTGGCAAGCCACTGATCTCAAAGAGCATGCGCCGCAGTACACGCACTACATCAATGAGATGACATCGGAAGATGCCTACGAGATTGACTACGAACTCTCGGGCACTGGACCGATGCCGATGATGCAGGAAGGCTCCGCGCCGGCTGCGGACGGCATCATCCAGGGCGGCACCCGGAAGTACGTACACATCCAGTACGGACTCCTGACGGAAGCCACGCGCCAGCTTGTCGCGGACGACAAGTACGGCATCATTATGAACGTGCCGAAGTCTCACGCACGCTCCGCGCTGTACGCGAAGGAAGCGGTTGCGGCCTCGCTGTTCAACCTCGGCGGGACCTCCATCACCACCACCAACGGTGCGACGCTGTTCAACACCGCGCAGCCCTTGATGGGCGGGTCGCAGGCAACCACGCTGGCCCCGAACATTTCCACGATCATCAATTCGGCTGGCACCTATCCGAACCGGCCCACCCCCGACTCGGACCTGACCAATACTGCCTTGCAGCAAGCCATCACGATGATCGCGCTGCAACCGGATGACCGCGGCATCCCCATCCACGTGAAACCGAAGTATCTGGTCCACGCGCAGCAGAACCGCCGCAACGTGCGCGAACTGCTTGGCTCGGGCGGCGTGCCGGGATCTGCGAACAACGAATTGAACTGGCTCCAGGGCGAGTCGCTGACGGGCCTTGAGTTGAACTACCTGACCACCCCGTTCGGGTGGGGGTTGCTCACCGACAAGGAAGGGCACATGCTCAAACTTTACGATAGAGAGCCGTTGATGGCGGCAACCGACGACGACTTCAAGACAGAAGTTTTGCTCTTCAAATCGACGCAACGTTTCAGCGTGGGCGCGACGAGCTGGCGTGGGACCTGGTGGTCTTTCGGAAGTTGATTATTTTCAGTAACTTACGGAAATATGAGCGAAGAGAGCAAACTTTATTTCTGCAAGAAATGCGAGAGGATGTTGCCTCTGGGGAAGATACGTACTCGCGTAAGCAAGCGTGGCGTTCTTCACATAGACAATATCTGTAAATCTTGCCACGCGAAGCGCGATTGCGCCAATCTGCGACTCCAGATGTTTGAGCATCTTGGCGACCGCTGCGCGTGCTGCGGAGAATCTCATCCATATTTCTTGACGCTTGAACACATCAACGGGGATTCGAGTAAGCATTTTTACGGTCGCAAGGATATGAAGCCTGCGCATCGGGAACAGTCGAACACCTACGTTGAGTTGCGCAAGGCCCGCAGAAGCGGGTGGGATAGGACGCAGTACGAGGTGCTCTGCATCAACTGCAATTTTGCGAAGGGGCACTACGGACAGTGCCCACACAGAACCGGGGTAACCAAGGAGCAGGTGCTTACTTCACTAGAAGCGGCGCGTGTCGGAATCGGTTATGAGCGTTCTGTTAAAGCGATGGTCGAGGGCGGAAAGGTGACGCGGTTTACTGGCGGCCCCGACCCACGCCGCCCAGAGATGAAGGGAAACAAGTTCGCTGCGCACTTGACTGCCGACCAGGTTCGAGAGATAAAGATGCTGCGCGGAACTGGGAAGTTCCAACGAGAAGTTGCCGAGCAATATGGCGTGAGTAGGGCACTCGTTGGTCTGTTGTGGTCTGATAAGCGCTGGAAGGAATTGCGGGTGAACTGATGACTCAGATTGCAAACAGCACATTCAGTCAGTGGCTTGACCAGTTTCGTCCCACAGGCTTTCCCAACGGGATTGAGACGCAGGGCATCACGAAGCTAGCTGTCTCGTATCAGTTGACGAGTGCACAGTTGCTTGCCTTGCAGACCACGGCAGTTACGCTGGTGCCTGCTCCGGTGACGAGCAATATCCCCGCGCCGCCCAACGGGTATCTGTTCTACCCAACGGCGCTGGAAGCGGAGTACGTCTACAACACCACGGCGTACACCATCGGGAACGCGGACAACGCTTTCCAGATCGAGTACGTGGGCAAGAGCACGGCGCTACTTTCCATGCTGGTGACCGGGCTTGTGGACCAGACGGCGGTGACGGTTGCGCGAAACTCCGTAACCTCTCCCGGATCCAAGATCGCAAAAGCCAATTGCGCCAACCTGGGCTTGGAAGTAAAATTGATTGGAACCACCCCGGCGCTTACGCTTGGCGACGGCAAGGTGAATCTGTACCTCGAATACAATGTGTACTGCCTGTTCTAAAGTGAGGGACCTTGAAGCATCTGGCGACAATCTCCGAAGGGCGCTTCGAGCGCAAGCCGTCCCACGTTGAGTGTTCGTGTGGAGTGGCCGGGGATTTTGCTTCCGAGACGGAAGCACGCGACTGGATGGAGTCCCAGCACTTTGCCAAGCTGACCGGAATTGCCTACGGCGAATTTCTCTCTGCCACCCCCAACCAACCCTCTGAGCCGACTCCCGAAAAGGAGTCGGTGCCGGAGGGAGATAAAAAAAAAGAAGCAGAAGCCGTTCCTCACACTGAAACTGTAGGCGGTGACGCATGATTTGGAGGGGCTGCGGGGACTTTGTTTACTACACGTGCATGCGGACCAACAGAAAATGGCCGCTTGAAGATATGTCGTGGGATGACGGGCTTTTGGTCTGCAACTGGGCAAAAGACGGCGCAATAAATGGCTCGTTTGAATTTCGAACAGCGATCGAGGCTTCACGGGACCGGCGCGAGCTAACACCAGATCCAAAAATCATCAACCCGGTTGACCCAAGCCAGCAACTTTTCTCTCTGCCGGCGAGTAGCGGAGGACTGTAGCCGTGGCCGAAATTTCAGGCAATCCTTGGAGCTTCACGAGTAGCGACCAGGCTACGTCCGCGTCAATCTCTTCGATTGTGCGAAATGGGCAAGGCTCCGCGCTGATTACGACTTCCGGTGCACACGGCATCGCCGTGGATGCGTACATCTCCGTGCAGGGCACTACCACAGAAAAGGGCTGGCGCGGTGGATACCGCGTGCTCATGGTGCCCAGCACTACAACGCTGCTTGTGGGAATCACGCCGCAGCAATCGCTGCTTGCCAACAACGGCGCGAATGGAACCGTGCTCACTGCGGCCTACACGCAACTTATCGAAGTGACGCAGATGCTTTGGGACGGGCCTACGGCGGCGGATGTGCTTTCGCTGACCGACTTGACTGGACGGCTGGTGTGGAACCCGACAGCGGTAACGGGCGGATCGTACACTTACATGAAGTCGTTTCCAATTTTTGGGCTGGTCTTGAACGCGATTCCTTCGGGGAAACTGCAAATCAGCGTGTAGAGGAAATCAATGTGGCAATCTCCATTAAGGCAAATGGCGCGGTTTCCATCGAGTACGAGGGCAAATACGCCGGCCTGGATGTAGAGAATCCAGAAACCCTAATCTCCGACAAGGCTTCCCCTTCCTTCAATAACTTCATGCTGCGCAACGCGGAACTCCGCTCGCGGCCTGCTGTTACGCAAATCTACCCCGGACCTTCCACGCAAGGGTGGGCGCTGGGCGTTACTTCCTTTGGTGACATCAACGGCACCACGCACATCGTTATGTGGGAAGGCAGCACACTCTACCAGTTCAACCCTGCTCTGCTGCCGGGGAACCCGTGGGCGACAGTGGGCACAGCGTCTCCCGGCGACATGGGACAGAACACTGTCACGTACCGCGCATTCGCAAATCAGATTTTCTATGGCAATACAGGCTTTCAATACGTGCGCAGCGGGCGCAGCATACTCACTCCGTTTCTTGCCTATTGGGACGGACTATCATCGGCTCCGGTGTATCAGCAGACTTACGGCGATGCCTCGACATCAAATTCCGTAGCAGGAATTTCCAAAACTGATTCACCGACAGTGGGCGGATCGCTGCCTGGTGCTCCAACCATGACAGGGCCGCTGGACATCGGCGGCGCATACCTCGGGGAACTGAACAACTATCTAATCCTTGCCAACGTAAACGTGAAGGACGAAGGCACGGGCATCATCCGCAACTACCCAAACCTGATGTGGTGGAGCGCGAACGGCCTGCCGCTACAGTGGGACCCGACACAAAACACATCCGCTGGATTCAACGCTTTTCTGGACGTTCCGGACGTGATTACCGGACTGGCTACAATGGGCGTGGCCGGCTACTTGTTCCGCACAAACGGCATCACACAGTTTGCTCCAACCGGGAGCAGTATCTTGCCGTGGCAATTCAATCATATGTGGGCCAGCGAGCACGGCATTGGCAACGTGCTCCCGTGGTCCATCGCGCAGTACGGGCCAAACTGTGCGTTCATCTCCACAGATAACATCTACACGCTGAGCATCACTACATCGCAGCCGATTGGCGGGACAGCAAGAGACGCCATCTTCGCGGACATTGCAAACTCGCAATTCACGCCGTTCGCAACCATCGTGCCTTTTTTCGCAGCAGGCTACACCTACTTGACGTATCAGATTTACGTCACCGTGAACAATTTCGTGCGCCTGTACGTGTACTCTTTCGAGGATCAGAACTGGTCAACGTGGGACCTGGGACTCATCAACAGCCCCAACTATCCAGTTCTGACCTGTGCTCCAAACGTGGTGTGATATGCCGATACCTAAGAATCCAACCATCGGCTCCATCAGTCCCACATCAGGGATTGCGGGAACGCACGTAACCATCAACGGAAATAACTTCACCGCCTACGGCCAAGCCTACGTCACATTCAATGGGGTAGGGGCAGCATTCCTCTCGCAGAACAACACAAGCATGGTGGTAACTGCTCCGGTGGGCGGAACCACGGGTCCTGTGGTCGTGCACAACGCCTACGGGAGTAGCGGCGGCATCACCTTCACGTATTTGACGCTTTCCCCGCCTACCATCTCAGGGCTAAGCCCAAGCTCGGGAAATCCTGGGCAGTTGGTAGGCATCACGGGGACAAACTTTGGGGCCACACAGGGAACAAGCACAGTCACGTTTAACGGTGTTGTGGCTGCTATCGTGTCTTGGTCCTCGACAAGCATTTCCGCCGTAGTGCCATCTACTGCCACTACAGGGCCGGTGGTTGTGACCGTTGGCGGAGTAGCCAGCAACTCTTCTACGTTCACAATCTCCACGCCTTCTAATGGCGGAGTGAGTGGGCCGCTGGGCTTGCTGCTGATTCCCGCGCAAAACGGCGGAACGCCAAACGTGTTCACGCTGGACCCGACAAACTTCAATGATCCTGCAAACGGCAGCTACTACTACTGGAAAGTAGAGGACGGGATTGCAGGCCGCGTGATGACGATCAACCGCGTAATTCTGTCTTACCGGGATCTGGGCGTAGCGACAATCACGGTGGGGCTGAACGGGGTATCAGGCGAGAAGGACTCGAACAACGCAGATACGCCAGTGTCCAACTCGCAGCAGATCGTCATTGGTACCGTGGCAGCATCGCAAAAGATTTGCACGATAGTTCTTGGCCTTGCGCTGACAGGGTGTAACCTGCAAGCGAGTGTGACGCGAGCGCCGAACGCTGGGCCAGTGTCTATCACGAAACTTCGGATGGAAGGGAAGATAGAGGACACAACGTACTGATATGCGCGCACAACCGACGATTCTCGGAAGCCCACGGAATCCACTGGACATTACGCGGTGGATTGAGCGCCTTGCGCTGGTGCTGAATACCAACGTGTCGTTTGGCTCCACGATGAGCAACCAAGACGGCGACATAAACATCAGTTGCGCAAAATTTCAAGGAACCTCACCGGGGTCCGCAAACACAGATTTTACGCTGGCGCACAGTTTAGGAAGAATTCCCAATACGATAGTTGGGCAGGATACGAACAATGGCGGCTTGGTCTACCGGGGTTCTGTGGCGTGGTCGAAAACCCATGTGACATTCCGCTGTACTACGGCGTCCGCCACGTATAACATCATCGTGAGCTAGGAGAAAAAGCGTGTCTACTCCAAACCTAAACGTCCTGCTGAGCGCAAGCCTAGCGACCTACGACAACACGCAGGCAAACACGCCGCTGCTTGCCAAGCTGTCCGCTGGCAACCCTACCTTTGGCGCAACGACAGACTTCTACAACGAGTTTTTGCAGGCTACCGTGGGCGGAGTAACGCCTAGCCTTCCGGCTGCGACGTGCTACGTCTGCTGGATTCGCAACCGATCCACGGTAACATCGCCAATATACGTGCAGGTTGGAATCACTTTCGTCTCGCCGGGGAATGCGAGCATCTTCACGCTCGGGCCGGGAGACTTGTTTGTGTACGATGCAGCGTCGAAACTCACGGGCGGATACACTGCCCTGACGCTAACCGGACTTTCGAGCACGTGTCCCGTGGAAGTTTACTTGGCAGGGTGAAAACGTGGCCAGCGCACCCCCAGCATCAACGAACATCACCATTCAGGACCTCATCACTGAGGTTCAAGGGTGGTTGCAGAATCGGCAGGATGCGAGCGAGTCGCAGACCAATGCAACCATGCGGCCTTCGTTCTGGCTCAAGCGTGCCTTGCAAGAACTGACCGCGAACTACGAGTTTGAAGAACTGAAAGTTAGCGGACCAGTTGTAAACATTGGACCCAATCTCGGTTTTGAAGGGTCCAACTACGCCTACCAAGTTTCTTACTTTCTGAACCCCGGCGACGATGTGACGCTGACGTTCGACCCAGTAATCTTCCTGTCTCCTGCACAAGCACAGCAAGCAGGCATCGCTACAAGCACGGCAAATGTCGTGGGCTATTCGATGGATTTTGTTGATATGAAGGCAATCCAACCGCTCCTCTTTATTCCGGGAGGGGTACCCTTCAAGTACTGTAGGCACGGGAATCAACTGCTATTCGGCACTCAACCGGGGAGTATTTATCAAGTCTACTTGCCCTATCAGGTACGGCATCCGTTTGACGACGACAATCTGACTTCTTCTCCGGTTTTACTTCCTTCCGACTGGCATGAAATTGCAGTTATTGCAGCCGCGGAGCGCGGAGCAGTAAAATTGAGGTGGAATGACCAAAGCTCGTATTTGCACAACATTTTGTATGGCGATCCCGAGGACCCGGAAAAGCCGGGGTTGATTGCAAAACACCTGCTGCAACCGGAGCGTGACCGCCGATTGAGTCCGATGATGTTGCAAGTCGGGTATTCGAGGTACTGAATGAGGCCAACTACACAAGAAGAAAAATTCTGGCGTCACGTCGATAAGAAGGGGACTGACGAGTGTTGGGAATGGCAAGGCTCACTCAGGAAGGGATACGGGTTTTTCAAGCATCACGAAGATGGGAGGCCGCGAAAAATTTCAGTCCACAGATTTTCGTTTGAATTGCATAAAGGGAAAATGGATGCTGGAAAACAGTGCTGCCATACCTGTGACAACCCGAAGTGCGTTAATCCCCGCCATCTTTTTGAGGGGACAGGGATGGACAACGTTCGAGATGCGATGGAGAAGGGACGTAGGACGCAGAATGGCGAATTGAACAAAAGCAGGAAACTTGACCCTGCTAAGATTAGGGGAATTAGGCTCTACAGGCGGCAAAAATACACGCAACAAAACATCGCCCAGAGGTATAATGTGTCCGTTGCGTTGATTGGCCAGATACTTCGTGGGAAAATCTGGACGCATGTGAGGTAATTATGGCGGGAATAGCAAATCCAGTCTTGGCCATGCAAAATCCGAACTACGCTGCCCTTCTGCCGAACCGCAACCCCACTGGCGGCGCGGGAGCACCTACGGCGTCTACAGTGCCTTCCATCGGTTCCAGCAGCGGAGCGAACCCCGTGCTGCCTGCTACTAATATTCCCAGCGGAGCGCCGGCAACAAACGCCTACGACCCTACCAGCGTAATCCCTTCGTTCGGTGCGAACTCTGGACCGTACACGTCAACGAATTTGGCAAGCAGCGGATCGGGCGGAGCATCCCCTGTTGGCAGTTTTGCGAATCTCTCACCCAGCCAGATTGCGAGCGCACAGCGCGACCTCAACCGGACCTACGGTGAAGGGCTTGGGAACATGATTATGTCGTTCTTGCAGGGCGGCGCGGGATTCAACCAGCAGGCTATCAATAACCTGTTCGCGGCCTTGCAGCCGGGAATCAACCGGGGCGAGGAAGATTTAATGCAGCAGTTCTCCACCAGCGGGAACCGCTTTAGCAGTGGAGCACAAATCGGGTTGGCCGATTATCTGTCTCAGGTGAACCTTAACGAAGGGCAGATTGAAGCACAGATGTATGAAACATCGGTGCAAGACTACATCAATACGCTGATGGATGTAGCGAACAAGAACATGAACCGGAAGGCCGCTGAACCAAGCCTTTTTGAAAAAATAGTTAGCCCCCTTGTTGATATTACGGGTGGCGGCGGAGGCGGCGGGTCAAGCAGTGGCGGAGGCGGTGGGATAGGGCAATCGCTGATGGAAATTGTAAGCAGCTTGGCTCTGGCATAGGATTATGGAAACACAGGCACAGGTACCACAAGTCGGCGGAATGACCACACCTTCTTTTTCGGGTGCTCCAGTTCCGGGTGTGCCTGCTGCACAGCAGGACCCGAACGCGAAAGCACAGCAGATTCTTGAGATGTTGAAGCAGGTTGCGCAGCGCAAGCAGGTGGCAAATACCGCTGTCCCATCCGCAATCCCGGCAGGTGGCGATATGCAGGCCGCACGCAGTCTTGGCATGAATACCGCATGGCCTAGCGCGTGGAGCCACACGCGGGCGCTAGCGATGATTGGTGCTGGAATCAAGAATGCGGTGAAACAGCAAAAAGAAAATCAACTGCTCAAGGCGGAAGGCGACTGGACTTATTTGCAATCTTCGCTGAACGAACTTTATTCCGCACAACAGAGCGGCGACCCGGAAGCAATCAAGGCGGCACAGGCAAAAGTGGATGTTACACTGACCGACCCGAAGAAGCTAAAGAACATGGCGAAGGCGCTGAACCAAGACTGGCTCAACCCGGAAAAGACCACGGTGTACGGCGAGGCGCTGAAAAAGGTTACGGCGAAGCAGCAGCAGGCCGATGCGCAGAACCAGCAGAAGCAGGTGGCGGCACAGAAGCTCAAGCAGATGTTTATGAAGGTGCTTGGCGAGAAACAGAAGTTGCAACTCTCGCTGGACGAACAGAAGCGCATGGCTGCGGAGATCCAGGCGAAGGCTCCGACGACGCAGGGCGCACTTGACCCGAAGGTTGCTGCGGAGACGATGCGGGCAGAAGCGGAGTTGATTAAGGCGGTAAAGTCCAGTCCTGAAAAGTATAAATTCCAAGCTGTTAAGGACAAGGATGGTAGCGAAAAAATTGTTGCGCTCGATCAGACGGACCCGACAAAGCCTTACATTGAAGTTAAGTCATCTTCCGGTGAAAAGGTTACGCCGGGGGGCAAGCATTACCAAAACGAAGGGAAATTGGAAATTGTAAATGGCATCCCCACTGGCCGTGTGATGCACGGCGGGCAATATATCAGGCCGGGGCAATCGGGCTACACCCCAGACGATAAGGCGGCTGTTGACCTTGCCATGAATGCGCAGGGCTTGGGAGACAAAGAAAAGGAAAAACTGGCTTCTATTCGCGGCGCTTCGTATGCGGCCTCGCGTGCGGCCAACACTCCCATCGCTGTCACGGACAATGAAACCGGGGAGTCCACTTATGCAACCATGCTGGACGTGGCGCGAAATCCCAGCAAGTACGTAGCTCCTGGAGAATCTGAGAAGATCGCAGCGCGTGATTCCGTGCATCGCAGTTTGACCGCAAACTTTGGCGCACTTGGCAAGGACTTGGACAAACTGCCAAACGGCCTCGACACAGAGACGCAGGCGACAGTTGCTCTCGCCTTGCGCAGCGACAACCCCGGAGTGTTGGAAACGCTTTTGGTGAACAAAGTGAAGCAGGGAGCACCTGATGAAGTGCTTCGCTACATCACCGACATGAAGGCGATGCAGGAAGATATTCTTGTGCTTCGCAACGTTGGCGGCATGGGACAGGGTTCCGACATGATGCGCGCAGCCATGATGAGATTGATTCCCGGCCCCGGCTCCAGTTCTGTCAAGGAAGCAAAGATGCAGATGGAAGCGGCGCAGCGCACGTCTGAGAGTTTGTTCAAGGGACGGCCCGAAGCGAAGTTTTCCAACAAGGATGGCGACGCTGCTGGCGGCATGGAAACAAAGACTTACAATGGCGCGGTGTATCAGCGGAAGAAGGGTTCCAACGATCCGTGGACTTTGCAGCCTAAGCCTAAATAAATGCCGAACGATACTCCCAAGACGCTGCCGCCTGACTTCTTTCAGAAGCAGGCTACGGAAACGCCGCAAACGCTTCCACCGGACTTTTTTTCTTCAAAAGCAGCAGCAGTTGAAACACCTGACCCGACAAAACCCGACCCCACGGCAACTGGGTTAATGAAAGAGTACGATTCAAAAGTAGCGACGCCTTACAGAATGGAGCAATGGCTACCCATACCTGGGTTAATGGGTGGGCCGCATCCTAATCCGACGCAAGCACAAGAAGATTACGTCAATAAGCGATTGCCGATGGTGGACCCATACATTCATGGCGTTCGCAGGAACGTGGCTGAACTTGCTGGTGGGATGGCGGGCGGAGAATTTTTCGCAGGAGCATCCAAAGGATTGCCGTGGCTCATGCGGTTGCTCGCTTCTTCGTCGGGAGCTGGTGCCGGTATGGGAGTAGGTGGTCTGGTTACTGGAGAAAAACCTAAAGAAGCACTGCATGATGCTGCCGTTGGAACGCTATTCACTGGCGCTGCGGAAGGCGCAACTGCTGGAGTTTTGAAAGCAACAGAAAAAGTGGCTGGGTCTAAACTCGTTAAGGAAGTTTTGAAAAGCAAGGTAACCCAGTTAGAGGAAAAACACGCAGCGGAAGCCGCGCAAATCAAGGCCGACTACGATAAAGAACTGGCCGCCCATCAAGAAGAAGTGTCTAAAATTCAGAAAGTAAACGAACAGAAGATGGCGGAGCACCAAGAGAGATTAAACCGAATTGAGCAACGCTATCAAAAGAAAGTTGCGGAGCATCAGGCAAAGGTGCAAGAAGCAGACTTGGAATACAAAAAGCGCGTCGAAGAACACAAGCAAAAGGTTGCCGACGTAAAACGAGACTATGCGCAAAAATTGGCACAGCATGAGAAGGCAACTAAGGATGTGTCTGTAAAACAATCGCAAGCGCAAGCAAAGCAGGGGTTGGCCTTAGAGCATCAAAATGAAATGGCTGGACTGGTCAAAGAAAATCTGGAACTTACCAAAGAGAAAATCAACAAAGAACTTGGTGCGGAATTTGATGCAGTGAACGACGCAGTACAAAAAAGAAATCCAACGGTCAAGGTTGCCAATGCGGAGCGCGAAGCGCGTGGCCATCTTTACAATCCCGACAGCGTGGCAGCGTTCAACAATATAATGGAGAATGTGTCAGGGAAGTTGAAAATGACCGACTTCGGTATTCTACGTAAAGCATATTCTAATTTGAATGAAATCCTCTATGGAAACAGGGAATTGCCTCCCGATCTTTATCAAGCGGTGAAAGTCGTTAGAGACTCACTCGGCAAGGACTTGCAGGCGGCGGCGAATAAAGTTGGGCTTGGCGGGAAATATAGCAAGGTGATGGCCGATTACGGAGATTTTAAGGATGTGTGGGATGATACTTCCGCAATCGCTAAAGGTGGTTCGCCCATCCGAAAAGTTCTTGACGCAAAAGATCCCGCTTATGTGATTGACCAATTCAAGGGAAAAGCGGGGGACCGTTTAGTAGATGACATCGGGAAGTATGCAAAATATGGAGGGGACAAGGCCCTCGCTGGTCAGCTAAAAGGCTTTATTGAAAAAGTGGAATCGTTTCCATCCACTGCGCCGGAATTGCCGAAAGCGCCATCCCGTCCGTCGTTTCCTAAAGAGCCGGAACGGGGCGCAGCACCGAAAGCACCAGAGGCTCCGTATAAGCCAAAAGCGCCAACACTTAGGGATATACCAAAGGCTCCAGAACCTCCGCAACTCACGCCATTTGACCGTGAAGCGGTGGCACGGGCGATTCTTGCAGACCGTATCAAGAAAGCGATTATGTACGGCGGCGCGGCGGCGGGCGGCGGATATTTGTACGAACTTCTGGGGAAAAAAACTCCCCCTGTACCCTAACTTTGTGGTACGTTAAGGTCTGCATGCGGTAAGGTTGAGTGAACTGGGCAGCGGGGTACGATGGCGACCGTGCCCCGCGAAATTTTAGGAGGAAACGATGGGCTACTACGGACGTATGGCAGAAGCGAAAGCTGACTGCATGGCAGCGGATATTCAGATTGACGGAAACGATCCCAGCAACACCAGTCCGGTGCTGAAAGGCTCCTCGACGGCGGGTATGGCGCCGATGCAGGGTGAGAACAAGTTCTCCCACTCGCGGACGCGGCCCAACTGGAAGGCACGCGGCGAGGTGCGGCGCACGTTCCCAACCGAAGGGGTTGGTCCGGTAAAGTAAATCTCTTGTGCGCATCTGCTTCATTTCTCGCTGGAATGAGGGCGGATGGTTCGCTTGGCTCTGTAAGCAAGCGGGCCATGACGTTATGCTTGTCGTTGAGGACGACCATTACGCCAAAGCCCTCTCCGGCCTAATTGATGCAAAGCCGTCTCCCGGAAACGCAGCCGACTACGATCTCATTGTTTACGACACCAGCGGTCTTGGTGAAGATGCAGACGAATCCCGCCTGATTACCCCCACCATCGGTGGCAGCAAACTAGCAGACACTCTTGAACATGATCGCGTAGCGGGCCTTGAATTTATGGAACGCTGCGGCATTCGTGTGCCTCCGTGGGAGCACTTCACGGACGTTGCTGACGGCATCAGATATATCAAGCAAAGAAAACGGCCTGTAGTTTTTAAGCCTTGCGGGGATGGAGCCGATACATCATGCACCTACGTATCAACGTCGGCGGAAGACATGCTCCAGTACATCGACGTGCTCTACCGGAAGAATCCGCAGAAGGAATTTGTACTGCAAGAAGTTGTGAAGGGGACCGAAGTTTCCGTAGAGATGTGGATGAACGAGAGCGGCTTCTACGCTGTCAACATGACACTGGAAGCGAAGAAGCTCATGGCAGGCAATATTGGCCCTGCTACCGGATGCGCCGGGAATGTGTTGTGGATGGCGGGGCTTGGTGAGCCAACCGTATTCCAGCGTGGATTAAAAAAGGCGTTTGAGCCGCTGAGGGAACTTGGCTACGTCGGGATGATTGACTTGAATTCAATCGTCACCGACGAAGATGTGTTTGGGCTTGAATGGACGCCGCGTTTTGGCTACGAAGGAACATGCAATCTGACGCGCCTTCTACCGATAGACTTTGGGGAATTCATGGGGCGCATCGCTGAAAACGCACCCATGCCAACGCTCACGCCGAAAGAAGCGTTCTGCTCCTCCATCCGAATCGGCATCCCTCCTTACCCGCTATCCGAACTGCCTAAAAAACTTTACCGAGAGGGCGTTCCAATCGAAGGATTATCTCCTGATAAGTTAGAGCATTTCTTCGCCAGAGACGTTCGCTTGGAAGAAAATAATGAGGACCGACTTGAAACGGCGGGCGTGGACGGTTGGATCGGGTCCGTGCTCGCTGTGGGACCAACGCTACACAATTCATTCTCGGCTGCAACCGACATGGTGAAGGCGCTAAAAATTCCAGACATGATGTACCGAAACGACCTTGAACCCAATTTCGTGAAAAGGTATCTTGAACTCAGAGACGGTGGTTGGCTCAGGACAAGCTACGGAACATGATGCCGGACGCGATTGACGACTCCGAACTTATCCTCCAGCAAGACGAAGGCGCGGAGAGCGATAGCATTCCCGAGATGGAAGAAGAGGACGACTGACTTTTCCCATTGAAAGACGGTCCCATTACTACTAGTATTGGAGCATGTGGCGTCCACTTTATCTCGCCCTAGCCCTCCTACTGTTGTGCCCCTTAGCCTTTTGTCAGACCACAGCCGTTTCCGGGACGATCACTGACGCCAGTGGGCAGGCGTGGTTTGGTGGAACCTACTCAGTTTCTTTCAAGCCTTCACCTTCAAACCCTTTTGGGCCGTACTATTACCAAGGTGCGCCGTTCAACACGTTCCAGAGCTATCATGGCTCGCTCAACGGCTCAGCGGCCTACAGCCAATCGCTGCCCAGCAACACAGCGATTAAGCCGGCTGGTTCGACTTGGGTGTTCACTTTTTGTCCGCTTGCCAGTTCGACGTGCTACACGATGCCGCAAGGCATCACCGTAACCGGGGCTACGCAAACGTACTCGCCAACGCCTCCCGGCATCAGCATCAGTCTGATCCTCCCGTTTGAGGGACCTGTCCGCGCATACTCTGATTCGGAAATTTCAGCGGCAGCGATTGGGTCCATCTACTACAACCTCGTTTCGTCCATCTCCCGGCAATGCACAGCGGTCAACACTGCTAATCAGGCGTGCACGGCATGGCAGAACATCGGGGGAAGCTCTAGCACGGGACAGGTTACGGCTTCCGCCACGGCGGAGCAATTTGGTGCGAGTCCGTCCGCTTCCGCATCCACCAACACGGCAGCAATTCAGAGTGCGCTAAATGTGGGCGGCACGGACACTTTATCCACCTGCGGGACCTACCAGGTCAACGCCCCGCTGGTGATTAGCAGCAATACGCGCTTTATTGTCGCGCCGTGCGTGGAACTCTTCCAGGCGAACGGCACCAACAACAATATGATCGTGAGCCATGCGTTCACGCAGCGCGGCTACCTGTCTGGAACCTTCACGTATGTTTCTGGAGCAAGCGGTTGTCCAGCGAACACCACGCAATATGTGGCTTTCATCAACGGCAACGGTGTGGGTGGCCACGGGACAATCTCAATTAACAACAGCGGCGTCCCCACGGGGAACGTCACGCTCGACAATCCGGGTGCGTACTACAGCAGCACCACACCGACCACAGCGGCGATCTACAACTCCAGCGGCACCTACGCCTGCGGCAGCACGGCAACGCAGACAAACCCTGCGACGTTCTCTGGCGGGACCGTGGTTAACCCGACTACGCCCGTTACTCTCACGTGGAGTGCGTCCACTCCCGAGCAGGTCACAGTCAACTGCGGCGCTGCAATCGCCCCATGCTCCACGTTCTACAATGGCGGAAACACGCTGGCGCAGCAAGCGTACTCCACAATTTCTAACGCTTACCCTTCCGCGCTGAATTGCACCTGTTTGGTCGAGACAGTTCCATCCAGCAGCAGCTACACCTACCGGCTACGCCGCAACCCGATTTTCACCACGCAGACGACTGCTGCTTCCGTGACAAGCAATGTGGCGACACTGACAGCAGGAAGTAACCCGCAACTGCTTGGCTTCGCGGCAGGGCAATCTATCTCAGTGACCGGATTCAGCGGGAGCGATACCTACTTCAATGGGACGTACACGATCTCCACGGTCACTTCGACGCAGATCACTTACGCGCTGACGCACGCCAACGGCAGCGCGACCACCAACGGCGTCGTTGCCCTAAACGGTGTCACTACGGACCACGGCGGCTCTGTTGTCGCCATGCAAGCGGACCAAAATATCATCATCGAAGGCGGACAGTGGGACTACAACGGGCCAAACAATAGCTCGGCAAACGGCTACACCATCGGGTCCACCATCGTAATGTTTGCGGCGCAGAACGTGGAAATCCGCGACATCAATTTCATCCAGCCCAAGTACAACACTGTCCTATTCGGCGCGGTTTCCGACTTCCACCTGCACGATCTTACGGATGAGGGTAGCGGTGCCGTGCAGTTTTTCGAGTGCCAGGGACCTTGCTACAACGGCGAAGTTGACCACATCACTTCAACCGGATGGGATGATGGGATGTCTATGTTGACGCGCATCTCTTCCGGCTATTACTCAAACGTCATTCTGTCCTATGGTGACGTGCAAAACTCTGGCTTCCGCCACATCAATCGGCTCAATCCAAACAACGTCAATTCGGGTGCCACCGGCGAAGTGATGTTCTACGGCAGCCAGTTTGAATACATGGGCGGCGTCTATGCGCGGGACATCGGCGGATCTCCAAGTTTGCAGGGTGGAGCGGGGGGAACAAATGACGTGGCGTGCGTCGGAGTGGCATCACTTTTTCCCAACACCACGATTGATACCGTAGACATTGAAAACGTGAACGGTTCCTGCACTTGGCAGGTGCGCATTGCTGCGACTTCGCCCGACACCACGAAGGTCAATCACCTTACGGTAAAAAACGTCACCTGCAATCCGCAGCAAAGTTCTGGCGGCGAAGGCGAAGAGTGCATTCAGTTCACGGGCTATGTGACTATCGGCAAAGTCGAAATTGAAAAGCTCACGTACACCAGCACCTCGCACGCGGTTGGCAGCGTCCCCGTAATCGAGTCTGGAGCGAACATTCAAGAAATGGATGTGACTGATGCGAACGTGCAGCCTTCTGGCATAGGCGCTCCCATTACGTTCATTCAAATCAACGGAATCCCCGGCGTCAGTTCCCAGATCGTCAAACTAAACATCTCGCGCCTTATGATGGGGCCAACCTTCATAACGCCTGCCGTGGTGGTTGACGGGTCGCTAGAAAACACGGCAATGATCACGATTATCAAGGACAGCACGTTCAACGCTTACGAGGCGGTTCTGTTGAACACAACCGCCACTGCGGTAAACCGCACCTACATACTGCGTGACAACACCATGACCGGAATGGTCAATGGTGCAGTGGACATTGGTCCGGCTGGCGGCACAATAAACGTATACAGCAGCGGCAACTCCATGAGTGGAACGGCATACGTGGCCCCGGCGCTCAACACCTGCGGAACACTTTGCACGGTAAATCTCTATGATGGTGGCGAACGTGGATCGTGGACCTACAGCAATGCGGGGGTGGCGGTATTCACATCCGTAGCTAACGCATCTGGTGGGCATACCACGTACACGGGAACCGTGAGCGTATGTCCTGCCGTGGGCATCTTGGTCAACATTTCTGGATTTTCTACTTCCGCCAATAACGGCTACTTCCCGTTTGTTTCCTGCGTTCCTGGGGTTGGCAGTGGAACGATGACGGTTTCCAACTCAAGCGGTGTAAGCGAAACAGCTTCCGCTTCTGCCGCTTTTGCGCTGGTCAACATGATTCCACCGGGACCGTGCCAGGGTGCTCCCGCAATTTTTGGAACGGGATTCAACACTGGGACCGTCACTGGCCCAAGTCCCTGCGCGTTCAAGATCACTGTGGGGAGTGTTAGCCCTGGCAATAGCGCAGACCTTGCGATGCCGTGGTACGCGCAGAATGGATGGAATTGTGCGGTATCGAATTTAACAAACTTTTCACGCGCTATCTTTCAAACTTTTTCCAGCGTCAACACGGCCAGCTTTAGCAGTCAGCAGCAAACACTCAATTCTACATATGCCGGAGGCAGCCAAGCCATCTCCAGCATCGCTGCCTCAAGCGGTGGGGTAGCGGTTTACACGTTCACTTCGACTCCCGCGAATATCGCAGTCAATTCGATAGTGGTGGTCAACGGCGCGGTGAACAATGCGAACAACGGCGCGTACATCGTAACGGCGGTGAATCTCGGGGCAAAAACGGTGACGCTGGCTAACAACGCCGCTGTAATTGAAGGCAGTTCCACGGCCACTGCGTTTGCGCTTTTCGGTACGACTTGGGCCAATCAAAACTTTACGAACGGGGACCAGTTGCTTTTCCAATGCTCGTTTTACTGAGGTAATTATGAAGAAAATAACCCTGCTCGGTCTGCTCTTGTTCGTGGCGGCACTCCCCGCTTTCGGGCAGAGCACCACGGTCAGCGGAACAGTCCAAGACCTGGGAAGCCAAACATGGAATAACGGCAGTATCGAATTTGACTTCGTGCCAAACCCGCAGTACCCGAGTCTCCCGCAGTACACGTGGACCGGAGGGACGCTAAGCTATTCGGTCAAGGGAACGTTAGGAGGCTCTGGGACGTACAGCGTAAGCGTGCCAACAAACAGCGCCATCACGCCTGGTGGTTCGCAGTGGACGATTAAGGTGTGCTCGCTTGCCACATTCCCCTGCTATACCACTACGCCGGCGACGATCACGGGAGCCACGCAGACAATCAATGTGACTCCTCCGGCCATCAGCATTAATTTGGTGGCAAATCCCACGGCGAGTGCTTATGTGGACGGTGAGATTAGCGGCGCTATTCTTGGATCAACTTATTTCAATTTGACTAGTTCGTTGCAACGGCTTTGCACGGCGCTGACTAGCGGTGCGTGCTCGACGTGGGCGAACAACGGAACAGGCGGCAGTACGGTGTATCCGTCTGGAACTGGCATTACGACTGTCACGGGCGGCTCTGCTTGGGGTACTACCCTAACAGGCGCGGCGGCTGGCGACCTGATCTACTATAACGGCTCTGCGTGGGCAAAGTTTGCGGGGAATAGCGGAGCAACGAACTGCTTGACTGAAAACACAAGCGGTGTGCCCTCATGGGCAACGTGCGGGAGTGGCGGGGGTGGCACTGTCACAAGTTTTGCGGCTCCATCGGGGAGTTGGCCATCTTGGTTGGTCCCAACGGTCACAAACTCTACAACCACGCCATCACTGGCGGTGGCGGCGAGTTCGATTCCAAATAACGCACTGGCCTTCTCTTCCATCACTATTGCGGGAACGCCGATTTCACTTGGAGGTTCCACTTCATCTTTCCCAAGCCCCGGCGCTATCGGTGGAACAACGCCAGCGGCGGGCACGTTTACTACGCTGACGGCCAATACTAGTTTTACCCTTAACGGCGGGACTGCCCAGACAGGGACGCAAGGAACGGACACCAAACTTCTGACAGCCGGGACGGTGAGCGGGACGGCAGCAAACCTTTGCACTGATGCGAACGGCGGCGCGACGACATCAGGATGCACAAGTGGTGGCAACACAACGTCAACGTCATTGACCTCTGGCTACTATGCAAAGGCGAACGGCGCAAACTCCATCGTCAATGGAACGTGCGACAGCGGCATCTCCACGGCGAACACTTTCACGTGCTCGGATACAGCGGGCGCATCGTTCGCTGAGGTGACGGTGACAGGCGGCTCCAACGCTGGCGCGGACGTGTTTACGGCGGGCACGGCACAAGGGCACGCGACAGCAAGCACCGTGACGCTGGAAGCTCCTACTTCGGTGACAGCTTACGAAGTCCAACTGCCTACGGCGGCGGGAACGGGCCTCAACCTGTGGACAAACAGCGCGGGAGTGGTGGCGCAAAGCCTTCTGGCTTCCGCTGCGGCTGGCGACCTTGTGGTAGGCAACGGGACTACGTGGACAAAATTTGCAGGCAACGCATCAGGGACTAACTGCTTGCAGGAAAACTCATCCGGCGTGGCATCATGGGCTTCGTGCGGCAGCGGGTCTTTTGCTTTCCCTATCACCGTCTCAGGTACAACAACCTCAGGCGGCATTCCATATTTCAGCAACACGACAACGCTTACCTCGTCTGCTTTGCTGGCGACAAACCACGTCCTGCTTGGCGGCGGTGCGGGCGGAGCACCAACCTCCGACTCCAACCTTGACGACGGCGCAACCACGGCTAACACGCTGACCTATGCAGGAAGCGCGGGAATTTCAGCCAAATCACTGACCACGACTGGTTCTTCGGCTGGAGCACTAGTCCTCACGCAAGGGACTGCAAACTCTGCTGGCACAACCAACATCACGATTCAGGCACCTACGTCTGTCACTTCGTATACGCTTGCCCTGCCTTCGGCGGCAGCGAGCGGCGTTCCTGTATGGTCAAACTCTTCGGGAACGGTGACGGAGAGCATCAGCACGGCACCTAGCTTCTCTGCGCTGAACTGCGGCGTAGCATCCACAACGGCCTGCGTGATTACCGGGCAAGGCTCAACCAGTGGAACCGCAACCCTCACCTGGCCAGCAGTTGCGGGGACAGCCACTAACCCAATCGTCTCCAGCAATGTTATTCAAGTGCCGCAGAACGATGGAGTGCATTCCACGGCGGGATACAGTTTCTCCTCCTGTGGCGCAACCGTTTTCTGCGGAATGTGGGTTATCAACGGGTCAAGCCACTTGGTCCTGAGTGCTGGCGGTTCGGGAAATATCTACATGGAACCGAACGATGCAGCGACATTCACATTCACCACCGGAGGGGAGTTGCAGCCAGTAGCGGTGGGCACGCAGACGATTGGCGATGCGACAAACTACCTTTCAAAGGTCTACTCCAACAATTACTATGCCGGGACGGGAGCAACGGCAGGCATCACTGCCGCAGTGGTATGCAACAGCACGTTCGGCTCAACCAACGGACTCGTCACCACCTGCACAAACACTTCTGATCCTCGACTTAAAAACATCGAAGGAACTTTGAAATACGGCCTAAAAGAAGTCAATGCCGTCACGCCAATCACTTTCAAGTGGAACGACTTGGCCCACAACCTAATCTATGGCTTGCAAGATGATTCCCAAATTGGTTTCAACGCGGAAGAGTTGCAAAGCGTGATGCCGGAAATTGTGGGAACAGAAAATCACGATGGAGTGGATTACCGAACCATCAAATCTGACCGCGCTCTTATTGCTACGCTCTGGAACGCTGTGAAGCAGCAGCAGGCTCAGGTAGAAGAACTCAAGCGGCAAGTCGAAGAACTCAAAGCAAAGGTGCAATAGCATGAAACTTGTGAACTGGAACCGTACAATTTCCGTATGGCTGGCGAGTGCGATCCTTGTTCTCGCGCCGCTTTCTGGATATGCGCAAAACCCCGTAGTAGTTGGGGGAAAGGCAATACTAGGCGGAAAGGCTTCTGTTGGTGGTGGGAGCGGAGTAACCACCGTTACCTGTGGCTTGACTACGGCAGGATCAAATACTGACGGTGGGAACGCGGACATTCCTTTTGCTACTCCTTGCGTGACTGGCTCCGATCCTTCCGGTTACACCGTGCAGTCCTGTTCCTACTATGCGGTCGCAACTTCAAACGCGGGAAGATGCGGCGTATATACCGATAGCAGCGGGAATCCCAATACACTACTCTGCCAATCAGCTACTATCAGCTCGCCTTCGGTTGGCTTTAATGTGCTTTCGTTAAGCGGATGTGGCACGTTGACTAATGGGATAACTTACTGGATAGGGTTCATCACTAGCGATAGCGCGAACGCGGAAAAGTACAACACAGGAAGCTGCCCCGGATACGGTGGCGGCTCAAAGTACGGTACAACTCAAGGAAGCGCCACGCTGCCTGCATCATTTGGATCAAATACGAACATTGGGAATTGCTATTCAGCCTACATGACGCTGGTGCCAAATTGAGAAAATTGCTTCTGCTTCTGCTGCTCGTAGCTCCCACCTGCTACGGCCAGAGTTGCACGCTCGGACTGACGAGCACGCTTCAGACCAATCAGCTTTGTCCCTCACGTGACCCTGTGGATTATTCGCAGTACGGACTTCCCGCGTCGTATCCGAATGGGGAAACGCCAGTGGACCGCTACACGCCTCCGGTCCGCACGCAATGCGGGTCTACGCTCCCGGCATCAAGCTCGGTGGCAACGGTGCAAACTGCCATCAATAATTGTAGTAGCGGCGGTGGCAAAGGCTACGTGCTCATCGGGCCGGGGACATTCACCGTAAACTCCAACCTATCGTTCAATCCCTTTGGGACGGGCAATAACTATGTGGAATTGCGCGGCAGCGGCCCGATGCAGGCCACGATGCAGATGATAGGCGACGGTCAGATTACGTTTGGCGCTATCAACAACATCGTCAGCCAGGCAATTACTTCGACTCCGGCGCAGGGTTCTACCACAGTCACAATCGCCACCAATGGAAGTCCAGGAATCAGCGTAGGGATGATTGCAGAAATCAGCCAGTGCGCGAATGGCGTAAGTGGGAGCGGTTGCACGACTGGCGTCCCTTACGACAACGGCGGGGACTTCAACTGCGGTGAGAATGTGATCTGCCAGATTTATCCCGGTGAGGGCTTGAGCAGTGGGGCTGGAGGTATTCTTCAAGTTGTGCGTGTCACAAATGTCAGCCCATCGAACTGCACGACAAACTGCGTTATTACCTTCACGCCTCCATTGGTGGATTCTGCCTGGTCAACCGCGAATAGCCCTCAAATCACATGGTACGCCCCTTCGACACTCGGCCACGCGATGTATGGCGACGGTATCACCGGCTTCACGCTGGATTTCAGCCAGTCCACGCTCTCTCCCGCTGGACATCAACTGGAATTTCAGAACTGCTACGGCTGTTATATCTATGGCAATCGCATCATTGGCAACAACGTGGTCAGCGGAAGCTCCACAGTCACGCAGAACATCTACGCCAACGTGCTGATGAACTCCATCATTGGCAACAACTATATTGTTCCCGACTGGCCCCCGGCAAACGTCAACCACGAATCGGTTATTTCCGAGATTCAGCAGCACGCTGGCCTGAGCATGGACTTCAACAACATCATGGAAGGTCACATCCAGTGGGAAGGCTTTGGCCACATGACCGGGCACGTCATCGCCTACAACTATTTCAGCCACACGCACACGGCCTACTACGAAGGCTCATTCAATCACGTAGTCGGCGGGCGCTATTTGCTCTATGAGGGCAATCAGGGGATTCGCTTTGATGAGGATGGGGCGCACGCCATCCATACCATGAACCTGTGGTTTCGCAACTATCAGGTTGGTTACGACCCGCCGTATGTCTCGACTGGGCCGGGATGTTTCGACCTCGCTTCTGGACGTGTCGAGAACCTCATCGGCAACGTCTGCGGGAATCCGACAACGAGTTCCAGCACGAAAATCAGCACCTACCGCACGGATACTTCTACGGGCTGCTCACCCAACACTAACTACGTCTACTTGCTTGGCTGCGTCAATCAGACAGGCGGCGAAATCGCTCCAGTGGACACGCTGGCCACTCCTACCAGCATGTTCTGGGGCAACGTAACGAACATCACGCAGGGAAGCGATACGCCAGCAAACTCCGGTATCCGCTTCGTGAGTTCGGAGGTTCCCTCGACACTGCCAGCCTATGCTGGGACGCAGACGCAAATCGGCACGGGTAATGGAAGCACCACATCATTCAGTGGCACGGTTGCCAGTGGTGGACTCCCCTGCATCTACGGCAATGAAACAGTAGTAGCTGAACCAACACAGGCCGTAAATGACCCTGGACTAAATGGCAGCCTGAGCGGAACAGGAAGCAGTAGCGGGTCCATTAATTGCACAACAGGAGCAGTGAGCGTTACGTTCCAGAGCGCCCCAGCGAACGGCACGGCCATTATGGTCAACACCGTCAAAAACGTTGGCGGCAGCAGCTTCTTTCAGAATCCCGTGCCCAGCAGCCAAACATTGCCGAAGTCATACTTCCACAATTCAGGCACACCGCCGCCATTCTGGAAAGTATGTACGTCCTTTAGCACGTTCCCGACTTGCACAGGAACAACCACGCAACCGTGGCCCTACGCTGGCCCCGATGTTACTGGTGGACCTTACGTGAATGGCCACGCTTACGACAACCCTGCTCGCGTCGCTTATGCCAATCTTCCCGTGGATACAAACTATCAGTTCACCTATTCCATCTCTGGCTCAAGCTGGGCTGGTGGGGTTGAAACCATCACCATTAGCGGCCTCCCGACAAACAACTACTTCGAGGGCGGTTTCCGGTTTAGCGGCGCAAACTCCGCGTGCATCCCCACTAGTGGCGTGTCATACACGGGCAGGTCCGACAACGAAATCCTGATGACGACCTCCAACGCCTCATCTGGACAGTTCACTTATTCACTGCCCATCAATCCCGGCGTAAGTTGCACAGGTTCGGTGCTGTATCCTGATGTTCGGCAGTTTGATGCATCCATCTATAGTGCCAGCACTGGCGGCTCTGTCACGCTAATTCCCTATTCGTACAATTTCGGCTCCGTGAACGTAGGCGGCAACTCCGGCCCCACAACTTTCACGCTGACGAACAACTCCTCCGCGTCGGCGACGAGCCTTTCGGCGACGATCACGGGGACCAACTCGGGAGACTTCTCGATCAGTTCCAATACCTGCACGGGCACACTGGCGAATGGTGGGGCGACTTGTACGCTGAATGTGACGTTTACGCCAGGCGCGGCGGGATCACGATCGGCGAGTCTCAGCATTTCCTATTCGGGTGGCGACGGAGCATCGCCGCAGACCTCGACGCTTTCCGGTACGGGAGTAGGTGTTAGCATTTCTCACAAAGTTCTTGGTACAGTTCAAGTGGAAGGGACGGTGGTTGTCGAATGAAGAAAGCGATATTTTTGATTGCAGCAATTCTCGCCGGGGTGTTCATCGGCAGGGCGCAGACTACGACTTCTAGCCCTTCGCAGATTTCAGGGGCCGTAAATCCTGGGCCGCACACATCCTGCACGGTCACAGCAAATACCACGCAAATCTGCTTTGCCTCGGATGGCCTATGGTTTTCAGCGAACGGATCGGCCTACGTGCAGGTAGCAAGTGTTGGGGGAACTACCGGCATCCAGTCCATCAGCGTGAACGGTGGGACGCCTTGCACGGGACCGGCCTGCTCCATCACGGTTCCAACGAAAGCGATTTCGAGCACGACAGCAACAACGACTACGACAATCCAATGAGGGAGGAAAAGGCATGAAGTTCAACTGGCATGTTGTAGGGCAAGTGCTTTTGACGTTGGGGCAGGTACTCAACTGGGCGTCCGGCACAGTCCCACCCAAGTATCAGCCGTGGGTGATGTGCGGGCTGAGCGTCGTGCAGGCTCTCTTGGGACTCTATAACCACTTCTTCACCCCGGCAGGTCAACGTATCCCATGATGCAGATTCCTTCACTGGATACGGTAATTGTCTCAGCGGCCACGATAGCAGCGGTCCTTGTGGCCAACTGGCTCCAAGCGGCTGCGCACAAGAAGGAAGCTAAAGCACTATGGGAGCGCCTGATTTACACGCTGGAGGAGCATCCGCTTCACAGCCATGACGAGGAAAAGGGTTCAGGTGAGCCGCTGACTGAATCCAAACTGCGCTATCCCAAAACGATGTTCACCAATTTCAAGTAGGTCTACAGGTCGCCCGTATCAAGGTCCGAAGTCGTCGTAGGCACATCCACGCCGCTCAACACTTGCAGTTCTCGATCGCCACTTTGCCACACTGCTTCCCGCACAGCACGCGGCATGATGATGCAACCCTCTGAGGCCGCTCCGGGGTGCTCCCGCGAGTCTCCGTGCATCATAAAGCCCGACCTGCCAAACATCTCGTTTGATGCGTAGGGCGACAGCGGTATTGCGTAGGGGCCATGCGTAGGCGAGTTCTCAGGCTGGAGGATGAGGTATTTGCCGCACGGGATGGGTCCTTGATTGGGGAGCATTTGCGCGGCAGGGTCGTTCTTAGCGATACCCAGACCTGAATAGCCTTGCGCCAGTAGCTTACCCGTGGGGTCCAGAAGTTCTCCGGTGAGTTGGATGTAGGTGAACATCACTTGAACTCCAAAACCTCTTGGCTGAGCCGCTTGGCTGCGATCTCGCAATACTTCTCTTCGATTTCTATGCCGATGGCCTGGCGCCCTAAATCTTTAGCCGCTCGCAGCGTTGTGCCGCTGCCCATGAAGGGGTCGAGGACCTCGAGGCAAATGTCATCGCCCCGCATCTGCTGAATACACCATTTCATCAGCGCGACAGGCTTCTGTGTGGGGTGCCAGCGTTCTTGCTCCTCTGCCATAAGGCCAGAGCCGTTATAGCGAAACATCTTTACCGACGTCCCGCCCAGATTGGTCCATGCCAGTTCTGCATCACTAAATGACGGCATCGTTTGGCACTTATCCCATACCAGCCACTTGTTTTTCTGCGGCAGCGCATCGGAGAAATAATTTCCGCCCCAAACAATCACGCTCACGCCGCGATTCCTGCAAAGATCCAGCGTCGACGCATCGGGCCGTACTTTGTCCCATTCGCCTTCGTATACTCGAGGCTGACGCTTGATGCCATTTCCAAAACCGTCATACCCCTGACTGCCCATTCCATTGGCGCGGTCAATCCCATAGGGCGGGTCGGTAAGCAGCAAATCGGCAACCTCGAGGCTGGGCAGCACTTCCCTGCAATCCCCGTGGTAGATCGTGATGCCAGCGTGTTGGTAGTAAGGCTTCATGGAAAATTTAAGTAGGGGCCGCTATCACCGCAAGGAGAAACGGCCCCTCCCCCCGTTACAAACCTCCTTTCTTGAGAATTTACGAAAGCATCGTCACACCTGCTGCAAGTCCGCCAAGAGAGTCGTTACGTCGAGGCCGCTAGGCGCTGTGCCACTCTGTTTTATCCAGTCCGTTGATACCGCAACCTGAGCCGCTACAGCATACTTCTGCCAGAACGCCCAGTTTGCGTGGTAGATTGCGCCCCACGATACCACTGTGAAGCCCAAAGCCCCGTAGCCGATCACAAGCACCTGATGGCCACCAAGGATGGAAGTATCTGCTTCCGGAGGCTCGCTCCATGATTCGCCAGCGGGAACTTGCATGATGTAGGCGGGAACATCGAACGAAAGCCCGATGCCGCCGAATGTGGCGATAGCCCACTTGATTTGCTCAATGTCCGTGATGTCAAGGTTTACGTAGCCAGCGATTTTGTCGCCGTACAATCCTGTGGACTTCCAGTAGGCGAGTGCCGCGTCTGGGTCTGTGCCTTGGTCAGTATTCGGATCACTCGGGTTGTAGCCGGTGATGGCCGAGTAGACCGCGATGATTTGGTCGTCGGTGAAAGTAGGCGTTGGGTCGCCAGCATGGGCTACGGACTTCCACGCCATAATGTAGTGGAACATCCACGCAATCACGCAGCAACCAAGTCGGTCATTCACCAGCATTAGCCAAGCGATTGACCGCTCCCACGCCACTTTTGTTGGCGCAATCACGGCTCCCGTCATGTAATGGCCAATGGAAAATGCGAACTTGAATCCGCGCTTTCTACCTAGCTTTACAGGGCCATGCGTTACGTGAGTGAACTGGTTCATGGAAGTTGCTGGGGTAGCGCCGCCAGCGCCTCGTTCACAACTGCGTTGCTCGTCGGCGTGGTTACGGTGACGTGGTAGGCTTCGCGGATCGCCTTGTGCGTAGCCTTGATGTTTGTGGTGGCTGCCTTATCTGCATGCAACTTCTCTTCGTCGCTCAGCAGGTCCGCTTTCGCGGCCAGCGGGAGTAGCGCCAGGACTGCTTCGATAGCTGCAATCGCCAGCCCGACTAGGTTCGTAATCTTGGCGATGGTTGCGGAATCACTGATACTCAAACCTTGCAGGATGCTGTTGAGGTTCGTGGTGATGAACTGAAATGCCGTCTGGATCTGCTGCAACACCGTGGCACTTGCGTTCTGGCTAAGGGCAGAGATTAGGCTGGAAAGCGTGCTAAGGGATGCGCTGACGTCAGCCTCGATCTTCTGGATGGCCATTTGCACGCTTGGCGGAATCGTCTTGCCGGAAAGCGCAGCAATGAACGCGAACACCGCAGAGATAGCCGCTTGAATGGCCGGCATGAGAGCCTGAACCGCGCCGATCCAAGTAGCCGTGCACCCACTCAGCAAAAACAGGGCGTTGCACAGCAGGAATACAACCGCAAACTTCTTCCAATTTACCTTCATGTTCGTGATTCTCCTTTGTGTGAGATTTTACTACTCGGGAATTGAAAAGCTAGGGCCAAATTCGTTCACCGTGGCGGCTCCTTCCGCTGCCAGTCTCGCTCAACGAAAGTAAGCACCGTGGCAGCGAGGAGGCAGGAAAGTAGTAGACATCCGACGAAGCCAAGCCAGCTTTCGTGAGGGCTTGCTCCGCACCCGTGAGCCACTTCCAGTGACTTGCACTCATCTGCTGGCTCCGCGTCGTTCGCAATGCTCAACCAGCTTTTAATCGTCTCGCCCAGCGTTCGCATCAGTGCTCCTCTCCGCGCAGCTAGTCCATCTCCAGCATGTGCTCGCAAATTCCGTTGCCATCCGGCGAGCAGCCCTTTGACTGCAAGAGTTTTCTGGTGGCTTCCGTCTCGCTCCAAATGCGTCCCAAGCATTCCGGCGTAACTGAGTTGCGCATGGTGCTCGTCTCAATCTCAACTTGCAGGCCGACAATGCTTAGGCAAATCGCACGCTTCCTTGCATCACTTAAGTGCTTCGCGTGAAACTTGCACCACTGCTCAGTCGGAGCGATTCTCACTTTCGTTTTCACTTGCTCGCCCCTTCCTGCCCCTGCGCGCCTACGCTCACACCTGATGCCGGATTTCCAAACGTTCCCCACTTCGCCTTCATCGCCGCAACATACTCACGAACTTTTTTCTGCGTCTTTCCTGAATACCTCGCCGCTTCTTTGGTGTTGCAGGATGGGCAGGGTATTTCTCCGCCAACTGTGTAAAGCCAGCCATCGCCACTCGGGTCTGCATCACCAGAATCCGCATCCCACAAATAGCCATCAATACAAACAGAATCAGGATACTGCGCTCCAAAATCCTGGCCCATGAAGTTACACATCGCTTGCTCCCTCCTGCGCTCCCCCGCTGACATGCTCCGTATTCACTGTTATCAACGCCGAACGCTGGCACCTTGGCTTGCCATTTTTCCCGGAAGGCGAGTAATTCGCATTTGCGTGAGTTCGCTGCTGTAGCTGAAAGTCAATCGGAAGACCTGTCAGGTGTCGCCCGTAATCCGAAAACACGATGCACAACGCTCTCCACTTCGCATTGCTGTGAGGATTCGCGGGGTTGCCTAATTGCATCGCTTCCCACACCTCATCGTCCAGCATGAGTCGCACGTCCACATCGCGCCAGTGAGTTGTTTTCTCCGTGGTAAGTGAAGAGCCTACGTGATAGGCGCACTCGCCAAAGGCGTCCCATAGGCGCATACCGAACTCGTTTAGTAACATTCCCTGTGGTTGACCGATGCTCATTTTCCCTCCTGCGCTCCCCCGCTCGTGGCGGCAGCCTCGCGTACTTCGTTCAGCCCTGCTAGCCACTCACCAGAAGGTGGATGCGCGACAATGTATTCGAGTGTGGCAACCATTTGCGCTTTCAAGTTTTCATAGCTTTGCCGCTCGAATTGCAAATCGGCAGCTAAGCTCTTGTTGCTCTCCCGCAGCCGGTCACGCTCGGCCTCCAAAGCCAAAACATATTCCTGCGTAAGTGCTCTCACTGGTCCCGCTGTGTGTCCCATTTCGCTCACCCCCTCACCACTTCGGCAGTGGCTCGCTCAAAGATTCCTTCCTTCGCTTGCCACGCGGAGGCACCCAAGTAAAGATCGGTGACTCCATGTGCCCATCGGTAACGATACTCAATTCGCCAAGCCCCTCTAGGCCCTTTTCCCACCTGCCGACCAACGCCCACGCCTTGCGTTCGCGGAATGCACGACTCCGCAGCATCAAGTTTTCCCGCGCCTTCGCTGGGTCCTTGTAGGGCATCAGCGTCCGACTCCCCACCTACGCAGAAACTCTTTGGCCTCTCCCCGCTCGATCTGCCCGTTAGAGAAGCGTAGCAGCCTAAAACCTTGCATCTGTGCGGTATTCTGCTTAACGTAGTCATCTTCCAAGGCTGCGCCTCGCTTGTGCCCTTTGCCTCCCGGCCTGACGCCACCATCTGCCTCAATAAGAATGCGTAGGTCGGGCAGGTAGACATCGGCTCTCCACTTTCGGTCAGGATTAAACTCGACCTCGTACTCAATGCGCAAAGACTTGGACAGTTCCCGTAGATGAATACCCAGCAACACTTGTGCCTCGCTTCTTTTATCTCTTTTTGGCACGTTTCTTTGCCCATTTCCGATTTCTGATGCGCACACAGAGCTTACAGCACCTATCTCCTCGACGATTCCAATATTCAGTCTTTGCAAAATAATGCCCCCGGATACAGCGAGTCTTGATGTTGACCATAGATTGAACTTTAGGGGTTGCCCAGCGACAGTTCTTGGGCGTGTAGTTTCCTTTGCTGTTTATCCGATCTAGCGTGTGTCCCGCAGGTCGCACGCCCATGTCCGCAAGGAAGTTAACGAAGTCATTCCAACGCTTACAAACCTTTATTCCCTTGCCGCCATACCACTCCTTGTAACCAGGTGCGCTTGGGTTTTGGCACCGCGACCGCATTGATACCCAACTGCGATACGTCGGAGACATCCAACCGACCCGAGTGTGATTGTGCCTTACCCACATTGGTCGGCCTTCTTTTCGTAGTACCGCGCCAGTGCTGCATTGGACACTTTTACCGCGCACGCTTCGCAGTGGCGGCGACCCGGACGGCGCTTGACTTTTCCGCATTTCGCGCATAAACCAGCTTTCAGCCGCTTGATCTCCATACGCGCTTGACGTTTCATGGGCACACATTACCACACGGCATGGCGTTGTCAAGTGAAATTTTGCTTGACACGCTTTCTACTTTGTGCCACTATCCCGCGTGGAGGTGGCACATGGAACGGTTCGATGAGGAAGTGGAAAAGGCGCTAATCAAGGGATTCGACGTTAACGAATACCTGCTGGGCCTCACCAAAGAGCACCCATCCGTAGCAGGTGAGCCGATGGAAAGGGTGCTAGAAAACTGGGATGCTCGGATCGCTGCCGCACGCGAGTCCCGCGCCATTGAACACGTTGGCGCGGTAGCGCAAGAGCGCAAAGCCTACGAGCTAGTCCAGCAGGCCGAAGCGCACCTGAAACGCTGCATGGACCACTGGGAAGCGGCCTGCACGCGAGTCCATGAGACTTCCCCGGAGAACTGACCGTGAGCGAAGCCACAATCAGAAACGCGGTTATCGAATCGGTGAAACTTACCAATGAGGACCACGGGCTACTTTCAGCGTGGCTATTCCTTGATTACGGTGGCTCTGGACAGGGCTTTGGCGGCTACTGCCTCTATTTGCCGAAGTCCTTCACGCATCACAAACTGGAATCCGTTGCTGGCCATTTCATTTGGCGCGTGATGGAGATTGCTGGCGTGAGCGAGTGGAATCAGTTGCCCGGAAAAACCATCCGAGTGAAGGCATCACATTCAGGGGTCGAGGGCATAGGCCATATCGTTAAAGACGACTGGTTCTTTCCCAAGCAGGATTTTGCAAAGGTGGTGGAACCGTGAGCACGGGAACGCAACTTAAATTGCAGGGCATCGAATCCGCAGCCTCACACCACAAGGTAGACTTGCTGCGTGCGCAGCAGATCGCGGAGTTCATCGCTGGCTTTCAAGGCACAATCACCGCCGACGATGTACGCGAGGCGTTCAAGGTCCACCAGGGACGCGAGTTGAACATCGGCAACGCGATGGGAAGTCTGTTCCCGCGCAAGAAGTGGGTATGCGTTGGCCGCGTGAAGTCCAAGCGGCCTAGTTCCCGCTGCCGTTGGCTCCCGCAGTGGCAGCTACGCACAGCCTACAAGCCAGCGCCGGAGCCGTTCACGGTAGGCGTGGAGAACGGCGTGAGGTTCTGCCTTACGTGCAATCAAGAAACGGAGAAATGTACATGCCAAAGCTCGTCGTAATCCCTAAACCCAAGTGGCTCTGCTTGAGCGTAGTCGGTGAGCCTAGCGGACATCTTGGGACAATGTATCTACAGAGTGGCCGCAACGAATTTCTCAGACCGGATTTGCGGTGCTGGGTTATTAAAGACCTGCCGCCCGTGCCTATCAAGGAAATCGCCATCATCGAATGTTCTGGCAGCGAAGTTCCGCAAGATCACAAGTACCACGGTCGCCTGCTCACGCGAACGGAAATGGAAGAGTTTCAGGAAACGATGAGCATAGGAGAGGCAGAGGACCGCCAGAAATGAAACTCACGCTTAGCCAGAAGATATTCGCCATCACGCAAAAGTGCTCCACGATTGAGCGCAAGGGCGTAGGCGAGTCCAGCGACCCAAACAAGCCGCTATATTCCTACGTCAAGATCGAGGACGTGTTGGACGTGGTGAACCCACTGCTAAAGCGGTACAAGCTCATTTTGCAGGGCAGCGTACCCAAAGAGCCGATTACGCATGTGAGCAAGTTTGGCGCTGTGACAGAAACGCTGGTCGAGTGGACGTTGACCGACGTGGATAGCGGAGAGACGAAAGTATACCGCGTGCCTGGCGCTGGCTCGGATGAAGCGGGAAAAGGTATCTACCGCTCACTGACTGGCTCGCGCAAGTACGCGATGGTGCTGATCTTCAATCTAAAGTTTGGCGATGAGCCGGAAGAGGTGCAACGTGCCACTGATGTTCCCGAAGCCAGAGCGAAAAAAGAAGAAAGAAACGCGAACGGTGAATCGTAGGGATGGGCACGAGTACATTTTCGTGGAAGGCATTCTGGACAAGACGCGGATGCGCTTGCAGGTGTACCGTAACGCAGGCGGAGAGGCTGACTGGCTAGATGAGTCGGACCCGAGTAGCGTTGTTGATCTCAAGCCGGCGACGTGTCAAGGCTGCGTCGAACCGCACGCTATCTCATGGAACGGCGAAGGCGCACCAAAGGGCGAGTGGCACCACAATTCAAAGTCCAAAGGCGGACGACGCTGCGATTGCCCAGCTTGTTCGCTGTATCTCTGCCGGGAAATTCACGAAGCTAATCGGAACAAAATTATCCCCGTCAGAAACGTGCAAGCCTAGATGCTGCCGCCAGCATCCCGCGCCTGTGTACTTTGATGGGCCACGCTGCCCTGCTTGCGCGTTTATCAGAGAGATACCGTGCAGGACTCGGGCAAAGGTTTTCAAGCTAGGCAGAAGATCCGAGAGGGAGAAGCGCACACATGAGCGACGCGGAAAAGCGGTTAAAAAATCTCACGCTAGAACTGCAAACCATTGACGTGCTCGCCCAGCACCTAAAGCGCACGCTTGCGCCAGCGCATCCGACAGCCGCGCAGGTTAACGCTGCTCGCTGGCTTGCTCAGACCATTGAGCAGATCGTGGAGACGTACCGATGAACGCAGAACAGATGCAGGACGTTGTCGCTCTGTGCAAGTTTGGCGAATACAAGTTCGAGGTATTCGTGGACGGGCGCGGCGAGATTTACTTGCAGGCTCACTACTTGGAAAAAGACACGGTGACAGGCAAGCCAGAGTTGCAATCCACGCGTCGATGGTTTCTATCTCCACAAATGACGCACAGCGAGATCGTGCAGACGGTTTTCAAATGCGCGATGACAAGCATGGAGCATCGGACGCGGGAATGGTTCCGCTATAAAGACCGCGCAGTGTTCGGCCCACACTTTAACGTGGAAGCGTTGTGGAGCATCTGCGGGGATGAGCGGAGTTTCGACGCAAGGTGAGCCATGCCCGAGCACTACACTCGGAACACGCTAGAGTGTACCGTCTACTGCAAACGCTGCGGCAAGGACACGCAGCACCGCGTAGACGGCGGAAGGCGCGGCCCATGCTTGGAGTGTATCAAGCGGCTAGAACTGCAAAACGAATTCGAACGGATCAAGAAGGGCATCGAAGAAGAAGAACGGCAAACACGCGAGAAACAAAACCCTAAGCTATTTTGAGCGTAGCAAGCAGGCATCCCACACAGCATCATCGCTAGGCCGCTTGGCTTCCAGCCACAGCACGCGGAAGGCGTTCGCAAGACCTACCAGAGCCAAAAGTAAACTGAGCATGTCCTAGAGCCTCCCAAACGCGAAAAGTGCGCCAGCTTGCCTACTGGCGCGTGACGGTTGATTAGGCCGAAGGCTTGCAGCCCGGAGAGCCACCCAGGACGGGTAGCAGAGAGGCCGCGAAGATCGTTAGAGTCCGTATTTTTCTTTTGTTTTGTCTGAGAATTTCTTCGTATCCCGCTGCTGAGCTTGCCAGCGAGCAGCTTTCACGGGATTAGTGTGGCGGTTCGTTTTTTTGCATGCGTAACGATTGCCGCCAGTCCTACGTGCTTTCTTGCCTGTCATGGTCGCCATTTCCGTTTCTCCTTTTTTTGTGCTTACTGTCCCAAACTTTTGAGTGCTGCGTCAATACCCCACAGAATCAGGGCAACGAAGATGCCGGCGAAAACAAACCCGCCGATAGCAGAGAATAGCAAACGCTTCCACAGTGGGAACTCCTGCCACAGTTCCCGCGCTGTGCGGTGGCGCAAGTAGAACTGGCGAACCGCTTCGGCGCGTGCTTCCTCTTCGCGTTCAAGTGCGCGGAGAGCTTCGTCAACGTCAATTCGTGATGGATGGTTTAGGCTTGGCACGGCGCAATTTCCTCCTTGAGCAGGTTTTCAGCCATCGTTACAACATAGGCTTTTGCGTGGTTCACCTTGCGCCACGCTGGGGAAGAAACAAGCGGCCCATCTTCATCGGACAGTATCCGCTCGATTCGTGCGAGATCCTTTGCAGCGGTCATCAGTGCATCATACTCTTGCTTCATGTTCAATCCCTCCATGCTTTCAAAGATTCAGCGATCACCGCGCCAGCTGCCGCCCCTGCTAACGTAGCAAGGACGACAGCCAGCAGAACGACTCCCACACGCCAAGCAACTTGCCTCATGCGCCCACCTTGACCGAATCAGGGATGGTCAGGCGATTACGGCAAATATCCGCGCATTGTTTCCAAGTGCGGAGCCGAGCAGCAGCAGCAGCATAAGCAGCATAAGCAGCATAAGCATCATCAGCAGCAGCAGCAGCAGCAGCATAAGCAGCATAAGCAGCAGCATAAGCAGCAGCATCATCAGCAGCAGCAGCAGTAGCAGCAGCATAAGCAGCAGCATTCCTAGCGGTTCTTACGTCGTCAATGGACGCCTCGCCAGAGGCCCATTGACGTGTTACGGCGATACAGTTTCGCACGCGGTCATCGTTGGGATAACGTTTCTCGTAGATCGGCAAAACGAGTTCGGCGCAATCGCACGCGACCAACACAATCGCTTGGCGATTTGGCCAGCCTTCTTTTCCCTGCATTCGACCTACAAGCCAAAGCATCCAATCGCCGCGTTCGCACTCTGCCCAAGCGGTGAGCAGATCGCGGTCAGCGACCCACTCCACCGCATCCGTGCAAGCGCCAAGAGCTTTCAACTGCCTTTTAAGCGTCATAACTGTTCTCCTTTTTACCAGCCAGCAGAACGACTCCGAGACGATAGGCTAGAGCACGCATTACTTCGCTCATCCCTGAGTGCTTCACGGTCACAAGATAGTGTCCGTTGGTGACTACCGTTTCGTTGGGCTGTACTGCGATGCCTTGCAAAGCGTAGCGAGACTCTTCCTTGCTCGCCAGTTTCGCAAGATTTAACTCAGACTTCGAAAGTAACATTTTGTTTTCTCCTTTTTGAGCGACTAATCAGGTCGCCCGCTGTGTTGCCACTATTCGCCAGTGGCCAGCGGAAAGCAAGTACCAATTTCCAGAATGTGAGTAACAGTACCATTGCATAAATAGGCACAACTGGCGTATGCTCTGCTCATGGTCGCTGAAACTCAAACCGATAAACGCATCAGGTCGGCTGCAGGCGCACGATCTCACGATGTGCCTTGCCCACAGTGCTTGGCCGAAATTGGCAAGCCCTGTGTGACCGCTAAGGGCCAAAGCCTCCATTTCTCGCGCTGCCACATGGACAGAGCAAGACTTTGGTGGGCAAAAAGACTGTGCTGCGAGTGGTGCGGAGCTGTAATCGAGCGGAGAAGCAAGGACGATAAGCGCCGCTTCTGTAGTAAGCGATGTGCGAACAGATTTAAATGGCATCAGCGCGGCGAGCCGACTACTCAAGGCAATCAGGTTGAAGCAAAATTCAGCGCCGACGCACACCCCGCTTTTTCTCCTGCAGTTAAGCAGTAGCCTCTAGAACTCGCTGCTATCAGTCCAAAACGATGCTGTCTGCAGTCGCCTGTTGAGAAGCGGGCACTCAGCGCAGGACTTTTTCCAGCACGGTTCGCTTGACTGTCGAAGCGTAGCTGTTCATTCGTGCTGCAGCGGCACCAAGAGTGAACATTGTAGACTTGGAAAGAGTTACCATTTAGACCAGTAGTCTTTCTACCGACATAATCTCTGGCTAAGGCCTGATGCGGCTACTGGTCTAGGGTAGGAAAC
>Ga0335071_10000435_pt1 | contig 46975 bp, 50 predicted proteins | sample Lox_Sample_15_FD_206724 | JGI IMG/M metagenome (GOLD analysis project Ga0335071, IMG submission 206724) | Soil microbial communities from Loxahatchee National Wildlife Refuge, Florida, United States - Lox_Sample_1.5 | ecosystem: Environmental > Terrestrial > Soil > Wetlands | place: USA... | reverse complement strand
AGCGCGTGGGCGACCTGATGACCGAGGTGAAGGTGGGCGACAGGGTCGGAGTGGGCTATCAGTGCAAGGCCTGCCTCGACTGCGAATGGTGCCGCCGCAGCATGGAGAACTTCTGCAAGAAAAGGCAGGCGACGGTGTCGGGGCGGCCGGGTGGGTTCGCGTCCCACATCCGGGTCGACGGCCGGTTCGCCTATCCGATCCCGAAGGCGCTTGCGTCGGAGCACGCCGCGCCCCTCCTCTGCGCTGGCCACACGGTCTATTCGGCGCTGCGCAGGCACGGAGCGGGCCCGGACGTGCGCGTGGGGATCGTCGGGTTCGGGGGCCTCGGTCACATCGGGGTCTTGCTGGCGAAGGCGATGGGTTGCGAGGTGACCGTCATCTCGTCCAACGTGGAGAAGAAAGCGGACGCGGAGAAGATGGGGGCCAATCGGTTCCTCAGCGAGAAGAACGAAGAGCAGATCGCACGGTGGAAGGAATCGTTGGACCTGATCGTCGACACCGCTCCCGGAGGCCCCAACGCAGAGAAGTTTTTCGACCTATTGCGGCCCAACGGGCGCCTGGTCGTCGTGAGCCGAGGCGCGAGCGAGATCCGCATCTCGTCGACCAGGATAATGGCTTCGCAGATGCAGATCGCCGGCAGCATCACCGGGGGAAGGGTGGCGATGACGGAGATGCTGAACTTCGCAGCGTGGAATGGCATCAAGCCCTGGGTGGAGGTCATGCCGATGGACCGCGTGAACGAGGCAATCGCGAGGCTGAGGGCGGGCAAGGCGCGCTACCGCATCGTGCTCACGAATTGAGCCGTTTCGCGTCCTGATACCCAAGCCAGAATGCGCGAATTGCGTAAGTTTATATGGCGAGTGTGCGATTTCAATGCGATGGACCGGATAAATGACTATCTCGAGGAGGACGTCGGCTTCGGGGACATCACCAGCGACATCCTGATCGGGGACGAGCTCGGCTCGGCACGCATCTCCGCCAACGAGGAATGCATACTCGCCGGCCTCGAGGAGGCGACCGCGGTCTTCGCGGAAATCGGGGTCAACACCTTCCCGATGACCCGGGACGGTGAGCGAGTGGCCAAGGGCGAGGACGTGCTCGTGGTCGAGGGCTCGCTGAAGAAGATCCTTCTCGGCGAGCGTGTGGCACTCAACTTCCTTATGCGCATGAGCGGCATCGCGACGGCGACCAACGCCGTGTTGATGCAGTGCCGGAAGCAGAACCCGACGGTCAAGGTCGCGGGCACGCGAAAGACGACTCCCGGGTTCAGGGTATACGAGAAGAAGGCCGTGGCCCTGGGGGGCGGGGACCCGCACCGCTACCGCCTCGACGACGCCATCCTGATCAAGGACAACCATCTGCGGGTCGTGGGCTCGATCACTCAGGCGGTGGCGAAGGCGAAAGCGGTCTCCTTCACGAAGAAGATCGAGGTCGAGGTGGAGACGACCGAGCAGGCGGTGGAGGCGGCCAAGGCGGGCGCGGACATCGTCATGCTGGACAACATGAGGCCGGAGCAGGTCGAGGTCGCATACCTAGCGGTGAAGCGCCTGAACGACGGGGCCCTGGTGGAGGTATCCGGAGGGGTCACCCCGGAGACCGCGCCGCAGTTCGCGAAGCACGCCGACGTGATCTCGCTCGGCTGGATAACGCACTCGACGAAGGCCGCGCATTTCAACTTGACCGTGACGGCGGTCAAGACGCCGGAATCCACCTGATCGGGCTCAGACGTTCAGCTTGGTCTTGTGATACTTCAGGCCGATCTCTTCTGGCTTCGCGCCGAACGCCAACGCGAGCAGCTCCGCCAGGTACAGCACCGGCATCCCGCTCCTCTGCCGGATATCGTATTGAACGAAGCAGAACGGGCAGGGGGTGAGGATGGCGTTCGCGCCGTCCTCGCGGAACCTCGTCACATTCTGCTCCATGACCGCATTGGAAATGCGATCGTCGACGCCCGCCAATCCACCGCCGCAACACTGCGGCCAGTCGTCGCTGTGGGCAACGCTCGCACCGGTCCAGGAGGCGATGGTAGCAATCATCTTCGGCTCGAATCTGCCCTCTGCCTGGAGAACTCGGCTGGGTCGCGTCAAATGGCAACCTGGGTGGATCGCGAGCTTGAACCGTTCCTGGGGAGCGATGACCTCCTTCCTCACCCTGGACGAGCCCGTTTCGGCGATGATCTCGGAGAAATGCCGCACCCGCGCCCCTGCGTTGTAGAGCACCCCTGTGGGTGCCAATATGCTGTTCACCTGTTCCCTTACGCTCTCGTCCTGCAGTCGATGCTGTGCTTCCTTGAGGGACATGAAGCATCCGTTGCAGAGCGACAGGATCTCCGCCTCGCGCTTCTCCGCTATCGAAAGCATGCGCGCCGTCGTCGCCAGCCAGGTGTCGTAGCCGAGGGACCTGAGCCCGATCGGCTCGACGCAGCAAGTCGGGTCGGGAAGGCGCTCGTATCGGATGCCAAGGCGATCGAGAACGAAGCAGGACGAACGCTCCAGGAACGGCAGGCGAGCGGGTATCAGGCAGCCGGAGAAGAGGAGGTACCGCGTGTCACTCAAGTCTTAACCTCCCCAATCGAGTCCCGGCGACGATCAACTTCACTTCCTCGACCGTTCGCTGGTCGACCGCGAGGTCAGGGAGGCCAAGCTCCTTGCGGATCTTCCTCGTCATGCCAGTGATGGGGAATGAGAGGCCTGTCGCGAGGAAGAGCTTCGCCTCCTCTTTGAAATGGTCGGGAAGGTTGCCTTGCTCAGCGGCGATGTTCCGCAGCAAGGTTATCACCTCCGCTGGGTCAGCGTCAAGCTCACAGCGCTCTGAACAGGAGTTGCACATCAGACACTGCCAGATCTGTTCGTCCGAAGCGGTGTCGAGCGTTCCGTTCGCCGCCCTCTCCAGCACTTCCCTGGTGCGGATGCCGCCGTTCTTCCCGCTGGGGCAGACCGCCGTGCACTGGCCGCACTGATGGCAGCGCCAGAGCTCGAGGCGGGCGAGTTTCTCGGAACGCAGGCGTTCCTCTTCGACCAGAGGCGGTGGACGTCTCAACCCCTGCCAATCACCCCTACCGCTTATCTTGCTTTCCCCGCAAGCCCGACGTTCCTCCGAAAGGGTGAAATCGAACGTCCCCGGATGGAGGGTCATGGGCGATTGGATTGAGGAAGAGAAGTGCCAGTTCTGCGGCAAGCAGGCGAAGCAGTACGCGTTTGCTGCCTTCCTTTGCGATAGCGAGGAGTGCGTCGACAAGGCGCGCGAGGAGCGCGGCGGCCCGGGCGGGCACATGAAGGCGAAGATGCAGAAGAAGGAGCTGGTGCGTTTCGAGGAAGAGAGCAAATCGCACGAGAATGACTAGGTATTCACGGCGCCCAGACTTTTCGAGTACTCATTCTCCCTGAGTAACGATTAGTACATCCCACCGGCATAGAACGCTAGGGAACATGTCCAAGCTGCTGAGGCAGGGGGCGCTCGTCGAACTCGCGATCGCAGCCTCCGTCATCGTCATCTGGTCCCTCCTGATTCCATCGCTGTGGATATTTGGACCATACTTTGCCGCGCTGGCCGCGATCGCCTTCTGGTTCCTGTACCGGTCTCCGGTCGAGGCGCCGTCTGGCGAAGTGAAGGTTGAGGCGTTGTCGCTTGCCTTGAGACTGAAGGGATACACCGTCAAGGAGACCAGCGACTGGTTGCTTCTCCGGGACAAGGAAGGGCGCGAGCTCGAGGTGCGGGTGCGCTACCGCGCGAACGGCGCGGTCGTCTACGCCAAACCATCCAGCTCCTCGAACGCCATCTTGCTCATCCTCTTCACCCTAATACTAGGACCGCTCGCATTGGTGGTGATAATTGTCAGCATCTGGACGATGTGGAGAGCGGACCGATTGGCAGATACTATCCTGATCCCAATACTGTCGCAGCCGTTGCCGACCGCGTCATATCCCACCGATGACCCCCACCGCCAGCTCCTGGAGTCCCTCAGTCAGGCGAGAGCATTGGCCTCGGACGCCGAGAGGTCCGCGGTGTCGCTCCATCAGGACGTGGTGGGGTTGTCTATCATCGTGGCTATCTTCACCTACATCTTCTTCTTCGCCGTTTCCGTCGTGGGCTCTCACCTCTCAGGACCGGCCGACCTGGCAATCTATCTGCCGATCGTCGTCGGTGTGGTATGCGGCGTGATTGTCTACGTTCTTTTCTCCCCGAAGCGGCGTCGCCAGATCCGTGAGCTCAGGCAATGGTTGTCACGGTTCGACATCAGCATCGCGGGGGAGATTGCCGGGAGCCCGCCTGAGCAGGGCGAGTCGAGCTTAGAGCTGCTGATGGTCGTGTTCGATCAGATACCGGCGTGGGTCAGGTTGAAGGGGAAGAGCAGAGCGACCCGACATCCGGTTCTCTGGATTGTTGGCTTGTTCCTGGTTCCGTGGGCGGCCTCTTTGCTCATCTCCGGCATCACAGGCATTCTCAACAACGGCCTCGATCTGACGTCGTTCGCGATCCTGGTCGTGGCGATCGGCCTGATGCTGGGTTCTTCGTTCGTCTACCATCGCATCGTCATGGAGGAGAAGGCGGAGGAGTACCGCACTGAGAAAGAGTGGGAGAGGAGACGCGAGTACCTCCGACAGCGCATCCAGGAGCAGTTGGAGGGGAACTAGCCTGAGCGACGCCTCTGACCTCAATCGGCCTGATGTCTACGTTCTTGCGCGACTCCTTGAACGACTCTGGCGCGAGGGGCGCCCGATGGTCAGAACGAGGCTGCAGGTGGCCGCGAACCTCAACTATGACACGCTAGTGAGATACCTCGAATGGATGAAGATGAAGGGGTTCGTCGCATTCACCGTCGAGGACGGGCATAGCACCATAGTTTTGACGCAAGAGGGCGCAGCCGCCTATACGAAGGTCGTTGGCGTGGTCAATGAGGTGCTTCGCGGCTGCTAACGTGCGAGCCTCGATTCTGCGAGCACATGAATGTCTACCAGGGGGAGCTTCGCTCTCGGCAGCAAGGGCAAGTTCTCGCTCATCGCGCAGCTCAGGTGGATCAGGCATTTCGGACAGGCGGTCACCATTCTGGAAGCACCAGTTTCGGCGGCCTCCGCCAATCTCTCCATCTGCCAAGGCCTTGTCTCCGCCCCGCACTCCATCCACCCAGATACTCCGCAGCACGGCCCGAGCTGTCTCGAGCGGGGCATCTCTGTCAAGCTGCCGAGCGAGGAGACGATCTTCCTTGGTGGTTCGTACACCCCTAGGTGTCTCCCCAGGCGGCAAGGATCGTGGTAGGTGAGTGTCTCACCGTCCCTGCGAAGCTCGATCTTGCCTTCCTCGATGCCGTCCGTGAGCACTTCCAAGAGCGTTCTTACCTCGAACCCGAGCGGCCCGACCACCCGGGGATAGAGGTCTCGGATGCTGGACGCGCACTCGGGGCAGAAGGTGACGACGGTGCTCGTGCCGACACGGTCGAAGGCCTCGACGTTCAGGTGCACCAACTTCTCGAACAGCTCATCGTCGCCCTCCCAGTAGGCGTCGTGCCCGCAGCATCTCTCGTCCCGGATCACTCTCGGCGAAATGTCCATCTGATTCAGGAGGGTCAGCGCTGAACGTGGGATGCCCAGAAGGTCGAGTCTCAGGTAGCGGAACAGAATGTCGAGGTACGGGGTGCATCCTACGAAGAGCAACGTTTCCGAATCGTCGTCAGTGCGCTGGCCCGGGAGGATCCAGCGCTGCCTGTTCGGAACGATGCCAGCGCGCGCGTTCAGGCTCATGATCTGGCAGGGGACGGCCCCGTGGTTCCTCTGTGGTTGGAGCTTCAAGGCCAGCTCCGGGCGGAGGGTGCGAATGTACTCGTGGAATCGTACGCCGTTCTGGCACACCTCGGTGCACATGCCGCAGTTCATGCACTGCCAGATGCCTCGGTCGGCGGGAACGGTTCCGTCAAGAAGGGTGTGCTCGACCACCTGCCGGGGCGAGAAGGGGCGCATGCGCGATACAGGGCAGGAGTACGTACACTTGCCGCACTCGATGCATTTCTGCTCTCCGAAGGGCGTCGGCTCACGGGGCGTCCCGACCGCCCCCCAAAGGCCCCAGACTCTTGATCAATTCAGTGAATTCGTTGATGGTGTGCGCGAAGAGGTCTCCCTCGGAGGCCGAGACCCACTGCAGGAGGAGCCGATCTGGCTCGATTCCTGCCAGCTCAATGATCTCCCTGACCTGTTTCACTCTCTCCTGCGCCTGGATGTTCCCGACCTTGTAGTGGCAGTCACCGGGGTGGCAGCCCAGGACCATCACGCCGTCCGCGCCTGCCGTGAACGCGCGCATCATCATTCCTGCTGAGATCCGGCCGGAGCACATGACGCGCAGGATGCGCACCTCCGGTGCGTACTGCTTTCTGTTCACGCCAGCGAGGTCCGCTCCGGCGTAGGCGCACCAGTTGCAGCAGAACGCGACTATGTTGGGTCTCCAGTCGGTCGTCATTCGGTCTTCCCGCGCGGCTTCACACTTAGTTGCCTGTTCCGTGAAGAACCTTTGCATGCGTCGTTCCGTCGCGATGTGTTCGCATCGCTCACCAGCTCGGCGTCGTCCCGGTCCCGCCGGCACTTGCGGGCGGCCTTCGGATACCATTAAGTCCAGGGCGCTGCTGAAGGAAAGGGAGCATGCGCATCGTCGGCCTGGCGAAGACCTCGCTTTTGGACTGGGACGGGAACGTTACCGCTGTGCTGTACCTGCCAGGCTGCAACTTCCGTTGCCCGGTCTGCCACAACCGCGAGCTGGTCCTCGAGCCCGATCGGGTGGACGAGGTGCCGTGGGAAGAGGTCGAGGGCTTCATCAACGAGAACCGTGAGTTCCTGGACGGGGTTGTGGTCTCGGGCGGCGAACCTACCATACACAAGGACCTTCCGGAGCTGCTTCGCAAACTGAAGCGCCTCGGGGTCAGGGTCAAGTTGGATACCAACGGCTCGAGGCCGGACGTCATTCAAGCGCTCATCGAAGAAGGTCTGGTAGACTTCATCGCCATGGACCTGAAGGCGCCTCTCGATTCCAAGTACAACGGTGTCGCGGGCGTCGAAGTGGACCTATCGGCGATAAAGCGCTCGATCGAGATCGTCATGTCCTCGGGCGTCGATTACGAGTTCCGCACAACCGTGGTGCCGGTCCTCCTCAAGGATGCCGACTACGAGCGCATCGCCGCGTACATCGGGACGGCGAAGAAGTACGCATTGCAGCATTTCCGCCCGAAGAACACGCTGGACCCGAACTTCTCGGTGCTCGATCCCATCCCCGAGGAGCGCATGAAAGCGATCGCCGAGAAGTGCAAGCCATACGTCAGGCGCGTGGTCATCCGCGGAGGCATCTGAGTGATTATCACAACCGGCCCTGTGGACAATAGTTTTTAGTATCGACCCCCGCCATCAATTCGCGAGCACTGGCATCATCCAGCTACCGTTAGGAAGGGTTCAACTTGAGCACGGACCAGCGCCTGAAGACCTACATCGACGGCTACGATCGCATTCTCGAGGGCGGCATCCCGGCGGGGCAGATAATCCTTATCTCCGGCACGCCCGGGACGATGAAGTCCTCCCTGTCCTACTACATCCTCTACCACAACGTCCTCGAGGGCGGACAGACCGGAGTCTACATCACGCTCGAGCAGTCCCGCGCCTCGCTCATCCGCCAGATGGAGAAGATGGGGATGGACCCGGGAGCGGCGCCGGACCGACTTCACGTGCTGGACCTGGGCATCATCAGAAAGAAGCTCAAAGAGACCTCCACCGGGGGTTCCTGGATGCAGGTGTTCAAGGGCTACGTGGGGAACCTCAAGCAGAGCATGGGGTTCAACATCATGGTCATCGACTCCCTGGACGTCCTCGAGACGATGGCGGGCATCTCTCATCGGCGCACCGACCTCTTCTATCTCTTCGAGTGGCTGCGGGATTTGGGCGTCACCGTGTTCCTTATCTCCGAGGCGACCTCGGACAGGCTCCTCGATGGCTCCTACGACGAAGGATACCTCAGCGACGGGATCATCGCTCTCCGAATGCAGGTGGTGAGGGACGTTGAGACGCAGAGGCGCATCCGCACCGTGAAGATGCGCGAGACCAACCACGATCCGTCCTACTTCTCGCTCCTCTACAGCAGCGGCAAGTTCCAGGTGACCAAGGTCATCAGCGAGTAACCGGTGCGAACATGGTCAAGCGCTTCGAATGCCCGAGATGCGGTTCCGGGGTGCGCCCGGACGACGAACAGTGCTTCCGCTGCGGGGAGATGCTGCGCGAGGAGGTCCGTCCCCTGAACATCCCTGACGTGAGCATGCGCCCTGAGGTGCTTGGCAAGACCACGAGCCAACTGGTCGAGCGCCCGACCGTGCATCCCGAGAAAGTGGAGATGGACGCGAAGGCGAAGGCGATGCAGCGCCGCGAGCGGGAATTGGCCGAGAAGGAAAGGGTCATCAGCGCCTCAGTCGAGCAACTGGAGAATGATACCCGCGCCCTCGAGGAGGCAATCAAGCGCTTCGAACGCGAGGACCAAGAGATGCGAGAGCGGGAGGAGATCCTCAAGCAGCGCGAGCTCACCATGTCCTCATTGGCGCAGCGCGTGGAAGGAGCGTTGCCAGAGGTCGAAGGCGAGCCCGGTGCCGAGGCCCAGCTCAGCCAGTTGAAGGAACTCTCGCAAGATTACTCGAAGCGCGTGAGCGACGAGCGCAGGCGGCAGAAGGCAGAGCTCGACAAGGAAATCGAGGAGCGCCTGAACCGGTTGAAGACGATCCAAGAGCTGGTGGCGGCGGCCCAGAGCGTTACGCCCTCGAGCGTCGTCATCGAAGCCCATCACCCCGAGGTGTTCGATCAGTCGAACGAGATGCCCGAGGAGGAGCTGGCGGCCGCGGTCGCGTCCGTGGACGCGGCCGTGCGCGATCAGCTGAGCGCAGCTGCGTCAGTCCCCATTGCGAGCCTGATCACCACCGGCGACGAGAAGCTCGACAACATCCTCGGCGGCGGCATACCCTCCGGCCACATCCTTATTGTCAACGGGCCCTCTGGCTCGATGAAGAGCACCCTCTGCTATCACATCGTGCACAACGCCGCGAAGACCGGCGATCGGCGCTCGCTCTACTTCTCGCTCGAACAGAAACGGGACTCGATAATCCGGCAGATGGAGCGCATGGGCATGCCGCTCGCAGAGGCGAGGGACAAGATGCTCGTGGTGGACATGGTGGACATGCGCAAGGCGACGGAGAACGACCCGGGCGATTGGCGCAGCGTCCTGATGCGCTACGTGAAGAACCTGCACGAGCAGATGCCCTTCGACCTCTTCGTGCTCGATTCGCTCGAGTCCTTCAAGGGCATGGCGCAGTTCGCCTTCACCCGCCAGGACATGCGGGACCTGTTCGACTGGTTCCGCGAGCTGAACGTCTCGGTGCTGGTGATCACCGAGAACTCGTACGACGTGCTCATGCAGAGCGCCCAGGGCGAGACCTATCTGGCGGACGGGGTCGTCGAGCTGCAAATGAAGGAGTTCGACGCGCGCGTCTACCGGTGGCTGCGCTGCATCAAGATGCGCGGGATGCACAACGAGACCCGCTACTACGCCTTCTACCACGACGGTCACGAGTTCAAGTTCTCCCTCCCCCTGGTCGATTCTGGCGTCTAGGGAGTCATCAAAATTCGACATCTGGGATAGAAAAGCCTAATATTATCAAACCGTATAGGGCCACGTCCCGGGAGGCAACACTCTGCACATCGAGCGCGTGCGCACGTATATCCAGAATTTCGACGAATCGCTGCAGGGCGGCATCCCGAAGAACCACGTGGTGCTCCTTACTGGTACCCCTGGTACGATGAAGTCCTCGGTCTCGTACAGCATTCTCTATCAGAACGCTCTGCAGAACAAGACCAAGTCCGTCTACATGACTCTCGAGCAGTCGCGCGAGAACCTCCTGCAGCAGATGCACGCCATGGGCATGGACAAGGAGGAGGCGAAGGAGTACGTGCACATTCTGGACCTCGGGCTCATACGCAAATCGCTCACGCAGCTCAGCGCCAAGGGCACGTGGCTCCAGGTGTTCAAGATGTACGCGGAGAGCCTGAAGCACTCGCTGAACTACGAGATGCTCGTCGTCGACTCGTTGGACGTGCTCGAGATGGCGGCGCAGATCGGCGAGAACCGCCGGACGGAGCTGTTCTTCCTCTTCGAGTGGCTGCGCAACCTCGGCATCACGACCTTCCTTCTGTCGGAGACCGCCCCGGACAAGATGTTCGAGAACAAATACGACGAGGGCTACCTGGCGGACGGAGTGATCTCGCTGAAGTTGCACGAGCTCGGCGAGACGGACATCCAGAGGCGCATTCGAGCGGTGAAGATGCGCTCGACGAACCACAAGACCGGGTACTTCTCGCTGCTGTTCAACGACGGCACGTTCAGAGCGACCCAGGTCATCACCGAGTGAGCATTTATCCTGCTATTCGCCTACCATTCATCGTGAGCGAGAGCTGGCGTTCCTCGATGCGGGTCGATACGGTCCCGGTGCTCATGAGGTCGAGGAGCGAGGCGGTGAGGTTCCTCGCGAAACGCGACCTGCTCGACGAGGAGGATGGGGACGGGCGAAGTTTGTGGGAGTTGCCGGCGGCGAGGAGACTAGTCTCGAAGCAGCGGCGCGACGGCTCGTGGAAGTACCCATCGCACAAGGCCTTCCAGAGAGCGTATGATACGTACCAGACGTATCTGACGTTAGGTGACCTGGTGGAGAAGTACTCCTTCAATCGTGGGAGCGACGCCGTGCGAAGCGCCGTCGACTACATCTTCTCCTCTCAGACAGATGAAGGCGATATCCGAGGCATCTACGGCCCGCAGTACAGTCCGAACTACACGGCAGCGATGACGGAGATTGCAATCAAGGCTGGCTTTGCCGGCGACCCTAGGATCGAAAAGGCGCTCGACTGGGTATTCGGTATGCGGCAAAATGATGGTGGCTGGGCGATACCCATCCGCACCGTCGGCATGGGCTACTACGAGTCCCTGAGTGTCCCAGGACCAATCCAGCCGGACAGAAGAAAGCGGTTCTCGCATCTCATCACTGGCATCGTGCTGCGCGCCTTTGCCGCTCATGAGCGATGGCGTGACAAAGAAGAGATTCTAAAGGCGGCGGGTCTGCTGGTGAGTCGCTTCTTCAAATCGGACGTTTACACTGATCGCCGCTCGCCGCTGAACTGGGAGGCCGTATCGTACCCGTTCCACTGGACCGACATATTGTCATCCCTCGATACGGTCTCTAGGCTTGGCATCACGAGTTCGGATCGGAACGTGAAGAAAGGCCTCGAATGGATGCACGCGATGCAGAAGCCGTCGGGATATTTCGGAATGAAGCTCCTCGCCCATGCCAGGGAGCCCGATATCGACGAATGGATCGTTCTTGCGGCCAGCCGGGTTTTCAAGAGTCTCGCCTGAAATCGGCTCGACCATCAAGGCTTAATATCCGAGGTTCGTTTTTGGGGCTGCCATCTGGGCTCATGGTCTAGCGGTTATGACGTTTGCCTCACACGCAGAAGGTCGCCGGTTCGAATCCGGCTGAGCCCACTCACACTCTTATCCAGACAATTATTTATTGAATTCAATTCAATCGTTTTCAGCGTTGATAGCTGGCTCGGGCTTGAAGATCGTATTGTATGCTTCATTGACCCGGGCGAACGCAGGTTCAGCTCTGGCGCGGCAATAGTACCGCTCCGTTGTCTGTGTCGATGCGTGCCTCATGCTACGAGATACCTGATCAATAGGGACGCCGGCATCGAGCGCCAACTGCCCTCCGGTCGGCCGAAAGTCCTTCCACTTGAAGCGGATACCCGCCTTCTTCATGACCTCGTCCTTGAGCCGCCCGAAGGCCTGCTGGCTATAAACTCTGACGCCCTTGCTCGAGACTGCCGGGACCAGCGTCTCGCTCCCCCTGATGCCCTTGCTCGCCAGCATCGATCCCCTGGCCTTAAGGAAATCGAGGACGAACGGCCTGAGCACATCCGGGACCGGAAGCCGCTTGCTCTCGCCGTACAGCCCCTTCCCTTTGGGATTGGCGACCAGGAACGTCCACTTCCTCGTATCCAAGTCCCGAAGCGAGGCCGTGCGAAGCTCGCTCGGCCTCAGGCGCAGGAACGTCAGCATTGCGATCGAGAAGCGACACGCTTCTCCCTTCCATCCGCCGACCTTCCTGCAGGCTTCGAGGATAGTGGTCAGTTCCTGCCAGTCCAGGCAGAACGGTTCCTGGACGTCGTTCCCGATGCGGATCCTGCCGTCAGCCAACATGTCCTCGACCACCCTATTGCCGCACTCCCGGCAAACGGAGTTCAACATCTGTACGTACTTCCGCACTGTGGAGCGCTTCCTTGCGTTGTCAGCCTTGAGCGCCACCACGATCTCGATGACGTCCGCCTCCGAGAGCTTGGTCGGGTTCGAGTTTTCGATCTTCTCCGCGTCGTAGAGCTGCTGCACCATCCTAGACAGGAATCGAAGCTTCCGCTCCCTCTCCTCGATCGTGCTCTCGCCCAACCTCGCGCGGGAGTTCCTCAGGTACCTGCGACATGCGCACGCGAAGGGGTATCTGCCCATGCTCGCACCTCTTGCGTGGCTATCGGTGAAGCCGTCAGACCTCGGCCTGTGCTTGCTCGTTCGCCGGTCCGCGGCTCCAGGGGCGAGTTGTTCGCGATGCCGTGATTTCCTCGCCCCCGATAGCATAGAGCGCGGGTGCTCTGTAATCTTGCCGGTCTGTCTCGAAGCCCCGCGATGGGGGTGCGGGCCGTTGCAAGCCTCGTTCAACTTCCACTATCACCGATACAAAAGCCAATAGAGCTTGAAACGCGATTGCGAACAAGAATGGGGAGCAAGGACGACCGAATCGCTGAAATAGCCAATCCTGAGCCATGCAACGACGATTCGTTGATCAGGGATGAGGCGCTGCGTCTCAGCGGCGCCTTCAGAGCGATAGGACCGATAAACGAACGTGACATCCGACGGATGGCCGCGAAGGGCTTGGACCATCAGCTCAAGATGGTCCTCCTGTCGCAGATGCTCTTTCCCCGACTGTGCTCGATAATCGGAAGGGGTCTTACGATCGAAGAGCTGAGCCTTCTGGTAGGACTGGATGTAGCGGCCGCGAAGAGAGCGGTGAAAGCATCGAAGCTGGCAAAGGTGGCGGACATCACACCTGTCAAAGTCGACAGTGAGCGGTTCGTAAAGGTCATGGTGCCGCTCAAGAGGACGATCAGCACTGAGGGAGGTGAGGTTCGGGAGCGGCCGGTCAGGGAGCCTATTCTGGCACGAAGGGAATTGGTCGAGCGAGTACAGCGAGAAGGCTATGTCACGAGAGAAGGCCGAGTCCTGCGTCATGATTACCTCGGATGGTTTCAGGACCAATGCCAACCGTCTACTTCTTCCGAAGCATCAACCAAGCGAGCGAAGCAGGAACTGGCCGAAGCGGGAACGAGTTCACTAGGGAGAGCACAAGCGCTGATCAAAAATACATTCGCGCGGAGCTGGAAGCTGCCGCTGCCGTGCTGGCATTCCTGGCGCCGCTCTTCCGCAGCGAGCATGCCCAGGTCATTGTTGAGCACCTTGCGAATTTCTTCTTTGCAACATATGAGAATGCCATACACTTCGCCTCGAGGCACCAAGCGTTGAGAGACCAGGCTACGTTCGATGAAATTGAACGCTTGGTATTGCCGCTGCAAGCAGCGGCACAGGGGCTCGAGAGGAACGAGTGGATCAAGGAAGAGCGCATGAGGAAGAGCGTCGCGACGGCGATGGACAAGGTGTTGAAGGAGCTTGAGGCTGTGATTGAAGGGCGAGCTATGCTAGTTCCCGGCGTACTCCCATAGATCGTCCGACAGCCCCAACTAGTCCCGACGACAACTTTCGTGGAAATACCTCATCTTCTCCACGGCTGCACTAACCTGCTGTATCTCCTTGGGATTCAACAGGTTCCAGCGGATCGGTTTGCCGCACCGAATGCATCTTCCAAGAATGACTCCGCCAAGTGCTCTTTGGATCGCCTCTACCTCGATCGCATCTCTTTCTTGTTCCTCGATTCGTTTGTTGTTTGTCTGGGCGGCCTCAGCCATCCCCGCTCCGATGAGCACGAGTTCGCGCAGTGTCCTCCCTGCTGCGCAGAGGTTGTCGAGGCGCTTGCGCTCCTCCTCAGAGACGCGAAAGGACACTACGGGCTTCTTGGCATCGTATCGGGTTTTCGCATTTTCCCTCTTGTTCTTCGGTATCATCCTAATCGGTGACCATATCGTTTACGACATAGATTACTATTCGTTTACGCGTATCGTTTACGAGGGGTGCTAGGCGTTATCCGCGCTGCAAATTGTGCCTGAACCCCACTTGAACTGATTGCTAGCCGCCCTCACGAAGACCTTGCGCGAATCGCCCTCAATAGCGCAACAAACGTGGCTTCCTCTGGCATTACATCCACCTTAACACCAAGAGCCTCCAACGCCTTCTTTGTTGGAGGACCAATCGCACCGACGAGTTTCAGATTCAAAGAGAGTCTTGCATCGGCCTCGGAGTACTTCAGGGCCCATTCAGCCACGAAGCTGTGTGCCGACATTGAGCTAGTGAATGCAAATGCATCAACCCTCCCTTCCCTTGCCGATTTGATCACGGCCATGAGCTCATCTGACGCAACGGACCGGTGAAGTCTGTACACGACCACCTCTCTTACAGAAACGCCGCTTGACTCAAGCCCCTCAGACATCACTTTCGATCCTTGGTCAGATCGCAGCACCCAGACCGTCCGGGGCCTAGGGCTCAAATCCGTTATCGCCTCGACTGCACCCTCGGACGTGAAACACTTGGGAACCAGGCTATCCCGCAATCCTATTCTGTCCAACCTTCGCTTGGTAACTGGCCCGATTGAAATCAGTGGAACATGGCTCAGTCCCAGCAAGAGGGCGTCCCTCTCCCTCCGATGGTCGGCAAGATCAAACGCCGCGTCGACTCCCGTGGCCGAGGTGAACACAACCATCTCCACTTCCCTATTTGCGAGCCCCTTGAGGAATGCGGAGAACTCTTCGCTGTCATGCACCTCAACGTCGACGGGCGAGGCTGCCACTACCTCGAAGCCCATATCGCGAGCGAGCGCAATAGATTCTTGGAGTCGGTCCTTAGGGCGCATTATGGCCAGTACTGTCATCCTAAATCCCCTAAGACCTTACGCATTCGGGCGACGTTTCCTACCACCACAACCGCGGGGGATCCAATCCCCTGGGCGCCGCAAGCTTCTGCAACGTTAGCGACCGTTGCGACGACCGTCTTTTGCTCATCGGTGCTGCCCTTCTCGATCACGGCGACAGGGGTCTCCGGGTTCAACCCTCCTGCCACTAAAGATGTCATGTTGTGCGCGAGATTCGACATGCCCATGAGTATTACGATAGTGCCATCGAGCTTGGCAAGTGACGCCCAGTCGACGGTCTCCTTCTTCTTTCCAGCCGACTCGTGACCTGTTACGAAGGTTACCTGCGAAGCCAATCCCCGGTGGGTGACAGGGATCCCTGCCATTGCCGGTGCTGCAATCGCCGATGTGACGCCGGGTACAAGGTGCACCTTCACTCCGCGATCTCTCAAGAACTCTGCCTCTTCGCCTCCCCGGCCGAAGAGGAATGGGTCTCCTCCCTTCAGCCGAACGACTTTCTTTCCGGCTCTCGCCTCATTTAGGAGGGCTTCGTTAATCTCGTCTTGTTCGGCCTTGTGGTGCTTGCCACGCTTGCCCACGTCGACCAGTTTCACTTGTGGCGAGAGCTCCTTCAAGATACCTGAAGCGACGAGCGCATCATGAACGACTACATCCGCTTCTCGCAGCAATCTTGCGCCCTTGACCGTTATCAGTTCGGCGTCCCCGGGGCCGGCGCCTACAAGGAAGACCTCCCCCTCGTCCTCGGAGGCCGGTCTCGCCTCTGTCCAGCGTCGCTTTAGATTCTCAGCAAATCGTCTGAGCCTATCCCGTTCGGCTCCCGAATCAAGCGCGATCTCGTCCTCAATGGCTCGCTCGCCCCTCTCCTCGAGGATGTTTGCTCTTACTCGCAATTGCCCACCCTCGTGCCTAGCGTTGATACCGATTGGCAGATAACATCCTCCTCCGAGGGCCTCCAACACCGTCCGCTCGGCCTCCACTTCTTCTCGCGTCGGTGGGTCGTCCAGTCGGCCTAGGATCTCGCGGAACGGACTCTTTGTAGAACACACAACCGCTATCGCGCCCTGACCCGCGGAAGGCACAAACCTTGCAGGATCGAGGACGAAGTAGCTCACGTCGAGCCCGAGGCGCTCGATCCCTGCCTTAGCGAGGATGATCGCATCGTACTCTCCCTCGCGCATCTTCCTGATCCTTGTGGGTACGTTCCCGCGGATGTCCTTCGTCAGCAAGTCCGGCCTGACTCGTTTGATCAAAGCCGCGCGTCGCACGCTCGACGTCCCGATGATGGCTCCTTGCGGAAGAGACTCAAGCGGGGTCTCCGAAACGAGAACGTCCTCTGACGGACCACGACGAATCACTGCGGCGATCATCGTCCCTTCAGTGAGGTCGACGGGCATATCCTTCAGACTGTTAACGGCCGCATCGATCTCCCCGGCCATTATCTTGGAATCCAGTTCTTTGGTGAATGCTCCGATCCCTCCGAACGACTTCAAGGGCCGGTCACGGACATCGTCGCCGGTCGTCTTCACCTTCACAATCTCAACATCCAGATCGGGTGCGACGTTTCTTAATCCGTCCACGACCATCTGCGTCTGGAACACCGCAAGGTTGCTGCCGCGGGTACCTATGATCAAGACCTCACCACCCGTGGAAGCGCGGAAGCGAACGCGTCCAGGGAGTGGTCGACAACTGTCTTGTCATGAGCGGTGGACAAGAAGTTGGTCTCCCATTGTGATGGGGGCAGGTAGACTCCTGCTTCGAGCAGTTCACGGAAGAGCCTCATGAACAGTGCCGAGTCGCATTCCTTCGCCCCGGCGTAGTCGCGCACTTCCGCGTTGCAGAAGAACAACTGGAACATCGAGCCGATGCCTTGCACGCGATAATCGAGCCGCATGTCCTGCAGGATCTGCTCGAGACCGCGCCTCATCCTCTTGCCTTGTGAGTTCAGATCATCATGCCCCTTCCTTTCAAGAATCTCAATCGTCTTCATTCCTGCCGCGAGACTGAGCGGGTTGCCGCTGAAGGTGCCCGCCTGATACACCTTCCCTACTGGCGAGACCATCGACATAATCTCCCGCGAGGCACCGAAGACGCCGATGGGAAGGCCCCCGCCCACGATTTTCCCGAGGGTGGTGATGTCGGGTCGGATTCCGTAGTACTCTTGCGCTCCGCCCATGGCCAATCGGAATCCAGTGATGACCTCGTCGAATATCAGTAGGATCGAGTTCTCCTCAGTGAGCTCCCTTAGCCCCCGCAGATAGTCCTCATCGGGGAGGATGGGACCTGCATTTCCAATAACTGGTTCCAGGATCAAAGCAGCCACCTGGTCACTCTCGGCCTTAATCAGTCTCGACATGGCGTCGAGGTCGTTGAACGGGACGAGCAGTGTGTTCGAAGTGACCTCCCCAGGGATGCCGAGTGAGTCGGGGGTGCTATGGGTCGTCGCTCCTGATCCGGCCTTTACCAGCAGAGCGTCATGGGCTCCGTGGAAGGCGCCTTCAACTTTGATTATCTTCTTCTTGCCGGTGTAGCCTCTTGCCACTCTCAAAGCATGCATGGTGGCCTCGGTCCCGGAACTCACGAAGCGCATCATTTCCATTGAGGGGTAGTATCGCGAGATCAACCTCGCCATCTCCACCTCCTTTTCGATCGGCGCGCCGTAAAGGACCCCTTGCTGTGACTGCGCTTTGATTGCCTCAACGACCTCAGCCCTGGCGTGACCCAGTATGAGAGGGCCGAAGCCCATGCAGTAATCGATGTATTCGTTCCCATCGACGTCGGTCATGTGTGCGCCTTTGGCTCTTGCCATGTACCTTGGATAAGGGGCGAATGCCCTGACCGGGCTGGAAACGCCTCCAGGCAGCAGCAACCTGGCTTCCTCGAAAAGCTCCCGCGAGATGCGACTGGTCACTTCGATCCTCCTCTCAGCATCTCCGCTGCCTCAAGCGCGTGATAGGTGATTATCATGTCAGCACCGGCGCGTTTGATCGAAAGCAGCGTTTCCATTATCATCCGCTCCCCATCAATCCAGCCACGTTGCGCGGCCGCTTTCAGCATTGAATACTCTCCGGAAACATTGTAGGCGGCAATTGGCACCCTGAATTCTCGTCTCGCGGCGGAGATTACGTCCAGATAGGCGAGGGCAGGCTTGACCATGATGATGTCTGCCCCCTCATTGAGGTCGAGCTCCATCTCCCTCAGCGCTTCCCTGACGTTGGCAGGGTCCATCTGATGGCTCTTGCGGTCCCCGAATTTCGGAGCTGACTCAGCCGCATCCCTGAACGGTCCATAGAAAGCCGATGCGAACTTGGCACTGTATGCCATGATGGCGACATCCTCGAACCCCTTTTCGTCCAAAGCGGCGCGAATCGCTGCAACCTGCCCATCCATCATGCCGCTTGGCGCGATAATGTCCGCTCCCGCCCCCGCCTGGCTTTGCGCCACCTTGGCGTAGAGCCTGAGTGTCTCATCGTTCTCGATTTTACCTTTACGTAGGGCTCCACAGTGCCCGTGCGAGGTGTACTCGCAAAGGCAGAGATCTGTGACTACTGCGACGTCTGATACCCTCTTGATCTCCATTACTGCCTTCTGGACGATTCCGTTCTCATCCCAAGCGCTGCCTCCCTCTTCGTCCTTCATTGCAGGTATCCCAAAGAGGAGAACCGCCGGAATTCCCAGAGCCTCGGCCCTCTTCGCTTCCTTCGCTACCTCGGAAAGCGGCAACGCTTCCACCCCCGGCATCGAAGGGATGGGCTTGCGCTTGCGAATCCCCTCGTTCACGAAGAACGGGTAAATGAGATCGTTCTGGGTGAGCACAGTCTCACTGACCATCTGCCTAGTCTTCGGCCGCATGCGCAGTCTTCGCATTCGGTTCTCTGGGAACATGCTTGTCTGCCTCCACCTTAAACAGTTCTTTCACGAGCTCGGAGTAGCGCACATCCCCATCATGCGCCGCCCCCTTGAGCACCTGCGTTGGATCAGCGAGGAAGCGGTAGATGAGCGAGTTCGCGAAATCCTCCACCACGTTCTCTGATGTCTCGCCCGCCTTTATGCGGTTCAGCGCCTTGCGCACCTCCCGCTCCTTGATGTCATTGAATTTCTGGTAAAGTGAGCCGATGGCAATCTCCGCCGCCATTTCGTCCAGCCTCTTGGACAATACCTGAAGCTCTTCGCCGATGATGCGTTCAGCGTCCTTCACCTCGCCCTTCCGCTTGACGATGTTGTCCGCCGCGACGCCGCGAAGTCCGTCAATGTCATAGAGTTCGACACCGGGAATATCGGCGACATCAGGCGCCACGTTCCTTGGCATGCTTACGTCGATTATCATCAACTTCCCTCGACCGTTGCGGATCTCCATCGCGGAATCGATGTGTCGCTTCTCAAGAATCATGTGCGTCGCTGATGTCGCGCACAGCACCACATCGCTTTGAGCGAGGAATTCCAAGAGTGAATCAAAGCGCACTGCCTTCCCGTTCAACGCGAACGCGAGTTCCACCGCCCTGGAGTAGGTGCGACTAGAAACGAATACCGCCTCCGGCTCCTTTCCGATGAGGTGCCTTGCCACAAGGGTGGCCATCTCTCCGGCCCCGATTACTAGCACGTTCCGCCCCTTCAGCGGTCCGAGCTTCGATTCCGCGAGCTCCACAGCCGCGCTGCCAACCGAGACGCAGCCCTTGCTCAGTCTCGTTTCCGACCTGACCTTCTTGCCGACGCTGATCGCCTTCCGGAAGACTATGCTCAAGATCGGTCCGATGCATCCATCGCGACAAGAAACGTCAAAAGCCTCCTTAACCTGCGACTGGATCTGGTCCTCGCCGATTATCATCGACTCGAGGCCTGAAGAGACGCGGAGGAGATGTCTTATCGAATCGTTTCCCGAAAGAAACTGCACAAGATTCTGGTGGCTGTCATAGGGAATGAATGAGTTGACGAATACCTCGAGTTCGCGCCTTGTCGCTTCCCAGTCATTCGTCACCGTGTAAATCTCGACTCGATTGCATGTCTTCAGCACGACGCACTCTCTGACCCCCTGCATCTTGCGCAGCGCGCTAAGGAGATAGAACACGTTTCGGCTGCCTATCAGCTCAAGCTTCTCCACGCCAACGCTTTTGTGCGTAATGTGGGCGCTAAGGATTGCGTCCAATGGATCCCTCCAGCTTCTGCATAGCCAGGCTCATTGCCTTCTTCTTGTCCAATCTCAGTTCTTCCCAGATCATGTTGTCTTCAAGTATCATGCGTAACAGCCGCTCTCTTTCCGATTGTTGTCCAATTCTGCGTTTCGCAATCACACGCATATCGCGTTGCAGATCGACCATATCTTCGCATCCCTCGGGTAACCCTTCCTGGACGCGTAGACTGAGGAAGCGTGCCATCGCAGGACTGTTGCCCATTGTTGAAATCGCAATCGTGAAGTTACGCTTCTGCACCGTGGATGGAATTATGAAGGACGATATGCCATCCGCTCGGTTGCATGGCTTGCCAAGATCAATCGCGATTGCGCAGATGCGTCCATTCAATTCAGTATCGTCGGTTGCCGCCACGACGAAATCGGCTCCTTCGATCCAGGGCCGAGGATCACTTGAAGCATCGGAGCGAATCAACTCGATCTGAGTATTTTGGAAGGCCTTCACGAAATCGAGGCTAATCACAGCGACCCTCGCCTCGGATGCGAAGTAACTCGCCTTACGGAATCCTACTTCTCCGCCACCGAACACGACGATTCTTTTACCGACTAGATCCAAGAATAACGGCAGCAAATCAATCGGCCTCTTTCGAATCCGTTTAGAGTTTCCTAACGACTCCTTGTTGTCGGCAATGCGCTCAAGATATAAGGGCAGTGCGCGTGACGAGACGCAAACGTGTACTAATCTCTTGGAGGGATAAACCATCCATCAAAGGATGGATAATCCATCCATTATTGCCAGCATTCGGAGTTCCAAACATATTTATCATGAATGCCCATTACTGCAAGCTGCCCTTAGGGGGCGAATTCGAGGGAGAAATCGAGGATGAAATCGGGAGTCTTAGTGGTCGGACACGGAAGCAAATTGGAGTACAACAAGAACCTCGTAACGCACATGGCAGAAATTCTCAACAAGAGAGGGGAATTTGGTCCTGTCGTAGCTGCATTCATGCAGCTCAACCAGCCCGACATCAAGACTGGTATCAAGACCTTGGCGCATTTGGGAGTAGATACGATCTACGTGCAGCCATGCTTCCTCGCATCCGGAATCCATCTCACAGAGGATATCCCTGGCGAACTCGGATTCAAGAAGGGGGACATCGAGGGAAAGATGAGTGTCGAAGGGAAGACCATTGCTCTAAGATATTGCGGCCCAATCGGGAGCGACGACCGTATCGCCGATATCCTGGCCGATCGCATACACGAGAGGATGAAGAAGGTCTAGGTTTGAGGGTCTTGTTGCTGGACCTGACCCACGGCGCTTCTATCTTGGCACAAGAGTACCGCCGACAAGGCAACCAGGTCACCTGTGTCGACGTCTACAGTACTGCGGGCGGATCACAGCTGAGGAATCTCAAATCGCAAGGCATACGAGTGTTGGACGATGCCCCATCCGAGGAATTCGATCTACTCGTGTCACCGATCCACTGCCCAGACTCGTACATCGGGAATGCGGCATTCAAACGAAGAATAACACACCACGAGGCGGCAGGGGAACTTGCGCAGTTCGAACGCCCAACCATCGAGGTGACAGGCGCAGGAGCCAAGACCAGTACTTGTCATGTTATCGCTCACATGCTCACCTTCGCCGGGCTCAGAGTCTTCTTGCTCACAAGCAGCGGAATTTCGTTGGTCAACAAGGGGCGCGTTGAGATTATCCATAATCATTCGTCAATCGCCCCGGCGTCGGTGCTCGAAGCGAGCCTGATGAAAGTGGACTACGACTGGGGTGTGTTCGAGGTATCGCTCGGCGGTACTGGAGCAGCTGATGTCGGAGTTATTACAACCCTCGGAAACGACTACCCAATTGCGAAGGGTACCAGGAGTGCATATGACGGGAAGTCCCAGATGGTTCGCCTCGCAAAGAAACGAGTCGTAGTGCCAATGGTGGAGGTTGGTGTTTGGAAACCCCTTCTTGAACCTGGAGTCGAAATGACGACTTTCGGGATTGACGGGGACGTCGAACTCATGATTCCGAGGGGGCTTCAACTCGAATCTGGCACGCAAGCGCGAATCAGAACTTCCGACATTGAGGAGAGCATCGATCTTCCTGGCGGCTACCTAATCCCGGCATACCTCACCGCTTTGAACGCGTCCCTTGGGGCTATCTCAGCCTCGGGAACAAGCATGCACGCGGCAATCAATTCCCTGAAAACGTTTCGAGGGGTACCTGGACGAGGAGAAGTGCACAAGGAGGATGATTGCTGGGTCATAAGAGATCGAAACCCAGGCGTGAGCGCCGCATCGCTTGACTGGCTCTTACGTGTGCTCGAAGATAGCTACGGCATCAATGATATCGGCGTTGTCATCGACCCAGTAAGTCCCAAAGTGTGTGAGAAACTCGACCTAGAACAAATGTCCTCGGCGATGGATCACTATCGGAGCGTCTGTGGGCGATACTTGCTCGGATCGGACATGAAAGAGAGGCGCATGGGGTTCAGGAACATCCGCAACGTGTCAGAAATCAAACGGAATCACAAAGCGCTCCTTTGGTGCACCAAGGAGGGATACGTTTGACCGACGTACTCCATCCCCGCCCGAATCCAATTGTCGCCGCTATGTATACCCTTCGCGACCTGGATGCTGATGTCGTCATCATTCACGGGCCTGCGGGGTGTGGGTTCATGGCCTCGAGGAGGCTGGAGGAGGCGGGGGTCAGGGTCGTCACAACCGGAATGAGGGAAGGGGATCTGATCTTTGGAGCCGAAGAGAAGCTCATCAACGTCCTTATGCATGTCGAGAAGGAGTTCCATCCGAAGCTGGTGGGGATCGTAGGCACCTGCGCCAGCATGATAATCGGCGAGAATCTAGACTCGGCGATCAAGAAGGCGAAGATTCAGGCTACAGTAATTCCAGTTGACATACACGGGTGCGCCGGCCCGAACACATCCGGTGCGATCAGGACCCTCGAGGTGGCGGCGCAACGAGGCGTAGTCCCTCAAGAGGAGATGGAACGCCAGAGGGACATGCTGAACCGCGCAACCCTACTGGAACAGGAAAAAGGGATGACCTCGAGAACATATCTCGAACCGCACAATGGCGCGACCAAACTCGAGGTGGCGCTTGAAGTCGTCTGCACCTTGCGCAGGGGCATGAGCGTCGGTGTTGTCTTGAACGCGAAGAAGGAGACAGCGTTTGGATTCGCGGATGTGATGCGCGCGGTAGAATATGCACGCAAGAAGGTGGGGGGCCGAACTGTTCATTTGGGCAATCTCGCCCTTGGTGTTGGACTGCCCCGCATCAGGCGTTACGCGGCAGAGATAACACGCGACCTGCAAGCGGCCGGTGTCGATCTATCCTGCATAACCGGTGGACTAGACGAATACCCAGTCGCAGGTGAGATTGCTGCGCACTTTCTAGATGAGAGGCCGGTCGATCTTCGGGTCATCGCCGGGCTACCGCACGCGATCCCGGGAATTAGGGCGGATGACGTGCTCGTCACAGATCAGCCGAGAGAGCTGCGCAACTTGATCGACCGGGGGTTTGCCCGCTCAGTCGGGGAAATCAACACCCATGCCCAGGTCATGAACGCCCATTCCATTCTCCCGAACGAGCTGGGGCAGACGATTCGGCAAGTAGTGGACGGGGGCCTGGCGTGAGGCAAATCGCGATCTACGGGAAGGGCGGCATCGGGAAGTCAACGATCTCCGCCAACGTTGCTGCCGCGATGGCCGAAAAGGGCCTCGTGACCTGGTACGTGGGATGCGATCCGAAGAGCGATGGCTCAATGACGCTCATGGCCGGAAGGAGGATCGACACGCTCTTGGAACAAATGAAGAACCAAAGCGAATCCCGCTATGAGATATGCACTGGTTACGCGGGCGTCCGGTGCGTCGAGATCGGCGGCCCGCTGGCAGGAGTGGGATGCGCCGGTCGGGGAATAATTGTCGCCTGCCAGGCGCTCAGGAGAGACTACTTTTCGAAGGAGAGCATCGACGTCATAATCTACGATGTCCCCGGTGACGTTGTGTGCGGCGGCTTCGCGGCGCCATTACGTGAAAGGTTCGCGGATGAGGTTTACATCGTCACCAGCGGCGAGTACCTGGCTCTATTCGCTGCGAACAACATCGCCAAGGGATTGAAGAATCTGAACATTAGGCTCGGTGGAATCATTTGCAACTCTCGCGAGGTACCGAACGAGGAACAGGTCTCCAAGGAGTTTTCTCGGAAGATCGGCACGGCCTTCACCGGCTTCATACCAAGGGACCCCATTGTCAGAGAATGCGAAAACAAAGGCGAGACCGTAATCGAGTGCGTGCCGGGGAGCAAGCAGGCAGAAGCATATCGGAGGCTCGCTGATTCCATTTTGAGTAACGAGAGATTCACAGTACCCGAACCAATGGCGCCCGAAACAATAAGGGAAATGCTGAGGGAACTGGGATCATGAACGTTCGCAGGGTGGTAATCGCGGGCGTAGGAAGCGGCGTAGGTAAAACCACCATCGCGACTGGCATCATGGCTTTGCTCTCAAGACAATATCGCGTTCAGGCGTTCAAAGTGGGTCCAGACTTCATCGATCCAATGTATCACTCAGCAGCAACGGGCCGTCCCTCACGCAACCTCGATTCCTTTTTCATGGATGGACCGACGCTCGAGAACCTGTTCGGATGGGCTTCCCGAGATGCAGACATCGCGATCATCGAAGGAGTGCGTGGACTATACGACGGACTCACTTCAACAGGGGATGTGGGATCAACCGCTGAAATCGCCAAGATGCTCGACGCGAGCGTGATCCTTGTGCTAAATGCGCGCTCTCTCGCCAAGAGCGCAGCGGCTCAGGTACTGGGATTCAAGATGCTCGATCGGCAGGTTAGGCTTGAGGGCGTAATCCTCAACCAGGTGTCTGGGCCACGCCATCGACAGAAAGCGATCGAAGCAGTCGAGCAGCTCACTTCGACCCCTGTCATCGGAGTCGTGGAACGCAGGAATGAGAGCTTCCCAGAACGCCATTTGGGACTAGTCACGATGCCCGAGAGAGACGCCGCTGAAACCATTGCGACAACCAAGGAATACGCAGCAGGGGTAGACCTAGATCAGCTAATGGCCGCGGCGGAGAACCGTGGAGAGCGTAGCTTTCCAGAAGCATGCCCATTCATCCAGGAAGACGGCCCACGAGTCAAGGTTGGCGTCCCTCGTGATCGAGCGTTCTCGTTCTATTACCCTGAGAATATCGAGTCGATGCGAGCAGCTGGCGCTGAGATTGTGGAGTTTCACCCTACCGATGGAGATGGACTACCAGAAGCCGATTCGTACTACTTGGGGGGTGGATATCCAGAGGTCTACGCGTCGAGACTGAGCGACAATACGGACTTCCTGGATGGGCTGAAGACGGTCTCGGACCAAGGAAGACTTGTTTATGGTGAGTGCGGTGGTCTGATGGTCCTGTGCACCTCGATTTTGGATGGGAGGTCAGAGCACCCGATGGCGGGAGTCTTTGAGTCGAAAGCTGAACTTACTCTTCATAGACAAGGACTGGCTTATGTCATGGCCCGTGCAACTGCTGACAACTTTGTTTTCCAAGGGGCCGAAATACGAGGTCACGAGTTCCACTATTCGAAGCTTGTGCCGCTTCCTCGGGGCCCCTACGCGTACGACGTGAAGAGGGGCACGGGAATCGATGGCAATCACGATGGGATCCTGAAGAACCATACGGTTGGCACCTACATGCATCAGCACGCACTCGCGAACAAGGAGTGGGGGCGCGGTTTCATCAGAGCGACTATCGATTCGCTTGCAGGACGTTGAGAGGCAACCCGGCCCATGATTCAGGCATATCAATCGTGCCTGTGGTCGGTGACTTCTCCGGCCAGCAGAACGGGCTCTGTCGTGAGAACGGATTTCACTGAAGCCAGACCCTCGTGCAACGCCCTCACCGTCCCGAGACTTCCGTGCACGACAAGCACTTCGAGGCACTTCTCATTGTCCAGGTGCACGTGAATCGCTGAGGTAATCACACCATGGTAGTGATGCTGAACGTCTGTCAGGTGATCCTTGACGCTTCCTCGGTTGTGATTATAAAGTAGTGTTATCGTTCCCACGGCGTGAGCCTCGTTGTCCTTGATTGATTCCTGTACGAGAACCTTTCGTACAAGATCGCGGATGGCCTCCGAGCGAGTGGCGAAGCCTTTCTCTTGAATGAACCTGTCGAATTCCTCGAGCAGCTTGGGTTCAAGTGATACGCCAATCCTGGTTACCTTTTCCATTAGGTTGTCGTACGGGGTTTCTGGCTCAAAAGGGTTGCCTTCACTTTTCCCTTCGACTTGAGCTAACTGCTGTTATGGCGTCTGCTCGTGCTCTCATGCCGAATGATTGAATCATGTGTGGGGACTCTCATGGATGTGGAATCGATCCCCTCTTTTCATGATCGCGTCAACCGCTTCGTCAATCGAGAATGGAAGTTCACTGGTATGATAACCGCAAGACGAAAGCACTCGGAAAAGGTGGGTGACCTCGGGTACATCCAGATTAGCTCTGTCCAGCAACGCCTCATCGGAAAGGACGTCGCGCACGCTCCCGCAGGCGATTAGGTTTCTCTTCAGCACCACGATACGCTTGGCGAAGTCCGGGACGGCGTTCACGTCGTGGGTGGCCACGATGACTGTTTTCCCCTCCCCAGAGAGGCGCTTCAGTATGTCGATGACTGACTTCCTACTCCGCGGATCCAGGTCTGAAGTTGGCTCGTCGAAGAGGATTATCTCCGGCTGAATCGACAGCACACTGGAGATGGACACTTTCCTCTTCTCTCCTCCGCTCAACCGGTATGGTGCACGGTCCTTCAGATGCGAAATGCCCAGAGCGTCCAGAGCCGCGTTTCCTCTAGCTACCACATCGGCAGGCGAGAGGCCCATGTGCAGCGGTCCAAAGGTGACGTCATTCCACACCGAGGAACTGAAAAGGGCAACGTCTGAATCTTGGAAGACAATGCCCAGCTTCACTCGGAGCCAGTCCAGGTCGTGAGGTCGATCGATGCTGCGCCTGTCGATTTCCTTACCGCACACACGGACCGTTCCATCTGTGGCCGGTACTAGGCCGGCTATGACCTGCAGCAGAGTGGACTTTCCGGCACCGTTGGGACCGATAATGGCCACCGATTCTCCAGGATAGACGTCCAAGGACACGCTCTCTAGAGCGGCGTGTCCATCGGGATAGCTAAAGGAGACGCTTCTCAGAGATACTACGGGTTCAGACATTCAGATATAGACCCCCATGGTCGCCAGTAGACTCTTGTAGGTGACCTGCGCGGCGAAGAGATCGAAAAGGACGACCACCGCCCCGAACGCAATTATCGCGGCGACGAGGGCATAGTCTCTCCAACCGCTTTTCGATGTGCTCAGTATCTTCGGGTCTCCGGCGTAACCCCGCGACAGCATCGCCAGGTAGACCTGCTCGCTCATATGAAGAGATTTCGAGAATAGGCTTGCCACTGAAGAACCTCCGATGTTTCGAAGCTCAGCGGTGGTCGGTTTTCCAACCATGCGGCTCTTCCGGGCCATGAACATGTTCGCTACCGTGTCCAAAAGCACATGGATGTAGCGATAGGCCATATCCAATATGGTTATGAACGAAGAGGGGAAGCCAAGCTGCGCCAGCGCTCTCATCAACTTGGACCACTCCACCGACGCCACCAACAGGATACTCAACGAGACAGCTGCCCCTACTCTAAGAGTGAATGTCAGCGCGTACAGCAATCCCTCGAGGGTGAAGTAGACGGTCGTGTCAAGAAGGCTGATGCTTTGCCCAACCATGCGGCCGGGCGTTATCAGGTTAGTCATGCTCGGCAGCAGGATCATCACCGTGAACAAGGGAATGAACAGCCAGACCCTCTTCAGGTACCACCTCATGGGAACCCTGGAAGTTAAGGCCATTGCGTTGGCGAAGATGATGACTGCCAGGAGGCTGAGCGGGTTCTTCAGCAATACTGCCACCACCAAAAGAGAGATCAAGAGAACGAAGACGAAACGGGGGTCGGCGCTCTGCAACCAGCCATTTCGTCGAGAGATTGTCTCCAGATCGAGCGAGTTACGTAATACCTTCACCACGCCGTTTAATACTCGCTCGAACACTTTCCGCCACCTGTCACTTGTTCTCCTCTTGGATGCTCCTTCGCCCGAAAATGGTGCTCATTGCATACGTCACAAGAATGATAGCTGCAATCCCAACCAATGCCGAAATGATGTAGCCAAGTGAAGCCATGAGCTGACTGTCCCACCCGCTCAGGTCGTAGCCGTCCAGTGGAGCGCTCCACACTTTCCAAGGCACCCAGTTGCCCACCGAACCCCATTCTCCCCAGGCTTCCGAGAAGTTCCATACAACAAGGATACCTAGAGGCGATATTACAGCAAGCGCCAATAGGATTGCCAGCGTCTTCTTCGACATCAGCTTCGTCATGTTCAACTCTCTCCCTTAGCTTCGACTGGGACTCTTTCCTTCCTTGCCCCTTCATGCGATTCTGTCGGCTCTACATCCTTATAGACGCCTCGTAGCCAGCCAGGAGAGAGCTTGGGTAGCCTGAGAAGATCGGGCCGGTTCTCCGCTAGGTAATAGACGACTATGGCCGTGGTCAGGCCTTCGGCTATGCCGACTAAGAGGTGGGCTCCCACCATCGCCGGAATCGCGACATCAAGTCCATACGGTGAGTAGCCAGGAGCGATGATTGGCTGGATGCCGAACTCCACGGAGCCGCAGAACGCTGCCACAACAATGCCGATGTAGCCCCCCACAAAGGCCGACGCAGCCCTCGCCTTGGAGGTCAGTTTGCCGTCTTTGGTCAGGAGCTTCTTCACCCCGGCATATGCGAAGATGCCAGTGAAGGACATGACCACGCCCATGTTGAATACATTGGCCCCATACGCGGTCACACCGCCATCGCCGAACAACAGTGCCTGGATCAACAAGGCTATGCTGAGGGCAATGACTCCTCCGTACGGCCCCAATACGATTGCGATGAGGACAGCGCCGACCATATGTGCCGTTGTGCCATCCGGTATCGGCAAATTGAACATCATCAGAATGAAGGACAAGGCGGCCATGAATGACAGCACGGGCACGTTCCTAGGTCCTAGATTCTTGTTTGCGTTTCTGAATGCGAAAAACCATATGACTAGCATGACCAAGAACAAAGTTATGAAGGTTGCCGGTCCCAAGTATCCGTCTGGTATGTGCATTTTGATATCCCCATAACACGTTTCACGTAACTTTGCTACCGGTATTGCAAGAAGGGTATTTCAAAGTTCGTGATATTTCTAATGGAAAAGTGTTATCGGACGCTGACAATAACCTCCACACAAATGCAAGTTGCATCGAAAATGTCACAACCGGTTCGAATTTGGATTGGATCATAAAGGAAGAGATAAGGTTAGTGAGCCTCGATTTACTCGTCGACGAGTCTGCCAAGAAACGCCACGATGATTTGAATCAGCAAACCGAGCCGTGGCCAAGTCTATTCGTCGGCATCATCGAGAACGTCCCAGGGGAGCGCGGGGTCGACAGCTCCTCGTTTCATGTGGTTGCACGTATTGAACTTGATTGAGTGCTACCAATTTTATAATAGTAACACGCTCACCCCCACCGACAAAAGCGGCGGTTCTTATGCGGCTCAATCACCAACGAGCTCCTCCTTTCCGCTGCTTTCTGTCATATCCTTATCATGTCTATGTTCTTTGAACCGCCGCACAAGGCGTAGTGTCGCCGAGATGGCTAGGCACACGGATTTCCTGCATCATGGTGCGCCTCATTGTGATGCAAATAGAGCCGACAGGCCGATCCCCAACGTAGCGCCTTGTTCGTTGGCCGAGTGAATAAGGAAGAAAGTGTTTCCTGAAAAGAACCCATTAATCCGTTTCTGTCTCCTGGTTTGGGAGTGGATTTCACCTTCAATTCCACTGGAGAAATGCATTGCCGGCTGGAGTTAGGATTCGACTTCGGACAGATCCACTTTCGATTCCAACCTCGGAATCTGATCGCTGGACTTCTTGCATGTCGAGTTCGGGCAGACCCACCAGTAACGGGCATCTTCGATTGACGACCGAGTCGAAGAAAAAGAAGTGTAAAAGGGTTTTCTGAGCTGGCTCACGTTCTAACTCGAATGAATAGAATTCCATTTGGATCATCTGGCTAGACGGCTGTGTGGTCCCGGCTGAGCCCACTTCCATCAATCCAGACAATCATCTCTAGGGTTTGGTCACGATGGCCAAGTTCTTCGCACCTGTTCGAGTTGTCGCCAATCCGCGTCCAGGGCTGTCAACAGGATGTCCAGATTGAAGATTCAGGAGGCAGATTTGAGCGGTTGGGATGGCGCGGACATCCTGTGCTGAGGCTGGGCTTTGGTCCGGCCTTGGACGCGTGGTCGTTCAAAGCACAGACGAGAGCAGTCGGGATACGCCTTCCTTCGTTCTTATCGTCAAAGATCTGTCCTTGTAGAGCTCGCTCGTAATCTGAGTGCAGACTTTCAGGTCCTCTTCGAAAATCTCCCGCTGCTGTCTGGCGAACTCGCGGTCGTAGATCACTGCATTCGTCTCGAAGTTGAGCCGGAAACTACGGATGTCCCAGTTCGCGGTGCCTATCGAGGAGACGAGGTCGTCGACCGTAACGGTCTTGGCGTGGATGAAACCGTTGTTGTACGTGTACGCTCTGACCCCAGCATCCAGTAGCTCGCCAACATAGGAATATGAGGCCCAATAGACGAAGGGGTGATCAGGCTTGTCGGGGAACATGATCCGAACGTCCACGCCGGAGAGTGCAGCGATCCTCAGCGCGTCGAGCACGCTCTGATCGGGGACGAAGTACGGCGTCTGGAGGTAAATAGTCCGCTTGGCCAACGCAATCAACTTCAGATACTCCTCCTTGATGGGGTTCCACAGATTGTCAGGCCCCCCGCTGACGATTTGGATGTATGCGTTCCCATTCCCTTTGGCCATGGGGAAGTAGGCCGGCCCGAACGAGAGGTTCTCCTTGGTAGCGTAGTTCCAATCCAGAAAGAAGCGAAGCTGGAGGGCGTCCACCCCCTGACCCTTGATCTCCACCGCAGTGTCCCGCCACCATCCCAGCGGCCCTTTGCCCAGATACTCCTCACCTATGTTGAAGCCTCCAAGAAAGCCTATCCGCCCGTCGACAATCGCAATCTTGCGATGGTCATGGTAGTTGATCCGCAAGGTGATTGCCGGTATGAGGACCTTGTAGAATGGTGCAACCTTGCCCCCCGCTTCCAACAGCATTTGGTAGCCTTCCTTGGGCATCCGGTTGCCAAAGGCGTCGTACAGCAGGCGCACCTCCACCCCTTGGCGTGCTTTCTCGGTGAGGGCGGCCACGATCTTGCGGCCAAGCTCGTCGTTCTCGATAATATAGTACTCCATGTGGATATGGTGCTTCGCACCGTTTATCGCATCGAGCAGCGCGCCGAACTTGTCCTGACCCCGCACGAACGCTCGTACTTCGTTTCCCTGCGTGACCAAGGCGCCGTTGCTCGTGAGGAGGAGGTCTGCCGCCTGCAAGATGCTCTCCATTTCACTGCCTGCGAATTCTCCCTTCACCCTCGCGAGTTCAGCTTTCTGTTCATTCAGGAATTGGTGGATCCTCTCCTGATCACCTTTGGCTTTGAGTTGAAAATCTTTCTGCTTGAAATAAGGCCGGCCGAAGAGGAGGTATAGGACGAAGCCCAGGAACGGCATGAACACGAGGGCCAGAATCCAGACTGTGGCGTTTCCGGGGTCCCTGCGCTCGAAGAAGACCACGTAGACTATCGCGGCCAAATCAAATATGATCACTAGCGGCAACAGCACCTGACCAAGGTCAAACGCCACGCTTCCACCAGCTGACAAATTGGTTGGGATAGCCTATAAACATGATATTTGGGAGCACTGTGCAAGTTGAGACCTCTCAACAAGTCGGCACCTGCGATTCCTCGAGGTCGCTCCTAGGATATTCATGTCGGCGTGCCGCTTTCATCTGTCAGGCGCCTACGCTAGACCCGCCTGCTTCTTTCCCAGTAGTAGACAAACAGGTCCTTCACCCAATCAAGGAACCTCGGGTCTTCTCCAACGAATCCCGCGTAGTCTGCCCTTCCTCCCAGGAACGGGAAGCTCAGCCCCGCCTCCCTCTCCGTTATCAAGAAGTTCACCGGAAGGGCGTCGATCCCTCTGCATTCGATGCCTTGCGCCACCTCTGGGGCCAGCTGTTGCTCAGGAAGGAAGCGATCCAGAAGGAGAAGCCTGCCCTTCACGCGGGGTATTGCTTTCGCCAGCAACGGGCCAAGGACCGGGGGTCTCTCCATTCCCCCCATCCAAATGTACTCCTGGGCTTCCGCTGCTATCCTTGAGATGACGTTCATGTTCTCCATGACATCCATGTTGAGGCTCGCCCCGGAAAGCTCACCTAGCCTGTCCACGAACTCTCCGGGCAGCCCCCATACGTCGTGTGTCGAGAAGTACTCCTTGTGCAAGTGAACAAACTCCAAGTTGGAGGAGAGATGCAGCACTAGTCTGCCGTAGTCCGTGATCGAATAGGTGCCATCAGGTTCCTTCTTGGTCAGAAAGGCATCACTGAGGCGCTGCAGCTGTCTGGAGGCTTCCGTGCTGGTCAATGCCAGTTTGCTCGCCACCACGGTCATCTTACATTTCTTCTTGTTCAGCTCGCGTAGTATGCAGAGCCGGCTTTGACTAGAAAGCTCAAAATGGAGTTTCTCTACCCCCTCTTGGTCCTCCAATCTTCCTCACCGTTGTGTAATTTCAGCACCGATGCTTGTCATTACACAATCTTCGCAGATAAAGGTAATCGGCTTTTCGCAACATCGGCAGATCGCTCGACGGCGGCAACCGTTGGGTGAAATCAGAAAACTAGGAGGCAAGAGAAAATGGAAAAGATGTTGGTCGTTGTCTTTGACAACGAGACGAAAGCCTATGAAGGGTCTCGCATACTGAACGAACTCGATGCTGAGGGAGGCGTCACCGTACACGCGGCATCAGTTATCGGCAGGAACGCTGACGGCGCGCTCATGGTCAAGAAGGTGGAGGGCGGTTTTCCGCTCCGCACCGTTGAGGGCACAGCAATCGGCGGCCTGATCGGTCTGCTTGGCGGCCCTGTTGGCTTCGGGATAGGAGCGGTAGCTGGCTCGGTGGCTGGAGCGACTAGCGACATATTCCGCGATGTTGTGGACGAGGACTTCCTGTCGGAAGTGTCTGCTAAGCTGACACCGGGGAAGTTCGCGGTATTGGCTGACCTGAGCGAGGAGTGGGTGACCCCGCTGGACACGAAGATGGAGGGGCTCGGTGGCGTCGTCTTCCGAACGGCGAAGCAGAACTTCGAGGATTCTCGGTTGGACAAAGTGGTCCGGGATCTGAAGGTGGAAATCGACGATCTCCAGGCTGAGCAGAAGAAGGCTGCCTCTAGCAGAAAGGCCAAGCTACAAGCCAAGATCGACGGGCTCAACGCCAAGCTGAAGAACAAGCAGGAGCAGGGCAAGCAGAGGCTGGACCAGAGGATGAGCGATGATGATGTGAAGATCAAATCGCTCAAGGAGAAGCAGGCGAACGCCGTCGGAGATGCGAAGTCATCGTTGAAGGCTCGGATGGTTGAGATCCGCAAGGACTACAACGAGGCGGCGAGAAGCTTGAAGAGCCTGGAAGCAGCGCACCTCGACAAGGTGGCCAAGGGTCTCCAGACCAAGGCGGTGAAGCTCAGGAAGGGATGAAGACGAACAACGAGTACCACGATGTGCAAGGCCCTAGCGCCCACAACGGGATCCGATGGAGCAAGCAGGAGCTTCTGCATATCGGAATCGCGGTGGCAGTGCTGACGTTAGCATTCGCCATCGCGATCAACATCAGTCCTTTCTGGGTGGGGTTGCTCGTGGCCGCAGTGGCAGTCTTCACTGCCTTCCTGCCCCACGAGCTGGGCCACAAGCGCGTCGCTCAGCGTTTCGGCGCCTGGGCGGAATTCAGGGTGTTCCCCCTTGGCCTGGCAGTAGCCCTCATTACATCGTTCTTCGGCTTCGTTTTCGCAGCCCCAGGGGCGGTGTACATCCAGGGCCGACTGACCCGAAAGCAGAACGGACTCGTCAGTATCGCCGGGCCGGGGATCAACATCGCCATCGCCTTCATCGCGATAGCGGCTAGCTTCCTCTTCCCAATCGGCAATCTGATCGGGGATATTCTTTGGGCCATCGGTAGCCTGAACGCATATTTGGCAGCCTTCAACCTGTTGCCAATCCCGCCGCTCGACGGCTCGAAGGTGTTCGAATGGAACAAAGCTGTGTGGGCCGGCTCGATCGCGATCGCAGCTCTGCTTGCGGCGGTTGGTTATGGTCTAATCTAGGCGTGGGGACTAGAATGCTGCGACCCTTGAGAATTCTGCTGGTAGATGACGAAGCGGCCATCCTGGAAATAACTGAGGAGTTCCTCGAAATCTCCATGGTCGCGGACGTCGACACGGCCTCATCAGCAACGGAAGGTTTGGCGAAGCTGGAGCTCGGCTCCTACGATGCCGTCGTGTCCGACTATCAAATGCCCGGCGAGGACGGCATCGCGTTCCTGAAGAAGCTCAGATCAAGGGGCATAGAAATCCCGTTCATTCTGTTCACCGGCAAGGGTCGGGAAGAGGTCGTCATCGAGGCGCTGAACTCCGGGGCGGATTTCTACCTGCAGAAGGGGGGGCAGCCAGAGGCTCAATTCGCAGAACTCGAGAACCAGATCATTACAGCAGTGGAGCGTCGCCGGGCAGAGGAAGCGATCATCGCAATGAACTCCAAGCTCTCTGCGGCGGTGAATCTGACCCGGGTTGCATTCTGGTCGTTCGGATTCGCGGATATGACCATCCATACGGATGATTGGCAATGGGCCACAGTCAGCACCGATGGCACGGCTGATGATGGAACTGAAATGAAACTCGCTGATTATCTTCAGCAATTCGTTCACCCAGATGACGTAGGGAGGGTGTCCCAATTCTTCGAAGCTATCTCTGCAAATCATAGCGTGCACGAGGTTGGGAGGATCCAATACCGAGAATTCGTGGGCTCAGGGGCCTACCGATGGGTTGAAGTGACGCTCCAGGTCGTCAATGACGCCGTTGGCAACGCGGGCACTGGCTTCGGAGCCATCCAGGACATTACTGAGCACAAAGAGGCAGAGAGGACGTTGAGGGAGAGCGAGGAGAAGTTCTCGAAGGCGTTTCACAACGAGGCCATTGCCATGGCACTCGTACGTCTAGACAATGGCACTGTCATCGATGCAAATCAACGCTTCGCTTCGCTAAACGGCTACAGCAGAGACGACATGATAGGAAGGTCTCTGCGAGAACTCATCAAGCTGGTTGAGCCCACCATCCTAGACGAGCTCGCTCAGGGTCTGAGGGACGAAAGCCAGGTTGTCAGGAAGGAGCTCAAGGTGAGGCGACGGGGCGGGGAATTGTGGACGGCGTTGGCCTCTGCGCAAGTGTTGAGACTCGAAGCGGAGGATGTCGTCATCCTCTCGGTTGAGGACATAAGCGAGCGCAGATCAATGGAGTTGCTAGTGGAGACCGAGAAGCGCAAGATGAGGGCGGGAATGGACCTTGCCCGCTTGGCATCCTGGGAATATGATGCGCTGACTGGCTATTTTACTTTCGATGACAGCTTCTATTCATTCCTGAAGACAAGCTCCGAAAAGGAGTGTGGGCAGCATATGTCGTGGGATCGGTACCTTCATGAGTTCGTTCATCCAGACGACCGTGAAACCGTCATGAAGACAGTAAGGGCGAACATAGAATCGGATTTCCCAGGCGACTTCGCCCAGTTCGTGCACAGGATTGTTCGGAAAGATGGAGAGACGAGGACCGTCATGGTCAGGATAACTCCGATAAGAGACTCCGACAGGAAGGTCCTGAAGACATTCGGAGTGAATCAAGACATTACCGAACAGATACCGTTCGGGGAATGGAAGAGCCCGGGATCGAATGAGGAACCTAGGAAGAGTTGAGAGAGATCTTTTGCGTTAGGGTGTGGAAGAGATGAGCGCCGAAGAATCGATTTCGATTGATGAGCGGGTTAGGAAGCTGAAGAACAGACCTTACAAGGGGGGTCCTGTGGTGTACTGGATGAGCCGGGACCAGAGGGCTCACGACAATTGGACCCTACTCTACTCTATTCAAATGGCAAACAAAGAGGATGTCCCTCATTGTGTTGTTTTCTGCCTGGCACCGGAGTATGGCGAGGCCGGCGTTAGACAATGTGGCTTCATGTTGAAGGGATTGAGCGAGCTAGAAACTGAACTTGTCAGCCACGGGATCGAGTTTGTGGTCTTGGAGGGGTATCCAGAAATCGTCCTTCCCTCGTTCCTTCACTCAGTCGGCGCCGGGCTCCTGGTAACGGATTTCAATCCTTTGAGAATCGAGCGAGAGTGGAGGAGCAAATTGGCTTCAGAGATATCGATCCCGTTCGACGAAGTGGATGCGCACAACGTCGTTCCATGCTGGCTCGCCTCCAAGCACAGAATCTTGACACACGAGAGCTTCTTGCTGAATAGCATCCCGTACATCGATTTCCTCAATGATTTCCCTCCCCTGGAAGCCCCGAGGAAGGGATGGCCGAAGCCTCACGAGTCCATTGAATGGGAAGGATTGAGGCAGCGGCTGAAAGCGGACATGTCGGTCAAGGAAGTCGATTGGATTGTCCCAGGGGAGAAGGCTGCCTCGAAGTCACTACAGGAGTTCATAGAGACCCGCCTAGCTCAATATGCTGAGCACTCTGATGACCCAACGACTCCAGCCCAGTCGGACCTTTCACCCTACATCCACTTCGGCCAGATTTCTTCACAGAGAGCTGCCCTAGAGGTCGTGAAGAGCGGCGCATCCATTGATTCGAAAGCGTCATTCTTGCGTTCCATCATCATCAAGAAAGAACACTCGGACAACTTTGTGTTCCACACCCCGCAGTATGATACCATAGGGGCGTTCCCCAAATGGGCCAAGGACTCTATCGACGCTCATAGGTCTGACGATCGAGAGCACCTGTACACAAGGGACCAATTGGAGAGCGCCCAGACTCATGATCAATTATGGAATGCCTCACAAATCGAACTTCTGAAGGCTGGCAAGATCCACGGCTCCATGCGTGCATATTGGGCGCACATGATCATGAATTGGATGAAGAGTCCAGAGGAGGCCTTTGCCACAGCCATATACCTGAATAACCGATATTCGCTGGATGGACGGGATCCAAACGTCTACACCGGGATATCAAGTGTCATGGGAGGTCTTTTCGACAAACCCACCCTCACCAAGGAGGTTTACGGCAAGGTTCGAAACATGACCTATACTGACGCCAGGCTAAGATACGATATAAAAGCGTACGAAGAGAGGGTGAAGACTCTATGAGAATCGAACAGCCAGATTCCGCACAGACACCTAGGGATAATCAACAGAACTCAGCAATAAAGTGCCCCAGATGCGGAATGGAAACGGAACAGGGCATCTTCACTTGCGGCAGAGATATTGCATCATCGGCGTTTTGGACATCGCAGAATGAACTCCACAATCTGTTCCCAAGGTCAGAGAAAGTCGTCGAAAAGCCGGTGGGGGTAATCCACTTTTATGGGTATCGATGCCCCACATGCAGAGTCCTTGTTCTTGACTACTAGGGCCTAGCACAGATTGTGGCAGTCGGGGCATGCCCTCTCTTGCCCCAATCACCTACGATTCGGGCAGATTCATTGATCTCTGACCTGCATGCAGACCTTCAGATCTTCCAGGAAGGTGCTCGTTGCCCTGTGATATCCCTCATCATAAGAGGCAATCCAGAAGCTGCGAATTCTCCCGTTCATCATTCAGATTGATGAGACTTCATCCGAAAAATCATCCTATTCGCGGCTCTGTCAAATCAACGAGTTCCTGGCTTTTGAGGTGTACCAGTAGACGACCACCAAGATTAGGATAATTGCCCCGAGCATCGTCGTGAATTCGATCATGACCAGAGTGCTGGTCTCGTCAAGAACACCTGAGACAATAAACCCGACCATGATAGCGAATCCGACGACAATCTCGACTATCGCGTCAACTATCTCCGGAGCCGCCAAATCCTGGATCTTCCTTTTTTCTTCTTTGCTCAATTGCTTTCTTCTGAAGTGCCGTCTCGTCAGAAGGGCTGTTGCTATCACTTTGCCGGTGCCAAGGACGATTGCCACCAATGCTGCGAACAGTATTGTCTGACCGATTAGATCCCAGGTGATTTCCAATTCGACCACCCTCCGGATGGGAAAGGATTGACTTATTGATGATGAGGCGAATTCTCTATTCGGCGGGCATTCAGGAAGTCCCAATTGCTCGGAATCAACGTTCTTCTCAGGAGTGCTCGATCTTGAATCTTGAGATTCCGCCGGTCAGAGAGGCAAGGTCAACGTTCAGTTCCACCATGTAAGCGACGTTCTTCACAAATCTGGTTGGTATGGTGACCAGCTCGCCTCCCTGCGGCTTCTCTATGTTTAGCTTCACCAGTGCATCCTTGTCCCCTTCGACCACTAGGGAGGGGATCGTCCAGGTCTTCGGGTCAATCAGAATCCCCCTTACCAAGCCTATCAACTTCCCATCGCTCGTGACTGCTTCCTTTGCTTCCACGCGTCCCCAGTACACCAAGCCCAAATCTTCCGTTCTCACCACACCCAATTGGATCGCCTTGGTCATGTGAGATAGACTAGCATCAACCGACCGATAGTCTTTTTGTTGAGAGGGGTTCGAGCCTGCTTCTGCTCCGTGTCGAAAGGCGGATGTGGGCGTGACTGCGCCGATGTGGACGTCCCGCGATTCCCACGCACTTTCCTTAAGTAGACGCTGACCTGGCTCGGCACGGTCCCCACGGCCCCGGTGGCAGGGGCTAGCGACTTCCGTCGCCCTCCCTCATAGGCGGGGGTTTGGCACAGCCTATTTCCACGAGGCTCCTGGCCGTTGGCACCACGGCAACTAATAAGCTCCAACGGTCCGAATCTTGTCTGAGGTCGTCGAAATGAGAGTCACCTATCTGGGGCACTCCGCGTTCCAGGTCGAGACCCACGGCAAGAGCATCCTGATCGATCCATACTTGGAGGGAAATCCCAAGGCCGCAGCGGATCCGAAGAAGATCGATGCGCACCTGATTCTGGTCACCCACGCCCACGGAGACCATCTTGGAGATGCGATCACTATCTCGAAGAGGACCGGCGCCCCGGTCATGGCTGTCTACGAGGTCGCGAATTATTGCGAGCAGCAGGGAGCTAGGACGATCGACGGGCACATTGGGGGCGTGAACAAGCTCCCGTTCTGCGAGGTGAAGTACTTCCCTGCGTTCCATGGATCGACGACCAACGACGGCGTTAGCCTGGGAATGCCATGCTCCTACGTCCTCACGGTCGAAGGCAAGCACATTTTCCACGCCGGCGACACCTCGCTCTTTGGCGACATGTCCCTCATCGGGGACGAGTTCGCGCTGGACATGGCGTTGCTTCCTATCGGGGGTCACTACACCATGGGGATCGACGATGCCGTCAGGGCGCAGCGCCGGTTGAGGGCCAAGGTCGTCGTGCCGATGCATTACTCCACTTGGGAATCGATCAACGCCGACCCGCAGGAGTTCGAAGCCAAGATCGCCAGCCAGGGAATCGGGCGGTGCCAGGTGCTTCGGCCGGGAGAGCGATTCGAGCTCTGAGCCTTCGTCAGGCAACACTGCGTTCGTGTGGCAATCGCAAGGGTGAAGTACGCTCCGTTCTCTAATCAAAGAACGATAGCATGGCAGAGGAAAAGAAGGGCAAGGCGGAGGAAACCGCGGAGAAGACCGGAGAGGTCGTTGGGAAGGGAGTGAAGAAGGGCTGGGGCGTCGTGAAGGGCGTGGGGAAGGGAGTGAAGGAAGGGGTCAAGGGAGATGAGGAGAAGTAGACCTCCTCACCAAACAAATCAACTCGATTCGGATTCCAGACGTGCCTGGTCGCAAAACTATAAGCGGATGGTAGCGGCTGCCGCCTCGTGACCGAGCAAGACCGTTCAGGTCCGACTAGATTCGTGGTTTTGGGAGGATATCTGGGGGCGGGAAAGACCAGGCTCGCGACCACCCTTGCACGCTATCTGAAAGAAACCCATGGCAAGTCGGTCGCGATCATCACCAACGATCAAGGTAACGTGCTCGTCGACACGGAATACGTGAGGAACGCCGGCTTCGACGTGCGCGAGATCCTCGGCGGTTGCTTCTGCTCCAACCTTCCCGAGTTCGTGAAGAACGCCCGCAGCCTCGTCCAAATGGGGCGGCCGGACGTGATAATCGCGGAGCCGATCGGGACCTCAACGAACATTCTCGCCTCCGTTCTCGTGCCGTTGCGCACGATGCATCCGGGCGAATTCGACGTCGCCCCGCTGATGGTAGTCGTGGACGGGACGAGCGCAAAGAAGCTCCTGGACAAGTCGGCCGTCTTCGGCCCTAACAGCAGGAAGCTCATACCCGTCCAACAGGCGCACGACGCCGAACTGATCCTTGTCTCCAAGGCCGACCTAATGTCTCATTCAGGCGTCGAAGAAGTGATTCGTGTCATCAACAACGAGGTGCCATCGGCGGAGATCATCCCGTACTCATCGGTTACGCTGGAGAACATCGACAAGATTGCGACGGCGGTGCTTTCGTCAAGGTCAAGCACCAAGGTCCCCATGGCAGTAGACAACCGCTTCTTCGCGATGGAGAAGGCGTCAATGGGATGGTTCAACGCGAGCGCTGGCATAGCGACGGCGGGCAAACTCGATCTTTACGCGTACATCACTGAGATCCTAAGAGGTGTCGCCGCCCGCTTCGGCACCGAGGCAGTGGCCCACGTCAAGGTCATGGTCGAATCCGAGAAGGTGGCCGTCAAGATGAGCCTAGTGCAGGATTCGCTGCAGACCGACGGCATCAAGGGCGGCAGGTTCATTGAGGGCGAGGGGAGGATCGTCATGAACGCCCGCATCTCGGCGACTCCCGAAGAGCTCGAGAGATCAATTCTTGAAGTACTGCAAACATCATCGGCATCGGCAGGAATCAAACTGGTCGATGTTAAGCACTCGAGCCTGAAGCCCCACGGAGAGACGCCATCATTTCTGAAATGATAAGCGCCTGGCTTGCGCCTACTGGATGATTGGAAGGAGAAAACAAGGATGATGCTTAGAGTCAGGGCGGGTCGTTGGTTGGCGATTCGCTTCAAGACTTCCCATACACCGGCACGAGGTCGCCGCTCATGGTCCTCGATCCGTCCGATATCAGGAACATGATCACTTTCGCCACGTCCTCGGTCTTCGTCCACTTGGTCGCGTCCGCCTCAGGCATGTTGGTGCGGTTCTCTTGCGTGTCCATCGTGCTCGGCACGATCGCGTTCACGCGGATGTTCGTCTTCTTGACCTCATCCGCGATTGTCTGTGTCAGGACCGCGACGCCAGCCTTGGAAACTGCGTAAGCGCCCGACTTGGTGCGGCTCTTGTTCTCGATGCCCGGCCGCGCTGAGACGTTCAGGATGATCCCTTCGTTCCTGGACAACATGGAGGGAAGGACGCTGCGGCAGCAGAGGAAGGCGGTCTTGAGGTTGGTCTGGAGCATGAAGTCCCATTCCTCCTCCGTGGTCGCGTGGACCTCCTTTCCACCGACGTAGAGCCCGGTCAAGTTGAGCAGGGCGTCGATCTTGCCCTCCCTCGCGATCACCGCGTCCACCATGCTCTGCACTTCGGTCGCGGAGGTGAGGTCGACGGGCACGCAAGTAACGCTTCTGCCGAGCGCACCGATCGACGTCATCATCTCGTCCTTCGCTTTTTCGTTCCGGTAGGGAACGGTCACCTTCGCGCCCGCGGACGCTAGCTCCCGTACCATCACCCGTCCGAGCGCTCCAGTACCACCGCTGACGATGACCGACAAGTCGTTCATTCTCGCTCCGCCTCGATTCCCGCTTCTGAGGGCGGAGTATATGGACTGTTCGACAACTTCCCGGTCGAAAACCACTTCCTCTTTATTGCCGAAGCGCGATTTCGGAGCGATGCCAGCCGGAACCGTTCCAAAGGTCAGGTGCCTGTGGCGCGCCGACGACGGCCGATGTGCGAGCTGCAAAGCCCGTCGCATCAAGAACGACGTCCTGCACCAGAGCGACTACGAGATGTGCGTGGTCGAGAGGGACTACCCCAGCTGTGAGTTCTACAAGGAAAGGCCGACGGTGATGGACAAGCGCTGAAGGCTGGCGGAGAAAGATGACACGGGAAGAGATCGAGGAGTTGGATCGGCTTCTGGCTAGCACAGACCGTGCGCAAAGGGAGCAGGCGCTCCGAAACCTCGAGACGCGACTGCGCGCAGATGAGGGCGACGCCTCTTCGCTCAAGCCCCTGGGCGATCTCCTGGGCGATGGTGACCCGGCGATCCGCAGACTTGCATCCTGGCTGATCGGCAAGTCAGCGCAGAACAAGATCGCGGGGAGGTATCCCGTCGAGCAGCTAGCAGGCCGGCTCTCCGACACCGACGACGAGGTGCGCGAGAACTCCGCCTGGGCGTTCGGGGAGATGGCCGGCGTCGGGATCGGGGACAAGGTCCTCGCGTCGAGCCTTTCAAATCTATTCAGCGACGACGCGGCTCTGGTGAGGGGCATGGCGGCATGGGCGGTGGGCCGTTACGCAGAGAAGCTGGGAATCTCCATGCCGCACATCGTGGAGGCCCTCAAAGGTTTGCGATCCGACGAGAGTCCCATGGTCGCCAGCAGCGCAAAGTGGGCGCTGGACCAGATCCGGCTGATCGGCAAGGTGTGACAAGAACCGTCATGGTCATTTCTCGGTCACATCTGCTCAATCTCCCCAAGTACAGTGACCACCGGTTGACATCTCCGTCGAAGGGGAAGACCTTCGAAGGAGAGATGAAACATGGAAGGAAATGAGTGCGATAAGAAGGAATGGAGGGACTTCAAGGCGATGCGAGGCGCCGCCTGGAGGATCGGCGCATCCATCCTAACGGTGACGACCTGGCTTTCAATCGGCATACTCTGGCTGTTCTTCAAGGCTGATGACTACAGCTTCTGGGAGAATCTAGGGCTGCTGATCATGAGCGTGCTCGTCCTGGCAGCTACCAACTTCGCCATCTGGGTGGGCTTCGGGATGAGGTACGTCCCGAGCAGGATGAGGGGTCGGTCGGCGGCCAGGACGACGGCGAAGGCGGTCGCGGCGATCGCTTGGGTGTCGGTGTTGGCCTACTACCTCTACACCTACGCGGGGAGCTTCACCATCTACCAGAACCTGGCGATCTTCCTGTTGATGATCGCGAGCGGGGGTGGAGTGAGCGCGGTGCTGAACATCGGCGCGAAGGACCCTGTCGAAGCGTGAGACCTCTCAATGGAGCCATTGGCTCCTCCTCTCTTTTTTTGCGTCTTCCGCAACATTTCTCAATCAGTCTGTCAAATATGTGAGTTCAGAATCTAATAATTTCACTTTGAGTAAAAGATTATTAGTCAACTAAGGCCTTACCCCGCTTCAAGGGATACAATTGCCGACACGGATCGCGATTCTGGGAGGGTTCCTCGGAGCGGGGAAGACCACGCTCCTAACCAAGCTGGCGAAGACGTTTACGGACAAGGGGAAAACGGTCGCGCTAATCACCAACGACCAAGGCGACGTGCTCGTTGACACTCAGTACGCCAAGGAACTCGGCATCGAGACGACCGAGGTCCTGAAGGGCTGCTTCTGCTGCAAGTTCCCCGACTTCATCGACGGAGCTCGCAAGTTGGTTGACGCGAAGCGGCCTGACATCATCATGGCCGAGCCAGTAGGCAGTTGCACCGACCTCTTGGCCACCGTCGTTGCGCCTCTCAAGCTCCGCTTCCCCTCAGAGTTCGATGTCGCGCCCTTGACCGTTCTTCTCGACAGCACGCGGATCTCGGAGGGGGTAGAAGAGGAAGGCTCCCTAGGCGCCTTCCTGCGCAAGCATCAGGTGCAGGAGGCAGAGGTGATCGTGCTGACAAAGACCGACCTCATCTCCAAAGATGACAAGGAGGCGCTGGTCGGAGTGGTCAGGGATATGAACCCTGGTGCCCGGGTCGTACCTTACTCGGCGGTCTCGGGGGAGGGGTTGGCCGAGATCGCGTCTCTGGTGCTCTCGCACGAGAAGAGTGTGAAGAGGCCGGTGGACGTGGACTACGAGCTCTATGCGCAGGCTGAGGCCGAACTAGGATGGTACAACGGGACATACACCTTTGAGCTCCCGTCCGAACTTGATTCCTATGACCTTTGCTCCAGCATCATGAAGACGATAGCCCAGTCCTACCAACCGGGGGAGGTCGCCCACGTGAAGCTCCTCTTCTCCTCGCCATCCAACGCCCTCAAGATGAGCCTGGTGCTCGGAGGGCTGGGGGTGGACGGGGTCCGTGGATCGAGGCGGGTCAAGGGGAAGTGCACGCTCAACATGAACGCTCGAGTCGTCTCGACGCCCGAGGTGCTCGCGAAAGTTGTGAGAGAGGCCGTCATTGGGAATCTGAAGGAGAAGGGCGCCACTTCGATCCATCACAAGGACGACTGCTTCGCTCCTGGCCGGCCAAATCCTACGTATCGTTACAAGAACGGGGTCTGAGGCCAGGACATCAGAACATGAACGATCGGGTGAGGCCCGAGCCCCCGAGGGTCCGCGGATGAAGATGTTAAATATTCGAGCCTTGACTCAGAGAAGCGTGGAAGGAGAGACAGGCTGCCGCATCGAGATCGCCTACATCGACCCGGAGGCGTACGCGGCGATTGTGAACCACCCCCTGCGCAAGGAGGTCTTGCGAACGTTGTACCGGATGGCGCTGAGCGGACCGGTTTCGAAGCAGGAGATGGCCGACAAGCTGGGCATAGACTATCACCAGCTCGTCTATCAGCTCAACCACCACCTGCGCGAGTTCTGGCGGGTGGAGAGGGAAGAGAAGGTCCGCGGCACCCGCATGGAGCTGATCGTCCCCTCTCATCCATACACGATCTACATCGCCCTCGGGAGAGGGAGGGCGATCAACGTGTTCGATCCCCTGGCCAACCTGTTCGGCTCTCTTTCCAAGGTAGGCACGCGATGCGACGTGTGCTCCGCGGCCGAAGCGGCGAAATGCATGCGCTACGTCGAGGGCGGGTGTTCGTGCAGCTCCGCTCCCTCCGCCGAGGAGAAGGAGCTGCTAAAGCTGAACGGCCGCGCGGCGCCATGCCGCCCACTGGACACCGCCATCCTCTGCGCTTTGAGGGGCATACCCGCGGGCAAGGATTGCATCGTGAACATACCATGCGAGGGATGCGCCTTCCTAAAGAAGACAATCCAGATCACTTGAGCCTCGGAACGCTGTCAGCGAGGCCCGTTCATCAATGAACCTGGCTTACATGCACAGCGGCGGCGATGGCCCGGTTTCTCAATCCTGTTTCGCTGACGCCTGCGTTATGCGGCCTCAAATCCGCTGATTTGTCGGAATCCGTCGAAACATTGAAAAACGGTGCGCACCCTAGGAGCCTCCCGAGAGGGGGGCTTAGCTCGGTCGTTGTAGATGCGATGAACCGCCGGATTCTCGACCTGCTGATGATGGACGGCAAGATGACGTACAACGACGTCGCGCTTAAGCTCCGTCGATCCCCGTCGACTATCAGGGACCGCATCCGGCGCCTCGAGGACGACAAGGTCATCCTCGGCTATGTGGCGGTAGCGAACAACGAGCTCATCGGAATGAAGGTCGAGGGCCTGGTGTTCGCGAACCTTGAAAACGGTCTGAACATGGAGAAGCTGAAACAGCTGCGCGAGATCCCCGGCGTGATGGAGGTGCTCGAGGTGTCCGGGCGGCGGAGGATCCTGATACGACTGTTCTCGCGCGACAACCGCACCCTCCACGAGGTCATCCAACGCCAGATAACCCCTCTCGGGCTGAAGGACGTCGAAGTGCGCATCGTTCTCGATTCGGTGATGCGGTTCCCAGGCGTGTAATCAGACACACGGGATCATAGTGGCCGGAGAATGGGTGGCAAGAACTAGGCAACCACTTCTTCCGTCGTTCGTGGCACGAGCGGTCCCATCAAGAGCCCTGCCCATCATCATGATTCGCGTTCTTGTCAAGATGAATCCTATCGGAATTGATGAAATCGTTCGTCTGCTCGTTGTTTGTAGGCTGGCCTGATCTGATCATTCATCCAATCGCTTCCCAGATCATCTATTTCGGAAAGCCTCATCTTCACGTCGCACGATCTTGCTGGATTCCTTCTCGGGCGAACCTGTTGAAGTATGATAGGAATAATATTTATGCGGGTACCGCCTCCTCGAATCGAGGATCTCAGGGGGAGAAACGTGAACCAGAGGATCGGACTGATACCACAGCTGCCGGACCTAGACAAGATCCGCCAGATGCGCAAGCGTCTCAATCTATCCCAACGTGAGCTTGCGTCCATGGCCGGCGTCAGCCAGTCGCTTATCGCGAAGATCGAGCGCGGGAGCATCGACCCGTCCTATTCGAACGTGCGCAAGATATTGATGGCCTTCGAAGAAGTGCTCAGAAAGCGCAAAGTCGAAGGGGTCAAGCTCGGAGCGCAGCTGACGGTCGGCGATCTCGCGACCAGGGGAGTGATATCGGTTTCACCCGAACAGACCGTGGGGGAGTGCGTCGACCGCATGATGAAGGGGCGATTCACGCAGCTTCCAGTGATGGTGGGTGACAGGGTGGTCGGCGGCATTACAGACGACAGGA
>Ga0335071_10000434_pt1 | contig 47069 bp, 33 predicted proteins | sample Lox_Sample_15_FD_206724 | JGI IMG/M metagenome (GOLD analysis project Ga0335071, IMG submission 206724) | Soil microbial communities from Loxahatchee National Wildlife Refuge, Florida, United States - Lox_Sample_1.5 | ecosystem: Environmental > Terrestrial > Soil > Wetlands | place: USA... | reverse complement strand
AGAGTTTCCGGTCTTCGGGTCGAACTTCGCGCCGCTGACGCGGTCCGGGGAGAAGGTCATCTGCGTGCGGGCGCCTCCCGGCGACTTCACGAGGTGCGCCTGCGTGACGTTGGCGAAGCGCGTGCCGATCAACATCTCGCGGCGCGTCGGATGCCAGCTCGAGAAGCCGGCGGCCCGGAAGTCGGTGTATCGGCCGACCCGCTCGGCCAGCGCGGCCGGAATCGGAGGAACGCCCTCGATGACGAGGCTCTCGGGCGGTTTCACGTCGCCGGTCTGGGCGAACACGGCGAGCGCGAACCCGTAGGCGCAAGCCGCCAGGATCCTGGTCTTCACGCACGACCTCCTTGGCAGGGACAAACGTCTACGTCTCGGCTGCGCAGCGGCCCGTCGATGGTTTCACGAGGCCGGCCGATTCTTCGGGAGAGAACCGTCGAGCCCCGTTCCCTCTCTCCGGTAGGCCGCGCGGCGGCCCGCTCAAGTCAGGGACTCCAGTCGCCGATCGGATAGAGCGTCGGACCGACGGGTTCGCAGTCGGCCAGGTCGCCGCCGACGTGGAGCCACCCGGTTCGGTACCAGAGGACCACGTCGCCGTTGAGGCTCTCGTTGTTGAGCCAGGGCGCGAAGTTGACCGGGCAGTTGCCGAGCCCGTGGCCGTCGTCGAGCTCGTTGGCGTGGTACGCGAGAGCCCAGAGATCTCCCTCGGAAAAGCTGTCCGCCGGAAGGGCCGTCTCGGCGCCCGGCACGAGCCGATAGCCCCGCTTCGTCGAGGAATTCGCGACCGTCCACGAAATCCCCGGGTACGTGACGTTGCGCTCGGTCTCGTTCGTGAGGGTGACGATGCGGGGCTTCGGCCCGGGGCGCCCTCCCTGAGCGGGATCGGGCCCTTCGGTCACGAGATTCTGGCCGGCCGTGTCGACGTCGAAGTCGAGGCGCCAGTACGCGTGGTGCTTGTGCGTGCAGCTGATGCAGCTCGCACTGACCGCGGAGAACCCGAAGATCGGCTGGATCCGGCCGTCGAGATAGAACTTCCAGCGCATCGTGTAGCGGTACCAGCCGGCCTCGAACTCGGTCGTCAACACCAGCGGGTCCGCGTAGGACTCGATCGACACGCCGTTGAAGCAGTTGGGCTCGCCCGTCGAGCACAGGTCTGAGCCGCCGCCCGCGTCGCAGACGGTGATCGCCGGCTGATCCGGTGCGGCGTAGAGGTTCTGTGTCACGATGTTGTCGGCCAGAAAGTAGCTCTGCTGGTACTCCCAATCGCGGTAGCAGTTGCAGCCGCAGCTCGTCTGGAGATACTCGACGTTGAGCATCGGGATGTGGGCGCGCTTGAGGACCAGGTGACCGTTGTAGTACACGTCGCGGATCTCGAGGCCCGACCCGTTGGTGCCGCTGCTCTCGCACGGACGAAGCCAGGACAACTGCCACACCGGATTGTCCGGCGGCCAGCTCAGGGTCTGCGGCCCGTAGCAGACGTTTCCCGGGCACTGCGTGCAGCTCGCCTGCTGCGCCGCTTCGGCCCGCGTGGCCCCGAGCACCAGAAGCGCGGCGAGCAGAACGGCCCGCCTCATCGCGCCGCCCCGGAGGAGCCGCCGGGCGCGAAGTCGTCGTAGGCGACCTTTTCCTTGACCAGGTCGACGACGACCTGCCGGATGGTGCCCGCCCGGTCGGAGGAAAGCAGGAACACGCGCAGGCACCGGCTACCCGGCCCGCACGGCATGCCCGTCGGTTCGGTCAGGATGAAGCCTCCTTCGAACACGACGCGGAAACGCTTGAAGAGGCGTGCGAACTCCGGGTCGTCCCGGACGACCTGAAACGCCTCGTCGATCTCGACCCGCGAGGGCGCCGGCTGGCCGGCGCCGAGAGTGCTCCGCCCGAGGGACGCGCCGTCGGCGGAGGAAATGATTTCGTAGGCCACGCCCTTGTTGTAGTCGAAGACGACCTGGACGCGCTGCGGCCGTTCGCCGGCCGGCGTCTTCACGGTCTCTTCCCATTCACGCAGGAGGCGGAGCGGCCGCGAGGTCGCCGTCACCTCGCTCGAACCGGCGGCCAAGCTCTGGCCGAACGCGGGCAGCGCCGCCGCCGAAAGGGCCAGCGCCCCGAGCAGCGGACCGATCCGGCGAAACGGCTCGTTCATGGCTTCAGGGTTGGCCCATCCTAGCAAAGTCCCGAAGCCGCGGCCCTCAAGAGGTCTTCGCGGGCGCCGGCGTCGGCTTCGCCGGGGCACCCGAGACCGCCGTCGGCTTCTCGTCCTTCGGCGGCTCCTTCGGCAGAGGCTTGCGCGGCAGCATGGCGTCGCGCGTGGCCGCGTCCCACGTGAAGCACGCCATGACGACGGCCGCCTGCTGGAGGTCGGCCTTCACGAGGCGCTCGTAGAGATCCATGTTCGTGTGGTGCGTCCGCGTCTCGTACTCGATCTCGTCCTGGATGAACTGGAATCCCGGAAGGCCGACCTGATCGAACGACTCGTGGTCGGTGCCGCCGGTCGTGTTCATCGTGACGGCCGTCGCGCCGAGGTCGTGCAGGGGCTTGAGCCACGCCTCGAAGATCGGCACGACGGCGGCGTTCTCCTCGGCGTAGATGCCGCGGATCTTGCCCGTGCCGTTGTCGAGGTTGAAGTACGCGGCGAGCTTCGCGTGCTCGGGCTTGACCGTCAGCGGCCACTTCTCCTTGCGCCGGTACCAGGGGACGTCCTCTTCTTCCTTCGTCGGCTTCGGGCGCGACGCGAAGTGCTGATCGACGTAGGCGCGCGACCCGAAGAGTCCCTGCTCCTCCCCGGTCCAGAGGCCGATGCGGATCGTCCGCCGCGGGTGCGCGTCGAGAGCCTTCAGGATCCGCATGACCTCCATCGCGACGACCGAGCCCGCGCCGTTGTCGGTCGCCCCGGTGCCGCCCTGCCAGGAGTCGAGGTGCGCGCCGACCATGACGACCTCGTCCTTCTTGTCGGTCCCCGGGATCTCGGCAATGGTGTTCCACTGCATCTGGTCTTCGTCGATGAACTGCACGCGGACGTCGAGCTCCAGCTGGACCTCGACCTTGCGGTCGACCAGGCGCGCGATCCGCCCGAAGTGCTCCGACTCCATCTCGAGCGACGGGATCGCCGTCTTCGGCTTCGACATCCGCCACTCGCCGCCGCCCTGGACGCCGAACGTGCCGAAGTCGCCGCGGCCGAGGTCGATGATCGCGAGCGGTTTCTCCTCCTCGAAGAACGCGTCGGCCGCCTTGCGCAGCTCGAAGCGCTTGATGTACTCCTCGCGGTTGTAGCGCGGCGCCCGGCCGGCAGGCTGGTCGTACTGGACGACCTCGGCCAGCGACTTCTCGTCGTAGCGCGTCAGATCGGGCGTGTCGTGCGGCTTGACCTCGCGGACGTCGCCCCACAGCACGATCTTGCCGGCGACGGTTCCCTTGTACTTGTCGAGATCTTCTTTGGTCTTCGGATTCACGTGCACGACCGCGGCGTGCACCAGGCCGTTGGTCCCCGGCGTCCACGCCTGGGGCAACGCGAGCAGCTCCGCCTTGTCGGGCGCCGTCATGCGTACCGCGCAGGCTTCGTAGCGCCACCCGCGGCCGAACGGTCCCCACGACTCGAGATGGGCGTTGGCCAGACCCCACTCCGCGAGCTTCGACTTCGTCCACTCGTTGGCTTCCTTCACCTGGGGCGAGCCGGTCAGGCGCGGACCGATCCGGTCCATCAGCTCCGAGGCCGTCTCCATGACCTTCGAGTGCCGGAATCCCTCCTCGCGGATCTTCGTGACCATGTCGAGGTCCACCCGCTCCTCCGCGGGCGCGGTCGCGACGAGCAGCCCGGTCAGACAGGCCGAGGCAATCAGACGCTTCAGGGGACACCTCCTTGTGGGAACCGCGGCACGGTACCACCGGCCGTTTTACACGGTCAAACGGTCCGGGAACCGGGATGATTACCGCAAGCCCTCCGCGACCAGTAGCTCCGACGAGTAGCGGTGGTGGGTGTAGAGGCAGATCCGGCCGTCGGCCGCGAAGAGCGTCGTTCCGATGCCTCCGCCGGCGGTCGGCGCCACCGGCGGGATCTCCTTCCAGAGGACGCGCTCTCCGCTCCACGGGTCCAGGCGGTAGAACCGCGCCACGACGACCCCTTTCCGAGGATCGACTTCGTCGGCCCCGCGGACGTAGAGCCCTTTCCCGTCCGACGTCCATTGAATCGGCTCCTCGCCCCGCTGGAGGCCTCGAAGCGCCGCGAGCTCCCCGGCCGCGGTCGGGTAGAGCTGCCACCCCCGGCGCTCGTCCTCGGCGGCGATCCAACGCGCATCCGCCGACAACAACGGCCCGCGGGTCCCCTCGGGCACGACGCGCCGGCGCTCGCCGCCGTCGAGGCCCTGCGCCCAGACCGACGGGCGGCGGCCCGCTTCGGCGCCGGCGAAGTAGATCGTCCGCCCGTCCGGCGAGAACCCCAGCGGCCCCGGCGCCTCCAGCCCTTTCGTCGGCACGGCGACGGGCTGACCGGCCCCGGTCGGCACGAGGACGAGCCCGCTGTGCGCCGCGTCGAGCACGACGAGACCGTTCGGCGAGCTCTGCCCGAGCACCCACTTCCCGTCGCGTGAAAGGACCGCGCCCGCGTACCCGCCGAGAGCGCCCAGGCGCTTGGCGGGCGAGCCTCCGGTCGTTCCGACGTAAGCCGACACCTCGTCGGCGACGCTGCCTTGAAAGGTGAGGACGTCCCCCGCGGGAGAGACATCCTCGAGGGTGCCGTCGAACAGGAGCCGGTCCGGCGCGCCGGGGGCGCTCAGGAAGATCTCGTCGCGCGCGGTGAGCAGACCGAGCAGGACGCGCCCGCTCGCCGAGACGTCGTAGAGCGTGTAGTTGCCGGGAAGAGCGGCGACCAGGCGATCCTCGCCGGCTACGGAAATCGCGCGAAGCTGGACAGTCCCTTCCGCGACCGGCAGGTAGAAGATCTCGCCGGTCGGCGCCCAGGCGTGTTCCCACCCCGAAACGCCGAGCGGCGTGACGCGTTGCTCGCGGTCCACGACGAACAGGTCCGTTCCCGCGTTCGTGTAGGCCACGCGGTCGCCCCGGGGAGAGACGCGCGGAAAGTTGATCCAGCGCGGGTGCTCCACGAGCTTCGTTCCCAGCGGGTACTCCAGACGGTAGCCGCCGTCGACGAAACGGACCGCGGCGAGCTCCTTCCCGTCGGGCGCCCAGTCGGCGTCGCTGACGTTCTCGAGAATCTCCCGGGGCGTCCCGCCGATGAGGGGCACCTCGGCGAGCGTTCCCAGGAGGAACTCGGCCGAGCGCTCGGCGAGGCCGTTTTCCGGCGACCGCAGCGTCGAGGCCCAGGGCGGCAGCAGCAGGATCGCCATGAAGCCGTTGCGCGAGATCGAGAGGAGCTGGGCGGAGGGAAGATTCATGGACCGGCTTTCGGGATGATCGAGACGGACCTCGAAGAGCTCCGGTCGCCTGCCGTCCCATTGAGCCGAGTAAACGACCGACTCCTCGTTCGGCGTGAATCGCGCCGTCGTGATCCCCGCTCCCCGGGACGTCAGCGTGCGAAACCGCGGCGGCGGCGGTGATCCCGAGCGCCCCACGCGCAGGCCGGCGAACAGGACGACGGCCAGGGCGGCGGCCGCTCCGAGCGCCAGGACGCCCGGAGACCGCCACCGCGCCACGCCGGCGCCGCCGACAACGGACGCCTCGCCGAGATGGCGCGAGAGCGCCGAGAGATCGCGCGCGAGGTCGCGTGTCGACGCGTAGCGGTCGCCGGGGTCCTTCGCGAGACAGCGCTCGAGAATCCAGGAAAGCGGCGCGGGCGCCGCCGGATTGACCGTGGAGGCCGGCGCCGGCTCGGCGTGAAGGATCGCCGAGAGGGTGTCGACGTTCGTTTCGCCGGAGAAGGCGGCCTGGCCCGTCGCCATCTCGTAGAGCACGCTGCCGAAGGAGAACTGGTCCGACCGCGCGTCCGTCGGCTTGCCGGCGGCCTGCTCGGGCGACATGTAGCGGACGGTGCCTACCACGGACCCGGGTTCGGTCTCGACGGTCGCAGTCGCGTCGCCCGGCGAAGCCCCGGCGGCATAGGCGCGCTTGGCGAGCCCGAAGTCGAGAATCTTGACGACGCCGTCGCGCGTGACCATGACGTTCTCGGGCTTGACGTCCCGGTGCACGATCCCGGCCTCGTGGGCCTGGGCGAGGCCGTCGGCCACGCGGCCGGCGATCTCGAGGGTCCGCTTCAGAGACAGCGGGCCCGATCGCAGCAGCTGCCGAAGCGTTCGGCCCTCGACGAGCTCCATCGCGATGTACGACACCGAGCCGGCCGTGCCCACGTCGAAGATCGTCACGATGTTCGGATGGTTCAGGGCCGAGGCCGCGCGGGCCTCGTGGTCGAAGCGGCGCAGCCGTCCCGGGTCCGCGGCGAAGCCCTCGGGCAGCAGCTTCAGCGCGACGTCGCGCCCGAGCCGCGTATCGCGCGCGCGATACACCTCGCCCATCCCGCCGGACCCGATGGGGGAAAGCACCTCGTAGGGCCCGAGCCTCGTTCCAGCCGCGAGCGTCATGACCGTTCGCGGCGCGCCGGCCTCGAATCGCTGGAGTGATGTGTCGTCTTCGTCGACGAACCCGCGGCGAACCGCCGGAACGTCAGCGGCACCGTCCCGATTCGGATCGCGTCCCCGTCTTCGAGGGGTACCTCGGCCCGCAGCCTCTTGCCCCGGTGGAACGTGCCGTTCTTGCTGCCCAGGTCCTCGAGCGTCGCCCGTCCGTCACGGACCACGATCCGCGCATGCCGGCGCGACACGCTGTGGACGTCGATCCAGACGACCGAGTCCTCGCCGCGCCCGAGCACGTTCTCTCCTTGGCCGAGCGCGATCTCGCGATCGCCCCAGACGAGCCTGAAGACCGAGCGGCGGACCGAACGCGGCGCGGCAGCCGCGGCCTCCCCCGAAAACGCGTACCCGAAGCCGTGCACCGTCCGAATCCAGCGCGGCCGTCCCGCGTCGTCGCCGATCGCGTCGCGCAGCTCGGTCATCACCCGCGCGAGGTTCCCGTCGGCGACGAAGAGACCGGGCCACAGGAGCTCCTGGAGCTCTTCCTTCTTCACCGCGTTCGGGCGGCGCTCGACGAGGACCTCGAGCAGGCGCAGGGCCTTCGGCGACAGGGCGACGGACCGCCCCTTCCGAGACAGCTCCCGGGTGCCCGCGTCGAAGACGCAATCGCCGAAACGAACCACCACGCCGTGCTCCGCGGAAAGAGCGAAGACGAAGCGAAGGTCAAGCGAAGGACTTCGTCGCCGCTAGCCGCCAATTATCCCTCCAACGCGGAACGAACCCGCGCGAAAGGAGTTCAGGCATGCACGCGACCGCGGCCCGGACAAGAGCCTCCCGTCAACGGCGCCTCGATGCCGGCTTCTCCCCCTGGCGGCCCCCCTCCCTCGGCACCACAGCTCGGCCACGCGGCGAGGAGAACTCCATGAACAGACTCTGGCTCCCTCTCATCGTCCTGCTCGCCGCCGCCCCCGCAGCATGCAAGGATTCGAACACGGTCACGGGTCCGCTCACGGTCACCGTGACGCAGACGCCGACAGTGACGCCCACGCCTCTCGCCACCTTCACGGTGTCGGGCGTGGTGACGGCAGACGCCCCGATTTCCGGCATGTTGGTCTCCTGCAGCTGCCGCGAGGGCGCCCTCACGACGTCAAACGGAAGCTACACGATTCAGGGCGTGCCCCCGGGAACCTGGGACATCACGACCGCGTCGACCGAGCGCTATCGGCCTGCCCACGTCCAGGTCACGGTGCCGCCCGACGCGGCGCACGTCGACCTGCACCTGCGCCCGGCCTCTTGAGAGCTTCGTCAACGAGCGCGGCAAGTCGCCGCGTCAGGAGGACATGATGACGATCGAGTCCACACATCCGCGCCGACTTTCCCGACTTCTCGGACACCTCCGGTCGAGGTCCGCCGTCGCTCTTCTGGTCTTTGGGACGGTGGCGCCCGTGCTCGCCCAGGCCTTCTCCCCCATCGACTACCCGGGCGCCTCGGCCACGTTCGCCTTCGGGAACAACGACCTGGGCGACGTCGTCGGGCGCTGGGTGGACGCCGGCGGCGCCTCGCACGGTTTCCTGCTTCACCACGGCCATTTCACGACGATCGACGCGCCGGGATCGACCTTCACGGCGCCGGCCGACGTGAACGACTTCGGCGCCGTCGTCGGCCGCTATCTCGACGCCGACGGCCTGGCCCACGGGTTCCGCTGGGAGGACGGCCGCTCGATGACCCTCGACTACCCCGGCGCCTCCGAAACGCAGCTGCGCGGCATCGACGATCTCGGCCGTATCACCGGCAACTTCTGGATGGAGGACGGCCACGAGCACGGCTTCTACCGGGATCTCGCCGGCTTTCACCAGGTCGACTACCCGAACTCGGACTCGACCGACGTGTGGGACATGACGGTTCTCGGGTGGATGATCGGCGACTGGAGCGACGTCGAGGGCAACGTCGACGGCTATCGCCTGAAGAACGGCGTCTTCACGACCCTCGACTACCCCGGCGTCCGCATCACGTCGCTGCGAGGCATCAACCTCCTGGGCGAGATCGTCGGCGTCTACGAGACGCCCGAGGGCGACGACCACGGCGTGCTCATCGCGGGAGGATCGACCATTTCCTTCGACTACCCGGGCGGTTTCAACACCTTCGGAAACAAGGTGAACAACCTCGGCCACGTCGTCGGGTTTTACGACGACTCGGACGGCGTCACGCACGGCTTCGTCTGGAAACGGCGCGCGGGCCACGCGCGTCCCGCGGCGGAATCGGATGGCCGTCGAGAGGCCGGGGCCGACTGGTCAGAACCTCACCCCGACGCTGAAGCGGAAGGTCCGCGGCGGTTGGTAAGCGGCCGGCGTGCCGAAGGAATCGCCGAGCTCGTAATTGACGCCGCGGACCGGCTTTTGGGTGAAGGGGTTGAAGGGCGCGAGTTTGTCCGAGTCGCCCGACGTCAGAACGGTCGTATCGACCGCGAGGACGCCGTGCTGGTTGAAAAGATTCAGGACCTGGGGCTGGAGGAAGAGCTCGACGGATTCGAAAACGCGCGCGGTCACGGTCAGCGCCAGATCGGTGCTGGAGATCGACGGCATCCGATAGGCGCCACGAGCCGAAAAGAAGTAGGGAGTCCCGTTCGGCATCGGACTCGCATAGCCGGGATTCACGACGTAAGGAGTCGGATCGATGATGCCCACGGACTCGTACGGCAGTCCCGATGCGTACGACTCGAGGATCGACCCGCCGATCTCGCCGAACGAAACGGGAACACTCCCGCCAAACCACGCCCGCACGCGGTTGCGTTGGTCGCCTGGCAGATACCCGGTCGGGTACGCCCAGCTCGCGCGCTGGTACTCCGGGTACTCGCCGACGTGATCCGGCGCTGCGGACACGTTGTCGTTTTCTCCGATGACGTTACCGGTCAGACGCGACCATGTGTAGCTGACGCCGGCGAAGGACTGCGGCGAGAAGCGATAGTCGATTCGCGTCTGGACGGCCTCGTAGCGCCTTCGGAGGACCGGCGAGTTGCCGAGGATCTGCACGTCGAGCGGACCATATTGGGGGCTATCCACCTGCCCCGTCGTCAGATCGATCCGGTCGTCGTAGAAGTTCTGATAGTTGCGATAGAGATAGTCGGCCCGGGCCCAACCCTTCGTTCCGAGCGCGACGCCCACGCCGAACGAGTACTCGGTGGCGGTCGGGGAGACGAGGCCGTCGGTCGGCACGACGCGGTTGACGCCCTGGATTCGAGCGTAGGCCGGCGTCGTCTCGCTCCCGCCCGACTCGAACCACCCCTGCACGGTTGCGAGCGCCTGGGCCGTCGTCTGGAGCTGGTTCGTCGGGGCATTCGGGTCGCAGTTGATGCACGGTCCGGTGTAGTGCCAGTCGACGATCGACGTCTGCCCCGCCTCGGAGAAGAGCTGCACGATGCCCTCGTGCAGCCCCGCGACGTATTTCGCGTACCCGGCGTCGATCAGAAGCGTCCCCTTGCCCAACGCGTCGAACTGCGCCGCCACGCGCGGGCTCCAGGTTCCCGTCACGGCCACGGACCGCCCCGCGCCGTTCTTCGCGTCGTTGGCGTCGTAGCGCACGCCGAGATTCAACGTGAGCCGGCCGCCGAGCTGCGCGCGATCGTTGAAGAAGACGGACTGCGTCACGAATCGATCGCCCTGCGACGCCTCGAGGATCGGCCTCCATTCGAGAACGGCCTGGAGGTCACCGCCGTTCGGCACCACGGGGAACATCTGATTGTCACGGACGATCGAATTGGAATAGAGCACGTAACCGCTCCCCGAGAATGCGTAGTTCGCGAGAAGCGTCTTCTCGAACCACTCGTAACCGAGATGCAGCTCGTGTGACCCCAAAGTCTCCGAGGAAACGAGCCAGGACGCCTTCGCGAGCCACCCGGTGTTGCCGTAGTTCTCCGGATAGCGTTCGGATCCTGCCGGGACGTTCAACGTGCCTCGATCGGTATCGACGCGCGTGCCGGGCACGAAGGCGGCGTCGGGCGAGCCACTGCCCTCGATTTCGAACCAGCGTTTCGAGAACTGCGCCTCGACGAAGAGCCGCTCCGACAGGATGCCGGTGTAGTTGGCCGTCAGGATCGAGTGCGGCGACTCGATCGTGTCGAGCGCGTCGAGGGCGCCCGCCGGAAGGTACTGGCTGTTGATCTCCGTCGGCCTCACGAGCGTGTACGCCGCGACGAGATTGTGCGACGGGGTCACGTTTCCCGTGAGCTTGCCCTCCGCGCGGCTCTCCTCGAACCGGTGCGTGTACGGAATGAAGAGCGAACCCTGGTCGCCCAGGTCGGCGTCTCCCGGGACGTAGATCTCCGTCGAATTGCTGACGTCCTGCCGACGACCCGCCGCGAAGAACCAGATCCGGTCCTTCCAGATCGCTCCCCCGAGCGTCGCCTCGTAGCTCTCGTCGACCTGGTCGAGGCGGGGATCGTCGCCCTGGGCTACCTCGAGAGGATTCAACGACCGCCACCCGTCGCTCGTGAAGCTCGTCCGGAAGCTCCCGTGGAACTGGTTGCCGCCCGAGCGGGTGATGACGTTGACGACGCCGCCCGTGAAGCGCCCGTACTCGGCGGAAATGCTGCCGGTCAGGACCGTGGTCTCCTGGATCGCGTCCTCGACGTACAGGCTCTGCGGCTGGCCGCGCAGGTTCTCGTTGACGACGGCGCCGTCGACCATGTAGAGACTCTCGAACGACTGGGCTCCGGAGATGACGAGCGCCGGGCTCGCCGGGTTCGCGCTGCCGATGTTGCCGCTCGGGCCCGTGGCGTCGACACCGGGAGCCAGCAGCACCGTCGACCGCAACGACCGGTCGAGCGGCAGCTGGTCGACCAGCGACTGCTTGTACGTGGACGCGACCTGGGTCGTCTCGAGCGGCGTCCCGGCGATCGCGTCCGCGGAGACGGTGACGGAGGCCTCGACGGACTCTGGCCGCATCGCGACGTCGAGCCGGCCGCCGACCGCGGCGTTCAAGGTGATCGTCTTCTCGATTCCCTGCATCCCCGGCAGCGAGAACCGGATGACGTAGGCGCCGGGCGGAAGAAAAGGCAGGACGTATTCCCCCGCGGAAGTCGTGCGCGTCTCGCGGCGCCCTTGAAGGCTCGGCGACTCGGCGCTCACGACCACGGCGGCAAGCTCGGCGCCGCCTTCGATGGACACGCGCCCCGAAAGCGACGACAGGGGAATGCCCTGCGCCAGAACGATCTCCGAAAGGCACAGGCCCGCCAGACCGGCGAGCGTACGCCTCACCGCAGCCCCTCGATCAGAAACAGCTCCGACGGGAACCGATAGCGCGTGTACACGATCGTCTTCTCGTCCGCCGAGATGCGAATCTGGCCCACGCCGCCGCCGGCCGCGGGGTCGAGCTGCGGGATCTCGCGAAAGAGCTCCCGGCGGCCGGTCCACGGGTCGAGCCGGTAGACGCGCGCCAGCGGAAGATCCAGGCCGACCGCGTCGTCGGCGCCGAGCACGAAGAGCGACCGGCTGTCGGAGGACCACTGGATGGGCTCCTCTCCCGGATGAAGGCCCGCGATGTCTTTCGCCGCTCCGCCGTCGAGCGGAAAGATCTGATAGCCGTGCCCGCCCGTCAGGGCGCTCGCGTATCGCCCATCCGGAGACATCTGCCCGCGAAACGTCCCTTCGGGAGTCGCCGCTTTGAGGCCGGTGCCGTCGACGTTGCGCACCCACAGCTGCCGGCCGCGCCCGTCGGCGTTCCCCATGGCGAAGAGGCGGGTTCCGTCGGCGAAGAAGTGATCGCAGGCCGGCGGATCGGTCCTGGGGAGTTTCCGCGACTCCCCGGGGCCGACCGGCACCAGCTCGCAGTCGCGCAGCACCCAGCCGCCGTCCGGCGTCACGTCCGTCGCCAGCCCGTCGCCGAGCCGCTTGGCGGGAGAACCGTCGGTCCCGCGCCGATAGATGCCGCCGCGCGTCACCCCCTCCTGGAAGACGATGGCGTCGCCGTTCCCGGTCACGGCCACGACGTCCGCCTGATCGAACCAGGACAGGTTCCGAGGCCTCGACTCCCCCGCCTTCAGCGCGTAGACCTCGGAGTTCTCGGCCACCCGCGAGACGAGCACGCGGCCGTCCGGGGCGACGTCTTGCAGCACGAAATCGCCCGGAAGCGAGGCGAGAAGGCGTTCGCGGCCGGACAACGTGATCGCGCGAAGCTGCGTCACCGTGTCGTCGAAGACGCTGTACCAGATCTCCTTACCCGACGGCGACCAGACGAGCTCGTTGATCTCCCGATCGAGCGAGCGTGGCTTCTCGGGCGGCCGCACCACCGTCAGCGTCGCGACGTCCCGGAACGCGATCCAGGCGCCGTCGGGCGAAACGTGAGGCCAGTTGATCCAGGGCTCGCATTCGTAAACGGTCGTCCCGATCGGGTATTCGAGGCGCTGCGTCCTGCCGGCGTCCCGGACCACGGCGAGCGACTTTCCGTCGGGAGACCAGTCGGCGAAGAGGACGCCTTCGAGGAGCTCGCGCGGAGCCCCGCCCGCGAGCGGCACCTGGGCGAGCGTGCCGAAGAGGTTTCGCGGATCGCGGACCGTCAGCCCCAGGTGCGGGTCTCGCAGCAGGAGCCCGAACGTGTGGCCGAGCAGAACCGCCAGATCCCCCTGGCGCGAGACGGACAGGATGTCCGCGCGGCCCAGACCGAGCGATCGGGACTCCGGGCTCCCGATGCGGGTCTCGAACAGGTCGAGCGGGGCTCCATCCCAGGAGGCGCCGTAGACGATCGTCTGGCCGTCCGGCGCGAAGCGCGCCGACCAGATGCCGCCGCGCCGGAACGTCAGCTGCTGGAACCGGAGCTCGAGCGGAGGCGCCGCTCGCCAGCGCGCCAGGGCCACGCCGAGCGCGACGAGCGCCGCGGCGCCGAGCCCGAGCACCGCCCCGGCTCGGATCCTCCGCTTTCCGAGCCTCGGCGCCAGATCGATTCCCGACAGCGACACCTCGGTCAGGTGCTGCCGCAGCAGGTTCAGGTCCTGCGCGAGGTCGCGCGTGGCCGCGTAGCGGTCCTTCGGGTCCTTGGCCATGCAGCGCTCGACGATCCACCGAACCGGCGCGGGAAGCTTCGGGTTGTGCGCCGCGATCGGCTCCGGGTCGTCGTGAAGAATCGCGGAAAGGCTGTCGACCGTGGTGTTGCGCTGGAACGCGGAGACGCCGGTCGCGAGCTCGTAGAGGACCGTCCCGAACGCGAACTGGTCGGAGCGGTAGTCGGCCGCCGAGCCCGCCGCCTGCTCCGGCGACATGTAACGCACCGTGCCGATCAGGACCCCGGGCTGCGTCGGCAGCGGAAGCGTCCCCTCCTCCGGCCCGGCGCCGCGCTCGAGCGGCGAGCGCGTCAGCTTGGCGAGGCCGAAGTCGAGGATCTTCACGATCCCGTCTTTCGTGACCATCACGTTGTCCGGCTTGAAGTCGCGGTGCACGATGCCGGCCTCGTGGGCGCGGGCGAGCCCCTCCGCCATCTGGACGGCGACGTCGAGGAACTTCCGAAGCGGCAAGCCGCCCGGACGCAGCATCTGCCGGAGCGTCTCGCCTTCGACGAGCTCCATCGCGATGTAGGAGCCGGATTCGGTCTGACCGATCTCGTAGACCGTCACGATGTTCGGGTGGCTCAGCGCCGAGACGGCGCGCGCCTCCTGCTCGAAGCGCTTCAGGCGATTCCGATCCTCCGAGAGCGACTCGGCGAGCACCTTGACGGCGACTTCGCGCTTCAGGCGCGGGTCGCGCGCGCGGTAGACCTCGCCCATGCCCCCGCTGCCCAACGGTCCGACGATCTCGTAAGGACCGAGCCGATCGCCGGGGCGGTGAGCGCCGAACGCGGTCACTGGCTGCGGGCGGTCTGCGTGGAGACGGCGGCGAAGCGGCGCAGGGTCAGGACGGCGGTCCCGATGCGGATTTCGTCGCCGTCGGCGAGCGGCACGGCGCTCTGCACCGACTCGCCGCGCACGAACGTCCCGTTCTTGCTGCCGAGATCCTCGATCGAGGCTTCGTCGCCGGAAATCACGATCTTCGCGTGGTGGCGCGAGACGCTGTACAGGTCGATCCACGCCACCGCTTCGCGGTCCCGTCCGAGGATGTTCTCGCCTTCCGACAGCGAGATCTCGCGCCCGTCCCAGAGGAGCCGGAAGACCGACGGCGTGCGCGGCTCGCCCGAATCGGGCCGCACCGGCGCCTGGAACGCGTAGCCGAACCGCTGCACGGTCCGGATGATCGTGGGACTCTTCGCGTCGTCGCCGAGCGCCTGGCGCAGGTCCGCGACGAGGTTGGCGAGGTTGGCGTCCGAAACGAACGTGTCGGGCCAGAGCGTCGCGTGCAGTGCCGACTTCGAGAGCGCCTTCGGCCGGGCCCGCACGAGCGTTTCGAGCAGCTGGAAGACCTTGGGCGGCACCGGAACGACACGCCCGCCGCGAACGAGCTCGCGCGACTCGGAATCGAGCACGCAATCTTCGAAACGCAGCCGCATTTCTGGAAGACCTCTCGACAAATCCTATCGCCGGATCACGAGGCTGTTCACCCGCTATCGAAAAGGTAGAAGTTCGCTAGGGCGCTTCCCGACGCCTCCGCCGGTTCGCCCGCAACGGGTGGCTCAACGGTGGAAGACCGTTGCGACTTGCGTCCTGCCGCCGACGGATCTTCCGGGACCAAAGGAGGTCTCCATGAAGACCACGCTTCGTCTCGCACCCCGCCGCCACCTGCCGATCGCCTTCGCCCTCGCCTCGACTCTCGCCTTCTCGGGGCTCGCCGCCGCCCAGAGCTACGTCTCGCTCGACTGCCCCGGCGGCGACTTCACGCAGCCCCACGGCATCAACGACCGCGGCGACATCGTCGGCAACTGCGACGGCGCCTCCCAGCAGGGATTCCTGCTCCACCACGGGGCGTGGACTCCCATCGTCGTTCCCGGCGCCCTGGCCACCCGGGCGCTCGGCACCAACAACCGCGGCGACGTCGTCGGCCGCTTCGACGGAACCGACGGGACGAGCCACGGCTACCTCCTGCGCCACGGCGTCTTCACGACGCTCGATCCCCCGGGCTCGACCTACACGGCGGCGCGCGACATCGACGACCTCGGACGGATCGCCGGCTTCTACGACGACGCCGACGGCAACGAGCACGGATTCCTCCTCGAGAACGGCGTCTACAAGACCCTCGACTACCCGGGGTCCCTCGCGACGGACGCCTACGGCAACGACGCCCTGCGGCGGGTCGTGGGCCTCTACTTCGACTCGGACGGCAACGCGCACGGCTTCCTCTGGAAGAACGGCGCGTGGTCGACGATCGACTACCCCGGCGCGCTGACGAGCGAGGCCAACGGCATCAACATCCTCGGCCTGATCGTCGGCGCCTGGGACGACGCGTCCACGGAGCACGGCTTCGTCAAGCGCGGCGGGCACTGGGAGTCCTTCGACTACCCCGGCGCCGTGGCCACCACGCCCTTCGGGCTCAACACCCTCGGCGAGATCGTCGGCGGCTACCTCGGCGCCGACGGCAACATTCACGGCTTCCTGCGGACCTGCGGCAACTGAATTGATCGACCTTGCGGACGCCGACACGAAGAGCGGCCCGCTCAAAGGAGACGCCATGAAATTCCCCGGTTCGAAGACCCGCCAGACTCTCGGCCTCGCCGCCGCTTGGCTTTTCGCGGCGGCGGCCGCCTTCGCCCAGACCTACACGACGCTCGACTATCCGGGCGGCTTCAACACGAACGCGTACTCGATCAACGACATCGGCGACATCGTCGGACACTGGGACGACGCCGACGGCAACACGCACGGGTTTCTTCTGCGCCACGGCGAGTATTCGCCGATCGACGTCCCCGGCGCGCTCTTCACGGCGCCCCGCAGCATCAACAACCTCGGCGTCGTCGCGGGCCGCTACCTGGACGCCGGCGGCGTGCCCCGCGGCTTCGTCCTGAAGAACGGCGCCTTCACGACGATCGATTTTCCGGGAGCCGTCGACACGCGCGTCCGCTCGATCGACGACCTCGGGCGCCTGACGGGCAACTACCGGAAGGCCGACGGCGTGGAGCACGGCTTCCTGCGCGACGCGCGCGGCTTTCACACGATCGACTTCCCGGGATCTCTCACGACCGACGCGTGGCAGATCAACGACCTCGGCGTCATCGTCGGCGACTTCTCGGGAGCCGACGGCCTCGTCCACGGCTTCGTTCTGAAGAACGGCCGATTCAACCAGATCGATCAGCCCGGACCGACCGAGACGTCGACACGAGGGATCAACCTTCTCGGCACGATCGTCGGCATGTACGAGACGGAAGACGGCAGCGGGTTCGGGCTGATCGTGACGCCTCGGGGCATGCAGTCCTTCCAGGTGCCGGACGCGGCGGGGTTCAGCGAGGCCTACTCGATCAACCTGCTCGGCGTGATCGTCGGCGACTACGCCGACGCCGACGGGATGTTCCACGGCTTCGTGCGCACCCCCGGCCACGATCACGATCGCTGAGGAGGGATTCGTCGGCCAGCAAATGACCATCGAAAACCTGGGGATTCGGGAGGACGGCGCGGCGGCGGATCGGCGATTCTCGGGACGATGAGTCTTCGAGGTCGACGCTCTCGCCGCCGCGCCGGCCACGGCGGCGCCTTCGCCGCCGCCCCTTCGGAACGGGATGCGCGCCCCGTGAACGGTTTCGCGGCGACTTTCCGCCTTTTCGTCATGAGGAGTGCCGAATTGTCGCAATCCCCGGGATGGGACCACGGTCGAGCGGCGAGAACCGGGTGGCCCGACACGGCCGTTTGTCGGACAATAAGCGCCCCGTGAACGCGCGCACTCGCCGGCCTTCGCTCGTCGGCCTCGCTCTCCTCGCGTCGGCGTTCGCCGCCGCGCCGCAAGACGCGGGTCCCGGCTTCGTCCTCCAGGGTGAGGGCGGCCTCGTCACGGCGTTCGCCCTCGACCCGACCACGCCTTCGACGATCTACGCGTCGACGGCGCGAGGCCTCTACAAGACGACCGACGCCGGCGCCTCCTGGCGGCGGCTCGGCGCCGGCCTGCAGCAGCACGCCCTTCTGGCGATCGCGGTCGATCCGTCCACGCCCTCGAACCTCTACGCGACGACCGACAAGGGCGGCGTCTACCGGAGCCGCGACGGCGGCGAACGGTGGCAGGAGGCCAACACGGGAATCGGCGCGCGGTATGTCGGCTCCATCGCCGTCGACCCGCATCGAGCCGGCGGCGTCTACGCCGGGGCGGAGGGCGGCCGCGTGTTTCGCAGCGACGACGGCGGCGGAAGCTGGCGGGAGCTCACGCCGCCGACAACGCACGTGGCCGTCACGGTGATCGTCGTCGACCCCCTGACCCCCGACCGCCTCTACGCGGGGACCAACAGCGAGGGCGTGTTCTTCAGCGCCGATGGCGGCACGACGTGGGCGCGCCCGACCGGACGCCTGAGCCGCGGGACCGTGTGGAACCTGACGTTCGACCCATCCAACGGCGAGATGTTCGCCGGAACCCACGACGGTCTCTTCCGCAGCTCGGATCACGGCGTCACGTGGTCGCCCGCCAACGGCGGGCTGCGCAGCTGGAACGTTCTCTCGATCGCGATGGATCCGTCGTCGCCGCAGACGATGTACGCGGGCACCGCGGCGGCGATCTACAAGTCGACCGACCGCGGACGATCCTGGACGGAGCTCAAGAACGATCTCTACGTCACCGCGCTCGCGATCGACCCGCGGTCGACCTCGACGCTTTACGCGGCCACGCACCTCGGGGTCATCAAGAGCGAGAACGCCGGCGCTGCCTGGAAGCCCCTCCGCATGGCCCCTTCGCTCGACGCCGCTGCCGCCGGATCGGGCGGGCACGAGTCGACCGCGACGTCGCACCTGCCCCGGATTCCGCAGAAGGCCGCGCCGCAGACCGCTCCTTCCCTGCGCACGCTGCCCGTCCAGACGCCACCGGCGGCAGCGCCCGCGCCCTGACCGCCGAACGATTTCCTCGGGCGGCGCCGACCGGGCAATTCACCGCCCCCCGGCGCCGTCGGCGACCTCGTGGGGGAGCACGACGGAAAGGCGTTCTCGCTCAGTCGACGAGAAACAGCGTCAGGGCGAACCGCGCCTCCGGCTCGATCCACTGCTCGTGGCAGCGGAAGCCGCCGCGCTCGACGACGTCCACGATCTCGTCGGCGTGGTACTTGTACGAGCTCTCGGTCCAGATGGCCTCCCCCGCCGCGAACGGCACCTCGCAGTCGGCGCGCGGGATTCGGACGGTCTGCTCGCGCCGCGAAACCAGATGCATCTCGACGCGCCGGTGGCGGACATTCCAGACCGCCCGATGGTCGAACGCGCCGAGGTCGAAGTCAGCCAGCAGGTCGTTGTTGATCCGGGCGAGAAGGTTCTTGTTGAAGGCAGCCGTCACGCCGAGCGGGTCGTCGTAGGCGAGCAGGAGCTCGCTCTCCGACTTCACCAGGTCGGCGCCGAGAAGGAGCCCGTCGCCCGGACGCAGGGAGGCGCGGATCCGATCGAGGAACTCGCGCGCCGCGGGCGGATCGAAGTTGCCGATGTTCGAGCCGAGGAAGAGAACGAGCATCGCCCCGCGCTCCGGTCGCTGACGCGCGGCATGGCGCAGGCCCTCCTCGTAGGTCGCCCGGTGGCCGACCACCGAGACGTGCTCGTACTTCCCGAGCGTCCTCTCGGACAGCTCGAGCGCCGAAGGCGAGATGTCGATCAGGTGCACCGCGACCGGACGCCGGCGCTGGCGCAGCGCCTCGGCGATCATCGCGAGCTTCTCGCCGCTGCCGCAGCCGAGCTCCGTCAGCGTGACCGGGTCGCCGACCGGCGCCACCATCTCCGTCGCGAACCGGGCGAGCAGGCGCCCCTCGGCCCGCGTGATGCGATACCACGGCAGGTGGCAGATCGCCTCGAACAGCGCCGACCCCAGGCCGTTGTACAGGTACTTCGACTGGATCTGCTTGGGCTGGAGCGCGAGGTCGCGGCGCACCTCGTCGGCGAAATCGCGGACGATCTCGGCCGGAGGCGGCTGGGCGCTCTGGGGGATCGCCACGTCAGGCCGCCGTGCGGAACTTCGCGTAGACGTACGGATACGTCGCGCGGAACCAGTTGCGGAAGCTCGGCCGGACGAGCTCCCGCGCCGTCACGGGCGAGGCCCCCTTCAGGACCCGGTGCTTTCCGTCGAAGAAGTCGGCCGAGTACTGCGGATACGACGGCATCGGCGCAAACCCGTCGAAGCCCTCGAAGACCGTGGACGTCCACTCCCAGCCGTTGCCCACCAGATCGTGCACGCCCCACGCGCTCGCGCCCCGCGGGAAGGAACCGGCCGGCGCCGGATCCCACCGGACGAAGTCGAAGTTGCCGCGCGTCGGATCCGGCGGGGAGTCGCCCCACGGGTGACGTCGCTCGGAACCCTCCGGCGTGCCGAACGCGGCGCGGTGATACTCGGCCTCGGTCGGCAGGCGGCGATTCTTCCAGCGCGCGTACGCCGACGCCTCCGCGTGGCTGACGTAGACGGGCCACGCCGGCGGCAGCGGCACGAGGTCCCACATGCCGCGCCAGAACCAGACCCCGCGGTGGAGCTCCCAGAAGAGCGGATGCCGCACGTCGTGCTCGACGCGCCACGACCAGCCCTCGCCGTCCCAGAGGGCCTCGTCGCCGTACCCGCCCGCGTCGACGAACTCGAGGAAGTCGTGGTTGGTGACGCTGTGGACGTCGATCGAGAACGCCGCGACGTCGACCGCGTGGCGGGGACGCTCGTTGTCCCACGAGAACGGCTCCTCCGGCGCCGCGCCGAGGCTCGCGACGCCCCGCGGGATTGGAACCGCGCGCCGCGCGGGCGGCTCGCCGCCGATCCAGGGCTCGCGCAGTCCAGCCGGCCTCACTTTCCGTTCGTACGGCAGGCGGTGCCAGATGTAAGCCAGGGTCTCCTGGTGCATCGGCTCGTGCTCGAGGACGGTGTACGCCGCGAGGCCGCCGGCGAGAACGGGATTGCCCGCGGCGGTCACGTCGCGATGCGCGAAGGCATCGAGCACGGCGCCGTCGGCCGCCGCCGCGTAGCTGCGGATCGCGATCCGCGACGGCCACGCGGGCGGCCCGCCCGGCGCGGCGGCCTCGCTCTCGGGGTCGATGCCCCGTTCGAAGAGCGTTTCGTAGGCCGCGTCGAGCGCCGGATCGCCGAGCCCGCGCTTCAACAGCGTGTTCACGGCGAACGCAGGCAGGTGGCCCTCGTAGAAGCAGATCGGGTTTCGCAAGGCGATCGGGCGCGTCTCGTACGCCTCCGGCCGGACCCGATCGAAGAGCGCCTCCGAGCGCTCCCGGTTTCGGACGTACCAGGCGGCCATCGCCTCGCGGTCGAACGTCTCGGACCTCGTCGCAACCTCCGGCGAGCCCATGAAGCTGCAAAGATAATGCTAGATTCCGCCGGATGAAGGCGGCCCTGGCGCTCGCGGCCTCCGCGCTCGCGGGCGCGGCGGGCCTGGTTTTCGCCCCGGACGTGCCCGACCAGCTGGCCAAACTGCCCCGGACGCCGATCGACTACGACCGAACGCTCCTCGACGACCGCGAATCCCGCGTCCTCCACGAGCTGATCGAGGCGTCGCGGCCGCTCGGCGAGATCTTCCTTCTTCAGGTGTCGGAAAAGAACCCGGCCTTGAGGCGCCGGCTGACGAGCGAGGCCGCCCACGGCATTTCCGGCGCCGCCGACGCGCTCGCCTACTTCCGGATCAACGCCGGGCCCTGGGACCGGCTGGCCGGCAACCGGCCCTTCATCGGTTCCGCCCCGAAACCGCCGGGCGCCGGCTTCTACCCCGCCGACCTCACGAAGGAGGCGTTCGAGCGATGGGTGTCCGAGCACCCCGCCGATCGCAAAGCGTTCGAGTCGCTCTTCACCGTGATCCGGCGCGACGGCAGGACCCTCGTGGCCGTTCCCTACGCGCGCGAATACCGCAACCACCTCGAGCCCGTCGTCTCGCACCTCCGGCGCGCCGCGAGCCTGACCGGAAACGCCTCGCTCCGCCGCTACCTCGAGGCGCGCGCCGACGCGCTCGTCAGCGACGACTATTACCCCTCCGACCTCGCCTGGATGGACCTCGACTCGGACATCGAGTTCGCGCTCGGGCCGTACGAGGTCTACGAGGACGCGCTCTTCAACGACAAGGCGTCCTTCGAGGCGTTCGTGGCGGTCCGCGACCGGAAGGCGAGCGACGCGCTCGCCGCCTACGCGAAACACCTCCCGGACCTCCAGCGCGGCCTGCCGATTCCCGACGAGCACAAGGTCACGAGCCGCCGGTTCGAGTCGCCCATCCGCGTCGTCCAGGAGGCCTACACCGCGGGTGATGCGCGGGCGAGCGTGCAGACCTCGGCGTTCAACCTTCCCAACGACGAGCGCGTCCGGCAGGCGAAGGGCTCGAAGAAGGTGCTCCTGAAGAACGTGATGGAGGCGAAGTTCCGGGTCTCGGGCAAGCCCATCGCCGACCGCGTCCTCGACCCGGCGCAGGCGGGCTCGGTCTCCTTCGACGCCTACTTTCATCACACGCTCTTCCACGAGCTCGCGCACGGCCTCGGCCCGGGCCTCATCACGACGCCCGACGGGAAGAAGACCGAGGCGCGTCTCCTGTTGAAAGACCTCTACTCGACCATCGAGGAGTGCAAGGCCGACGTCGTCGGCCTGTGGACGCTCCTCCAGGCGATCGACGAGAAGTGGGTGACCGCGTTCGACGCCGACACGCTCGCGATCACGACCGGCGCGCTCTTCTGGCGTTCGATCCGCTTCGGCGTCGGCGAGGCGCACGGCGGCGGCGTGGCCGTGCAGTGGAACTGGTTCGTCGAGAAGGGCGCGGTCGCGCCGGCCTCCGGAGGCCGGTTCCGCGTCGAGACCTCGAGGTTCCGCGAGGCCGTGAAGTCGCTGGCCGCCGAGCTGTTGATGATCGAGGCCACCGGCGACGCCGCCCGGGCGCGAAAATTGCTGGACGCCTATGGAAAGATGACGCCGGAAATGGAACGCGTCGCTCGGGGGTTGAAGGACATTCCGGTCGATATCACCCCCGTCTACACCGCGGCCGGAGAGAAGTGAGGGAGACCATGGAAGACCAGGAGAAGCCCGGAACGGTCGTGGAGATCGGGACGAGCAAGGCCCGCAAGCGGACCGCGCGCAAGCCGGCCGCCGGCGCCCGCCGCCCCCGCAAGCCCGCGGCCGCCCGCCGCGCGAAGACCCCGGCGCGCCGCCGCGGCGCGGGCTCCGGCGTGTCGTTCGAGAGCGTCATCCGTTCGATCACGGGCGGCGTCGCCGTCGCGCGCGCCGCGATCGCGGAGGCCTCGGGGGAAGGCGCCACCGCCGTGCGCCGCGTCGCGGGGAACGCGACCGACGCCTCGCGCCGCACCGTCGCGCGCCTGGCCGACGAATGGCGCGGCATGGAGCCGCGCCGCAAGGCCCGCCTGCTCGCCGCGCTCCTCGGAGCCGTCGCCGCGGCCTCCGTGCCGCTCGTCCGCAAGAGCCTGAAGAAGTAGTGCACCGCCTTCGGCCCGCGCTTCTCGGCGCGCTCCTCGCGCTCCTCGCGCCCGCCGCGCCGCGGGCCGAGGAATCGGCAGCCGCGACCTCCTACGCGCTCACGCCCCCGTCGACCGGAGGGCTCGAGGCGGTGGACCGGATGCTGCGCCGCCTCTCCACGCACCGGCGGCTCCTCGTCGTCGGCGCGCATCCCGACGACGAAGACACGGAGCTGCTCGCGCTCGTCGCGCGCGGCATGGCCGGCGACGCCGCGTATCTCTCGCTCTCGCGCGGCGAGGGCGGCCAGAATCTCGTCGGCCCGGATCTCGGCGTCGGGCTCGGCCTGGTCCGGTCGCAGGAGCTTTGCGCCGCGCGCCGACTGGACGGCGGACGGCAGTACTTCACGCGCGCCTACGACTTCGGCTTCACGCGCTCGCTCGAGGAGACGTTCTCGAAGTGGCCGCGGGAGGCGCTCCTCGAGGATGCCGTGCGCATCGTGCGGCGCTACCGGCCCCAGGTCGTCGTCAGCGTCTTCTCCGGAACGACGCGCGACGGGCACGGCCAGCACCAGGCCGCCGGCGTCATCGCGCGCGAGGCGTTCACCGCGGCCGGCGACGCGTCACGTTTTCCCGGCCTCGCGGCCGAGGGGCTGACGCCCTGGCAGCCGCGCGCGCTGTACCGCGAGACGGGCTGGTTCGACAAGAACGCGACCACGATCGTCCTGCCGACCGGCGGCGTCGAGGCGCTGACCGGCCGGTCCTACTACCAGATCGCGATGGCGAGCCGCAGCCTTCACCGCTCGCAGGACATGGGTCGCCTCCAGGAGGCGGGCCCGCAGGACACCGAGGTCGGGTGGGTCTCGGGCGGCGAGGGCCGCGACGGCAAAGACCTGTTCGCCGGCGTGGACACGCGGCTGTCCGCGATCGCCGCGGAGACCGCGGACCCCGGACGGCGCGCCGCGATCGCCGGCCACCTCGACCGCGTCTCGGCCGAGACGGCGGCGGCGCTGCAGAAGCTGTCGACGCCGGACCTCGCCGCGAGCGCGCCGTCGATCGCGCGGGCGCTGTCGGAGCTGCGCGCGGCGCGCGTCCTCGCGCAGCCGGGCGACGGGGCGGTCGGGATGCTCCTCGACGAGAAGATCGCGCTCGCCCAGGCCGCGCTCGCGGCCGCGGCGGGGGTGACCCTCGACGTGCTCGCCGAACGCGAGACCGCGGCACCGGGCGAGAGTCTCGCCGTCACCGTGGACGTCTGGAACCCGGGCGCCGCGAGCGTCGCCGTCGAGAGCGTCGCCCTCGTCAGCCCCGAAGGGTGGAACGGCGGCGCCCCGCTCGCCGGCCGGACCGTCGCGCCCGGCAAGCTCGAAGAGTGGAAGGCGTCCGCGGCGCTGCCGCCCGGGACCCGTCCGACCCTTCCCTACTTCCTCTACCGGCCGCTCTCCGGCGATCTCTACGACTGGAGCCAGACGCCGGCCGCGATCCGGGGCGAGCCTTTCGCGCCCGCGGCGCTCCACGCCGTCGTGCGCCTGACGATCGCCGGAACGCCGGTCACGCTCGAGCGCGACGCCGCCTTCCGCCTGAGAGACGAGGCGATCGGCGAGATCCGGCGGCCGGTCCGCGCGGTCCCGGCGCTCGACGTTGCCGTGGAGCCGCGTCTGGTGGTGTGGCCGCTCGGGGACGGCGGCAAGCACCTCGAGGTCACGCTGACCTCGAACGCGGACGGCCCGCTCTCGGGCCGCCTCGAGACGACCGCGCCTCCCGGCTTCGCCGCGCCGCCGCCCCGCGATTTCGCGCTCGCGAAACGCGGCGACCGCGTGTTCCTGGACCTTCCGCTGGCGCCCCCGACGAGCGCCGCACCCGGACGCTACCCGTTCACGCTCGCGGCCGTCCTCGCCGACGGACGTCGCATGAACCTCGGCATCCGTATCATCGACTATGGGTACATCCCGCGCACCCCGCGCCCGGAAACGGCCGACGTCGAGATTGCGGCGGCGGACATCCGGCTTCCGGCGTTGAAGCGCGTGGGTTACGTCCGCGGCGCGGCCGACCAGGTGCCCGAGGCGCTCTCGGCCGTCGGCGTCCCGATCGAGATCCTCGGCGAGCGCGAGCTCGAGGCGGGCAACCTCGCGGTCTACGACGCGATCCTCGTCGGCAGCCGCGCGTACGAGACCGAACCGGCGCTCGCCGAAGCGAACAGCCGGCTGCTCGACTACGCGCGCGCGGGCGGCCTCGTCATCGTGCAGTACCAGCAGTACGCCTTCGTGCGCGGCGGTTTCGCGCCGTTTGCCCTCGACATCGCGCGGCCGCACGACCGCGTCACCGACGAGACGGCGGCCGTCACCGTCCTCGACCCGCAGAATCCGCTGTTTCACACGCCGAACCCGATCGGCCCCGCGGACTGGGACGGCTGGGTCCAGGAGCGCGGCCTCTACTACGCGCACACGTGGGCGCCGGAGTACACGGCCCTGCTCTCGATGGCCGATCCGGGCGGCCCCGACCAGCGCGGCGGCCTTCTCGTCGCCCGCCTCGGCAAGGGACGCTACGTCTACACGGGCCTCGCGTTTTTCCGCCAGCTGCCGGCGGGCGTGCCGGGAGCGTATCGCCTGCTGGCCAACCTGCTGGCCTTGAAATGAGAGATGCTCTACCGAAAGGAGCCTCGATCGTGAAAACCGCCCTGCTCGCCGCCGCCGTCTTCCTCGCCGGCGCGGCGTCCGCGCTGGCCCAGTTCGAAGGCGTGGCCGACTTCAAGCTCACGAGCGTGACCGGCAAGGGGGACGTCATCCCCGGCACCGGCAAGATCTTCGTCACGAAGGCCGCCTACCGCATGGAATGGGAAACGGACATCTCGAAGATGGGCCGCGGCAAGAGCCAGACCTCCGACGCGCCGCAGCACGTCAAGATCACCGTCTTCGGCAAGGCGTCGGACCCCGACACGCTGTACCTGATCGACGACGGCCACAAGACCTACTCGACCTGGGACGTCCGGAAGACGCGCGGCGAGTCGGCCGACGCCCCGAAGACGAGCTACACCGTCACGCGCCTCGGGCCGGACAAGGTCGCCGGCCTGACGTGCCAGCGCGCCGAGCTGACGTCCTCGCGCGGCACGGTCATCGACGTCTGCGTCGCCGGCGAGTTCAGCGTCTCGCTCGACTGGCTCTCGGCGATCGGCCGGCGCCAGAAGGAATCCACCTCCTGGGTTGCGGCCCTGCGCGACAGCAGCCTGACGGGGTTCCCGGTCCGCTACTCGATGAAGGAGAAGGACGCGGCCCAGCCGTTCGTCACGCTCGAGATGACGCACATCGACCGCGGCCCCGTCGCCGCGACGCTGTTCGAAATCCCGGCCGGCTACAAGGAGACCGATTTCGCGATGGGCGGCCTCTCGCCCGAGCAGCAGAAGGCCGTCTCCGACGCGCGGGCGCGCATGCGCCAGGTCCTCGACAAGATGACGCCCGAGCAGCGCAAGGCTTACCAGGACGCGATGAAGAAGGGCCGCCCGACGCCGACGCCGGCGCCCTGACCGGCCGCCGGGGACGCCCTCGCCAGAACCTTCGCCGCGAGGTGCGGTCGGCACCCGGTTGACGTTAGAGTGCCCCCGGAGACGAACGCCCGACCGGTGGTGGCTCCGGGAATCGGTTGGCGGGTTCGATGGAGCGGCGCTCTGGACGACGAAACGGTGATCCAGGACGGGTGTGGCCGAAAACTCCCGACCGCCGTTCGCGGTGCGAACGCCGGCGGCCGGAAGTCCGCTCTCGCCCGACTCGTCCCGCCCCTCGTCGCGGCGGCCGCCCTCGCCGCCGCCTGCCGCCGCGACGCGCGCACGCCGCTCGTCCTGTACTCGCCGCACGGACGCGATCTTCTCGGCCTGATCGAGAAGGAGTTCGAGCGCGCCCATCCCGACGTCGACGTGCGCTGGCTCGACATGGGGTCGCAGGAGATCTACGACCGCCTGCGCTCCGAGAAGGCGAACCCGCAGGCGGACGTCTGGTACGGCGGTCCCGACACGATCTTCGCGCGCGGCGCGAGCGAGGGGCTCCTCGCGGCGTACCGTCCGGCCTGGGCGGACCACGTCGCCCCCGGGAGCCGACAGGCGCAGGACCTCTACTGCGGGCTCTACCGCACGCCGGCGATGCCCGTCTACAACTCGAAGCTCGTCGCCGCCGCCGACGCGCCGCGCGAGTGGGACGACCTGCTCGACCCGAAGTGGACGGGGAAGATCCTGATCCGCGACCCGCTCGCCTCGGGAACGATGCGCGCCGTCTGGGGCTACGTCCTGTCGAAGTCGGTCCGGGAGACGGGCTCGACCGGCGCGGGGTTCGCGTGGCTCGCGCGCCTCGACGCGCAGACCAAGGAGTACGTCTTCAACCCGATCCTCATGTACGAGAAGCTCGTTCGCGGCGAGGGGCTCGTGACGATCTGGGACCTTCCCGACACGCTGCTCGAGCGCCAGCGCGGCTCGCCGCTCCAGTACGTCTTCCCGAAGAGCGGCACGCCCGTCATCGACGACGCGATCGGCCTCGTCGCGGGCGCGCGGCACGCGGACCTCGCGAAACGATTCATCGACTTCGCCGGAAGCCGGGAGATGCAGCTGCTCGCGGCGGAGAAGACCTTCCGGCTCCCCGCGCGCACCGACCTCGGCGAGGCGCTGCCGGCCTGGGCTCGCGACGTCGAGAGGGACATGACGCCGGCCGTCATGGACTGGCCGCTGATCGAGCGCGACGGGTCGTCCTGGATGGCCACGTGGGACCGGACGATCCGAGGGAAGGGAACAGCCGCCGCGCGGTGAAACACGCCGTCCGCCGCCCGCGGCGACACCACGTCATCCGGTCGCTCGTCTTCGAGCGGTTCCTCCTGCTCGCCGCCGCGCTGCTCGCCGCCGCGGCGCTCGCGTCGGGCCGCGTCGCGTGGCGCGAGGTGCCGGGGCTGCTCGACTTCAGGCTCCTGTCGCTCTTCCTCGTCCTGACGATCGCCGTCGAGCTCGGCAAGGCCTCGGACCTCTTCGATCGCCTCGTCGCCCGCGTCGCGGCCCGAGCCCGCACCGCGCGCGGCCTCGCGGTCGGCATGATCGCCGTCTCGGGCCTGCTCGCGGCCCTGCTCACCAACGACGTCGCGCTCTTTCTCGTCGTGCCCTTCACGATGCTCTTCCGGCGCGTCACGGACCTGGACCTGGCGCCGATCGTGGTGCTGGAGGTCGCCGCCGCGAACGTCCTCGGCTGCCTGACGCCCCTCGGCAACCCGCAGAACCTCTTCCTCTACGCGCGCGGCGGCTTCACCGCGCGGTCCTTCTTCGCCGCTCAAGCGCCGTGGGTCGCGGCTGCGGCCGTGCTCCTCGCGCTCGCCGTCCCGTGGCTCGTCCCCCGCCGCGCCTTCGACTCGCCGCCGGCAGAGCCCTTCGACGTCGACCCGCGCCTGGCGGGCGCCTGCCTGACGCTTCTCGCCGCCGAACTTGCCGCGCTCTTCGGCGCCGTGGACCACCGGATCCCGCTCGTTCTGGCGGCGGGCGGCGCGCTCCTGCTCGGCCGCCGCCTCTTCGAAACGGACTTCTCGCTGCTGCCGGTCTTCGCGCTCCTTTTCGTCGGGGTCGCCGGCCTCGAGCGCGGCCGTTTCTACGAGGCGCTCGACCCGGTGCGCCTCTTCGGCCATCACGCCCGGGGGCTCGCGCTGTCCGGGGCGCTGCTCTCGCAGATCGTCTCGAACGTCCCCGCCGCGCTGCTGCTCGCGCCCGCCGCGACGAGCGCCGCCGGCTTCCGGGGACTCCTCTACGGCGTCAACGCGGGCGGCTGCGGCACGCCCGTCGCCTCGATCGCCAACCTCATCGGCGCGCAGCTCTTCGTGCGCGAAGGCGGACGGCCGGGCGCCTTCTGGCGGCGCTTCCTCCCCGTCTCGGCCGCGCTCCTCTTCCTGCTGACGCTCGTCTCGCTCGTCCTCGCCTCGTGAATAATGCGCAGCGCATGCCCGGCTTCCTGACGCTCGACCGGCTCGAGAAGCGCTTCGGCGACGCCGTCGTCACGCGGGGCGTGTCCTTGTCGGCGGCGCGGGGCGAGATCGTGGCGCTCCTCGGCCCCTCGGGCAGCGGCAAGACCACGGTCCTCCGTCTCGTCGCCGGCTTCGAGACGCCCGAGGCGGGGCGCGTCCTCGTCGAGAACGAGGACGTCACGGCGGTTCCGCCCGAGCGGCGCCGCTTCGGCATGGTCTTTCAACACTACGCGCTCTTCCCCCACCTGACGGCGGGCGAGAACGTCGCGTTCGGCCTCGCGGCGCGGGGCGAAGGCGCCGAGGCCTCGCGGGCGCGCGTGGCCGAGACGCTCGCGCTCGCCGGACTGTCGGGCTTCGAGAACCGACGCATCACGGAGATCTCCGGCGGCCAGCAGCAGCGCGTCGCGCTCGCCCGGGCGCTCGCGCCGAACCCCAGGGTGCTGCTGCTCGACGAGCCGCTCTCGAACCTCGACCCGGCGCTGCGCGAGCGGACCCGGCGGGAGTTGAAGCGCGCGATCCGGCAGGTCGGCATCACGACGCTCTTCGTGACGCACGAGCAGGAAGAGGCCTTCGAGCTCGGCGACCGCGTCGCCGTCCTCCACCGCGGCCGGCTCGAGCAGATCGGCTCGCCGGAGGAGCTCTTCGAGGCGCCGGCCACCCGCTTCGTCGCGACGTTCATCGGCCGCTCGAGCGTGCTGCCCGCCGCGTGGGACGGCGGCGCCGCGCGCCTCCCGGGGGGCGTCGCGTGGCCGGCCGTCGCGGGGGCGCCGCTCGCGCGCGGCGCGGAAGCCGACCTCGTCGTGCGGCCCGAGTCGCTCCTCCTCGCGGCGTCCGCGCGGCCCGACGCGCTACCCGGCACGGTGCTCGAGCGCCGGTATGCCGGCCGGTCCGCCTACTTCCGCGCCACGACCGACGCGGGCGAAGTCGAGGTCCTCGGCGCGCCCGACGCCGCGCGCGAAGGCGAGCGCGTCTTCGTCGCCCTGGCGCCCGGCGGGCCGACGCCGCGGGTCTTTCCGAGGGAGCCGTGAAGACCGCCGGCCGCGTCCGCCCGTTCGCGCTCGTTCTCGCCGTCCTTCTCTTCTGGCTCGTCGGTTATCCGCTCGTCCTGACGCTCGCCGAGGCGCTCGGCGCCCCGCACTGGACGCTCGCCCACGTGGCCGATTTCGCGCGCCGGCCGGCCGAGTGGTGGGCGCTGTGGGCGAGCCTCTGGATCTCGGTCGCGACCGTCGCGCTCGCGGCGCTCATCGGCGTGCCGCTCGCCTTCGTCTTCGAGAGGAACGAGTTCCCCGGCCGAGGACTCCTCGGCGCTCTCGTCGCGCTCCCCGTCGCGCTGCCGCCGCTCATCGGCGTCCTCGCGTTCCTCTTCCTCTACGGCGAGAGCGGCTTCGCCGCGCGCGGCGTGGAAGCGGCGCTCGCCCTCTCGACCCCGCCCTGGCGTCTCTCCGGGCCGGGCGCGATCCTTCTCGTCCACGCGTACTCGATGTACGTCTACTTCTACATGTTCACGCGGGCCGGCCTCGCCCGCCTCGACGGATCGCTGCTCGAGGCCGCGGCGAGCCTCGGGGCCTCGCGCGGGCGCATCGCGCGCACCGTCACCCTGCCGCTCCTGACGCCGGCGCTCACCGGCGCGGCCCTCCTGACCTTCATGACCTCGCTCGCCTCGTTCAGCGCGCCCTACGTCTTCGGCGGCAGCTTTCGCGTCATGACGACACAGATCGTGGCGTCGAAGTTGAACGGCGACACCGGCCTCGCGATGGTCGAGACGGTGACGCTCGCGCTGCTCGGACTCGCCGGGCTCTGGCTCCTGCGCCGCGCCGAACGCGCCCGGCCGGCGATCGGCGGCGTCCGCGGCGTGGCCCCGCGCCGCCGCGAGCTCGGCGCGCGCCGGCGCTGGCTCGCGACGGCGGCCGGGTGGGGCCTCGCCCTCTTCCTGCTCGCGCCGCACGCGACGCTGCTCCTCGTGTCGCTCGTGCCGCGCAACACCTGGACGACCGAGGCGGTTCCGCCGGTCCTCTCGACCGTCAACTACCGCGCGCTCTTCGCCGACGCCGAGCGTCTCACGCCGATCGTCAACTCGCTCTGGATGGCGACGGCCGCGACCGCGCTCGCCCTGGCGCTCGGCTTCGGCGCGGCCTACGTCGCGGCAAGGCGCGCCGGCAAGACGAGCGCGGCGATCGAGGCCCTCGTGACGGCGCCCTGGGCCCTTCCGGGCACGGTCTTCGCCGTGGCCCTCGCGGCCGCCTTCAGCGTGAACGCGCCCTGGGCCGGGCGGTTCGTCCTCGTCGGCACCGCGGCGATTCTGCCGCTCGGCTACCTCGTGCGGAGCCTCCCGCTGACCGGGCGCGCCGCGTTCGCCGGGCTGCGCCAGCTGGACCCGTCGCTCGAAGAAGCGGCCGCCTCGCTCGGCGCCTCGCGCGCCCGGCGGCTCCGGCGGATCGTCCTGCCCCAGATCCGGCCCGCCCTGACCGCCGGCGCGAGCCTCGCGTTTCTCGCCGCGCTCGGCGACTTCGTGGTCTCGATCGTCCTCTACACCTACGACACGCGGCCGATCTCGATCGAGATCCTCTCGTCGCTGCGCATCCAGGAGATCGGCGTCGCCGCGGCCTACGGCGTGCTGCTGACGCTTCTGTCGGCGGCCGCGTTTCTCGCCTGGGGCCGGCGCGAGAGCGCCTGAGCCCGGCCGCTCACGGCCGTGTGACGACGCGCGGCGGGATGTCCGGACGGGAGAGGCGCGGCACCGCGAGATAGCCGTATGCCCCCTGCCGCACGGCCGGGGGCGAGCCGGGGTTGGCGACGGACACGTCGACGAGGCCCGCCGGATGCGGCGGCGAGAGAGCGATCAGAAGCGTCGAGCTCTGCACCGTGACGTCGGTCGAAACGGCGAGGCCGAAGGCGACGCCCGTCTGTCCCGTGAAGTTCGTGCCCGTGATCGCCACGCGGTCTCCGCCGCGGGTCGTGCCGGAGGCCGGCGCGATCGAGGCGATCGTCGGCGGCAGCGGCGGCGGCGGCTGGATCTGGTAGAGCGTGCCGGGCGTGCCGACGTAGAGCTCGCCGCCGACGTCCTGCCCGAAGGTCGTGATCGACCCGATCGCGATCGGCAGGAGCGCCGTGGTCCAGGTTCCCGACACGAGGGTCGCCGCCCAGATGCTGCCGGAGCAGTAATCGGCGTAGACGTACGCGCCCTGCAGGTCGGGCAGGGCCGTCCCGCGGTAGACGTAGCCGCCGACGATCGCGCAGTTGCCGTTCTCGTGCGAGTACTCGAGGATCGGCAGCGTGTAGTACGGGTCGCCGCAGGGCGGCAGCGGCGGCGTGCAGCCGGCCGTGCCGCCGACGCCGCAGAGCGAGCCTTCCATGATCTTCCAGCCGTAGTTCTCGCCGCCGCTGCTCGTCGCCGGCTGGCGGTCGACTTCCTCGCGCGCGTCCTGCCCGACGTCGCCGATGTAGAGATCGCCCGTCGCGCGGTCGAAGGAGAAGCGCCACGGGTTCCGCAGGCCGTAGGCCCACGCTTCGGCCGGGCCGGTCGTGCGGACGTACGGGTTGTCGAACGGGATGCCGTAGAACGGCGGCTGCATGACGTTCTGGCTCACGTCGATCCGCAGCATCTTGCCGAGCAACGACGTGGTCGACTGGGCGTTGCACAGCGGGTCGTTGGCCGAGCCCCCGTCGCCCATGCCGATGTAGAGGTCGCCGTCCGGGCCGAACTGGAGCTGCCCGCCGTTGTGGTTCGTGAAGGGCTGGTCGATCGTCAGCAGGTTCGCCGCGCTCAACGGGTCGGCGACGTTCCGGTCGCTCGACGAAACGCGGTAGCGCGCGACGACGGTCTGGCCGGTCAGGTTCGTGTAGTTGACGAAGAAGAAGCCGTTGACCGCGTAGTTCGGGGGAAAGGCCACCGAAAGCAGCCCCTGCTCCCCGCAGCAGATCAGCTGCGCCGACAGGTCGAGGAAGGGTGTGGGCAGGATCTGCGCCCCGTCCCAGATCACGATCTGCCCGCGCTGGAGCGTGATGAAGAGACGCCGGTCGCCGGCGTTGGTGATGGAGGTGATGTCCGGAAGACCCGAGGCGATCGGCACGAGGTTCATCGCCGGCGCCGACGAGGTCTTCGGGTCGGCCCGGGCCGCCTCGGGGGCGGAAGCGCCATGGCTCGATCGGGCCGTGAGGACCGCGGCGACCGCCAGGAAGACGACGAGGCAACGGAGAAGCCGCGGCATCCGATTCGGATGATACGGCATTCGCCGCGGGCGGACGAGGCGCGGCCTACTTCAGCGGCAGCCGGAGGATGACGACGTCCTGCAGGTCTTCGGGCCTGGGCGGATGGTTCACGTCGTGGAAGCGGTGACCCTGGTTGTTCGCCGTGAAGTAGAGCGCCCCGTTCGCCACGGTGCCGAGGGTCGGCTCGTCGAAGGCCGGGTTGTTCATCTCGAGAAGCCGCGCCCGCGCGATGCCGGCGCCGTCCGGCGTGAGGTCGAGCCGGATGACGCGGTGGGGCTCGATGCCGTTCTGGATCGCGAGGAGGCTGCCGTCGGAATAGGCGAGCCCGTCGATGCCGTTCAACGCGAGGTCCGGCGGCACGGGCAGCGGCGTCGCCCGTTTCGACGCGACGTCGATGCGGTAGAGGCCGCGGTAGTCCGACGCGTAGAGCGCGCGGCCGTCCGGCGTCGTCGCCAGGCCCTGCGTCCCCGAGTCGATGCCGTTCGACTCGAACCACACGGTGAGCTCGGATCCGCCCGGCGCGAGCGTGTAGATGCGCGGGTTGAAACCGTCGTTGACGTAGACGCGACCGTCGGAGGCGACGGTCAGGTCGTCGAAATGCGGCGCCTTCGGCGACGCCGGCGGCGAGAGCTTCCGGCGGAGCTTGCCCGAGTCGAGGTCGAACTCGAAGAGGATGCTGTCGGGCGGGTCGCCCTCGCGGCCTCCGTTCATCTGCGGAATCGTTTCGCTCGCGACCCAGAGCGCGCGGCGCTTCGGATCCGCCGCGATGCCGAGGGCGCTCCGGAGGCCCGTCCCGGCGCCCGCAAACGGCGCGGCCTTGCCGTCCGGTCCGATCCGGAAGACGCGGCCCTGGTTCACGCTCGCCACGAAGAACGCCTTCGTCGCGGGGTCGTACGCCACGCCCTCCGGGACCACGCCCTTCTCGGGGATCGTGAAGGCGACCGTGGCCCCGCCGCTGACGCGTTCCTTCCGCAGCGCGTTCATCGCGGCGAGGATCCGCCGGTACCCCTCCGTCGCGCGGATCGAGTCGAAATCGGTGTCGGCGTCGAGGTTCATGGCGACGCGGTGGGCGACGATCGCCGACAGCGTCGAAAGCGCCGCGTCGGTCTGGCCGTTGAGCGCCTGACCGCACGCCAGGTTGTAGAGGACGAGGACGTCGCCCGGACGGAGGCGCGCCGCGGCCTCGTAGTCCTGGAGGAAAAGGGCCTTGTCGCCGCGGTCGTAAGCCTCCCGGGCCTCCTGCATCAGCTGCGCGACGCTCTTCGCATCATCGGCGCCGGCCAGATCGCCGCCCAGAAGCGCGGCGCCGAGGAGCGCGGCGGCAAAGCGTGTTTTCACGGGAACCTCCCCCCGGGGTCTACGGATCCGGACCCTCCGGGTTTCGCCGCTTACGCGAGGACCGCGTACGCCCGGACGGGGAAGCTGCCCATCCCGCGAAAGGGCGCGGGGACCGCGTGGAAGCGGAAGCCGGTCTCCGGAAGCGCCTTCAGCCCGCACAGGTGCTCGACGATCGGGATCCCGGCCGCGAGCAGCAGCGTGTGCGCCGGGCGCACGCCGTCGGAAGCGTCGTCCACGTTGAAGGAGTCGATCCCGACGAGGGCCGGCCCGGCGCCGGCGAGATACTCCGCCGCCGCGCGCGTCAGGAACGGATGCCCCTCGGCGTAGCGCGGAGTCCGCCAGTGGGCGTCCCAACCCGTGCGCACGAGGACGGCCTTGCCGCGGAGCGACCGTCCCTCGAAGCGGTCGGCGTCCACCGCGCGCCCTCGGCCCGGCGCGTCCACGACGACGCCGTCGAGGTCCGCGAGCGACTCGAGCGGCAGCGACCCGATGTCCTTGCCTTCGGCGTAGCGGTGAAACGGCGCGTCGACGTACGTCCCGGTGTTCGCCACCATGCGCACGCGGGCGATGTGGAAGGTCGTCCCGCCGGCGTAGTGCCCGCGCGACGCCTCGCGGCCGAGAAAGTCCGAGACCACCGGGCCCGGAAGCCCGGGCAGCGTGATCATCCCGTGCTCGATCGGGTGGGAGAGGTCCACCACGCGCGCCATCGCGCGCAAGGCTATCGCGAGTTCCGCCGGTCCTTCCAGAGGCGCTTGAGCATCTGGATCTGGCCCGTGTGGTACACGTCGTGCGAGGCGACGCCGTAGACGAGCGTCCCGGTCGTGTACCTGCTGCCCCGCGGCCGCTTCCGGAGGGCCGACGGCGGCAGGGCGGCGACCGCGGCGCGCAGGCGCCGGTGCTCTGCGTCGAGGAGCGCGAGATCCGCGCGCCACGCGCGTCTCGTCGGCGAGGCGGCGGGGCGCGCGAACCAGTTGCTCCCCTTCTCCGGAAACGCGCCGCGCTTCTGGCCCGTCAGCATCCGCCAGGCCGCGTACTTCCAGTACGCCGCATGCAGGACGAGCTCCCAGACGTTGTGCCGGCCGCGCGAAGGCCGCCAGGCGGCCTGCCCCGGCGTCACGCCGCGCAGCGCGCCGCGGAGGTTCGGGCCTTGCCACGCCTTCTTCTCGTAGGACTCGTCGAGCAGACGCAGCAGCAGGGCGACCTCGTTCGGCTTCCTCATCGGTGTCCTCCTTGCGCCTCGAGCGGCGCGTCCTCTTCCTCGACGCTCGGGACGGGCGGGCGCGCGCCGTGGCGGATGATCAGGGCGACGGCGGCGACGATGATCACCGCGGCCAACGCGGCTCTCGGCGTCACGCTCTCGCCCGCGAAGAGCCAGCCGAGGAGCACGGCCACCACCGGGTTGACGTAGGCGTAGGTCGAGACACGGGCCGGCGTCGTCGCGCCGAGCAGGAAGATGTAGGCCGTGAAGCCGAGCAGCGACCCCGCGACGATCAGGTAGACGAGCGACAGGGCCGACCGCGTCGAAACGGCCGAGAGCGAGAGATGGGCGAGCTCTCCCGTCGCCCCCGCCGCCACGAGCAGGATCGCGCCGCCCGCCACCATCTCCATCGCGGTCGCGAGCAGCGTCGACGAGGGCAGCGCGACCCGCCGGGAGACGAGCGAACCGGTCGCCCAGAGCAGCGACGCCGTCAGCAGGGCTGCCGCACCGAGCGGGTCCACCCGACCGCCGCCGGCGAGGCTTCCGGGCGCCGCCAGCAACGCGATCACGGCGAGGCCGAGCGCCAGCCCGAGCATCACGACGCCGTCCGGGCGCTCGCGGCGCCACGAGGCGTCGAGCAGCGTCATCCAGATCGGCACCGACGCGACGATGAGCGCCGCGAGCCCCGACGGCACGCGCTGCTCCGCCCACGTGACGAGGCCGTTGCCGCCGAGGAGCAGCAGCCCGCCGACGATCGCGGCCGAGCGCCAGTGACGCCCCCCGGGCCGCGCCGCCCCGCGCCGGCGTACCCAGCCGTAGAGGAGCAGGCCGGCGGTCAGATGGCGCAGACCCGCCAGCACGAACGGCGGGATCGTCTCGACGCCGAAACGGATCGCGAGATAGGTCGAGCCCCAGAGGACGTAGACCGCCGCGAACGCGAGACCGACCTCGGCGCGCGAGGCCTTCCGAAGCGGGCGCGCTTCAGGCATGGAGCGTTTCCGGCGCCTTTTCGCAGCCGAGGTCGGCGTCTTCGGCGGGCACGCTCTCCGCATCCTCGCCGCCGTGCCGAATGATGAGAGCCACGGCCCCCACGATCACGACGGCCGCGAGCAGCACGCGGGCGGTCAGCGGCTCGTCGGCGATCGCCCATCCGAGAAGCACCGCCACCACCGGGTTGACGTAGGCGTAGGTCGAGACCCGGGCGACCGTCGTGACGCGGAGCAGCCACAGGTACGCCGAGAAACCGACGATCGAACCGAAAATGAAGAGATAGACCAGAGCCGCGAGGGAGCGCATCGTCACGGCCGAGGGGTCGAACCGGCCGAGCTCCCCGCGCGCGAGCCCCACGAGGGCGAGCCCGGCGCCGCCGCACAGGAGCGTCACCGCCGTCGCCATGATGGGCGACGAAGGCAGACGCGACCCGCGCGAGAAAAGCGAGCCCCCCGCCCAGCAGAAGGTGCCGACGAGGAGGACCACGAGCGCGGACATCGCGAAACGCTCGCTGCCGAGCACGTCGCCCGGTCCCACGAGGACGAGGAGGCCGGCCGCCCCGAGGGCGAGGCCGGAGAGCACGGCGCCGCGCGGCAACTTCCGGTGTCTCACGGCTTCTATCAACACGAACGCGATCGGTTCGGTTGCAACGACGAGCGCCGTGACGCCGGACGGGATCAGCCGCTCTGCCCAGATGACGCCGCCCGTGCCGCACACGAAGAGCAGCGGCCCGGCGATCGCCGCGCCCCCCCACTCGCGCCGGGTGGGGTGCGGCGCGCCGGAGACGCGCGCCCAGGCGTACAGGAACACGCCCGCCGTCAGGAACCGGACGCCCTGCGTGAGGAACGCGGGCAGCGTCTCCATCGCGATCCGGATCCCGAGATAGGTCGAGCCCCAGAGCACGTAGACCGCCGCGAACGCGGCGACCAGGCGCACGGTCGAGGGACGCGGCGCGCGCACCGTTTCAGACACGGACGCCCTCCGGAAGGGGCGGCGCCGTCTCGAGCGGCAGCACCGAGCTCTCCTTGACGGTCTCGAGCACGATGGTCGTGCGCGTCGACGTGATCGCGTCGATACGGCCCAGCCGCTCGCGGAGCAGGCGACCGAGCGCCTCCGTGTCGGCCGCGCGCACCTTCACGAGCAGGCAGTCCTCGCCCGCGACGTCGTGGACCTCGAGCACCTCGGGAATCGCCGCCACGCGCGCCGCGGTCTCGTCGGCGCGCCGGTCGTCGGCGCGCACGAACACGTACGCGAGAAGCGGCAGCCCGACGGCCTTCGGGTTGACTCGCGCGCCATAGCTCTCGATGACGCCGCGTTCCTCGAGCTTGCGGATCCGCTCGAAGACGGCCGAAGGGGCAAGATCCACCTGACGGGCTATTTCGGCGTTCGACGTTCTCGCATTTGACTGTAGAATCTTCAATATTTCGCCATCAATTACGTCGATCATTCGCGGAATATACACTTGTGACGACGATTCATCTACAAGAAGCTAAGACGCTCGTATCCAGTCACTTGGCTCACCGCGGGCGGTCGCGCCCCGAGTCAGCTCCCGCGAGGCGCGGGAGAGGGTCGCCACGTTTCTATGTGGCGAAGTACCGCGCCTGCGGGTGGTGGACGACGATGGCCGACACCGACGCTTCGGGGTCCATCATGTAGCCCTCCGTCAGGGAGACCCCGATCCGGCGGCCGTCGAGCAGGCGAAAGAGCGTTGCCTGGTCGGCGAGATCCGGACACGCCGGGTAACCGAAGCTGTAGCGCTTGCCGCGGTAGCGGCCCTGGAAACGGTCGCGCATCGTCGTCGCGGGCGAGTCGGGGAACCCCCACGCCTCGCGCAGGCGCCGGTGCAGCCACTCGGCCGCGGCCTCGGCCGTCTCGACCGCGAGCGCCTGGAGCGCGTGGCACAGGAGGTACTCGCCAGAGGCCTTGAGATCTTCGGCCCGCGCGCGCACGCCTTCGCCCGCCGTCGTCACGAACATCGCAACCGAGTCGGGAAAGCTCCCCTTTTCGCCCGGGTGGACGAAGTCGGACAGGCAGAGCCGCTCACCGGCGACCTGGCGCGGGAACGTGAAGCAGGCCTCGCCGCCTCCGGGGACCTCGAGGTGCAGCGTGTTGCCCTCCGACCGCGCCGCGAAAAACCGGTACATCGCCCGCGCCGAGAGCCAGCCCGAGTCCTTGATCTTCGCGATGACCGCCTCGAGCTCCGCGAGCTTCGGGTCGCCGGACTCTTTCAGGTTCCAGTAGCTGCCGCGGAGTCCCAGATGCTTGGCGTAGAGCATGTGCGGGTTCAGGTACTCCCAGACATCCCGAAGGTCGAGCGGCGGCAGGATGTGCTCGTCCCGATCCGGCGGCGGAAGCGGCAGGGCGAGCGAGACCTCCGGGCTGCGGACGGAAGGCGCCGCGAGCGGAATCTCCTCCTCGGCCCGGACCGCGGTGGCCGCCGCCCTCCGGCGCTCGTCCGCCTCGCGCGCGAGCTCGGCGCGCGCCGCCTCGCCCGACAGGATCCGATCGGCGAGCGCGAGGCCGCGCATCGCGTCTTCGGCGTAAGCGACGAGCCCGCCGTACGACGGCGCGATCCGGTGATCGGTGAACTTCTGCGACAGCGCGGCGCCGCCGACGAGCATCGGCGCCGCCACGCCGGCGGTCGAGAGGTCCTGCGCCGTCGTCACCATCTGCTGCGCGCTCTTGACGAGCAGGCCCGAGAGGCCGATCAGGTCCGGCCGGTGCCGGCCGCAGGCCTCGACGAGCTTCTCGGGCGGCACCTTGATGCCCAGGTTGACGACCTCGTACCCGTTGTTGGACAGGATGATCTCGACGAGGTTCTTCCCGATGTCGTGGACGTCGCCCTTGACGGTCGCGAGCAGGACTTTGCCCTTCCGCGATCCCGTCGCTTTCTCCATGAACCGCTCGAGGTGCGTCACGGCGGCCTTCATCGCCTCGGCCGACTGCAGGACCTCGGCGACGATGAGCTCGTTGGCGTTGAAGAGCCGGCCGACCTCGCGCATGCCGTCCATGAGGGGACCGTTGATGATGTCGAGCGGCGCGAGCCCCTCGGCGCGCACGGCGTCCAGGTCCTCGACCAGCCCTTCTTTCGAACCCTCGAGGATGTAGCGCGGCAACCGCTCGCGCGGCGTGCCGGCGCGCTCGGCCTTCGCCTTCGGCGCGGCGCCCTTCGCCTTGAAGTGCTCCGCGAACGCCGCCACCGGATCGGCGCCCCGGTTGTAGAGAAGGTCTTCCGCCAGACGCTTCTCGCCGTCCGGGATCGACGGGTAGCGCACGATCTTTTCCGAGTTGACGATGGCGAGATCCAGCCCGGCTCGGGTCGCGTGGTAGAGAAAGACGGAGTTCAGGACCTCGCGCCCGGCTTCCGGCAGCCCGAAGGAGACGTTCGAGATGCCGAGGATCGTCTTCGACTCGGGAAACGCGGCCTTGATCAAGCGGATGCCCTCGATCGTCTCCTCGGCGCTGCCGACGTACTTCGCGTCGCCGGTGCCGCACGGAAAGACCAGCGGGTCGAAGAGAATGTCCTCCGCCGGGAACTCGTACTTCTCGGTCAGCAGCGTGTAGCTGCGTCGGGCGACCTCGAGCTTGCGCTGCCGCGTCACGGCCATCCCGTTCTCGGGATCCTCGTCGATCGTGCCGACGACGAGCGCCGCGCCGTAGCGCCGGGCGAGCGGCACCACCGCCTGGAATCGAGCCTCCCCGTCCTCGAGGTTGATCGAGTTCAGGATCGCCTTGCCCTGGCTCCACTTCAAGCCGAGCTCCAGCACCTTCGCGTCGGTCGAGTCGAGCATCAGCGGGACCTTGACCATCTTCGTGGCCCGCTCGAGAAACGCGTTCGCGTCGGCGGCCTCGTCCCGGTCCGGGTCCTGGAGGCACACGTCGATGACCTGCGCGGCGTTCCTGACCTGCGCCCGCGCGATCTCGGCCGCCGCCTCGAACTGGCCCTCCGCCACGAGCCGCTTGAACTTGCGGCTGCCGAGCACGTTCGTGCGCTCGCCGACGAGGACCGGCCGGTTGTCGACGTCCACCTCGAGCGCCTCGATGCCCGACACGAGCGTCTTGTTGTGGATCGCCGGCCGGCGCGGGGTCTTGCCCTCGGCCGCGGCCGCGAGCGCGCGGATGTGCGCGGGCGTGGTCCCGCAGCAGCCGCCGACGATGTTGACCCATCCCTCGGCCATGAAACGCGAGAGCTCGCGCGACAGCGACTCGGGCGTCTCGCCGTACTTGCCATCCGCGTCGGGCAGGCCCGCGTTCGGGTAGCAGGACGTGCGCGTCTTCGCCAGCGCCGAGAGACTGCGGAGGTGATCGGTCATGAACTCCGGGCCGGTCGCGCAGTTGAGTCCCACGGAGAGCAATGGCGCGTGCATGACCGAGGCGTAGAGCGCCTCGACGTCCTGGCCGGCGAGCATCGTGCCCATCGGCTCGATGGTCACCGAGACCATGATCGGCGTCCGCCAGCCGACCTCGGCGAAGGCCTGCTCGACGCCGATGAGCCCGGCCTTGAGGTTGCGCGTGTCCTGCACGGTCTCGAGCACGACGAGGTCCGCGCCGCCCGAGACGAGGCCGATCGCCTGCGTGCGGTAGTGGACGACCATCTCGTCGAACGTCACGCCGCCCGTGACCGTCATCGCCTTCGTCGTCGGGCCCATCGAGCCGAGGACGAAGCGCATCCGGCCCGGCGTCGAGGCGGCCGCCGCCGCTTCGCGCGCCAGCTCCGCGGCGCGCCGGTTGAGCTCGATCGTCCGATCGGCGAGGCCGTACTCCGCGAGCACGAGCGGCGTGCCGCCGAACGTGTTCGTCTCGACGATGTCGGCCCCGGCGGCGAGATAGTCCGCGTGCATGCGGCGGACGACGTCCGGCCGCGTGATCACCAGGTTCTCGTTGCAGCCTTCGAGCTCCGGACCGCCGAAGTCCTCGGCGGTCAGGTTCTGCGCCTGCATCCACGTCCCCGTGGCCCCGTCGAGCACCAGGATGCGCTCGGCGAGGAGCTCCTGGAGCGCCTCGGCGCGTTCGCGCTGGGACGAACCGTCGGGTGCGCGCGTCATGAACCCGTCATTATGCACGGCGCGGCGGCCGGCTTCACGACCGCGTCGGGCGCCCTTGATATTCTCCCCCGCGCTCATGAGTCGCCACGCTCCCACCATCGTCGTGATCGGCGGCGGCTTCAGCGGCACCGCCGTCGCCTCGCAGCTGCTGCGCCGCCAGCGCCCCGCCCGCGTCGTCCTCGCGAACCGCTTCGGCCCCATCGGCCGGGGCGTCGCGTATGGCACCGCGATCGAAGCGCACGTGCTCAACGTGCCGGCGGGCAGCATGAGCGCCCTGCCGCAGGACCCGGACCACTTCGTGCGCTGGGCCCGGACCCGCGACGACGCCATCCGCGCCGACACCTTCGTCTCGCGCCGCCTCTACGGCCAGTACCTCGAGAGCCTCCTCGGCGAATCCGAACAGCTGGCGCGCATGGCCCGCCTCGAGCGCCTGGTCGGCGTCGCGCGCGACGTCGAGCTCGACGCCGACGGCGCGTCGGCCGAGGTCGTCTTCGCGGGCGCGCGCATCCGGGCCGACCGCGTCGTGCTCGCCCTCGGCAACTATTCGCCGTCGAACCCCGCGGCCGTCGGCGGCGAGTTCTACGAGACGGAGCGCTACGTACGCGACCCGTGGGTCCGCGGCGCGCTCGACGTCGTGCGCCCCGGCGAGTCCGTGCTGCTGCTCGGCACGGGCCTGACCATGATGGACATCGCGCTCGACCTCGTCGCCCGCGGCGTCCGGCTGCCGCTCTTCGCCGTCTCGCGGCACGGCCAGCTGCCCCGCTCCCACGTCTCTCGGCCCGCCGCCGCGGATCCCGACGCCCTGCCGCCGGGGCTCGCCGGGCCGCCCCGATCGGTCCTGCGATATCTCCGTCTGGTCCGAAAGCAGATCGCGGCCCGCGCCGAGAAGGGCGGCGACTGGCGCGACGTCCTCGCCGCGCTGCGCCCGGTCACCCCCGCGCTGTGGCTCGCGCTGACGCAGGAGGAGCGCGCGCGCTTCCTGCGCCACCTCCGGCCCTGGTGGGACGTCCACCGTCACCGCGCCGCGCCGGAGACGGCGCACGCGATCGAGAAGCTGCTCGTCTCCGGGGATCTCTCGGTTCGCGCCGCGCGCCTCCTCGGTTACCGGCCCGTCGCCGGCGAGATCGAGGTGACGCTCCGGCCCCGGGGCGCGTCCGAGTCGGTGCGCATCCACGTGCACCGCGTGGTCAACTGCACCGGGCCGTCGAGCGACGTCAGGCGCCTGGGCGACCCGCTGCTCGACGCGCTCCTGGGGCGCGGCTCCATTCGGCCCGATCCGCTCGGCCTCGGCCTCGAAACCGCCGCCGACGGCGCGCTCCTCGACGCCTCCGGACGCCCCTCGAGGGTCCTCTATCTCGTCGGGCCGCTGCTCAAGCCCAACTTCTGGGAGGCGACCGCGGTCCCGGAGCTCCGCCAGCACGCGGCGCGGCTGGCCGAGAGGCTGCTCCCCTAGATCCCGGCGGCGCCCGCGGCCGCCGCCTTTTCCCACAGTTCTTCCGCCTCGGCTCGCCCGAGCGTTCGGGCGGATCGCGACAGCGCGCCGAGCGTCGCGTCCTCCGAGCAGCACCACATGAACGAGAAGTCGTGGCCGGCGCGACCCCGCCAGAGCGCGAGCGCCTCGTCGAAGGGGCCGGCGCCCTCCCCCGCCTCCGCGAGCCCGGCGAGGGCCTGCACGAGGAGGTGTCCGCCGCCGAGGCTGCGCGGCCGTCCTCGCAGGTGAAGCACCGCCTGGGCGAACGCGGCGCGAGCGGCCGCCGCGTCGCCCTGCGCGAGCGCCGTCCGCCCGAGCCCGACGAGGCCCACGCCGCGGAAGGTGTCGCGATACATGTTGTCCGACCGCTCGACGGCGGCGAGGCCTTCGAGGCAACGCGCCCGCGCCGCGTCGAGCTCGCCCAGGCGGCGGAGGCATTCGCCGAGATAGCCCGCGACGCCCGCCGTCGGTCCCGTCGCCGTCGCGCCCTCGAGCGCCAGGGCCTGCTCGAGGCACCAACGCGCTTCGGCCCCGTGCCCGAGCGCCAGATGCGTCCAGCCGAGGCCGAGCCAGGCGAAGCCGTGGTGCGCGTCGAGGCGAACGGCCCGCTGAAAGAGCTCGAGCGCCTCCGCGTGGCGTCCGGCCTGCGCGGCCCACACGCCGCCGAAGTACGGCGGGTAAACCGCTTCCGGGTCGAGCTCCATCGCCCGCCGCTCCTGCGCGACGGCTTCCTCGACGCGCCCGAGGCGCGCGAGCGCGTACCCGAGCCAGATCCGCGGCTCCGCCCGCAGGCCGTCGGCGGCGATCGATCGTCGCGCGTAGCTCTCCGCGATCTCGAGCTCGCGCGGGTCGGTCTGATACGGGAACCGCATGGCGTGCACCGCGGCGAGGCCCGCGAGCGCCGGCGCATACGCGCCGTCGGCCGCGACCGCCTCCTCGAACAAGGCCTGCGCCTGGTCGAGGGTGCCCTTTTCGAGGCGATGGAAGAACCGCCGGCCACGCTCGAAGCGCTCGAAGACGTCGACGCGCCGCACGGGCCGGGCCGCCGGCGCGGCGCCGCCCGGGCGGATCCTTTCCGCGGCCGACGCCGCGAGCCGGTCCTGAATCGCGAACATGTCGTCGACCGACCCGTCCAGCTTCTCGGAGGCGACGAGCGCTCCGGTGGGCCCGTCCGTCAGATGCGCCGTCACCCGGAGACGCGCGCCGGATCGCTGGTACGCCCCCGACAGGACCCAGCGGCAGCCGATCGCGCGGCCGATCCGCTCGCTCTCGCCGCCGAGCTCGGCGAGCGCCCGGGCCACGCGCTCGCGCGCCACGACGGTGACCCCGGAGAGGCTCCCGAGGTCCGTCGCGAGACTCTCGGCGAAGCCGCTCCCGATCCAGTCGTCGTCGGCATTGCCCGACAGGTTCCGGAAGGCGAGGATCGCCAGCGTGTCGGGAAGCGTGGCCTCGAGTTCCCCGGAGCCGAGCGCCCGCAGGTCCGCGAGAAATGCCGCCGCCGACGCATACCGGCTCCCGGGGTCGCGAGCCAGGGCGCGCGACAGCAGCAGGCCGGCCTCGGCGGAGGCGGCGCCGGCGGGCAACGGGGGCACCTGAGCGGCGAGGGCGGCCGCGATCCGTTCGGCCGGCGTCCTGCCCGAAAACGCGGGACGGCCCGCGATCATCTCGTAGAGCACGGCGCCGAGCGAGAAGAGGTCGCTGCGCTCGTCGAGCGGCTCGCCGCGAAGCTGCTCGGGCGACATGTAGCCGAGCGTCCCGATCACCGCCCCCTGCTCGGTGAGGGCCGCCTCGGTCTGGTCCTCGCTGCCGCGGTCCACCGTTTCCTCGCGGAGGCGCGCGATGCCGAAGTCCAGCAGCTTGCCGAGCTGGTCGCCCGTGACCATCACGTTCTCGGGCTTCAAGTCGCGATGCAGGACGCCGGCCGCGTGCGCGTGGACGAGCGCCTCGAGCAGCGAGGCCGCGATCGAGAGCGCGGCCGGAAACGGGAGCGGCCCCCGGCGGAGCCGATCGCGCAGCGTCTCGCCGTCGACGAACTCCATCGCGAGGAAGACGACGCCGCCCGATTCGCCGGATTCGAAGAAGGTCGCGATCGCCGGGTGCTGGAGGCGCGCGCAGGCCTGCGCCTCGCGAAAGAGCCGCAGGCGGGCCTCGCCGGCCATCGCCGGGGGAAGCACCTTGATGGCCGCCGGTCGGCCGAGAGCCAGGTCGCGCGCGAGGAACACCTCTCCCATGCCGCCCGCCCCGAGGCGCCTCTCGACGAGATAGTGGGAGAGCGTCTGTCCGATCACGCTTGCGGCCGCGACATAGAATTCCATCACTTTGGCGCCGGTAGCAGGAAGCCGCCTCGGCCCCTACGAGATCGTCTCGCCGCTCGGGGCGGGCGGCATGGGCGAGGTCTACCGCGCGAAGGACGCGAAGCTCGGGCGCGAGATCGCCGTCAAGGTCCTGCCGTCGGCGACCGCTTCCGACACCGAGCGCCGCCAGCGCTTCGAGCAGGAGGCGCGCGCGGCCTCGGCCTTGAACCACCCGAACATCCTGACCGTCTACGACATCGGCGAGGCCGACGGCGCCCTCTACATGGCGATGGAGCTCGTCGAAGGCCGGACGCTGCGCGAGCTCCTCGCCTCCGGCGAGCCGCTGCCGACGAAGAGACTGCTCGACCTCGCGACCCAGACCGCCGAAGGCCTGGCCAAGGCCCACGCCGCCGGCATCGTCCACCGCGACCTGAAGCCCGAGAACCTGATGGTCTCCAAGGACGGCTACGTCAAGATCCTCGACTTCGGTCTCGCCAAGCTGACCGAGACGCCGGCTCAGGACGCCTCGGTCCTGCCGACCGCGATCGCCGCGCCGACCGAGCCCGGGACCGTGATGGGGACGGCCGGCTACATGTCGCCCGAGCAGGCGAGCGGCCAGCCGGTGGACTACCGCTCGGACCAGTTCTCCCTGGGCGCGATCCTCTACGAGATGGCGACGGGCCGGCGCGCCTTCCAGAGGAAGACCGGCGCCGAGACGCTCACGGCGATCATCCGCGAGGAGCCCGAGCCGCTCTCGCAGGTGGCGCCGAAGGCGCCGGCTCCCGTCCGATGGATCGTCGAGCGCCTGCTCGCCAAGGACCCGGACGACCGCTACGCCTCCACGCGCGACCTCGCCCGCGACCTCGAGAGCATCCGCGACCACCTGACCGAGACCTCCGCCTCGGGCGCCCTCGAAGCGGCCGAGCCCGCGAAGACTCCGCGGCGCGGCTGGCTCGCTCCCGCGGCGCTCGCCTTCCTCGCCGGCGCGGCGTTGGCGGTCCTGGCCGCGAAGAAGCTCGACCTCTTCGCCTCTCCCCTCCCCCGTTTCCAACGGCTCACGTTCCGCCGCGGCATGATCATTTCCTCCCGCTTCGCTCCCGACGGAAAGTCGGTCCTCTACGGAGCGACCTGGGACGGAGGCCCGGTCGAGATCTACACGACGCGATCCGAGAGCCCCGAGTCGAAATCCTTCGGCCTTCCGTCGGCGAACCTGCTCGCGGTCTCACGCGGCGGGGAGCTCGCGATCTCGCTCGGTTGGCGCTATGACATCGGCTGGGAAGGAATCGGAACGCTGGCGCGTGTTCCGCTCTCGGGCGGAGCGCCGCGGGAGCTCATGGAATCAGTCGACGACGCCGATTGGTCTCCGGACGGGCAGCAGCTCGCCGTGGTCCACCGCGTCGGCGATCTCGCCCGCCTCGAATACCCGATCGACACAATCCTCGAGGAGTTCTCCGGCTGGCTGAGCCACCCGCGTCTCTCGCCGGACGGCCGCACGATCGCGTACATGGAGCATCCGGAGCGCGGCGACAACGCGGGGCGGCTCGTCCTGCTCGACGTCGCGAGCCGGAAAAAGACGATCGGGCCGACCTTCGGCGGGTTCGCGT
>Ga0335071_10000433_pt1 | contig 47080 bp, 40 predicted proteins | sample Lox_Sample_15_FD_206724 | JGI IMG/M metagenome (GOLD analysis project Ga0335071, IMG submission 206724) | Soil microbial communities from Loxahatchee National Wildlife Refuge, Florida, United States - Lox_Sample_1.5 | ecosystem: Environmental > Terrestrial > Soil > Wetlands | place: USA... | reverse complement strand
CAAGGAATGCCGGGAACCTCAGCCGCAAATGAACACGGATTCTTCCCTCAACCCGCAACCATTAATTAACCACGGATGGGCACGGATGTTTAGACACGAATTTGCACGAAGGAAGGGGTTGAAACGCGGTCCGCGCTCATCGGCGCTGGTTAGCGAAGATCAGCGGTTTGATTTGGCCTCGGAGCAGAGGACCCGGTCAGGTCGTTCTTCGCGATGACCTCCGCTGCCGCCTGGGCCGGATCCAGGTTGTTGCGGCCATGATCGGTCAACTCGTCAAAACGCCGGTTGGCCGCCCGGGCCGGAGTGTCGATCTGCGCCAGATAATCCTGTTCCACCGTGTTTTGCACCACCAACCGGGTTTCCGCTTCGGCGGATTCAAGATTCGTTGAAGCGGGAGAATATTTCCAGCCGATCAGGTTCTCACCAAGGTGTTGCGCCACCTTCGGCGCGAGGTCATAAAAATGCTCGTAGATTTTCCGATGCGCGTCCTCATGCGCTTTGACTCCAATCCGGTCCCGTTCCGGTGCGGTAATGCGGAAGGATAATTCCAGCGAAATGGTTATCGCTTTGATTTCGAGCTGAATCGGCCGGCCCCGCCCGTTCGTCGATTCGTCAAGGTCAAGTTCGGTCTGGCACTTGAATTGGTGTTCGGTGGTTCCGGTGTGGTCTCCCACCTGCGGCGGTTTGGGGCCGGGTCCATAATACGCATAAGTCACGGTCGGCTCGGAACGTTTCACGGAGACAAATCGCGCCAGATTGGGCCGAGCCAAGGCCGCCGATATCCGGGTCCTGGTCGCATCCTCCTCCTGCCACTTCCGGGACAACGCCTGCATCATACGTCCCCGCTCGTTTTCGTAGTCGGCGGCCTTTTGCGGGTCGTAGCCGAATTGTTTCTGGAGCGTTACCGGCAGCTTCGCAAATTTGAGCCGGGCCAGTCCCGCGCCGCCGGCCCCCGACCGAAATTCGATGACCAGTCCGTCCGGTTCAACCCGGACGAGATTGATGAGCTGATACGTCACCCCATCGGTCGTCGTAATCCGGGCGGGCAATGAATTGGTGAGCAGCCCGGCCTTGGGGCCGGGATTGAGGATGGAAATATTCGCCAGCCCGCTGAAAGCGAACCGGGCGACCAGGGGAATCACCGTCAGGGCGAGCACGCCGACGCGGCTGATAGCGAATCTTCTGAATCGATTGGTGCCCATGTAGCCTTGCTTACAGCAAGCCGGGTGCCGCCAAGGGGGCAAAAGCGGGCTCTGATAATTCGCAGCGGGTTGGTCAGAGCAGCGGATCGGATCAAGCGAATTTGAACTGCGAAACACACGAAACCCGCGAAAGGCGAAAACATCGAACATCGAATGTTAAACTCTCAACCTCCGCTTCGACCAGTCAACAAACCGCCTTGCCGAGCCGTAGCTCGGGGCGAAGCGGATGTGCCTCTGCAGATAATTGGTTTTATTTGACGTCTCCCAACTTCCAATTTTCAGGGGAAGGCCATTCCTGTCTTGATCCTGAGACAATTTGCACCGGCTTAACTTGGTGTTGTGGTGTGGGTGCGCTGCATCAGTTTCGAGCCCGCGGGACAAATTATGCGCGAAGGCACACAGAGAGCGAAGGCTGGTACGCGAGGCGGGGGTCGAACCCACAACCTTCGGCTCCGGAGGCCGACGCTCTATCCAATTGAGCTACTCGCGCAACCTGTCTCCAACGTGAACGTGGAAAGAAGGCGAGCCGGACGCAATCTCATTCAACCCGCGAACCGACTCAACTCATCCGTGCCATACTACGCCCGGTTCCAGCAGCCCGGCAAGCAAATCCGGTATCCGTTCGAAACGACGACCATTCTGTCTCAATGTTTTTGAATCCACTGCATCGCCTTCTCCGCCAGCCTGTCAAACGCGGTCACGCAGGCTTCGAGGTGCTCTTCTTTGGTGTCCTCGATTTTGTTGTGGCTGATGCCGTGCAGGCTTTGCACGAACATCATCACGGTCGGCACACCGGCGGCCGCGACCTCGGCGGCATCGTGCAGCGGGCCGCTCGGCAGGCGATGCGATTTGCCGCAGGTTTCGCGGATGGCTTCGTCGCACAGATTGATGAGGTCGTTGTTGAACGGGCGCGGGGCAATCTGCCAGAGACGTTCCCAGGAAACGGTCACGTTGCCTTCCTTCGCAAATTTCTCGCTGGCGGCCCTGGCTTCCGAAAACATTTTGGCCAGCGCCGGAGCGTCGAGATGGCGCTGGTCGAGGGTGATGCGGCAGTCCTCGACGACGCTGGTGACGATGCCGGGCCGGGTGGTGCAGGAGCCAATGGTGCAAACGCCGCCCCCGCTGCCCCCGGCGATGCGGTAAATCTCCGGGCTCATTTTCGCGGCGGCCAGGAAGGCGTCCTTGCGGCGGTTCATCGGCGTGCTGCCGGAATGCGCCGCCTGGCCGTGAAACGTGATGGCGTGACGTTCGACGCCAAACGTGCCCAGCACCGCGCCGAGCGGCAGATCGAGGTCGAGCAGCACCGGACCCTGTTCGATGTGCAACTCCAGGTAGGCCGCGGCATTTTTCAGTTCTTTGCCGCTGTCCTTGACGCGCTCGAAATCAATGCCCACGGTCTTGAGCGCGTCGGGCAGGCGGATGCCGTCCTTGTCCTTGAGGCCGCGCGCCTCGTTCATGTCGAGGTTGCCGGAACAGGCGGATGAGCCGAACAGGCTTTTGCCGAACCGCGCGCCCTCTTCGTCGGCCCAATCCACGAGACGCACCGTGACCGGCGGGCCACTAGCGTGGCGGCCACCATATTGCGCGTGAATGCGCCGCAAAATTTCCACGCCGGCCAGCACGTTCAGGCAGCCGTCCAGCCAGCCGCCGTTCGGCACGGAATCAATGTGCCCGCCGATGAGCAGGCACTTTTCCGAAGCCCCGCGCAGGGTGAACCAGGTGTTGCCGGCGGCGTCATTGTGAATTTCGAGCGGCAGGCCTTTGACTTTTTCGCGCAGGAATTCCCGCGCCTTGAGCCACGTGGGGGTGAAGGCCACGCGTTGCGCGCCGTTTTCGTCACCGGTGAGCGCGCGAAGTTCCTTCAGTTCTGCCACGGTGCGTTTGGGGTTCAGCAAAGTGCTCATATCGCCCTCGCGGTTGGGTTGTTTTACTGCTTCCATTTTATGGGGAGCCAGCTAGACTACAACCACGAATTAGACGAATTGTTTGCGCACAGGGCGCAAGATTTTATATGCCTATCAGTCCACGACTCGGACCGGAAGCGGCGGCCGCCAACATGGCCGATTACAAACCGCGCTACCAACCCCAGGAAGCCCTGCTCGAAGCCAGCCGCTGCCTCTTCTGCTTCGACGCGCCGTGCATCCAGGCGTGCCCGACCGGAATCGACATCCCGTCTTTCATCAAAAAAATCGCCAACGGCAATCTCACCGGCGCGGCGCGGACCATTCTCAACGCGAACGTTCTCGGCGCGAGCTGCGCGCGCGTCTGCCCGACGCAGGTGCTCTGCGAAGGCGCGTGCGTGATGCTCGACCGCGAGGGCGACCCGGTGAAAATCGGCCGGCTGCAGCGCTACGCGACCGATCACGTCTTCGAGAAAAAAATTTCGGTGCTTCAGCCGGCGGCGAAGAAGACCGGCAAGCGCGTGGCCATCATCGGCAGCGGCCCGGCCGGATTGGGCTGCGCGGCGGAACTGGCCCGGCTGGGTCATGCGGCGGTGGTATTCGAGAAAACGGCCAAGGCCGGCGGGCTCAACACCTACGGCATCGCCTATTACAAAATGCCGCCCAAGGTCAGCCTGGAGGAGGTCGAGCTGATTCGCGGCCTGGGCGTGGAATTTCGCTGCGGCGTCGAGGTCGGCAAGGACATCACGACCGCGCAACTGGAGAAGGAGTTTGACGCCATCTTCGTCGGCATCGGCCTGAGCGGCAGCCCGAAATTAAATGTCCCCGGCGAAGGCCTGCCCGAGGTGGTGGACGCGCTGCACTTCATCGCGCAAATCCGGATGCAGCCGCTGCACCAGGTGCCGGTCGGCGAGCGCGTGGCGGTCATCGGCGGCGGGAACACGGCCATTGACGCCGTCACCCAGGCCCGGCGGCTCGGCGCCCGGGACGCGGCTATCGTTTATCGCCGGACGCAGCCGGACATGTCCGCCTATGAATTCGAGCAGGAGCTGGCCAAGATTGATGGCGCGCGGTTCTTGTTCAACGTGGTGCCGGTGGAAATCATGTCCCAGGGCGGTCACGTGAGCGGCCTCAAGCTGGCCCGCACCAAAACTGAAAACGGCAAGGTCCAGGTTTTGCCCGGTACGGAATTTGTCGAGCCGTTCGACATGGTTATCAAGGCGATCGGCGAGGAGAAGCAGGTGTCGCTGCTCAAGGCGCTGTTCCCGCAGCTGGAGCTCGACCCGCGCGGCGCGGTGGTGCACGACGCCGGCACCGGGCGGACGAATCTCCCCAAGGTTTTTGCCGGCGGCGATTGCGCCAACGGCGGCCGCGAAGTCGTCAATGCCGTGGCCGAGGGCAAGAAGGCGGCCCGGGCCATGCACGCCCTGTTCGCCGGCGAAAAGGTGACCGGGCCGGTGCAGGCCTCGCGCCTGGGAGTCAAAGACGGCGCGCCGGTGGGCTCGGGTTTTGACCGGCCGATTCGCGTGCCGGAGCTGGAAGAAGAATATTTCAAAGGCGGCAAGTGAAACCACAAACACCAAACACCAAGCTCCAGAGAAATTCCAAACTCCCAATATCAAACGGGGTACGGCGTGAAAGGAGCACGTGTGTTTATCCTAAAGCTGTCGGTGGCAGCATAAAGTTAAACGACGGACCTGTGGGCAACAGCACAGCAAGACATGCTTTTGACTTGGAAGAGCGAACGGCCCGGTTTGGCGAAGCCATCGTTCGCTTCTCGAAGAAGATTCCCCGGAGCCCGACAAATGATCGCCTGATAAACCAACTCGTCGGATGCGGCACGAGTGTCGGAGCCAACTATTGCGAGGCCAATGAAGGCGTGTCAAAGAAAGATTTCAAGCACACCATTGGACGCTGTGTCAAAGAAGCCAAGGAGACGAAATTCTTCCTTCGCATGATTGCCGCTTCCGAACCAACGCTGGCGGAAAATGCGCGCATGCTTTATCGCGAGGCGAAGGAACTTCATTTGATTTTCGCGAGCATCTATCGAAAATGAAATGTTCAAGATGAAATCTCCAAATTCCAAGCTCCAAGCTCCAGAGAAGCTCCAAGTGCCAAGCTCCAAACCCAACCTCACCTCGGTCTCTGTTTGGTGCTTGAAGTCTGATGTTTCTCTGGAGCTTGGTGCTTGGTGCTTGGTGCTTTTTCTCCAAAGGTAACAATATGGCTGACTTGTCCATCAATCTCGCCGGCATCAAATCACCGAATCCCTTTTGGGTCGCCAGCGGCCCGCCCTCCAACACGGCTTACCAGGCGCACCGCGCGTTCGACGCCGGCTGGGGCGGCGTGGTCTGGAAAACCATCGGCGAACCCATCGTGAACGTCTCCTCGCGCTATTCGTCGCTCAACCTGGGCCAGAACCGCATGGTCGGCTTCAACAACATCGAGCTCATCAGCGACCGTTCGCCGGAGACGAATTTCCGGGAGCTCGCCGAGGTCAAGAAACGCTGGCCGCATCACGCGGTCATCGCCTCGCTCATGGTGGACACCCGCGAACACTGGCACGAGTTTGTGAAACGCTCCGAGGACGCCGGCGCCGACGGCGTCGAGCTGAACTTCGGCTGCCCGCACGGCATGTGCGAGCGCGGCATGGGCTCCGCGGTCGGCCAGAATCCGAAGGTGACGGAAACCATCGTCGGGTGGGTCAAGGAGGTCGCGAAGATCCCGGTCATCACCAAGCTCACGCCCAACATCACGGACGTCACGTTTGCGGCGCGCGCGGCCAACCGGGCGAAGAGCGACGCGATTTCGCTCATCAACACCATCAACAGCATCACGCAGGTCAACCTCGACAACCTGTGCCCCGAGCCGTTCGTCGGCGGGCGGAGCACGCACGGCGGATACTGCGGCCCGGCGGTGAAGCCGATTGCGTTGAACATGGTGCAAAGCTGTGCGGCGGACCCGGAGGTCGGCATTCCCATTTCCGGCATTGGCGGCATCGCCAGCTGGCGGGATGCGGCGGAGTTCATCGCGCTCGGATCGACCAGCGTGCAGGTTTGCACGGCGATCATGCACCACGGCTTTCGCATCGTCGAAGATATGATCGAGGGCTTGAACGATTACCTCGACGGCAAAGGCATGAAGAGCGTGACCGAGCTTATTGGGAAGGCCGTGCCCACGCTGCAAAAGTGGGAGACGCTCGACCTGCATTACAAGCGCATCGCCAGCATAAACTACGACAAGTGCATCGGCTGCAACCTCTGCTACATCGCGTGCGAGGACGGCGCTCACCAGGCCATCGCGCTCATCAGTCCCGATGGTCACGGCCTGGGCCCGGGCCGCGTGCCCGGCAAGCCGATCCCGCAAATCAAGGAAAAGGAATGCGTCGGCTGCAACCTCTGCTCCATCGTCTGCCCGGTGGACGAATGCATCACCATGGTGAGCGTGGACACCGGCGAACCGCACCTGTCGTGGAACGAATACCAGGCCCGGCTGGCCCGCGGCGAAGTGAAACCGATTCCGGCGCATCCGTAATGAAACATCCAAGCACCAACATTCAACATCCAGAGAAGCACCAACATCCAAGCTCCATAGCGGACAACGCGATGCTTGATTTGGATGTTGAAGTTTGGAGCTTCTCTGGATGTTGGCGCTTGGCGCTTGGCGCTTTTTAATATGCCTACCACACTTGAACCCTGTCCCGTCTGGTTCGGCGGCGAATGGCGCCACGTCAACAGCGTGCCCACGACACCCGTGCACAACCCCTCCACCGGCGAGGTCATCGCCGAGGCGCCGTTGTGTACCGCGGCGCATGTCAACGAGGCCGTCGAGGCCGCCGCCGCCGCGTTTCCAGTCTGGATGGAGACGCCGGCCGTCGAGCGGGCGCGAATCCTCTTTAAGTTCCGGTCTTTGCTGGAGCAAAACTTTGAAGACCTCGTGCGCAGCAACACGCGCGAGCACGGCAAGACGCTGGTGGAATCGCGCGGCGACGTGAAACGGGGCATCGAGATGGTGGAGTTTGCCTGCGGCGTGCCGTCGCTGCTCATGGGCGAAGTGCTGGAGAACATAGCGCGGGGCATCGATTGCGAGGCTATCCGCCAGCCGCTCGGGGTCTGCGCCGGCATCACGCCGTTCAATTTCCCATGCATGGTCCCGCTGTGGATGTACCCGGTGGCCATCGCCTGCGGCAACACGTTCGTGCTCAAACCCAGCGAAAAAGTCCCCTTGACCAGCATCAAAGTCGGCCGGTTGTTCGAGCAGGCCGGCCTGCCCAAGGGCGTCCTGAACATCGTCCACGGCGGGCGCGAGGTGGTCGATGCGCTGCTGACGCATCCGAAGGTGAAGGCCATTTCCTTCGTGGGCTCGACTCCAGTCGCAAAGCACATTTACGAGACGGGCACAAAGCACGGCAAACGCGTCCAGTCCAACGGCGGCGCCAAGAACTTCACGCTGGTCATGCCCGATGCGGACGTGGACAACTCCGTGCGCGGCGTCATCGAGGCCGCGTTCGGCTGCGCCGGTGAACGGTGCATGGCCGGCTCGACGGCCGTCGTCGTGGGTGGCGCGGAGAGGACGGTTCTGCCGACGCTGGTAGACGCCACCCGGCGCATCAAGGTGGGTCCGACCGATCGCGAGCCGCAGCCGGACATGGGCGCGGTCATCACGCGGCAGCACCGCGACCGCGTGCTCCAGCTCATCGAAGCGGGCGTGAAGGAGGGCTGCCAGATTCCCGCCGACGGGCGCGGCGTGAAAGTCAACGAGGCGCCGAACGGCTTCTTTCTGGGCGCGACGATTCTGGATCAGGTCCGACCCGGGATGACCGTCGCGAAGGAGGAGATTTTCGGGCCGGTCTTGAACGTAATGCACATGGAAGACCTGGATGCGGCCATCGACCTGGCCAACCGGTCGCCCTACGGCAACGGCGCGTCCATTTTCACCCGTTCCGGCAAGGCGGCGCGCGAATTCAAGCACCGCATCCGGTGCGGCATGGTGGGCATCAACATCGGCGTGCCGGCTTCGATGGCGTGGTTCCCGTTCAACGGCTGGAACGAATCCTTTTTCGGCGACCTGCACATGCAGGGCAAGGAAGGCGTGCAGTTCTTCACGCAACACAAAGTCGCCATGAGCCGCTGGTTCAGTTTCGGGGAAGGCGACGTGTGGCATCGCGAAGCAAAGTGAAAACCTAAATGAAACACCAAATTCCAGGCACCAAGCTCCAGAGAAATCTCAAGCATCCAAGCTTCAAGGCCGAAGAACGGCAATTCGGTCTGGATGTTAGAATTTGGAGCTTCTCTGGTGTTTGAATGTTGGTGCTTGGAGCTTAATAAAACTATGAGTCTGCTGATTAAAAATGGCGAAATTGTGACCGCGAGCGAACGTTACGCGGCTGACATCCTGTGCGAAAACGAAACCATCACACGCATTGACCGCAACCTCGCGCCGCCCAAAGGCGCGGAAGTCATCGACGCGAAAGGGAAATATGTCTTCCCCGGGTTCATTGACCCGCACGTCCATATTTACCTGCCGTTCATGGGCACGTTTGCCAAGGACACTTATGTCACCGCCAGCCAGGCGGCGCTCGTCGGCGGCACAACGACCCTCATCGAGATGTGCTGCCCGTCGCGCCAGGACGACACGATGAAGAGCTTCGAGCTGTGGATGAAGCAGGCTGTCGGCAAGTCCGCGTGCGATTTCACGTTCCACCTCGGCGTGGCCAAGTTCGATGACAAGACCGAAAAACAGCTCCGCGAAATCGTGAAACGCGGCATCAGCTCGTTCAAGATTTTCCTGGCTTACAAGGGCGCGTTCGGCGTGGACGACACGGACCTCTACCGCACGCTTAAGCTGGCGAAGGAACTCGGCGTCATCGTTACCGCGCATTGCGAGAACGAGACGCTCATCGCCGAGTTGCAAAAGGAACTGCTCGCCGCCGACAAGACCGATCCCGGCCAGCATTACGAAAGCCGGCCGCCGCGGGTGGAAGCCGAAGGCGTTCATCATCTGATGACCTTCGCCGAACTCACCGGCGCGGCGACGTACATCGTCCACTTGAGCTGCCAGGAGGCGCTTAACGAGGCCATTGCTGCGCGCCAGCGCGGCGTGCGCGTAAACGTCGAGACGCTCATTCAGTATCTCACGCTCGACAAGTCGTACGCCGAATTGCCCAAGTTCGAAGGGGCGAAATACGTTATGTCGCCGCCGCTGCGCGACAAGCGCAACCAGCAGGTGTTGTGGAACGGCCTGCGCGACGGGCTCGTCCAGACGGTTGCGACCGACCATTGCCCGTTTGATTTCAAGACGCAAAAGGTCATGGGCAAAAACGATTTTACAAAAATCCCCAATGGCATTCCATCGCTCGAAGACCGCATCAACCTGCTCTACACCTACGGCGTGAAGGCGGGCAAAATTGATTTGCACACGTTGGTGAATGTGGCCAGCACGCAGGTCGCGAAGACCTTCGACCTGTTCCCGCGCAAAGGAACGATCCAGCCCGGGGCGGATGCCGACCTGGTGGTGTACGATCCGAATTATCGCGGCAAAATTTCCGCCAAGACGCAGCACGTGAACGTGGATTACAGTGTATTCGAAGGCTGGAAAATCGAAGGCCGGCCGAGTCTTGTCACCGTGCGGGGACAGGTCGCCGTGCGCGAAGGAAAATTCGTCGGCAAGATCGGCCGCGGAAAATTTTTGCAGCGCAAGCCGAGCCATTTCTGATCCGCTGAAACGTGCCGGTATGATCACCCACCGGGTCAAAGTATATCCGTCGAAAAGTTTATTGCCGAAGACGGAGCAATTGGCCTGGAAGCTGGCCGCGATCGCCACCGACAAAGTCCCGATTCTCCCGGAAGCGGGCGAAATGGTCATCAACCGCATCATTGACAACGCCGCCGTCGCCATCGCCGCCATCAATCGCGAACCGGTTGCCAACGCGCGCACGCAGGCGCTCGCCCACCCACGCACGAACGGCGCAACAATTTTCGGACTGCCTTCGGCCCAGCGTTTCGACTGCGAATGGGCCGCGTGGGCCAATGGTGTGGCTGTGCGCGAACTCGACATGCACGACACGTTCCTGGCGGCGGATTATTCGCATCCGGGCGACAACATCCCGCCGCTGCTCGCCGTGGCGCAGCAATGCGGTTGCACCGGCGCGGCACTGCAGCGCGGCATCCTCGTCGCGTACGAAATTCAGATCGACCTCGTGCGCGCGATCTGCCTGCACGAGCACAAGAAAGATCACATCGCGCATCTTTGTCCGTCCGCCGCCGCCGGCATCGGCGCCATGCTCGGCTTGGACACCGACACGATTTACCAGGCCATTCAACAGGCGGTGCATGTGGGCTTTTCCACGCGCCAATCGCGCAAGGGCGAGATTTCAAGCTGGAAAGCCTACGCGCCCGCGCACGTCGGCAAGCTGGCTGTCGAGGCGGTGGACCGCGCGATGCGCGGCGAGAAAAGCCCGTCGCCCATTTACGAGGGCGAGGACAGCGTCATCGCTTGGATGCTCGGCGGCAAAGACGCAGGCTACGACGTGCCGCTGCCCGCGCCCGGCGAACCGTGCCGCGCGATCCTTGATTCCTACACCAAGGAGCACTCCGCCGAGTATCAGGCGCAGGCTTGGATTGACCTTGCGTTCCGGTTGCGCGGAAAGATTCCCGATCTCAAGTCCATTCGCGAGGTGCTAATTCACACCAGCCATCACACGCACGCGGTCATCGGCAGCGGCGCGAACGATCCGCAGAAATACGATCCGCAGGCCAGCCGCGAAACGCTCGACCACAGCCTGATGTTCATTTTCGCCGCCGCGCTGCACACCGGCAGCTGGCATCACGTCAAAAGCTACGCGCCCGAAGTTGTGCAACACCCCGACGTCGTCGCGCTCTGGAAAAAAATCACGACGCGCGAGGACGCCGAATGGACGCGCCGCTATCATTCCGCCGACCCGAAGGGAAAGGCCTTTGGCGGCCGCGTGGAAATCATCTTCAATGACGGCAAGGAACTCGTGGATGAAATCGCGGTGGCGGATGCGCATCCGCTGGGAGCGCGACCGTTTGGCCGGGCTGATTACCTCGGCAAATTTGAGAGGCTCACAGAAGGCGTGGTTTCCGCCGAGGAATCAAAGCGCTTTTTGCAATTTGTCCAACGCCTGGCGCAACTGACGGCGGCCGAAATAGGCGAACTGAACATCGCACTGCCGCCGGGAAAACTGACATGCGCCGAGCGCGACGCGCGGGGAATTTTCTGAAATGAAAGCTCCAAGCACCAACATCCAAATTCCAGAGAAACTTCAATCACCAAATTCCAGAGCGAGCAGCATGTGCCTTGATTTGGAGTTTGAGATTTGGAACTTCTCTGGATGTTGGAGCTTGGAATTTGGAGCTTATTGAGATGTTGTCACCCACCCAATCCGCCGCCGCCAGGCCCAAGGAATTCCGCGCGGCGCTCAAGTCCGGCAAGCTGCGGCGCTTGCGCGGCGCGTTCTCGCCGACATCGATCACGCCTGATACTGTTCGTCGCTGACCTTTTCCAGCCAATCAACGGCCTTGGCGTCGAGCTGCTCCTGAATCGCGATGTGAGTCATGGCCGTGGCGGGCGCGGCGCCGTGCCAGTGTTTCTCTCCTGGCGGGAACCAAATCACGTCACCGGGCCGGATTTCCTCAATCGGGCCGCCCCAGCGTTGCGCCCGACCGCAGCCAGCCGTCACAATCAGGGTCTGACCCAGCGGATGCGTGTGCCAGGCGGTCCGCGCGCCCGGTTCGAAGGTGACACTGGCTCCGGTCACGCGCGCGGGATCGCTTCCCTTGAACGGTGAGTCGATGCGCACCGTGCCGGTGAACCAATCAGCCGGTCCTTTGCTGGCCGGCTGGGAACCGTTTCTCTTGATTTCCATAATTTCAATTTCCTCTCCTCGAGAATTTTTCTGGAAGGGCGGCGCCGCCAGGTTGAGCGGCAGCTCAACCCTACCATCGATTTGTTCAACGATTGATCAGTTTTTGATGCTGTTCCGAATAACGCGCCCCCTGAACCGGGATTTTGGAAGCTGCGCTTTCGAGTTCGCGCAGGTCTGCCGCTGAAAGCTGGACGGACACGGCGCCGATATTTTCCTTCAGGCGATGCGGCTTCGTCGTGCCGGGGATGGGAACGATCCACGGCTTTTGCGCCAGCAGCCACGCGAGCGCAACCTGCGCCGGGGTCACCTTTTTCGTCTTTGCAAATTTTCCGATGACATCAACCAAAGCCTGATTCGCTTTTCGATTTTCCTCGTTGAAGCGGGGAACACTATTGCGGAAATCGGTGCGGTCGAATTTTGTGTCCGCGCTGATTGCGCCCGTGAGAAATCCTTTGCCCAACGGACTGAACGGAACGAAGCCGATGCCGAGTTCTTCCAGGGTCGGCAAAATTTCCACTTCCGGCTCTTGCCACCACAGCGAGTATTCGCTCTGCAGCGCCGTAACCGGCTGGACTTTGTGGGCGCGGCTGATGATTTTCACCCCAGCTTCAGACAGCCCGAAGTGTTTCACCTTGCCAGCCTGAATCAGTTCTTGCACCGTTCCCGCGACGTCTTCAATCGGCACGTTCGGATCAACCCGATGCTGGTAAAGTAAATCAATCCGGTCGGTCTTGAGCCGCTTGAGCGAGGCCTCGACAACGCGTTTGATGTGCGCAGGCTGGCTGTTCAAGCCACTTGCCTTGCCGCTGTCGCAATCAAATCCGAACTTCGTCGCGATAACCGCTCGGTTGCGCACCGGAGCCAGGGCTTCCCCGAGGAGTTCCTCGTTGGTGAACGGCCCATAAACTTCAGCGGTGTCGAAGAACGTGACGCCTTGTTCGACCGCCGACCGAATCAGCGAGATCATCTCCTGCTTGTCGGCCGCCGGGCCGTAGCCAAAGCTCATGCTCATACAGCCGAGTCCGAGAGCCGAGACTTCCAGATTACTTTTTCCCAATTTGCGCCTTTGCATATTCAACTCCCCTCTTTAATTCAAAGTTCGGGCAGGATGTTATTGGATTAGCTGATGCGTGTCACGCCTTGGCGCCTTTTGCATCCAGGCCTTGAAAAGAATTCCCGTTGAACAATTCCCGCGGAACGGCCAGAATCTTTCGCATGCTTCAAGCCACCCAATCGGCTGCCGAGAAGCGCAAGGAGTTCCGAGCCGCGCTCAAATCGGGCAAACTGCTGCGCTTTCCAGGCGCATTCTCCCCGCTGGTGGCCCTGCTCATCGAGCGGCAGGGATTCGAGGGAGTCTATGTTTCCGGCGCGGCACTGGCGGCGGACCTGGGCCTGCCGGACATCGGGTTGACAACGTTGCCGGAGGTGGCGGCGCGCGGCGGCGCGATCGCCCGGGCGACGAATCTGCCCGCGCTGATTGATGCGGACACGGGCTTCGGCGAGGCGCTCAATGCGGCGCGGACCGTTCAAATGTTGGAGGATGCGGGCCTGTGCGGCTGCCACCTGGAAGATCAGCTGAATCCCAAGAGGTGCGGCCATCTGGACGGCAAATCGCTCGTGACCGCGCAGGCGATGGTGGAAAAAATTCGCGCCGCCGTCGCGGCTCGCCGGGACAAGAATTTTCTCGTCACGGCGCGCACGGACGCGCGGGCGGCGGAAGGTCTGAACGGCGCCATCAACCGCGCCCAAGCCTACGTTGACGCCGGCGCCGATGCGATTTTCCCCGAGGCGCTGGCGAACGAGACCGAATTTGAAAAATTTCGCAAAGCGATCAAGGTTCCGCTGCTCGCGAACATGACGGAATTCGGCAAGAGCGAACTGCTGACGACCCGGCAACTGGCGGACATCGGCGTCAACGTGGTGATTTACCCGGTCACCACTCTCCGACTGGCGATGAAGGCGGTGGAGAACGGACTGGCGGCGCTAAAGAAGCAAGGCTCGCAGGCGGCGCTGCTCGAGCGGATGCAGTCGCGCGCGGAGCTTTACGAATTATTGCGTTACGAGGATTACGCGAAGTTCGACAACGACGTGTCGAATTTTAAGTTGTGATATTGGGCAAAAAATGAAAACTCCAAATTCCAAACGCCAACATCCAGAGAAACTTCAAGCACCAAACATCAAGCGGTCGCGCGCACTGTTTTGGAGCTTGGAGGTTGGCGCTTGGAGCTCTTATCTGGAGGTAAAGCATGAGCAATGAATCTGCCGTCATCCATCGTGGCCTGGACGGCGTGGTGGTGGACTCCACCGCCATCTCCAAGGTCATGCCGGAAATCAATTCGCTGGTGTATCGCGGCTACCCGGTGCAGGAACTGGCGGAGCAGTGCTGCTTCGAGGAGGTCGCGTGGCTGATCTGGCACGGCGAACTGCCGACGGCCGCCCGGTTGTCCGCGTTTCAAACCCACGGGCGCAGCCGCCGGACGCTCAGCCCGGAACTCGTCGAGGTGATCCGCAAGTCACCCCGCACGGCGCACCCCATGGACGTGTTGCGGACCGCGGTCAGCTTTCTCGGCTCGCAAGACCCCGATTTGGACAAGAGCGACGCGGCAATCAATCTGGAGCGGTCCATCGGCCTGATGGCGAAGATTCCCACCATCATCGCGGCGTTTTACCGGCTGCGCAAAGGCCAGGATATTCTCCCGCCACGCGGCGACCTGGGCTTCGCGGAGAATTTTTTCCACATGATCTTCGGCCAGGTGCCCGCCCCGGAGGTGGTGCGCGCTTTCGAGGTGTCGCTGATCCTGTACGCCGAGCACGGGTTCAATGCGTCCACCTTTTCGGCGCGCGTGGTGGCGTCAAGCCTGACGGACCTGTACGGCGCGGTCAGCGCCGGCATCGCCTCGCTCAAAGGCCAGTTGCACGGCGGCGCCAACGAGGCGGTGATGCGCATGTTGCTGGAAATCGGCGAACCCGCCCGGGCCCGCGATTGGCTGCTGGCCGCGCTGCGTGAGAAGCGGGTGGTCATGGGCTTCGGCCACCGGGTTTACAAGCGGGGCGACTCGCGCGTGCCGACCATGAAAAAATACGCTCGCCGGATGGCCGCCTTCACCGGGCACGAGAAGTGGCTGGAGATTTCCGACATCCTCGAAGCCACGATGGTCGAGCAGAAGAACATTCATCCCAACCTCGATTTTCCGTCCGGCCCGACCTATTACATGATGGGCATTGACATCGACATGTTCACGCCGATTTTCGTGATGGCGCGCATCACCGGCCTGACGGCGCATGTGATGGAGCAACTGGCGGACAATCGCCTCATCCGGCCGCTGTCGGCCTACACCGGTCCGGGCGAGCGGCGGGTGATGCCGTTGGCTCAACGCGCATGAAAAAACACCCAATTCCAAGCTCCAATAACCAGAGAAATTCTAAGCATCAAGCTCCCCACCTTTCGCGTTTGCAGTTTCAATCTGGGTGCTTTGAGGTTTGGTGTTGGGTGCTTCTCCGGAGTTTGGATGTTGGGGTTTGGAGCTTGTCCAAGAACCAACCTTTTTGCTGATGGATCTTATGCCCACTGCATCCGGGCTGGCTGCGAACGCGCCCGATGTCGAAGCCGACATCGCGCAGAGCCGTCTCTGCAACGCCGACTTGGCGCCGGTCCCGATGACCCAACGGAAATGGGGCCTCTTGAGTTTTGCCGCGCTCTGGATTTCGATGTCCGCCTGCATCCCGACTTACATGCTCGCGTCGTCGCTCATCGGCGGCGGCATGAACTGGTGGCAGGCGGTGCTCACGATTTTCCTGGGCAACCTCATCGTGCTGGTGCCGATGGTGCTCAACGCCCACGCCGGAACGCGCTACGGCATTCCCTTCCCCGTTTATTGCCGCGCCGCTTTCGGGACCGCGGGCGCGAATGTGCCGGCGATTCTGCGCGCGCTGGTTGCGTGCGGCTGGTTTGGCATCCAGACCTGGATCGGCGGCGACGCGATTTACAAAATTTGCGTGACGATTTTCAAACTGAGTCCGGCGCCGGCGACGAACTGGTTCGGCATCACCTTCCCGCATTTTCTTTGTTTCCTGCTGTTCTGGGGCATCAATCTCTACGTCGTTTATCGCGGCATCGAAACCATCCGCTGGCTGCTGAACCTCAAGGCGCCGCTGCTCATCGCGCTGGGCCTGCTGCTGCTCGCCTGGGCCTACGACCAGGCGGGCGGGTTCGGGCCGATGCTGTCGCAACCGTCGCAGTTCGACGCCGGCCAGCCGCAGGCCGGCAGATTCTGGAGCTACTTTTTCCCGGCGCTGACGGGCATGATCGGCTTCTGGGCGACGCTGTCGCTGAACATCCCCGATTTCTCGCGCTACGCGAAATCGCAGCGCGACCAGGTGATTGGCCAGGCCCTTGGCCTGCCGCTCACGATGGCGCTGTATTCGTTCATCGGCGTCGCCGTGACGTCGGCCACCGCCATCATTTTCGGCGAGACCATTTGGAATCCAGTGGACGTGCTCACCCGATTTCAAAACCCCATCGTGCTCGTCATCGCCATGCTGGCGCTCTGCCTCGCCACGCTGGCGACCAACATCGCCGCCAATGTCGTTTCGCCGGCCAACGATTTCGCGCACCTGGCGCCGCGCAAAATTAGCTTCCGGCTCGGCGGCCTCTTCACCGGGATCATCGGCGCCGTGATGATGCCGTGGAAACTCGTCGCCGATCCGAACGGCTACATTTTCACCTGGCTCATCGCCTACAGCGCCTTGCTCGGGCCGATTGGCGGAATTTTGATCGCTGACTACTTCGTTTATCGCCGGCGCAAACTGGACGCGGCCGCGCTCTACCGGCCGGAAGGCGAATACCGGTTCACGAACGGCTTCAGCATCGTGGCGCTGGTCGCCCTGGTCGTCGGCGCCTTGCCGAGCCTGCCGGGCTTTCTGGTGAACGTGAAAGTCCTGGACGCGGCGGCCGTTCCGGCGGCGCTGGCGCACCTCTATAATTATGCGTGGTTCGTCGGCTTCGCCGTGGCGTTTGGGGTTTACCTGGCGGGCAGAAAAGCGTTTGGCCGTGGCTGAAGTTGCTTCAGACGAGCAGCTCGAAATAGACCAGCGGCGCGCCGCGACAGGTCGCGCAGGGAATCGCCCCGCCGCAACCGGGCGCAACTGGCCCCCCGCACCAAAGGTAGGGACGCCGCGCTGCGGCGTCACCGCCTGCCGCAATCCCGCGTCAAACATTCGCGTTGAACATCTTGCACGGAACCGCCAACATGGTTTTGAAATTAACGACCGGCGCCTTGACGTCTAAAATATGAAAACCATTCCGCTGCCGCCGTGCAGCCATCAACCGAAAAAGTACACCGGCCCGTCGGCGGCCGAAGTCGCGGCCCGGCGCAAGCAGTTCATGAACCCCGGGATTTTTCTCTACTACAAAAATCCCATCATGCTCGTCGAAGGCGCGATGCAATACGTCTGGGACGAGACCGGCAAACGCTACCTGGACGGGCTCGGCGGCATCGTGACCATCAGCGTCGGCCATTGCCATCCTCACGTTGTTGCGGCGGCGAACCGGCAAAACGAAACGCTGCAGCATTCGACGACGATTTACCTGCAGCCGAACGTGGTGCTCTATGCCGAGAAGCTCGCGTCGAAAATGCCGGGTGACTTGAAGGCCTGCTATTTTGTAAACTCCGGTTCGGAGGCGAACGATCTCGCGTTGCTCATGGCGCGGGCGTACACGCAGAATTACGACGTCATTTCGCTGCGCAATGCCTATCACGGCGGCGGCGCGGCAACGATGGGCGTCACGGCGCACAGCAACTGGAAATACAACGTGCCGCACAGCTTCGGCGTGCACCACGCGCTGGCGCCGTATCCGTATCGCGGGCCGTTCGGCTACGACGACCCGGACGCCGGGAAAAAATACGCCGACGACGTGAAGAACCTGATTGATTACGCGACGCCGGGAAAAGTGGCCGCGTTCCTGGCCGAATCCATCCAGGGCGTCGGCGGGTTCGTGGAATTTCCGCAAGGCTATCTCAAGCAGGTCTATGAATATGTCCGCGCCGCCGGCGGCGTGTGCATCGCGGACGAGGTGCAGACCGGCTTTGGCCGCACCGGCGAACATTTCTGGGGCTTTGAAACGCAAGGCGTGATTCCCGACATCGTCACGATGGCCAAGGGCATTGGCAATGGTTGTCCGCTGGCGGCGGTGGTCACGACGCCGAAGATTGCGCAGTCACTGGTCGGCAAGGTCCATTTCAACACGTTCGGCGGCAACCCGGTGGTGAGCGCCATCGGCAAGGCCGTGCTGGAAGTCATCGAGCAGGAAAATTTGCAGGCGAACGCGCTCAAGCTGGGCAATTACATTCTCGCCGGGCTGAATAAGCTGAAGGACAAGCACAAAATCATCGGCGACGTGCGCGGCCGGGGTCTGATGCTGGGCATCGAGCTGGTCAAGGATCGCGCCACGAAAGCCCCCGCCTCGACGGAGTGCGCGCAGGTGGTCGAGACGGCAAAAGATCTCGGGCTGTTGCTGGGCAAGGGCGGTTTGTGGGGGCAGACAATCCGGTTCGCGCCGCCCATGTGCATCAACCAGGCGGACGCGGACTTCCTGCTGGCGGTCCTGGACGAGGCGCTGGCCCGGGGCTAGCGGCGCCGGCAATGGAAATCATAACGAAGTATTGATGGCGCTACGCCAACGCCCGCGCGTCAAACTGCTCATTGGTGCCGCTTGATGGCCTCAAGGAGCGGGCCGTTTTTGCTCTTCCATTTTTCGAACCGGGCCTGCTGTTCCGGCGTGAGCAGGGCGGTGATCCGGTCGTTTGCATTACTGAGAACGATGATCACTTTTGGCCGATACTCCTGCCGCAAGCCCTGCAATTGCTCGTGCGTTTCCGACAGGATGGCGTGCACCTTTGTCCGCTGGTCCTTGTCCAGACGGAGCCGCAACGCCAGATTCCGCTCGATGCGGGGCTGGACGGTTTCCGGATGGGAAAGGACCTCGCCCACAACCTGGCGCACCACGATGCGCGTGCCGACCACACCCGCCACCACGCCGGCCACGAACACCAGCGTCACCAGCAACATGGATTTGAATGTTTTCATAATCACAGCCCGTTGGGGGTCAAAAGCCATTGCGCGGAAATCTGCGACACGCCATCGCCCAAACCCGGCAAGCCTGCAGCCGTGAGCCCCCAATCCGCCGCCAGGCTCAACCCGATGATGGCCGCCGCCGCCCAGGCCAGGCGCGGGAAGAGCAAATTCAACTGATCGAACAGCGGGAGTGTCTCCGACGCGGCCGCGGGGCCGGCCCGGCGGATGGCGCGCACCACGTCTGCGGCAAAATCCTGCGGCGGCGCGGGCGCGGTTTCATTGCGTGCTGCCGTCAGCAATTGGTTCCATTTTCGTTCATTCATGACTTCACCAGTTTTTCCAAAGCCCGTTTCAGCTTCGCGCGCGCCCGCAGCGCCCGCACGCGCACGGCGACGCCCGACATGCCGGTGGCGGCGCTGATTTCCTTCACGCTGCGGCCCTCGATCTCCTGCATCGTGATGACCACGCGGTCGGCGGGTGAAAGGTCGCGCAGCGCCAGGTCCAGGATTTCCGCTGCCGCCCGGTGGTGCAATTCATTCTTTTCATCATCGCTGCGCAACCAGTCCAGCGCGTCCTCGCCCAGTTCGGGCAACGCAATTTCGTGACGGTGCCGTTTTTCCTTCCGCAAATGGTCGAGGGCCACGCGCACGGCGATCCGGGAGAGCCAGTGCTCCAGCGGGGCGCGGCCGTCGAACTGGTCCAGCGCCCGCCAGGCCTTGACGAAGGTTTCCTGGGCCAGGTCCTCGACTTTGTGGGCGTCGCGTTCATACCGGTGTAAGATGGCAAAGACCCGCGACTGGTGGCGCCGGACGATTTCGGCGAATTCGTCCGGCGCGCCGTTGCGGATGCGATCCAGCAATTCGGCATCGTCACTCACATTCAGTTGTTCGAACCGTCGCCGAGCCGCGCGATGGCGCTGCTGATCCGGTCGTCCAGGCGCTGCTCAAACCCGGCAATTTTCCGGCGCTGCTCCTCGGTCAGGATGGGCGCAATTTTGCCGTAAAGTTTCATCCGTTCAACCGCCAAATCGGCTTCGACGGCCGCGGCCCTGGCGGCCGCGGCGCGCACGGCGGTTTCATTGGTGCCGCTCGCGTGAATGGTGGTGCGCAGGTTTTTGCGCGCATCGTGCCATTGGCCGATCAGCGATTGCACCGTGTCTTTCTCGCCGTTCCAAACGGCTTTGAGCTGCGATTTCTGGTCGTCGGTCAGGTTCAGTTTTTGCGCGATGCGCTGGAGGATCCGGCCGTGATCCGGTTTGTTTCCGGTGGCGGAATCGGTGGTGGTTTGCGCGGGGGCGCCAATCAATCCGCCGGCGAAAATCGCGGCGGCCGTTGCGAAGGTCAGTAATCGAACGGTTTTCATACTGACATTGAATACGCAGGCCGCCGGCGAAATGTTACAGGCAATTGTGTCTGAAAACAAAAAGGGACGGCGCGAAGCCGTCCCTGGATTTGTACCTGTCCCCACAGATCACTTTTGCGGCGGGGGTTTGGGAGCATTCTCGCCTCCCGGGCTGCCGCCGCCGGACGCCGGTCCGGGACGCCGACCCCGCTGGTTCATCTGCTGCCATTTCTCAAATTGCTCCGGCGTCAGCACGCCCTTCATCTGGGCTGTGATTTCTTCGCGGATGGACTGCATTTTGGCCCGGCGATCCTCCTGGGACAGGCTCGTATCGTTACGGGCTTCGGCGACTTTTTTATCGCGGGTATCCAAGATGGCTTTGACCTTGGGCTTTTGTTCCTCGGTCAGGTTCAATTGCTGAGTCAACTGCTCCAGGCCGGGTCCGCCGCGCATGCCGGGCGGACGTTGTCCCGGAGGCGGGGCCCCGGCTGGCGGGGAGGCTGGCGGGGTGTTGGTGTCGGCGGCGCGCAGCGCCAGAGTGCACGCGAGCAAATTGCCGGCCACGAGCGCGGCGATAATCATCGGTTTCGTTGCTTTCATAAACTTTTATTTGTTTTATTCAACGCTGCCATTGGGTTGGAACAGCGGGATGCATCGTCAGACGCGGTCGCAGGCAAAAGGTTACAGCCGCTTCAATAACTTCGCGGCGGCTTCAACCGTTTTTTCGATGTCGGCCGGGCGGTGCGCGGTGGACAGGAAACCGGCCTCGAATTGCGACGGGGCCAGATAAACGCCTTCCGCCAGCATGCCGTGGAAATATCTCTTGAACCGCTCGCGGTCGCTCCGCAGCGCGTCACCCAGGTTCCAGACCGGCCCGCGCGTGAAATAGGCACAGAACATCGAGCCGCAGCGGTTGAAGGTAACCGGCACCCGGGCCGCCTGCGCCGCCGCTCTCATCCCCGCTTCGAGTTGCGCGCCGAGTTCCTCCAGCCGCGCGTAGGCGCCGGTTTCTTCCGGCGCCGCGGACGTGAGTCCGCCCCGAACGGTTTTGGCTTTTTTCGAGTGAGCCGGTTCATGCCGGCTGCTACGCAATTCCTGGAGCGCCGCGATGCCCGCCGCCATGGCCAGCGGATTGCCGCTCAAGGTGCCGGCCTGGTAGACCGGGCCGAGCGGCGCCAAATAATCCATGATGTCCGCGCGCCCGCCCAGCGCGCCCACCGGCAGGCCGCCGCCGATGATTTTGCCCAGCGTGGTCAGATCCGGTTTGATGCCGAACCGCTCCTGGGCGCCGCCGGGCGCGAGCCGGAACCCGGTCATCACCTCGTCAAAAATCAGCAGTGCGCCGTTCGCCTCCGTGATGGCGCGCAGGAACTCCAGGTAACCCGGTTTGGGCAGATACAAACCGGCATTGCCCGGCACCGGCTCGACGATGATGGCGGCGATTTCCTTTTTGTTCGCAGCGAACGCGGATTTGACCGCTGCGTCGTCGTTAAACGGCAGGACGAGAGTGTGTTTGGCGAAATCGGCAGGGACGCCGGCGCTGTCCGGATTGCCGAAGGTGAGCGCGCCCGAGCCAGCCTTGACCAGCAGCGAATCCGCGTGACCGTGATAGCAGCCGTTGAATTTGATGATCTTGTCGCGCCGGGTGAAACCGCGGGCCAGCCGGATGGCGCTCATGCAGGCCTCGGTGCCCGAATTGCACATGCGGACCTTTTCCACACTGGGCACCAGGTCGCAGATGAGTTTCGCCATGGTGACCTCGAACGGATTCGGGATGCCGAAGCTGGTGCCGTGGGCGGCGGCGGCCTTGACCGCGGTGATGATTTTAGGATGCGCGTGGCCGAGGATGGCCGGGCCCCAGGTGAGCACGTAGTCAACCAATTCATGGCCGTCCACGTCCCACACATGCGCGCCTTTGGCCCGGCGGACGAAGAACGGGTGGCCGCCGACAGCGCGGAAGGCGCGCACGGGCGAATTCACCCCGCCGGGAATGTATTCCAGCGCTTCGGCAAACAAGGCTTCGGATTTGGCCAGCGACATTGGGGATTCAGATTAACAATGAAAGCGCCCGGTTACAAAGCAGAATGAATCGAGCTGGCCGGGCGGCGGCTACGTCCGGATTCAATTGGTTTTCACCATTTGCCAAATGGCCGGCTTGTGCTACCAGTGAGGGCACTATGAGCACGAGTTTCAAGGCATACGCGGCGTCCGGCAAGGGCGCAACACTGCAACCGTTTGAATTCAACCCCGGCCCGTTGCGCGACGAGCAGGTCGAGATCCAGGTCGAGTATTGCGGCATCTGTCACAGCGACCTGAGCATGCTGGACAATGACTGGGGCCAGACGACCTATCCGTTTGTGCCCGGACACGAGGTGGCCGGCCGGATTGTGGCCGCCGGCGACAAGGTCAAAGGCGTGAAGATCGGCCAGCGTGTCGGGCTGGGCTGGTTTGCGGAAAGCTGCATGGCCTGCCCGCAGTGCCTGTCCGGCCATCATAATCTCTGCCCGACCGCCGAACAGACCATCGTCCGGCGGCATGGCGGCTTTGCCAATCGCGTGCGCTGTCACTGGGCCTGGGCCGTGCCGCTGCCCGATGCGCTGGATTCGGTGAAATCCGGCCCGCTCTTCTGTGGTGGCATTACCGTGTTTCATCCCATCCTCCAGTGCGGCGTGCAGCCGCTGGACCGCGCGGGCGTCATCGGCATCGGCGGATTGGGGCACATGGCCCTGCAATTCCTGAACAAGTGGGGTTGTGAAGTCACCGCCTTCACCTCGAGCGATTCAAAACGGGACGAAGCGAAGAAGTTCGGCGCGCATCGCGTGGTTAATTCGCGCGACCCGGCCCAACTGCGCACAATCGCCGGTTCGCTCGACTTCATCCTGTGCACGGCCAACGTGTCACTGCCCTGGGACGCCATCATCGGCAGCCTGGCGCCGCGGGGGCGGCTGCACATCGTAGGCGCGGTGCTCGAGGCGATCCCGGTGGCGGCGTTCTCGCTGATTGGCGGGCAGAAGTCCATTTCCGGTTCGCCGCTGGGCAGTCCGTTTAACACGGCCCGGATGCTGGAATTTTCCGCCCGACACGGCGTCGTTCCGATGATTGAAGTGTTCCCGATGTCGAAGGTGAACGAGGCGCTTGATCATCTGCGCGCCGGGAAGGCGCGTTACCGCATCGTGCTGCAAAACGACATTGGCTGACGCCGGTTCGGTCGGGACTTTAATGTGCGGCTGCGTTACGCTCGCGGCCATGGGCGAACGACGGATCATCGTGGTCGGCGGCGGCGCGGCGGGATTTTTTGCCGCCATCGCCTGCGCCGAGGCGGCGCCCGGAGCGGACGTGACCATCCTCGAACGCAGCGCCCGGTTCCTCGGCAAGGTCCGCATCTCCGGCGGCGGCCGGTGCAACGTCACCCATGCCTGCTTCGACCCGCGCGAGTTTGTCACCCGTTATCCGCGCGGCGGCAAAGCCCTGCTGGGACCGTTGCTCAAATTTTCTGCGCGCGACACGGTGACGTGGTTCGAAGCCCGCGGCGTGAAACTGAAGACCGAAACCGACGGCCGGATGTTTCCCGTCACCGATTCCTCGCAGACCGTCGTGGATTGCCTTTTGCATTCGGCCTGCGTCGCCGGTGTAAAGCTGCGGCTGGAGGCTTCGGTTAAATCTGTCGCCCAATTGCCGGATGGCGGGTTTGAAATCATTGTAAGTGGGGCGGGCAGTCCTCTGCCTGCCGTGGCAACGCGCACCGCCGGCGGCGCGCAGGGGACTGCGCGCCCCACCCGAGATGGCGGCGCAAAACTCGTCTGCGACCGGCTCTTGCTGGCCACGGGCGGCTGCCGCGCCGCAGTGGCGGGGCAACTGGCGGTGTCGCTCGGTCATACGCTTGAGCCGCCGGTGCCGTCGCTGTTCGCGTTTCACATCGCCTCACCCTGGCTGCCGTCGCTGGCGGGCGTTTCTGCGGATCCGGTCGAGGTATCCGTGCCGGCGGCCAAACTGCGCGAGCGCGGGCCGCTGCTGGTGACGCACGAGGGCCTGAGCGGTCCGGCCATCCTCCGCCTGTCGGCTTGGGGCGCGCGAAGGTTGCACGATTTGAATTACCGGTTCCCGCTGCTTGTGAACTGGCTGCCGGAATGGAACGCCGAAAGAATCGTCCGCGAATTCCAGGCCCGGCGCGAAACCGCGGGTGCGAGGCTGGTGGTCAACGTGCCGCTGGTGCCGTTACCGGCGCGGTTGTGGGAACGACTGGTATTGGCTTCAGGCGTTGTGCGCGATACCCGCTGGTCGGCGCTTAACCGATCGCAGGCGCATGCGCTTGCCCAACAACTCGTACGCACGGAATTTTCCGTCACCGGGAAGAGCCTGAACCGGGACGAATTTGTGACCTGTGGCGGGGTGCGGCTGGCGGAGGTGGATTTCAAGACGACGGAAAGCAAGGTGTGCCCGGGCCTGTTTTTCGCCGGGGAATTGCTGGACATTGACGGCCTGACCGGCGGCTTTAATTTCCAGTCCGCCTGGACGACCGGCTGGATCGCCGGCCAGGCCATGGGCCGGTGACTCCGCCGGTTTTGAACTTGCCAGCGGGCGGGAAATGATGGATTGTTTCTCCCTGCAAAAACTGCGAAAGGCCGCGGCTCACGAGGTGGGCGCTGGTTTTTCGGGCCGGGATGCGCGGTTAGCTCAGTTGGCAGAGCACTACCTCGACACGGTAGGGGTCACAAGTTCAAGTCTTGTACCGCGCACCAGCCTTCGCCCGCACGGTTCGGAAAAGAGGCTGCCGCCAGTGACATTTCCCTCATCATGCTTTAACATTCCCCCGCTTATGAATCGTTGTCTGACATGGGTTTTGGCCGGATGGTTGGGACTTGGGCTCTGCGCCGCCGTCGCCCAATCCGGCAATGTCGCCCTCGTCCAGCGGCAGTGGTTTGAGACGCGCACCGCCCATTTCAACATCTACAGCTGCGGCACGCCCCAGGATGTTTACCGGCTGGCGGCGCGGCTCGAGCAGTTCAGCCAGGCCTACACCCTGCTGGCCGGGGCCCAGGCCGCGGCTTCGCCTCCGATTGTGGTGCTGGCGTTCCCCAATCACGAAGCGATGAAACCGTTCCTGCCGCTCTACCAAGGCAAGCCTGCCAACCTCGCCGCTTTCTTCCAGCGCGGCAGCGACGAAAACCTGATCGTGCTCGGCCTGCCCGGCACCAATTCGGCTCAGACGGACTTGGAAGTCATCTTTCACGAATATACCCATCTCCTGTTCCGGCACAATGACCTGGTCTGGCCGCTCTGGCTTAAAGAAGGCATGGCCGAAGTTTATGCCACCTTCGAAACCACCGGGACCAGCGCGCGTATCGCCAAGCCGATTGATCATCATCTCCGCGTGCTCGCCCAACAGCCGCTCCCGCCGCTGTCGGAGCTGTTTTCGGTCGTGCACGATTCACCCCAGTACAACGAGCGCGACCGCCAGGGCATTTTCTACGCCGAATCGTGGCTGCTGACCCAGTTCCTGATGGCGGGGGACAGCCCGGTTTACCGCGCCCGGTTTGCCCAGTTCACCCCGTTGCTGCGCCAGGGCCAGTCTCCGGTACAGGCTTTCACCAACGCGCTGCAAACCGCGCTGCCGGCCGTGGAAGCCGAACTCCGTCGCTACCTCCGGCAAGGCCGCTTCATCCCCATTGATCTGCCATTGCCGGCGGATGTTTCCTCGGCGGTCGTCCTGACCACGCGCACCATCACGCCGGTGGAGACTTACTTTCGCCTGGGTGATGAGTTGCTGCGCATCGATCGCCTCGACGCGGCTGGTCAATATTTTGTCCAGGCGCAGAAGCTCGCTCCGGGCAGCCCTCTGCCCTACGAAGGACTTGGCCTGCTCGCCGTCGATCGCGGCCAGCACGACGACGCGTTGCGCAATCTGAAGGAGGCGCTCGCGCGCGGGTCCACCAGTTTCCTGGCCTATTATATCTATGCGCGGGAGCAGTACCGGCGCACCGCCGATTCGGAAAACCGCTATGCTCCGCTCAAGCCGGAGGCGGCGGCGGAAATCCGCAGCGAACTCCAGAAATCGATTGCGCTGATGCCCGATTTCGGCCCGGCGCACGAGATGCTGGGCTTTTTTGAGATGGTCCAGGGCGATAATCTGGCCCTGGCGGAACAACACCTGCAACGGGCCATCCAACTGGAATCGGAAAGACCGGCGTACCTTTTCTCGCTGGCCCAGGTGCAATTGCGCAGCCACAATCCGGACGCTGCCCGCCGCACCTTGGCCCCGTTGTTGCTGCCCAATGTGGATGCCAAACTCCGCGGCCAGGCCGAGGAAATGATACAGGGCATTGACCGGCAGCAGCCGGCTCATTGACCTGCAAATCATCCACTTGCGGAACCGGCGGGGAGGCTTATGTTTAAGTAGAAACGGGAGATTGCGTATGAAAACGAAAAGCAAGACCGGGAAATTGATGGAACAGCCCAAACCGTTCACGCCGGGTGTCACCAAAGGCATGGTGCGCGAGCACGCGTATCGCCTCTATCGCGACAAACTGCCGGAGCATCCGCTGACGCTGGCCGACTGGGTGCTGGCCGAGAAAGATCTCGTGGCGACGATGGAAGCCGACAACGTGGAACGCTGAATTGACGATATTGGATTTACGATTTACGCGCCCCTCATGAATCCCGGTGCGCTCGTGGATTGTAAATCGTAAATGCGGGCCTAACCCATTCCACCTCCGCCGCTCTTCTTGCGTTAGCCCTTGAGCAGGGCCGCGCCGTAATCGCGGTTCATCTTGGCGATGAACTCAAGGCGGACTTCCTTCGGGCACACCGCCTCGCAGGAGCCGGTCACGGTGCAGTTGCCGAATCCTTCCTCGTCCATCTGCGCCACCATGTTGCGCACCCGGCGGTCCTTTTCAGCTTTCCCCTGCGGGAGATAATTGAGATGCGATACCTTCGCCGCGACGAACAGCATCGCGCTGGCATTTTTGCACGCCGCCACGCACGCGCCGCACCCGATACACGCCGCCGCGTCCATCGCCAGATCGGCAACTTCCTTCGATATCGGCAGCGCGTTGGCCTCCGGCGCGTTGCCGGTGTTCACCGACACGAACCCGCCCGCCTGGATGATGCGGTCGAACGCGCCCCGGTCCACGATCAAATCCCGCAGCACCGGGAACGCCCGTGCCCGCCACGGCTCGACGGTGATGGTCTGGCCGTCCGAGAAATGCCGCATGTGCAACTGGCAGGCCGTGGTGGCCTTGTGCCCGCCATGCGGGACGCCGTTGATGACCAGCGAACAGGTCCCGCAGATGCCTTCGCGGCAGTCGCTATCAAACGCAAACGGTTCCTTGCCCTCGCCGATGAGCCGCTCGTTCACCACGTCGAGCATTTCGAGGAACGACATATCCGGGCTAACATCGCGGGCTTCGTGGGTCTCGAACCGGCCGGCCGACGCGGCGTCCTTCTGTCGCCAGATTTTGAGAGTCAGGTTCATCAGCTTGTCCATGGTAGGGACATCGCGCTGCGATGTCCCCGCCCGCACAACAGCGGGCGGAACGAACGCCCATGATTGAGCGAGGGATCACGCCGTTGAACGCGGCACGGACAGCGCAGCGCGCCGTCCCTACCTAAATCAGCGGGAACAATCGTAAATCGCAAATCGTAAATCATAAATTTACTTGTAGCTCCGGGTGGCCATGTGGACTTCCTCGTACACCAGCGGTTCCTTGTGTAACTCCGGTTTCCGGTCCGGGCCTTTGTATTCCCAGGCGGCCACATAAGAGAAATTGGCATCGTCCCGCTTGGCCTCGCCGTCCTCGGTCTGGTATTCCACGCGGAAATGGCCGCCGCAGGATTCCTCGCGGTGCAGCGCGTCGAGACAGAGCAACTCGGCAAATTCCAGGAAATCCGCCACCCGCCCGGCCAGTTCGAGGTCCTGGTTCAATTCCGCGCCGGAGCCGGTCACCTTCACGTTCTTCCAGAATTCCTCGCGCAATTCCGGGATGCGTTTGAGATTCGTTTCGAGGCTCTGCCGGCTGCGGGCCATGCCGCAGTTTTCCCACATCAATTTGCCGAGTTCCTTGTGGAAGCTCACGACGCTGCGCTTGCCGTTGATGCCGAGCAATCGCCTGGTTAATTCCTGCACGCCGGCCTCGGCCTTTTTGAATTCCGCGTGGCTGGTCGGGACCTTGGCCGGCTTCGCCGAGGCGAAGTAATGTCCGATGGTGTAAGGCAGCACGAAGTAACCATCGCCCAGCCCTTGCATCAGCGCGCTGGCGCCCAACCGGTTCGCGCCGTGATCAGAAAAGTTGGCTTCACCGATCACAAACAATCCGGGCAGCGTGCTCATCAGATTGTAGTCAACCCACGTGCCGCCCATGGCGTAATGCACCGCCGGATAAATCCGCATCGGTTGCCGGTAGGCGTCCTCGCCGGTGATGCGTTCGTACATCTCGAACAAATTGCCGTAACGCTCGCGGATCGTGTCCTCGCCCAGCCGCTGGATGGAATCGGCGAAATCCAGGTAAACGCCGCGTCCGCCGGGCCCGACGCCGCGGCCGGCATCGCAGACTTCCTTCGCGGCGCGCGAGGAAATATCGCGCGGGGCGAGGTTGCCGAAGCTCGGATATTTCCGTTCGAGATAATAATCACGGTCGGCTTCGGGAATTGAAGCCGGCGATTTGCCGCAATCCTCCTTCCGCTTCGGTACCCAGACGCGGCCGTCGTTGCGGAGCGACTCGGACATCAGCGTCAGCTTGCTCTGATGGTCGCCGCTCACGGGGATGCACGTCGGGTGGATTTGCGTGTAGCAGGGATTGGCGAAGAATGCGCCCTGCTTGCAGGCGCGCCAGGTCGCCGTGACGTTGCAGCCCTTGGCATTCGTCGAAAGGAAGAACACATTGCCGTAACCGCCGGTGGCCAGCACCACCGCGTCGCCCGCGTGCGAGGAAATCTCGCCGGTGATGAGATTGCGGACGATGATGCCCCGGGCGTGACCGTCCACGACCACGACATCCAGCATTTCGGTGCGCGGGAACATCCGGACGGTGCCCAGCCCAATCTGCCGGCTCAGCGCCGAGTAGGCCCCGAGCAGGAGTTGCTGGCCGGTCTGGCCGCGCGCATAAAACGTCCGGGACACCTGCGCGCCGCCGAAGCTGCGGTTGGCCAGCGTGCCGCCGTATTCGCGGGCGAACGGCACCCCCTGGGCCACGCACTGGTCGATGATGTTTACGCTCACCTGCGCCAGCCGATAGACATTGGCCTCGCGCGCCCGGAAATCGCCGCCCTTGATGGTGTCGTAGAACAGCCGGTAAATCGAATCGCCGTCGTTCTGGTAATTCTTCGCCGCGTTGATGCCGCCCTGCGCCGCGATGGAATGCGCGCGCCGCGGACTGTCCTGGAAACAGAATGCCTTGACCTGATAGCCGAGTTCGGCGAGTGACGCGGCGGCCGACGCGCCGGCCAGACCGGTGCCGACGACGATGACCTCGAACTTCCGCTTGTTCGCCGGGTTGACCAGCTTCATGTCGAAGCGGTGCTTGTCCCACTTCTGCGCGAGCGGACCGGACGGAATCTGGGCGTTCAGGTTCATATCACTTCGCGGCCTCCGTTCCCGTGACCGCCGGTGGCGGAGCAGATATTTTAGCGACGTAGCTCTTCCCGAGGCCGCCCAACACCGACACGGGAATGGAAATGTAACCGAGAAAAATCAGGATGGCCGCCCAGCGCGCCAGATGCTTCGGCAGGTCCGGACAGAAACCCACGTTGATGCCGAGCGACTGGAACATGGCGTAAACGCCGTGGTGCAGGTGCAGGCACAGCAGGGCCAGCGCCACGATGTAAAATCCGGCCACGACCGGCTGTTCAAAACCGAAAACCACCATCGCGTAAACGTCGTGCCGGCCTCTTTCATCGACCAGGGCGCTGAAATCGCGCCCGGTCAGGTTGATGGCCCGCACGTCGAACGTGTAGTGCAACAGATGATAAACGACAAATGCCGCCACGATGAGCCCGCTCATGAGCATCGTGCGCGAGGCGTAGCTGGCAGCGGGCGCCGCCGGATCGCCTGCGTAACCCACGGGCCGCGCGGCCTTGTTTTCCAGGGAGAGCCGCACCGCCGACCAGATGTGCAACGCCACCAGCCCGATGAGCCCGATCCGCGCCGGCCAGAGCAGTTCCACGTTCTCATGGAGGAACGCGCCGTAGCGGTTCAACGCTTCCGGGCCGAGAAAAATTTGCAGGTTGCCCGCGAGATGGCCGACGACGAACCCGAGCAGCAGCAAACCGCTCGCCGCCATGATGAATTTCTTCCCCAGCGACGATCCAAAGAGTCTGGCGCAAATGCTCATCCTAATTTCAACAGGGATTAACTCCCCACCTTGCGAACGCGGTCACTGTACCTGCCGACTCATAATATCGTCAACTGCTCATGAGAAGTATTAGTATTACGTACGAAATGAATTAGCATAATTTTTGATTGCGCGGTCGCGACCGGGTCACGCAGGCAGGGGCGTCCGGTCCGGTCATCTAATTTGGGTAGCGTCGAGCCTGCGGCTCAACTGTCGAACCATAGGCCCGACTCTACAACCGCTGAATCAGGATGCGACCGGGCGGTGCCGGAGAATGGGACGCGCCGCTCCACTCGTTCAGCCCGCGTTCGCTGCCGGGAGTCGGGGCCAGGCCCAGCAGTTCCAACGTCTCGCCCACCAGGTACAGCGAGCCGGTGACCGCAACAAAATTGTCGCGCGCCGTCTTTTCCAGCGCCGCGGCCAGGGAATCGCAGGCGCTGACGTCGGCCGTCGGATTCGCCGCCCGGCACACCTCCGCCAGATCCGACGCCTCTGCGGTGCGCTCGCTGGCCACCGGCACCGTCAGGATCCTCGCGGCCAGCGGCGCCAGCGTCTCGCAAATGTGCCGCCAATCCTTGTCCTGCAGCACCCCCAGCACCAGGACGGGTTTCACCTGAACAAAATGTTTCTCCAGCGTCTGGCGCAGCGCCTCTGCCCCGGCCACGTTGTGTGCGCCGTCGAGCAGCATTTCTTGGCCGTGTGGTCTTTGAACCAATTGCAGGCGCCCCGGCCAATCGACTTTGGCCAGTCCGGCGTCGATTTTTTCTGCCGGGACGGGAATTTGTTGCTGCAAAACTTCCACCGTCGCCAACGCGAGGGCGGCGTTGATCTGTTGATGGTCGCCCAAAAGTGGCTCTGCCTTCTGCCTTCTGACTTCCGACTTCTGGATTTGTCTGAAAGCCGCCCCCCTGTCCCGCGCCGTCCGTTCGATTACGGCCAGCGCATCCGGTTCGTCTGTTGCGGTGATGACCGGTACGCCCGGCTTGATGATGCCGGCCTTCTCGGCGGCGATTTTTTCCAGTGTGTCGCCGAGCCATTGCTGGTGGTCGAAGGCGATGTTGGTGATGACGCTAGCCAGCGGGGTGACGATGTTGGTGGCGTCGAGGCGCCCGCCCAGGCCGGTTTCCCAAATCACCAAATCACATCTCTGCTCGGCGAAATATTTCAGCGCCATGACAGTGACTACTTCGAAAAAAGTCGGCTGAAATGTAGCGCACGCATCTTGCGTGCGGGTTGGGGCGGCATCCGTGCCGCCGGTTTCGGAACTGTGGGCAGGGATGCCCGCAGAACCCGCAGGCTGGAAGCCCGCGCCACTTTGAAACGCGCGCAACTCTTCCACCAGCCGGACGACCTGGTTTTCCGGGATCAACTGGCGGTTGACCTGGATCCGCTCGCGAAACGAGACCAGGTGCGGTGACGTGAACAAGCCCACGCGCAAACCGGCCGTCCGGTATATACTCTCGAGCATGGCGCAGGTCGAACCCTTGCCGTTGGTGCCGGCGACGTGGATGAACCGGAGCCGGGCCTGCGGGTTCCCCGCCAGCGCGGCGAGCTTGAACGTGTTTTCCAGCCCGAACTTCGCGCCAAACAATCGCAGGTCGTAAAGAAATTGAATGGCTTCGGGATAGTTCACAACAAGAATTATTACCGTTCGACAGTGAAGGTGATGTCGTAGGTTGTTGTGTCTCCGAGTTTCCGGTCGACGGGTTTTTTGCGTCCGCCATCATCGTGGCCGTCTTGGCCGATGCTGTAAACCACATAACCCCCGGCAAGACAATGATACCGCAAGGGCTGACCGTCAAATGGATCACTCGGCACGGCAGAAAGAAATTGTGGAACCAGTTCATTCAAGTTTTCGGGCAGTCGCCCTTGCAACAAGCGAAAGCGCTCGATAGCGATTGCGGTTGTTGCCAACCGGATACGCGCGAAAGCATCCGCTTCGCGAGTCAGTGATCCAGATACCGGTGGCAAAATTAATGCTGAAAGAACGCAAAAGTGCCTTCGCGCATCCTCAGCCATTTTTTGGGAAACATTTGTCACGGCCAAGTTCTGCGGCGGTGGAAGGCTGGCGAAAAATATATTCGTCTCCATCGCACCCAGGTAAAACAGCAAATCACGTTCAAAAATGCCGGTCGTCCTCAAAAACAGTGATGGCCGGTGTGGTACAGGCGATTCATCTCGAGGCGCTTCAAAATCTGTAAGTTGCTGTTTCATCTTCGCAAAACTGGTGCGAAAAACCGACACAGCCATTGCGCGCTCGCCAGCCAATCCACGCGCAACGAAATTAGTTTCTTGTTGTTGTGCAAAAATATCGGCCAGATCAGTTAGTTCCGTGTCGCTCAATTTACCGGCATTGAGACGGTCCTCCAATGTCACAATCCCAATTCTGACCAGTGAAAATCGCACGAGTTGTGAAATCAATACAGGTTCTTCATCAAGCGTTCGCGCCATACCCAAAATATCTTTAACCAAAGAGTCTGCGTTAGTTGGTTGACCGGAATGGATGGCAAGCATTGCGCGGTATTCAGAAAGAAGGGCGAATTCTTTTATTTTATCCAAATGAGGCAATAGCGTTTCAAAACCGGGTGAAAAATCTACCGGGTAACGGCTCTTCGGCAATGTGAGTGCCTCAGTCATTTTGGCAAGCGCATTGGAATTCATTTCAACATAACCAGTCAGCAAGTGGATTTGTTCATTCGTCGGGTGTTGCCAGCGCCCGGGAAAAGATTGAATTTGGTCAACTTCATTCGAGCGACTGTCGGGATAATTGCGCATGAGCGCAAAGGCCTGGGTCATCACCAGCGCGGCGTTTTCATTGTCAGTAACGGCGTGATAATAAGCATTCAACTCCGCGCCGCTCGTCGGCAAACCGGCGGCGCGAATCGCCCGCAACTTCGTGTTTACATCGTGCGCCAAATTTAGGCGCCAAATGCTAAAACCAATGGTGAGAAATGTGAGGACGACAGCGCAAAACCTGAAAAAAATGCGCTTCATACAACAATTAAAGCACAAACTCCGGAATATCTTTCAGGCTTTCGAATTTTAGCCGCCGTTCTTCTTCGGTTGGGGGAAATAAAGTGAGAGCTTCATCATTCAACCGAATAATTTCTTCAAATGTCATGCCAAGCCTGACGTGTTGCTTGAACCAAGCGTGACGTTGCCTTCCAATTTCAGTCGGTGGCACGTATTCCGTTTTCATAATTCACAGCGCCGTAGGCGCGCCATATTTGTAGAACCAAATCGAAATATAAATCAAGCACCGTCAGGAGCGAAATAGTCTGAATATGCCGCTGCTATGGAGCTTGGAACATTTTGTTTGGTCGAGTTCCAAAGATTTCGCACCTACGGCGCCGCAAAACGGTTTCTTCCTTCTTCATTCTGCCTTCTGCTTTCAGGCTACAGCGGCTTGCGGTGGATGTGCTGGTGTGCCGCGGCGATGAAGCCTTTGAACAGCGGATGCGGCTGGTGGGGCTTGCTCAGGAATTCCGGATGGAACTGGCTCGCCACGAAAAACGGATGGTCCTTGAGCTCGATCACCTCCACCAGCTTGCCGTCCGGCGACAACCCGCTGAACACAAAGCCAGCCTTCTCGAATTTCTCGCGGTAGGTATTGTTGAATTCATACCGGTGCCGGTGGCGCTCATTGACCACAAACGAGCCGTACAATTCCGCCGCCTTGGTGCCGAGCGCCAATTGCGCCGGCTGGGCGCCCAGCCGCATCGTGCCGCCCTTCTTGGTGATTTTGCGCTGCTCGTCCAGCATGGCAATCACCGGATGCGGCGTGTTCGGATCAAATTCCGTCGAATGCGCCTTGGCCAGCTTCAAAACGTTCCGCGCGAACTCGATGGTGGCGATCTGCATGCCCAGGCAGAGGCCGAGGTAAGGTATCTTTTTTTCCCGGGCGAATTGCGCTGCCCGGATTTTGCCTTCAATGCCCCGCTCGCCGAATCCGCCCGGCACCAGGATGCCGCCCAACCCGCCCAACTTTTTCTCCGCGCCTTCCTTTTCAATCTCCTCGGCGTCTACCCGCACAATCTCCACACCGCAATCGTTGCCGATGCCGCCGTGGATGATGGCTTCATAAACCGATTTGTAGGCGTCCTGCAGGCCGATGTACTTGCCGACGACGCCGATGCGCACGCGGTGCTGGGGCGCGATGAGCTTGCGGATGATTTCCTGCCAGTGGCTCATGTTGGCCACCGGCGCATCGAGGCGCAGTAAATTGCAGACCAGGTCGTCCAATCGCTCGCGCTGTAGCATTAACGGCACCTCGTAGATTGAATGGTCCACGTCCTTTTCCTCGATGACCGCCTCGACCGGCACATTGCAGAACAGCGAGATTTTCTGGCGCAATTCCTTGTCCAGCGGGCGGTCGCAGCGGCAAACCAGGGCGTGCGGCGCGATGCCGATTTCGCGCAGCTTGGCCACCGACTGCTGCGTCGGCTTGGTCTTCAACTCGCCGGCCGCCTTGATGAACGGCACGTAGGTGACGTGGATGAAAATCGCGTTGTTATAGCCGACTTCGAGCGCGAACTCGCGGATGGCCTCCAGAAACGGCAGCCCTTCGATGTCGCCGGTCGTGCCGCCGATTTCAGTGATGATGACGTCGGCCTTGGATTTTTCCGCGAGCACATGGATGCGGTTCTTGATTTCGTCGGTGACGTGCGGGATCACCTGGACGGTCTTGCCGAGGTATTTGCCCTCGCGCTCGTTGTTGAGGACGTTCTGGTAAACCTGGCCGCTGGTGAGATTGTTCAGGCGGGTCAGCTTGACGTTGGTGAACCGCTCGTAATGGCCGAGGTCGAGGTCGGTCTCCGCGCCGTCGTCGAGCACGTACACCTCGCCGTGCTGGTACGGGTTCATCGTGCCCGGGTCCACGTTGAGGTAGGGATCGAACTTCTGGAGCACGACCTTGAGGCCGCGGTTTTCGAGCAGGGTGCCGAGCGACGCGGCCGTCAGGCCCTTGCCCAACGAACTTACCACGCCGCCAGTGACAAAAATAAATTTCATTTCAAAACGTTTTTAACCACGGATGAACACGGATAAAATTTCTTACTTAGCTCTGGTTTCCGCTATCAACCTGCGAACTTTCTTCCAATGCCTGCCATACATCCAACGGTGCCTCAATTTAAATAAAGGTTTTAACCTAATCGTTTTCCCAATTCTCGGCGCAATTTTTGTTTTAAGCCATTCGGAATCAAAACCAGCCCATTCACCGGCAATCCAGGCAAAATTCGATCTACAAACAGGACAAACTTCGCAAATTAAGATATCTTCAATTTCACTTTCTGTGAAACGGGTTGTCGCCACTGTTTTGGCAATTCGTTTGTAATCTTCCGGTTCCAATTCTGTATCGAGGAAAAATTCAGAAAGCGCATTCCATACTGGAAATCGCTCTTCAATTTGCGTCTCGTTGACCTTCATCCGTGTCCATCCGTGTTCATCCGTGGTTTCTTACAAGTTTTTCCACTTTCGCCACGTCTTCCGGCGTGTCCACCCCCACGCTGTCGTACTCGACCTGCACGACGGCGATGGAGATGCCGTTTTCCAGCGCGCGCAACTGCTCCAGCTTCTCCGCGGCTTCGAGCGGCGACACGGGAAATTTCACCAGCCGCAACAGCGTCTCGCGCCGGTAACCGTAAATGCCGAGGTGCTTCAAAAAAGCAAACGCCGCCAACTGCTCGTTCGCTGGAAATGTCGAAGGCGGGACGCCTTCGACTGCGCGCGAGACGCGCGCGCTCCCCTCGCGCAGATACGGAATCGTGCGCCGCGAGAAATATAGCGCCCGGCCGGCGGCGCTGACAACGACTTTTACCACGTTGGGGTTGTCCAGCTCGGCCGGATTTTTGATGGGCGTGGCGGCCGTGGACATTTCGTCGCGCACGAGCGCGCCAGCCACCGCATCAATCACTGCCGGGTCAATCAACGGCTCGTCGCCCTGGATGTTCACCACGGCGTCGCAGGAAATCTTCCCGGCCACCTCCGCAATCCGGTCCGAGCCGCTGGGATGATCCGCCCGGGTCATCTCGACCCGGCAGAATTTTTTTGCCACGTCGGCAATGCGCGCGTCGTCGGTGGCCACGATGACGTCACCGAGCGTTTTGGCCTTCCGGCATTGCTCGACGACGCGCTGGATGAGCGGCCGGCCGGCGATGAGGGCCAGCGGTTTGCCGGGAAACCGTGTCGAGGCGTACCGGGCGGGAACGATGCCGATAATCTTCATAAATCAGGCGCGAATGCTGAGCCATCGCCCCAACGGGGCAGATTAATCCAGCCCGGGGCAGCGCCCCGGGTTCGCCATCCATCAATACCACAAGCCCTGAAAGGGCGAAATAATTCAATCCCAGACATATCGTTCATCAAACACTATCTCGTATTTCTTTAAAAATTCCCGGTACTCCTCCTGATAGGATTTATGCCGGTGATGTTCGGCCTGGTTGGCAATGTAATCTTCGACTGCCTTCGCATTCGACTGGCTCACCGAAAATGCGCCATAACCATTTTGCCAGTGGAAGGCGGCAAATTGCCCGCCCTTGGTTTTAATCCATTTAGACGAGTTCTTCTTTAACGCCTCGACAATTTTGATCAAGGCATGATTTTTGGAATGTGAAAACAAGATGTGGACATGGTCTTCCACCGAGTTGATGAGGATAGCCGGCGATTCAAATTCCTTTAAGATCACCGCCAGATATTTGTGCAATTCCGGACGGACGGTGTCATCCAAAATCCGTTCGCGGTTCTTGGTGCTGAAAATCAGGTGAATCAAGATTTTGGCAAGCGATTGGGGCATGGCTATTTTGCCCCTTCAGGGCGTGACCGGTTAGCGGTGCCGTTTCCCAGGGCGTTGCCCTGGGCTTGATTATTCCACCCCTGCGGGGCTGCCGAAACCGAAACTCCATAGCCAGGCGCCCGTGATTGTCCGGGAAACCGTGTCGAGGCGTACCGGGCGGGAACGATGCCGATAATCTTCACGGGCGGTAATCAAACCACAAAGCCAGGTCGGATGAAACACTGATTTTACTGGTTGTGAGATTTTCCGTGCACCTTGACGCTCTCCTTATGCCTGGGTCGCATCCGATGAGATCAGGGCATCTGGAAGATGCCCGAACTCGCACGCTGGAAGCGTGCGCTACGCAGCGCGGGCATCCTGGCTGCGGGTTGCGGCGGCTACCAGCCGCCGGTTCCAAGGACGGCGTCAAGATGCACCCTGAGTTTTTAAATCCCGATCAGAGCCGCGCCGATGACGCCGGCGGAATCGCCAAGCTGATGTTTCACAATGGGCGTTTCCAGCGAATCGCTGAAGACCTGTTTGGCGACTTGAGCAATCCCCTCGGTGTAAAGCGCGTCGAAGTTGGAGACGCCGCCGCCCAGCACCACCACGTCCGGGTCGAGGATGTCAATGAGATTGGCCAGCGCCCGGCCGAAGTTTCGGAAGAAAACTTTCATAAACGCCACGGTCCTGACGTCGCCGGCGGCATAATCCCGCACGATTTCCTTGAATGACTTCTTGTCGCCGAACTGCTCGGCATAGCGCGCTTCCAGTCCGCCACCGCTGATGAACGTTTCCACGCAGCCCAGCTGGCCGCAGTAACATTTTGGCCCTTTGGGATCGATGCACATGTGGCCCCATTCACCAGCGATGGCCTGGGGACCGGTGATGACCTTGCCTTCATAAACAATCCCGCCGCCGCAGCCGGTGCCCATGATGACGCCAAACACCAGTTTTTTCCCGTGACCGGCGCCGTGCAGCGCCTCGGCCATGGCAAAACAGTTGGCATCGTTCTGGATTTCAATTTTTCGGCCCAGGATTTTTTCCAAATCGGATTTCACCGGTCGGCCGTTCATGCAGATGGTGTTGGAATTTTTCAACAAGCCGGTGCGCGGTGAAATCGCGCCGGGGGTGCCGATGCCGAACGTGTGCGGCTGATTCTGAATCTGCGTCGCCAGTTCGTCATGGAGTTCCTTGATGCGGACGAGGATGTGGTCGTAACCCTTTTCCTGCTGCGTGTCCACGCGCCTGCGGCAAAGCTCGTGTCCGGAAGCGTCCAGGCCAATCCCTTCAATCTTGGTGCCGCCGAGGTCGATGCCGATGCGAAACATGGTCCTGAATCTTCGGTGATGCCAGTCGATGATTCAAGCGTACAAAGCCGACGTGGGGAAGCTCTGACCCATTTACGATATGCGATATACGATTTACGCGGCCTTTACCGCTGACCATGTCGCGCGCAAATTGCAAATACGAAGAATCGGCCCCTCTTCTCCTGCAAAATCGATTGTTCGCCGGGATTCGTCAGCCTGCCAACACAACTTTTCATCGGGCCTGACTTGACCCGGCTCATAAAATCCGCTTGCCTGATGGGACGTGGATATGAGTTCCGCCAAACCGCCGCTGGATGAACTGCGGATCGAGCGTCCCGCCGGGCGGGAGCCGGAGCCCAGGCTGTGGCGGTCGGTGGCCGTCGTCGTCGTCGCGGTTGTGGTTTTGGGGCTGGTGATCCTGGTCTGGCGTTCGCGGTCCGGCGCCGTCGAGGTGCACACGGCGGTGGCGCGGGAGCTCAGCACTTCCGGCGGCGACCACACGGTGCTGAACGCCTCCGGCTACGTTACCGCGCGCCGGGCGGCGACCGTTTCCTCCAAGGTCACGGGCAAGGTCGTCGAGATACTCATCGAGGAGGGCATGAAGGTCGCGGAAGGCCAGGTGGTGGCGCGGCTGGACGACACGAACGTGCAGACCAGCCTGGCGGTGGCCCGGGCCCAGTTGCAATCCGCCAAGGCCTCGCTGGAGCAAACCCGCGCCCAGCTCAAGCAGGCGAACGCGGAATTTCAGCGCGTTACCGAACTGGCCAAACGAAACATCGCTTCCCAATCCGACCTTGACGTGGCCGAGTCGAACGCCAAATCACTGCAGGCCCACCTCGCCCAGCAGCAAGTGGACGTGACTGTGGCGGAGCGCAACGTGGCGATGTGGGAACAGAACCTGGATGACATGATCATCCGTGCGCCCTTTCCCGGCGTTGTCACCACCAAGGACGCCCAGCCGGGCGAGATGATTTCCCCGGTGTCGGCCGGGGGTGGCTTCACCCGCACGGGCATTGGGACGATAGTGGACATGGACTCGCTGGAGATTGAAATTGACGTCAACGAAAGCTACATCAACCGGGTTCAGGCCGGCCAGCCGGTCGAAGCCACGCTGGATGCCTATCCCGACTGGAAAATTCCGTGTCACGTCATCGCCATCGTTCCGACCGCCGACCGGCAAAAATCCACGGTCAAGGTCCGGGTCGGGTTTAACCGGCTGGATCCACGCATCCTGCCGGAAATGTCCGTGAAAGTGGCGTTTCGGGAGACTGGCAACGGTCCGGCCAACGCGGGCCGCCTGGTGCTGGTTCCCAAAGGCGCGGTGCAAAGCCGGGACGGCCGGGACGTGGTGTTTGTCGTCCAGCATGGCCGGGCCGAGCGGCGCGCGGTGACGGTGATCGAGACGCAAAATGACGATTCGGAGTTGAATGCGGGCGTGGCGGCAGGCGAGAATGTGGTTGTGGATCCGCCGGCCGGGCTGGTTGACGGCGCGCCGGTACGGGAGAAAAAGTTATGAGCGAAAATCAATCCAATAACGGCGCATTGGTGAGCGTCGAGGGCGTGGAAAAAATCTTCCATCGCGGCTCGGAGGACATTCACGTGCTGGCCGACCTCCATCTGCAGGTGCCGACCGGCGAATTCCTGGCCTTGATGGGGCCGTCGGGCTCGGGCAAGAGCACCCTGCTCAACCTGGTCGGCGGCCTCGACCGGCCGACCCGCGGCCTGGTGACCGTGGCCGGCGAGCGGCTCGACCAGTTGTCCGACCACCGGCTGGCGGCCTGGCGCGCGCGGCACATCGGATTCGTCTTCCAGCTTTATAACCTGTTGCCGATGCTGACCGCGGAACGGAACGTCGAACTGCCGCTGCTGCTGACGCATTTGTCCAAGGCCGAGCGGAAAAAGCACGTGGATGCCGCCCTGGCGGTGGTCGGGCTGTCGCACCGGGCAAAGCATTATCCGCGCACGCTTTCCGGCGGGGAACAGCAGCGCGTGGGGATCGCCCGCGGCATCGTCACCGACCCGACGCTGCTGCTGTGCGACGAGCCGACGGGCGACCTCGACCGCAAGGCCGGCGATGAAATCCTGGATTTGCTCCAGGCGCTGAACCGCGAGCATAAGAAGACCATCATCATGGTCACGCACGACCCGCACGCCTCGGCGCGCGCCGCCCGGACGGTGTATTTGAACAAAGGCCAACTCAGCAACGAACCGGTGAAATGAAAGCTCGAAATCATCCTCATCCTCGTTCTCGTCCATCATCCTCGATGCCGCTGTTTTCGATTATGAGGATGAGGATGACGATGAGCAGGAGAGGCCTGGTATGAAGTTTTTCCATCTCATCTGGAGCAATTTGAAGCGCAAGAAACTGCGCACGTCGCTCACGCTGCTGTCCATCCTGGTGGCGTTCGTCCTGTTCGGGTTCCTGTCGGCGATCAAGCAGGCGCTGGCCGGCGGCGTGGAAATGGCGAACGCCGACCGGCTGATCGTGCGGCACAAAGTGTCCATCATCCAGTTGCTGCCGGAGAGTTACCAGGCGCGGATGAACCGCATCCCCGGCGTGGATTTCGCCACGCACCAGACCTGGTTTGGGGGCATTTATCAGGACCCGAAGAATTTCTTCATGCAAAATCCCGTGGTGCCGGAGGAGTTTCTCAAAATGCACCCGGAATTGGTCCTGCCGCCGGAGCAGCTCCAGGCCTGGCTCAAGACGCGGACGGGCGCGATTGTCGGGCGGAAAACCGCGGAGCGCTTTCACTGGAAAATCGGCGACAAGGTGCCGATTCAATCCACCATCTGGTCCACGGCCGCCGGCAACCGCACCTGGGAGTTTGACATCGTGGGGATTTACGACGGCAAGGACAAGCGGACGGACACGACGCCGTTGTTTTTCCGGTACGATTATTTCGATGAAAACCGCCGGGAAAACCGGGGCAAAGGGCTGGTGGGCTGGTACACCATCCGGGTGAAAGATCCTGCCCAGGCGGCGGAAATCGCCAAGCGCGTGGACGCCGAGTTTGAAAACTCGTCGGCGGAAACCAAGACGGAGCCGGAAGGCGCTTTCGTGCAGGCGTGGGCCAGCCAGATTGGCAATATCGTGCTGATTGTGGCGGCCATTCTGGGCGCGGTGTTTTTCACCATCCTGCTGGTGGCCGGCAACACCATGGCGCAGGCGGTGCGCGAGCGGACCGGCGAACTGGGCGTGCTCAAGGCCATCGGTTTCACCAATGGCCAGGTCATGGCGCTGGTGCTCGCCGAGTCCTGTCTGCTGTCGGTGCTGGGCGGGATCGTCGGCCTGGGACTGGCGTGGCTGATCATTTCCCGAGGCGACCCCACCAGTGGCCTGCTGCCGCTGTTCTATTTCCCGACGCGTGACCTGCTGGCCGGCGTGGGCTTCAGCGTCGCGCTGGGGCTGGTCACCGGCATCATGCCCGCGCTGCAGGCCATGCGCCTGCGCGTCGCGGATGCGCTCCGGAGGATGTGAGATGAAAATTTCCAGGCACCTATGAGAAGCACCAAGCACCAAACCCCAAACCCCAGAGAAATCCCAAGCACCAAGCTACAAATGGTGGTGCTTGAGTGCTTGAGGTTTGGAGCTTGGGGTTTCTTTGAGGTTTGGTCCTTGGATATTGGAGATTTATCATGGCTGGCCCTATAAATTGGTTGTCCCAAATCGGCTCAATCACGAAATTCGGCCTGATGAGCCTCCCGCAACGGCGCGGCGCCGTCGCCGCCACGGTCATCGGCATCGCGGGCGTGGTGGGGGTGCTCGTCGGGGTGCTTTCCATCGCCGCCGGCTTCAAGCAGGCGATGGCCGTTTCCGCCTCGCCCGACGGCGCGGTGGTGTTGCGCAGCGGCGCGGACAGTGAAATGGTCAGCGGTTTCGGGCGCGGTGAAACGCGCGCCATCGCCGACGCGCCGGGCGTGGCGCGCAATGCGGACGGCCCGCTCGCCTCCGCGGAACTGTTCGTCATCATCAACCTGCCCAAGCGCTCGACCGGGCTGGATGCCAACGTGCCGCTGCGCGGGGTGGAAGGCGCCGCCTGGCACGTGCGCGACAACACGAAGATCATCGAAGGCCGGATGTTCGACTGGGGCAAAGACGAGGTCGTCGTCGGCCGCGGCGCCGCGCTTGAATTCGCCGGGATGACTGTCGGCTCAAAAATCAAGGTCGGCCGGTACGAATGGCCGGTTGTCGGCATTTTCACCGCCAACGGCGGCGCGGCGGAATCGGAAATCTGGTCGGACGCGAAAGTGCTGCAGGCCGCGTACAATCGGGGCGACTCGTTCCAGTCGGTCTATGTGCGGCTGAATTCGCCGGGCGCCTTCCAGGAATTCAAGGACGCGCTGACCTCGAATCCGCAGCTCAATGTGAAGGTGGTCCGGCAATCCGATTATTACTCCGAGCAATCGGAGACGATGACGCGCCTGATCACGACACTGGGCGTGTTGATTGCGTCGTTGATGGCGGTGGGCGCGGTGTTCGGTGCGTTGAACACCATGTACAGCGCGGTGGCGGCGCGGACCCGGGAGATTGCCACTTTGCGGGCGCTCGGCTTCGGCGGCAGTGCGGTGGTGGTGTCGCTGATGCTGGAATCGCTGCTGCTGGCGCTGGCGGGCGGCATCATTGGCGGCACGCTGGCCTATGTGGCCTTCAACAATTTTCACACCTCGACGATGAACTTCCAGAGTTTCAGCCAGATTACCTTTGGCTTTAAAGTCACGCCGGAGTTGCTCATGCGCGGCATCCTGTGGTCGGCGCTGATTGGGCTGATCGGCGGCCTGTTTCCCGCCATCCGCGCCGCCCGCCTGCCCATCGCCGCCGGGTTGCGGGAGTTATAGCGCAAGGCAATTCAACAGTGGTTTGTCGGGCGCCTATGGCTTTCGCAATTGCAGCACGAAATCCTCCCACTGTTGTTTGAACTTCTCCATATCGGACGTGCGCAAGACGCGCTGAAGCGTTTCGTAGCCGGTCGGGTCCTGTTTTACGTTGGCGGAAAACTCGCGATAATACGTTTTCAACAGGCCTTTTTCCTGGAGATAGTAACACAAGTAGCGGGCTTGGGCGTAGTAGGCGTAGTAATTGGTGGAACCTTCGTCGCCATAGAATTCGCCGGCGCTCATCGACGTGAGGCGGCGGAAGGAAATGGTTTTTCCTTCCCGGATGGTTTGCTCCAGGCCCTTCAAGCGCCAGTTGATCCGGCCGCGGATGTGGCCGTTTACGTCCACCGGCGCTTCGTAGAGGCTGGCCAAGCCCTCGTCGAACCACGGCGGGCAATTAGGAAAGTTCACACGCAGGTAGGCGTGCACGATTTCGTGCGCCAACGTGCCGCTCCCCGTCGCGATGTTCATGACCAGAGCTTGATGTTCCGCCGAATAATAACCGAACGGCGACGCCGGGATGTCGTGGAACAGGCGAAAGGCGTGGTTCGTGTAGCTGACCTGGTCCCGGAAGAGCCAGATATCAATAATCACCTCCGGGTCGCGCGGGAAATATTCCTGCTTGAGCCGGTCCACGGCCCATTTCACGGTGTTCGTCGCCCGCTGTTCCACGACCGCCACCGGCTCGTCACCGAGCACCACAAACGGCGGCTGGACGACCAACGTGAAACCGTCCGGCACGGTCGGCTGCAATCGGGCGATGTGATCGCGAAAGCCGGCCGGGGGATCCGCTGCCAGCGCCCGCAGACCGCTTCCCTGCACCGCCAGCATGACGGCCAGCAATCGGAAAACAGGCGGGACGCGTATGGGGATCATTTTTCAAATGGTCCCTGATGCCGGCAAACGATTCAAGCGTGCGGTAGTGTCCCATATTCGGAGCGCGGCTCCGTGAGCCGCTGCTATCGGTTTGCCAAATTAAGCCGCTGCGAGTCGCAGACTCGCGCTCCGTTGGGAGATTAGGACACAACCAAGCGCGCAACGTTGAGGGTAGGAACCGGATTTGGTGCGGCGTTGAGCCTCCGGTTCGATATTGTGAGCCGCAGGTTTGACCCTACAGCAGCAATATTGGGACATTACCTCATTAATTCAATTGGTCGGTGATGGTTGCCCGCCATCCGCACCATCCGCCTGCTTTGGCCGCGGGCTTGCGGGAGGAATTGGAGCCACCGGCCGGCCGGTTTGACCGGCGCAACACCAGCGCAGCGGTAACGCCGATTTAGTGGACTGGATTCGGCTTCAGGTGTTTGTCCGCAAAATCCAGGAACGCGGTCCAGTCGGCGGGCGTGGTGGCGTGTTCGCCGGTGTGATACAGAAACCCGAGGTCGCCGGTGATCAACGGCGTGTCCACCGGAGGTCCTTCAGTTGTGCCCAAATCCTTTTTGCCCAGCAGCCGGTAAACCGGGCCGGCGGCGACGGCGGCCAGAAATTCGCCGCGCGGGTCGGCCCACTGGTCTTGCGTGCCGCCGGTGAGGAACACCGGACGCGGCGCGTTCAGGGCGATCAGCAGGTGCGCATCCACGGGCAGGTCGTTCCAATGGCCGGCGTATTTCTGGAAATTGCCGGCGAACCACCAGGGAAACATCGCCGTCATGTCGTCAATGGTCTCGCCGTAATCGCGCCGGGAGAGCGCCGAGCCCATTTCGCCGGCGCAACTGCCGAAGATGAGCGCAAAGCGCGGGTCCTGCGCGCCGGCCCACAAGGCGGTTTTGCCGAGGCGCGAATGCCCGATGAGCGCGACGCGGCCGGCGTCCACCGCCGGGTCGGTGGCCAGGTAATCGAGCGCCCGGCGCGCGGCCCAGGCCCAGGCGCCAATGGTGCCCCATTCGTCCGGGGCGGGTTTGGTCTGACCCGGCGCGAGCGTGGGATTGATGATGCCCGACGAGAAGGTGTTCCGGGCATCGAGCTGGACATCGGTGTAACGGAACGTGGCGTAACCGTAACCGCGCGCCAGTATGACTTTGAGCGGCCCGGTTTCGGAAACGACCGGCTTGGCTCGCGCACCGGACGGAGTCGCGTTAGACGTGACAACAGGCCCCGGCAGATTGTCTTTAAAAACGAGCTGAAGCAGCACCGGCACCGGCCCGGCGGCTTTGGCGGGAAGATAGAAATGTAGTTGCACGTTGGAACCTTCCGGCAGGCCGGTGAAGTGCATCTCGACCAGCTTGCGCACCGCCCGCCCTTCCAGAGCGTTGGTGTCCGTCTCGACCACTTTAAACGTGGCCTTCGGCGCATTGGCCGGCACGCGGCCAAAAATTTCCCTTGTGTACAGCTCGATGAGCTCCGGCCGGCGCTGTTTGTGCCAGGATTCGGCGTCGCGCACGGGTTGGCCGTTTTGCAGGACGAGCGGGTCGGGCAACGTGTAGGTGCCGACCTTGGATTCGTCGTAGTTGGAGATATGGCCGTTCGGCGCGCGATGAACCGTATTGCCGTCGGCATCGGTGCGCCATTGCCAGGTGTTGGTGGCGGGTACGGCATTCGATGCGCTGAGCTGCGCACTGGCCGGCCGGTTGGCCACCCCCAAAGCCAGAAGGGTGCAAAGGAAATGCGGTTTCATGGGATTACCTGCGGCCACGATGCCACCGAGGCAAAATTCTGCCAATCCAAAAGGCGAACAGATACAGGCGACATCGCTGCCGAAGCACTGGGGAACGGCCTTGCCGCGGCCTCGAATTTTCGCCTACCCTGCGGGGGTGAGCGATGTGACCCGCCTCCTCGAACGGGCGCAAGCCGGCGATGGCAGCGCCGCTGCGGAATTGCTTCCCCTGGTCTACGAAGAACTGCGGCACCTTGCGGCTCACCGGCTGGCGGGAGAGCCAAATCAACATACATTGCAGCCGACGGCGCTGGTCCATGAGGCGTGGCTCAAAATCTCCGGCGATGGACGACGCGCCTGGAACGGCCGGGAGCACTTCTTTGCCGCCGCCGCCGAGGCGATGCGCCGCATTCTCGTGGATCGCGCACGGCGGCGGCTGGCCGCCAAACGGGGCGCCGGCGAAACGCCGCTTGACGCGGATGATTTCGACATTCCGGCGCCCGCGCCGGACGACCAGCTGCTGGCTGTCAGCGAAGCGCTGACGAAATTTGCGGCGATGGACGCGCGCAAAGCCGAATTGGTGAAGCTGCGGTATTTCGTGGGGATGTCGTTTGAGGAAGCCGCTGAAGCGCTGGGCATCGCGGTGCCAACCGCCAAACAATGGTGGGCCTACGCGCGCGCCTGGCTGCGGGTGGAGATCGCCGGCACAAATCCCAGCGACAGTCCATGAAATAGTCGGCTATCGCCCCGGCCGACCTATGCGCTGCGTCCCTTGGGAACGAAAGTCTCCCAAGTCTTGC
>Ga0335071_10000431_pt1 | contig 47097 bp, 41 predicted proteins | sample Lox_Sample_15_FD_206724 | JGI IMG/M metagenome (GOLD analysis project Ga0335071, IMG submission 206724) | Soil microbial communities from Loxahatchee National Wildlife Refuge, Florida, United States - Lox_Sample_1.5 | ecosystem: Environmental > Terrestrial > Soil > Wetlands | place: USA... | reverse complement strand
TTGCAGCTCGCCGCTTTTCTCGCTCAGCAGGTCCTCGGGCTTGATGTTGAGCGCAACGACGGTGCCATCCGAGTGGATGGTGCGGCCCTTGATGTCGCTTACCTTCGTGTTCCCCTTGAGGTAAGGAACCTCGACGGTGGCAAGGCTCTTCCCCTTCTCAGTAAGCACCTTGATCCGGGCGTAATAGCTCTGGAAATGGATCGGATCGTTGGCGATTTCACTGATGTTGAGATAGACCGCGTCGGCTCCTGGAGCCTTCGGGTCGGCGGTCATCTTCAGCTCGTCGGGCGTGGGCTCCTGAAACTGGGCGCGAACCAGAACAGAAGAGGCCAAGGCAAAGAGCAGCGCTGTGCTGCCCAGCAGGGTAAATTTCCGCATGACAGCTTCCTGTAGATCGAAAGTGGCAACATTCTAACGCCAAATCTGTCATTGGAATATGAGACTTATGTTTGTGCGCAGCATCACAAGGCTCGGCTCGCGTGCAAGTCCATCCACAGGAAAGCGTTAGGCCGCGGCCGCACGATCAGCGCACGTCCCGCGATTCCAGCATCGAGCAGACCAGCGCCAGCGGCAGGCCCATCACATTGAAGTAGCAGCCCTCAATGCGCGGGATCCAGCGCGCTGCATGCCCCTGAATGCCGTAGGCGCCAGCCTTGTCCATGGGCTCGCCGGTCGCGATGTATGCGGCAATCTCCTCGTCAGAGAGCGTGAGAAACCGCACCGCCGTCGCTTCGGCGGCAACTTCGACGCCGGTCGCCGTCACCAGCGCCACCCCGGTGATCACGCGATGCGAGCGACCGCTGAGCAGGCGCAGGATGCGCGCGGCATCGGCGCCATTCTCAGGCTTGCCGAGGATTTCGTTGTCGAGCGTAACTGTAGTATCGGCGCCCAGCACCGTCAGGGGCGAGGTGCTCTCCAGGCCCCGGCCTCCCGGGCTTTCCGTCGCGGCAACGATCTGCCGAAACACCGCTTCCGCTTTTTCCCGCGCCAGCCGTGTGACATAGGTTATGGGATCTTCACCCGGCAGCGGATCCTCGGGGACGTTCGCTGGGCGCACCTCGAACTCGTAACCCACCTGCGCAAGCAGTTCGCGGCGCCGCGGCGAGGCTGAGGCGAGAACCAGCATAGGGAGATTATGGCAGGCGGGTCCCGCGAGCTTCTCCTTCACTCTTCACATCCCTATACACTGAAACAGGGGCGCGCTGCACAGACGCTTCCGGGAACGGATCCATGCACTTCCATTTCGATTTTTCGGCGGGCCAGGTTCTTTGGACCCTCACTTTCGCAGCCCTGCTCGTGCTGCTGGTTGTCCTTCTCGGCCGCGACCGCGTACGGCGCTTTCCCTGGTTCACCGCCTCCATCGTCCTGATGGCTTTGCGCATGGTCTCGGGGCGGCTGCTGTCAGATCGCATGCCGCCGATGCTCTTCAACGAAATCTTCCTTACGCTCTCCGATCTGGCATCGATCATTGGGCTTGGCGTGGCGGTTGAGATTGCGCGCCGGGCATTCAAAGGCGCAAGCCGTCGTGCCTGGATTGCCTGGGTGGTGATTCTGCTGGGTGCTGGCGGGGTGGTCCTGGCCAAATGGGGCCCATGGCCCGCTTGGAAGACAATGACGGTGGGTTCACAGATTGCGGTGTTGCGCCTGATGCAGCTCTTCGCGCAGAAGACCGACATGCTGGTCGACATTCTCAACATCGGGCTCGGCCTGCTTGTGGTGTTGTTCGGCCGGCGCTTTCTGGCGGGCTTCCGCAGCCATGTTCAGCAAATCGCCATCGGCCTCTTGACTGCCTCGCTGTCGCAAATCACCATCCGTGCCGTCTGGCAGCACATCGCCATGCATGCCACCATCCACTCGCAGACCGAGTACAACCACATTATGGATATGCAGGGCCGGTTCTACGACACCAACAACGCGATCTACCTGGCGGTGCTCATCTGGTGGATTGCGTGGTTATGGATCGACGAGGCGGGAAGCACCGTCGCCGTCATCCCCGCGGAGACCCCGGCCGCAGCCGATGGTGCTCTCACTGAAGGTGCCAAAGTTTCAAACGGGATGAACGCCGTTGCGCCGCGCGGGGATGGATCCGGCCAAACTGAGCACGGCGCCGGCGCGCACTAGAGTTCGCAACAGGCGCCATGAAGCTGAAAGCTGCTTCACTGGCCCACCGGCGTGAGATCTTTCGTGTACTGGTAGGTGTACACGATGCGGTGCGCGACGGTAATGGTTGACAGAACTGCCAGCACCCAAAGCACCGGCGCCATCACGCCCCAGTGATTGAAAAGCGCTCCCAGAAGAATCAGCACAATGCGTTCCGGCCGCTCCATGAAGCCAACCTTGCACCGGCCGATCAGCGCCTCGGCGCGGGCGCGCGTGTAGCTCACCATCAGCGAGGTGACCATGACAAATGCCACCAGCACCACATACCGGAAACGGTTGATCCTGCCGTAATAGACCAGGAGCCCGAAGAACAGAACCACGTCGGAATAACGATCGATCACAGAATCGAAGAACGAACCGAAGACCGTCACCTTGTTGATGCGGCGCGCCACTCGTCCGTCGACCATGTCGAAGATGCCGGCGCCGAAGATAACCAGGCCCGCGCAGAAAAACATGCGGTTGCCGTTGGTGGCGTTGGCATGGCCGAAGAAAAATGCGGCCACAATGTTGATGACCAGACCGATGAACGTGAGCATGTTGGGCGAGATCCGGGTCAGCGCCAGGCCATGCACGATGCGATCCAGAAGCCATCCACAGGCACTGCCAAATGCGCTTGTCCAGGTCATGTTCAGCGTCCAGCTCCTGTCTTCTAGCCGCCAGCCTTGCACGCTAGAAACCCTTCAATTGCTCTTTCCTAAACAGCTGGAAGCTAGAGGCTAGAAGCTAGCAGCTTGTCTTTCTGATCACCCGGCGGCGGCTTCCTGCGAAGCTTCTCCCGCTTCGTCGTGAATCGTCGTGAGCTTCAGGATCTCCAGCTCGCGCTTGCCGTTGGGCGTCACAATGGTGGCTACATCGCCCACTTTTTTCCCCACAATTCCGCGCCCGATCGGCGATGTCGTCGAAATCAGACCCTTGGAAACGTCCGCTTCCTCGCTTGTCACCAGCCGGTACTCGATCTCCTCGTCCTTGGTCGAATCGTAAACCACGACTGTCGAACCAAAACCTGCTTTATCCCTGGGAATGTTCGAGAGGTTAACCAAAGAGAGCTCCGCCATGCGTCGCTTGAGCTGGCCCAGCCTGGCGTTGACAAACTCCTGCCGCTGCTTGGCCATGTGGTACTCGGCGTTCTCAGAGAGATCGCCCAGGGCTCTCGCCTTTTTGATCTCGGCCGGAAGCTCGGTAGTCAGCTCATATTCGAGCTGCTTGATCTCATCTTCAAGTTGTTTTTTGATGTGTTCTGGCATCCACAGTCCGGCAGCGGGGAGCGGGCACTCTAGCCGCGAAAACGTTCAACGTTCCTGATACTTGATTATAAGGCAGGGGCCACAGGAGCGAGGCAGCGAGAGAGCAAAAACGGAGAGCGCGCGTATTACTCCGCGTTTTCTTGCTCCATGGCCTCGTCCAGGAATTCCTGCAGAATCATAACCGCCGCCACCTGATCCACAACGCGACGATGTTCCTGACGCTTTCGGCCGGCTTGATACAGGATTTCGTGCGCGGCATCGGTGGTTAGCCGCTCATCTCGTAAGTGAATCGGCAGCCCGGTCAGCGTGCCCAGTTCGCCGGCAAAGGACTGGATCTTCGCCGCCTGTGCGCTTGCACCGCCTTCAAGGTGCAGAGGATTCCCCACCACGATCCCTGCCACGCCAAACCGCCGGCAAAGCCGCGCCAGTGAGCGCAAATCGTCGCGCCGGCTGCTCTTCCGCACCAGGGTCAGGACGGGCTGAGCCGTCAATCCCAGCTCGTCGCTCACTGCCACGCCGATGCGGCGGTTGCCGACATCGAGACCCAGGTAGCGCGGCTTCTTGCCGGAATCCACGAAGTCACTCCTCCCATTCAGCTTACGGCTCCGCAGACACTTGCGACGATTCCTCTGCCGATACAATCAAAGGATAGGGAATCCGTGGCCGGATTCCTGGAGGTTTCATCGGTTTTTTCTCATGGAAGGACTCGCAGCAACGGAATGGCGCGGCGTAAAACGAGAGGCGGCAAGCGAGGCGGCACCGGAGTAGCCGGCTTCCTGCTCTTTCTGCTGCTGATTGCGGCCGCGGTCGCGGCCGGTGGCGCCTGGCTGATCCTCACGCCATATGGGCCGTCGAATGAGACATTTGTGACCATTGCTCCCGGATCTTCGGCGACATCGATTGCGCGCAGGCTCGAGGCGGCGGGCATCGTCCGCACCCGCTACGCCTTCGACGCTGTTCGGGCCTGGCATCGCGGAACCCTCCAGGCCGGCACCTACCGCTTCGACCATCCGATGGCAGTCACCGAGGTTTATTCGCATATCGCGCATGGCGACGTGTTTACCCTCACCGTCACGGTGCCTGAAGGCGCGAACATCTTCGACATCGCCGCCCGCCTGGAGCAGGCCGGGCTCGCCAGGCGACAGGACTTTCTGGTTGCCGCCCAAAAGCAAACCCAGTTGATCGCCGACCTCGATCCCTCGGCCTCCAGCCTCGAAGGCTACCTGTTTCCCGATACCTACCGGCTTCCGCCTGCGATCACCGCAGTCCAGATCGCCACCGCCATGGTCAAGCGCTTTCGCCAGGCGGCGTCGCAGCTCGGCCTGGACCAGAATGTACACCGAGTGGTCACGATCGCGTCGCTCGTGGAGCGCGAGACTGCGGTCGATTCGGAGCGGCCGCTGGTGGCCAGCGTCTTCGAAAACAGGCTCGCAAAACGGATGCCGCTCAACACCGACCCCGCAGTCATCTACGGCCTTGAACTCGGCGGCCACTGGCGCGGCGCAATCTACGCGAGCGATCTCACGCGCGACACGGCGTACAACACCTACCTCCATCCCGGGCTTCCGCCCGGTCCGGTAGCCAATCCCGGAATGGCTTCGTTGCGAGCTGCCATGAATCCGGCCCACACCAGCTATCTCTACTTTGTGGCCGCAGGCCTCGACGCGCAGGGTCACTCGCTCTTTTCGAGCACGCTCGACGAGCATAATCGCAACGTCGCCGAGTATCGCGCCGCGCAGAAGAAAGCGGGCATGCGATGAGACCGCAATTCCGCATCATGCGCGCGTCGGCCCTCGCGCTGCCTCTTTTGCTCGCCGGCTGTTCGTACTTCATTCCCACAAAGCGTCATCTGCCCGTCCCCATTTCGCCGCCCAACGTCGAGACGGTTACGCCTGAAGATCTCGTCAGGCAGGTCAACACGCGCTGGGACGCTATCCGAACACTGACCGCGACCGTTGAGATCTATGCCACGCAAACCAAAAGTGCTGAAGGCACGGCCACAGTTTTCCCGTCCTGTCGCGGTTACATCGTGATGCAGAAACCCAACAAGCTGCGCGTGCTCGGCAAATACTTCGGCGTGACCATCTTCGACATGGCCAGCGATGGCAGCCGCTTCACGCTGGTGATTCCGTCGAAGAACACTGCGATTCAGGGCGCAAGCACCGTCCATGAGAAATCCGCGAACCCGCTCGAGAACCTGCGTCCCGATTTTTTCCTCGACGCCATTGCGGTGCGCGGCCTTGAAGCCGACGACGAGTACATGGTGGCGTCAGACACCGAAACCATCGAAGACGCTGCCAACAAGCATCTCTACAACGAGCCCGAATATGTGCTGAGCATCATGCGCCCCAAGGCCGGCCGCGAAATCCAGCCCGTGCGCACCATCACCTTCCATCGCGAAGACTTGCTGCCCTACGACCAATATGTCTACAACAAGGATGGGGTGCTTGAAACTCAGGTCTTCTACACCAGCTACCAGGCATTTTCTGCCGGCAAGTACCCTTCCAAGATCACGATCAAGCGGCCGCAGGAAGGCATTCAACTTGTGCTCTCCGTTGAGCGCGTCGAGCAGAACGTCGATATGCCCGCCAACCAGTTCGAGGTGAAGATCCCCGAAGGCGCCACCATCAGGACTCTGAAATAAGGCCGGCCATCGTCGCAGCGGCGGGCGCGAATCAAGAGAGATGAGGGAAACAGATGCGAGCCACCGCCATCGAGTTTCGCCTGCGAATGCTGGTTCAGATCTGCATCGTAGTCCTGGGATTCTGGGCTCCGTGGCTCGACTGGTTCTCGACGGGCGGGTTCGATCTCGGCCGCCACATCTCGACTTTGGAGTGGATGGCCCTCGAAATCAGCCGGTCGGGCCTGGTTCGTTTCACCTACGCCACGCCCATCGTCATTGTCTTCGGAATCGTTGCCGCGGCGCTGGGCGCGCTCTTCCGCATTTGGGGCGCGGCTTACCTGGGCTACGACGTTGTGCACCACAGCAACATGCAGGCGGGCTCCGTAATGGCGGCCGGGCCATACCGTCATGTGCGCAATCCTCTCTACATCGGCGGATGGTTCATGATGGCCGCAGTCTCGTTGCTCATGGCGCCCAGCGGCGCGCTCGTCACCATGGTGCTGGTTACGTTTTTTTACCTGCGCCTGATCCTGGGTGAAGAGGCGTTCCTCGCAACGAAGCTCGGCGAACCTTATCGCCAATATCTCCGCGCTGTGCCGCGGCTGCTGCTCAGCCTGCGATCCGGCCTGCCGGCTTCGGACGCAAAGCCACACTGGCTTACCGCGATGGTTACGGAGATCTTTCCCATCGGCCTGCTCTTCACCTTCGCCTGCCTCTCGTGGACCTACAACAACGAGACCATGCTCTGGGGGATCTTTGTCAGCTTTACTGTTTCCCTGGTGGTGCGCGGAATGATCAAGGCGCCGGTGCCCACGTGTGTTTTTGTGCTTGTGGCCCCCGCCGTCTGGGGCTTGGCTCATCTCTCCGTCCTGAGATCCGCACTGGTCGGTCTCGGCGCAGCGGTCATCGTGTATGCCTTGCTGCCGCGCAAGAAGAACCAAAGCGCCATCGCCGTTTCGGATTAGATCGATCGGGCCTTTTTGCCCACGTAGCCCAGGTGCGTCCAGCCGAATCCATCGGAATATTTCAATCCAAAACCCAGCAGGCGATCCACCGCGATGTGATTGATCCAGATCAGAGCGACGGGCATCAGGCTGTTCGCATGCAGCACGATGGCGCCCAGCGCCAGCATTCCGGGCAGTGCGTAGGTGTGAAATGCGTTGTAGATGCGCGCGCCCCAGCATGGCCGGCCCGTGACGTAACCCAGCATGGAAAGATCGGGAGCGAGCCACAGAGCGGCAAACAGCCACCAGCTGGCGCCGGTGCGCGCATAAAGAACCGCCGAGACTGCCGCTACTGCCAGGCCTTCGAGCCGCAGCAAAAGGACCGCGGAGGAAGCGCGAGCCGGAGCGCTTTCGCCTCGCATGACCGACGCAGATGCCGTTGCCATGATCAATCTGATGACTGGGCGGGCCAGAAGGACTGCGAATTTTCTTTCGCTATGCCGGCGCCGTGAAAAGCAAAAGGGAGAGCTCCAGACTCTCCCTTTCACGTTTTCGCAAATCTGGAGAAAGGAGCTACTTCTTCGGTGGCGCGATGGTGTCCTTGGCCGACTTGGCTACGCGGAACTTCACCACGGTCTTGGCCTTGATCTTGATGGCCTCGCCGGTCTGCGGGTTGCGGCCCATGCGGGCTTTGCGCTCTGCCTTTACCAGGCGGCCGATGCCCGGAATCACGAAGACGCCGTTCTTCTTGGTTTCCTTGATGGCCGTCTCGGCCAGCAGGTCAAGAAATGCGCCGGCTTGCTTGTTGGTTAGTTCGAGCTTCTCGGCAAGATGCCGAGTCAGTGCGGTCTTGGTCAGTCCAGATGCCATGGGTATTTTTCTCCTTGTGGGCAAGCCCCTTCGGGCTGCCGGTGTTGAGGGGCTTCTGCCGCGGAAATACTTACCGCATGGAGGGAGCGGGATTAAAGCGTGGTAAGCGCGAAACCCCTGTATTCATGCGGCTACGAAGTACCCTGCCAGTTCAAAACAATGCGGCCTCAGACGTAGCAAAGTCAATGGACAAGCTGCCGTTTTCCACAGGTTTCTCAGGTTTTTTTAGGGTCAGAGCCTTTTTGGGCAGGTTTTAAGCGGGTTTTGTGCGATTTGGGGCTGCGGAACCCGCTTCAGCAGCGGCTTCCCGGGATTTGAGGTCCGCTCAGCGCCCGGTTCCAGGGGCGCTTTCGCTTGAGGGCCGCATGCCCTTCCAGGCTGTTTCCCTAACGCAAGCCGAACAGCACCTTCTTCGGCTTCAGCGACGCGGCGATCGGAGTATTCAGCGCATCCACCACGGGCGCGGCGATTTTGAAATAGCGTATCACTGTTTCCGCGAGGTCTTTCTTGAGCGCAGTTTTCCCGGGCAGTTCGGCCGCCAATCCCCACTGGCGGCAGCGAATCAGATCCATCGCCGGGTGCTCGCTGGGAAAGCCTTTGGGCGGGCGAGTGAGCGCGTTCCCCTCAAACTCATCGAAATGCTTTTTCACCGACCGCCGGTTGAGCAATTTGCGGAACTCTTTGTGGTTGTCGAGCAGCCAGTGCCGGATCGCAGCCAGCTGCTCTTTCTCCGGCATGTAGGAACCAGCGGCGATGATCACTTCCTTCGGGCTCACGTGGAAGTAGTAGCCCGCGCCCGAAGTCTTCTCAAGGCCCGTATGCGTCCACCACGCCGCCACGTGCGTCTTGTAAGGCCGCTTGTCGTGAGAGAAGCGCGTGTCGCGATAGATGCGGAAGAGCGACTTCTCAGCCGGCCGCACGTGATTCGGCGCAAAGTCCATCATGGCGTCGGTAATTTTGCGCACCACGGCCAGCATCGGCTCGCGCAGCTCGGCCTCGAACTGCGCCTTGCGCGGCTGAAACCACGCACGGTCGTTATGCTTGGCCAGGTTGCGCAGAAACGTCAGCGCCTCAGGCTTGAAGTAGCGGAGAGCGGCGGCGGGCGCGGAATTCTTCTTGAGAGTCATAGCTCGAAAGGTGTCACGCGGCAAGATTCAGACTACTTTTGTTTCACAAAGTTCCGGATCTTGGTTATTTGGTCGTCGGTCATGAGGAACCGCAGCGGTTGCGCTGTCATATTCGATCCGTCGGTCCGGATCGTGCCGAACCGCTTGGTCTCAATCTTGCCATTCTCCATACGCATGGATGCGAGATCGATCTCAACAAAGGGTTCGCCCCCTATCGAACAGTGCAAACCATGAAGTGTTCCCGAAGAAAGTAGATGCGGTTCTGCCGCCGCACCAAGCTCGTAATGCATCGTGACCTCGCCGGATGTGCGGTAGCCGCAAGTCAGATCATCAGTCGCGAGCACCTCGCGATACCCATCCGATACCGGCCTGGGGCCTTCGCCGTTGAAGAGGACCGATTCTTTCTGCTTGCAGCCACAGAGTGCGATCAGTCCGGCAAACACTGCGAGAGTCCCGATAACTCTCAAATCGCGCGCTAATCGATGCATCGGTCCGGATCCAGGTAAGTCCGACGACGCCCTGATGGCAGGCTCTTGCCAGGGGCACCGCATTTCTGAATCCCCGGTTTGGTTTGGAGGCACAGCACCGCCCATATTAGCACCTGACTCGATCGCACGTTGATCCTCTGCTTCTGCGCCTACCGAATTTGCTTCAGCGCTCAGCCCTCAGCTCGCCAGCGCTTCCACTGCCACCTTCCGACGGCGCGTAATCGCCATGCATAAATCGCTGTCCGTGCGCGCCGATCTCACGCGCCACGGGCGAGCCAGCCCTTCATCGTGTTCGCATCCACCAGACCGGCCTGCTGAAACTTGAGCTCCCCATTGGCGAAGACCGCGAAGTTGGGAATACCCTGCACCTTGTAGCGCGCGGCGAGTTGCGGATACTTGTCAGTATCGACCTTAAGCACGACTGCGCGGCCGGCCAGGTCGCTCGCCACCTGTGCCACATGAGGCGCCGCCATGCGGCAGGGGCCGCACCATGCGGCCCAGAAATCCACCAGCACCGGAACCTTGCTTTGGCTGACGATCTCATCGAACTCCGCCGGATCTGCTGCAATCGGTTCCGCAATGGGCGGCAAGGCAGATTTGCAAGCCCCGCAGCGGCCGGCGTCCGAAAGGTGTTTGGACGGGATTCGATTTTGCTTGCCGCAGGATGGACAATTTCTGATCACAGGCATCGCCGGCTCCTTCTACTGCTAGATGCTTGGCATGTGCTTTCGTCGCTAGCGAATCACCTTCAGCGCCCCTCTGAACAGCCCGTCGAAATCCCCAGCCAGCCCTTTCTCCTTCGCGATCGCCTGCTCGATCGCCTTCTCAGCCCCCGCGCGCTGATAGCCGAGATTCGTCAGCGCTGAGAGAACATCGTCCACCGCCGCGCCCTGCACGACCTTCGGCGCGGGAGCCACAGCGAAATCTTCCAGCTTGTCTTTCAGCTCCACCACCAGCCGCTCCGCCAGCTTCTTGCCCACGCCGGGAATACGCACCAGTTGCGCGTGGTCCTGCGCGCGAATCGCCTGCACCGTGCGCTCCGCCGACAGCCCGCTGAGCATCTTGATCGCCAGCTTCGGTCCCACGCCGCTCACCGTGATCAGCCGCTCGAAGAGCCGTTTCTCCTCGGGATCGAGAAATCCGTAGAGCGCGATCTGATCTTCGCTGACCTGTGTGTGAATATGCAGAGCGGCCTCAGCGCCGACCGAAGGCAGCCCGGTAAACGTCGGCACCGAGATGGCCACGTCGTAACCCACGCCGCCGGCCTCGACGATAGCCTGCCCCGGCTGTTTATAGATGAGCTTGCCGCGCAAGTGAGCGATCATTTGGGCCTATTGTAGAATCCCCATGCCCTTCGCCACCCGCTCAAGCGTCTCCAGCGCCTGCTCAATCTGCGGACGCGTGTGTTCGCTGGTCATGATCAGCCGGATGCGCGCTTTTCCCTCGGGCACCGTGGGAAAGGCAATCCCTGTAGCCATCACGCCCTCATCGAACAACGCCCGCGAGAACTCCATGGCCACGCGTCCTTCACCCACGATGACCGGCGTGATGGGCGTCTCCGTCGCCGGCGTATTTACCCCGCCGATGTTGAACCCCGTGCGTTTCAATTCACCCTGGAAATAACGCGTGTTGGCCCAAAGCCGCGCGATCCTCTCCGGCTCCTGCTCCAGCATGTCGAACGCTGCGATACAGGTGGCTGCAACCGACGGCGGATGCGAGGTGGAGAACAGAAAGGGCCGCGCACGATGGTAAAGGTAGTCAATCAGGTCGCGCGTGCCGCACACGTAGCCGCCCAGCGAGCCGATCGCCTTCGACAGCGTGCCCACCTGCACATCCACTTTGCCGTGCATGCCGAAGTGATCCACCGAACCGCGGCCGTTCCGTCCCAGCACGCCTGAGGCGTGCGCGTCGTCGACCATCATGATGGCGCCGTACTTCTCGGCCAGCGCGGCAAGCTTGTCCACCGCGCCAATGTCGCCATCCATGCTGAATACGCCATCGGTGATAACGAGCTTCCTGCCTGGCTGAGAGGCCACTTGCTGCAACAGCTCTTCGCAGTGGGCAACATCCTTGTGGCGGAAGACCTTGATCGTCGCCCGCGACAGGCGCGCGCCATCGATAATGCTGGCGTGGTTCAGCTCGTCCGAGAGGATAAAATCCTCTTTGCCCAGGACCGCGCTCACCGTGCCGGCATTGGCGGCAAACCCGCTCTGGAAGACCACGCATGCCTCGACATTCTTGAAGCGCGCAATCTTCTCCTCAAGCTCCATGTGGATGCGCATGGTGCCGGCGATGGTACGCACCGCGCCCGATCCCACTCCGTATTTGCGCGTCGCCTCCAGAGCTGCTTCAACCAGCCGGGGATGGTTCGCCAGCCCCAGGTAGTTGTTGCTGGCCAGGTTGATCACTTCCTTGCCGTCGTAGTGGCACACCGGCGCCTGTTGATCGTCCAGCACGCGGAGCTTGAAGTATGTTCCCTTGGCGCGCAGGTCATTCAGAACCTGGGTGAGATGGGCAAGCTGCGGACGGGTTGCTGCCTCAATCATCGCGTTTTCACCTCAAGCCAAAAGCATAGCGCGGCGGGCGGCTGCGGCTCCGGTCCTGGCGCGGGATTTGGGCGCGGCGGCGATACGGGAGGCAGCGATGGCGGGTCGCCGATCGGCGGTCCGGGTTTTTCAACCATCTCGAACTTGGCATTGGGGGCGTTCGTCATTTTCTGTTGGATGCGAGGGCCCGCGCGGATGGCGATTTTCCCGCTACTCCCGATTTCATCTCACAACCGTCAAACAGGTTTGGATTCCCAGGGCTTATGCCGCCGGATCGTGTGATTCCAGGTCCGCCGCCGGTTAGCAGATCTGCACCCCCGGCGGATACAATGAGGTTCTACGCCAGGACGATAACAAGGCTGGTTTTTGGGGCCATATTCTTCAGTTTGGAGCAGGTGTACGTGAGAGGGTTTAACCGCCGCATTTTGCGGCTCGAAGCGATTGCAGGATTGGGCCTTGTGCTGGCCGTGCTGCCTGCTGCAGCGGAACAGATGGGCTCGCAGACGGCGCTCAACGTGGAGACTCGCGATTTGAACGGCCGCACCCAGGCTACGGCGTCGATAGCCGTGACCGGGGAAGACGGGCTGCCTGCATCCGGCGTCGTGAGCATTGAGGATGGTGCCCTCCAGTTGGCGCAGGTTGCGCTCGACGGTCAGGGCAGGGCGACAGCCGTCGTGACGCTCACGCCCGGCGACCACGCGCTCCGCGCCGTTTACTCCGGCGATGCTTCGCACCGCAGATCGATCTCCTTCACCAGTGACGCGACCGGCACCAGCAGCGCGACGCCCAGCTTCACGATCACTCTTGCTGCCGTTGCGCCGTCCACGCTGCCGCTGGATCTCACCGCCGGCGACGCGGGCACAATCGCGGTGACCGTCACGCCCGTCGATAACTCGGCCCTGAGTGCGCCGATGTTTGTCACGCTCTCGTGCTCCGGACTCCCCAGTCTGTCCTCGTGCACGTTCACGCCCGAGTCGATTGAGATTCTGCCCACGACGCCCACAAGCTGCGCGGCTGGCTCGCTGCCGGCCGACTGCCCGCCCGTCAGCTCGATGCTGATCCAGACCGAGCATAAGGGCACCGCTCAGGTACTACCGCCCGCGCGTCCAGATTCCGGCCCTGGCAATCATGTGGCCTGGGCGGTCGTGCTGCCCGGGATGCTCGGGCTCGGCGGATTGGCCTGGGGCGCTCGGAAGCGGCGCTGGCTGCAAAGGCTCGCTTTGGTCGCGCTGGTTGGGCTCGTCGCTACGCTGGGCACAACGGCCTGCAACCCGCGCTACTACTACGAACACCACGGACCGCCCACAACGCCTGCCACGCCTTCCGGGACTTTCAATATCACCGTCACCGGGCAATCGAGCAACGGCGTCACCTCCATCACCAGCGCCACCACCATGGTGCTGACCGTCAAGTAAATCCTGGCCCGGCCCACGGAGCCTCGGCGATACTGCTGAGGATGAATCACGGGCATTCCCTTCCTGCGGAGGTCTATGCGCTGGTTGAGCAGACACCGGGCACGGTGCTGCTCGAGGGCAATGCCTCCAATTCTGCCGAGCCGCCCTGGACGCAGCTGTTCCTCAGTCCGCTTGTCGAATCCACTGCCGACCATCCTTCGCAGATTCCCGCAGTCTTCGACGCCATCGAACGCGCTGTTGCCGCCGGCCATTTCGCCGCGGGATTCTTCAGCTACGAGTGCGGCGCTCACTTCGAGCCCAAAGCGATCATGCATCCGGTCCCTGAAGGCCGGCCCCTGGCCTGGTTTGGTGTCTACGATCGCAGCTACGTGTTTGATCATGAAACCGGCACATTCCCCGGCGGCGAGCCTCAGGAGCTTGTACGTCTCCGCGCCGAAGCACTCCAAAACCAAACGCGGCCTCCCGAGCCTCCGCCCGAAATCTCAGCCGCGTTCGCGTTAAGCGAGCCGGAATATGCGCGTCGCATTGCAGCGATTCATGATTTCATTCGCGCCGGCGATGTCTATCAGCTCAACTTCACCGCGCCCTTTCGCGTTGAGGCTCCGGGCAGCGTCGCGGCGCACTACGCGCGGCTGCGCGCCCGCCAGCCCGTGGGCTACGGGGCATTTCTTCACTGGCGATCCGGGCGCCACATCCTTTCGTTTTCGCCGGAGCTCTTTTTTCGCATCGACCAAAGCGGTGAAGCCCGGAACATGGTTGCGCGTCCCATGAAAGGCACGGCGCCCCGCGGCCGCACGACCAAAGAAGACAGGCAGATAGCCGAATGGCTGCGCAACGATCCCAAGAACCAGAGCGAAAATGTGATGATCGTCGACCTGCTGCGCAACGATCTGGGCCGCGTGGCCAGGTTCGGCACGGTCAGAACGGAAAATCTGTTTGCCGTCGACCGTTATCCCACCCTCTGGCAGATGACCTCGACGGTGACTGCCGAATTGCGCCCTGAGGCCGGCTTCCACGACATCTTCCGCGCCCTCTTTCCCTGTGGTTCGATCACCGGCGCTCCGAAAGTCCGCTCCATGCAATTGCTCGCCGAGCTTGAAGAGGGTCCGCGCGGAGTCTATACCGGCGCCATCGGCTTCTTTTCGTCGTGGCAAACCGTCTTCAATGTCGCGATTCGCACCCTCGAGCTCGCTCAAGGCTGCGGCACGTTCGGCGCAGGTAGCGGCATCGTCATCGATTCCGACCCGGCCGCGGAGTATCGGGAATGCCTACTGAAGGCGAAGTTCCTCGCGGGTCCTGCGCATCGCGCGGCCCATTCGCCAATTGCCGGTCAGCCCGATACGCTCTCCCTCATCGAAACCATGCTCTGGAACGGCTGCTACCCGCTTCTCGATCTGCACCTCGATCGCCTTGCCGACTCGAGCGATTACTTCGGCTTCGCCTGCGATCGTGCGGCAATCCGGGCGGCGCTCGAGGAGCACACAACTCGATTCGCAGATTCAACTCCGCGCAAGGTCCGCCTCCTGCTCACCAGCTCCAATGGAAGTTTCCAAATCGGCGACGAAGCCATTGCGCCCGCCGACGAGAATCGCGCCCAATCCCGCATTGGCCGCGTCTGCGTCTCAAAGCACCGCACCGACCCGGCCGATCCCATGCTCTATCACAAGACCACGCAGCGCCCGCTCTACGCTTTGGAATATGGCGAGGCCTCGCGCGCCGGATTCGACGATGTGCTCTTCCTCAACCTGCGCGGCGAAGTCACGGAGGGCGCCATCAGCAACATCTTCATCGAGAAAGACGGCCAGTGGTTTACGCCGCCCATCGAGTGCGGCCTGCTCGCCGGTGTCTACCGGCGTCATCTGCTCGCCACTCGCCCAGAGATGGAGGAACGTATCCTCCAGATCAACGATCTGCGCCGCGCCGACGCAGTTTATATCTGTAACGCGGTTCGTGGCCTGCGCCGCGTCGTCGTTGCCTGGTGAACCAGGTCGCCTTCACGCCCGATTTCATACGGGTCAGGTGCACCGCCCGGCTGATCAGTGGCTCTCGGTTGGCGTCCAGGGTTGTGCGGGCTCCGTCTCCGCATCGTCACGGCCCTTCAAGCGGTCGTAGAGATAAATATCGCTCGTCGTGCCAAGTGCCTCGTTATAGAGGCTGATGGCGCCGGTCAGCTGATTCAGCTCCTCGCTGAATGCGTGAATCGCCTGCAACTGCTGAGCCGTAGCGGGCAACTCATACTGCGAAGACTTGATGAACTTCTGATAGCCGCGATCTTCCAACCGCGTCACCTCGCCCTTCACCATCACTCCGGGGTGAATGGCCAAGGCCGTTCCGGCATCGCCGGCTTCTTTGCCCTGCGGCGCAGCCACCAGCACAGCGCCCACTCCATGCTTGGTGACCAGTGTGCCGCCGGTCACAGCGGCATAGGGCGCCACTGCAAATCCGTGCTCGCGCAGCGAGGCCAGTGCCTTATCGAAGCTCGGCGCGGTAAGTTTTCGTCTCAAGATTGCTTCCTCTCGATAAGGCAATTTTACTCCGGCGACACCGCGGCAAAGGCGAGCCGCTGTGCGCCACAAGGTCGCAACGCGGTGTCCTATGCGGTTTGGCGATCTTAAGAAAGCGACTGCCGATCAGAATCTTCTTTACACGTGCCCGGTGAGGGGCCGATAATCGCGTCACTCAGATAGCCTGCGCTTCCCGCTCGCATCCCTCACCGCACGCCGTCTCCATGCAAATCAAGGAGGAACTACCCAAATGAAGATCCTAAGCCCTGTCCTGTTCGGACTATCCCTCGCCGCCGCCGCTGGCTCGTTCGCCCCGGCTCAAGATGCATCTACTTCGCAGTTGCCCATGATCCTGCAGATCACGCGTGAATACACGAAACCATACAAGGGCGGCGCCGCGCACGACAAGACTGAGAGCGCTTTTATCGCCGCCCAGGCCAAGGCCAAGTTCCCCGTCTACTACCTGGCGCTGAACTCGATGTCGGGCCGCTCGCGGGCTCTGTTCCTTACTCACTACAGTTCCTTTGCCGAATGGGAAAAGGACAACAAAATGGTCGACAGCAATGCCGCCTTCTCTGCGGATATGGAGCGGGCCGGCCTTGCAGATGGCGAATTGCTCGATGAAGTCGATTCCTTTGTCTTCACCTATAACGCCGATCTCAGCTACCGCCCGCATAGCGACCTCGATAAGCATCGCGTCTACCAGATGACCATCTTCCAGGTTCGCCCCGGGCACCGCCACGAGTGGGAAGAGGTCGTGAAGATGGTCAAGGATGCTCACGACAAGGCTGCAGACAGCGCCCACTGGGGCATGTACGAAATGGCTTATGGAGGCAATGACGGCGAATTTGTTGCCATCACCGGCGATCCCTCCATGGCCGCCATCGATACCGGCTTCGCTGAGGACAAGAAGTTCGTTGAGGCTCTCGGCGGCGAAGAGGCGATGCGCAAGCTCGATACCATGTATGGCGATTGCGTCGAGTCTTCTCACTCAGAGCTGTTCAGCGTAAATCCCAAACAGAGCTACGTCAGTGAAGACTGGATCAAGTCCGATCCCTCGTTCTGGAGGCCGAAGCCGGCCGCGGCGATGGCCCCCAAACCTTCTGCACCGGCCGCGCAGAAGGCGGGCCAGTAACTCCGGATGAGAGGCTAGGATCGACCCCGGACAGCCCACGAGGGCTGCCCGGGATGACGCCCCAACTAAACTAATATCCGGCGGTAGCCGCAATCGCAGCGAGCCTGTCGTTGCACGGCTGGTATTGCCGCCACGTTCCCATGATCGACTATCCGACTCTTGCCGGGAATCACGTTCGCCTCGAGCCGCTCTCCCGCGCCCACACCGACGGGCTTGTCGAGGCTTCAGCCGGCGATTCCGGTCTTTATCAATGGAGCGCTGTGCCCATCGGCCGCGAGGCCGTCGTCCGCTACATTGAAACCGCGCTTGCCTGCCGCGAAGCAGGTACCGCACTCGCCTTCGCGCAGGTACGGATCGACGACGGCGCCGTTTTGGGTTCCACTCGGTTTTTCGATATGGAGCGATGGGCGTGGCCGGCCGGCCATCCTCGTCTCGGCCGCGCTGAACCCGACGTCTGCGAAATCGGCTACACCTGGCTCACGTCCTCCGCCATTCGCACCGCTGCGAACACTGAGGCCAAGCTCCTCATGCTTTCGCATGCGTTTGAAGTCTGGGGTGTTCTGCGCGTCTGCTTTCACACCGATGCGCGCAATACGCGCTCCCGGGCCGCGATTGAACGGGTCGGGGGGAAATTCGAAGGGATTCTGCGCGCGCATCGCATGGCCACGGACTTCACTCCACGCGATTCAGCCCGCTACGCGATCGTCGCGCCGGAGTGGCCTGAGGCCAAACGGAGAATTGCCGGCCTTCTCGACCGCTCCGCAAGCTGACACTTGAATAGCTGAAAGCTGCTTTACCGCGCGCTCTCAGCCGCTTCGCTGGCCACGTTCTTCCCGTTCTCTTCCATCTTGCCGAAGATCATTTTGCCGCTCGCGGTCTGCAGCACGCTGGTCACCGAGATCGCAACGTTGCGGCCGATCAGCCGCCGCGCGTGATCCACCACCACCATGGTGCCGTCGTCGAGGTAGCCCACTCCCTGGTTGAACTCCTTGCCTTCTTTCAGGATGGTCACGCTCATACGCTCGCCTGGCAGTACCACCGGCTTCAACGCATTGGCCAGATCGTTGATGTTCAGCACCTCAACGTGGTGCAGGTGGGCTACCTTGTTCAGGTTAAAGTCGTTGGTCACGACCTTGGCCTCCCACTTCTTGGCCAGCTCCAGCAGCTTCAGGTCCACCTCGCGGATCGAAGGGAAATCGTCGGGGACAATCTGCACCAGGATCTTCTCGTTCGACTGCATGCGCTGCAGCATATCCAGGCCGCGCCTCCCGCGCTGACGCTTCGACGCGTCGGTCGAGTCGGCCACCACTTGCAGTTCGCGCAGCACAAATTCCGGCACCACCAGCGTGCCGTCGATAAACCCGGCTTCGGCAATGTCGGCGATGCGTCCGTCGATGATGACACTGGTGTCGAGCACCTTGGCGCTGCGATGGGTAGGCTTGTCGCCCGAAAACACCGTGCCCAGCGCCGCGGGGTTCAGCAGGTCACCCTTGCTCGCGCCCACCAGCAGCCCGATGTAGGTCATCAGCAGCAGCACAAAGATCTGCAGAGCAGCCGACGACGAGGATGGCAGAGGCGCGGAACGGACTACCAGGCAAAACAGGGCGGCGCCAAAGATCCCCAACACGCTGCCCACCACCGCACCGATCAGCCGGCGCAGCGTCAGTGCCCGAACTCGCAACTCAAAGACGATGACCGCACAGGCTGCGGCCGCACCCGCGATTGCACCTTCCCAACCTGTGGCTAAGCCGAACGGGCGAAGGAAGTAACAAACCGCGGCAAGCAGGATGACAAAAAGAAGACGTAAGACGACCAGGTCCATACGGGCCTACTTTCGTGGTAAGAAGGACCATTGCCAGGAGGGGGATACCAATGGCGTGAGTATGCGCAGAACGGCATGGGATCGTCAAGGGGCAACGGAAAGACGGGGCAGGGGGGCAAGGGAACAGGGCGCAATGGGGCGGGCGGGAATCCCATCACCGACCCCTGACCGACGCTGAGGTCGTTGAGAGGCAAGGGAAAGATGGGGAGCGAGGGCGCATGGGAGCCAGGAAACCTGCCCCCCGATCACTGACCCCTGCCCCCGATCCCTGCCCTTACGAGGCTCTGGCCAGTTCCTCTGCCGCCGGCGCCATACGCTGCGCACCCTTCCGGGGCCCACGCTTGCGGGCGCTCATCTGCTTGATCCGCTCCAGCAGATCCTGCACCGAACAATTCTTCCTCACCGTCAGCGGGTCGGCGGAGTGAATCTCGGCGCTACCGGCCGGCACTTCACCCAGCAGGATCATGGGCACGTGCCCCGCAATGCGTTTCAGCCGCTCCAAAAGCTGGCTTCCGCTCATCTGCGGCATCTGGCTGTCGGCCACCACCAGATCCACCTGAGCGGCGGAGACGAAAGCAGCGACCGCTTCCTGGCCATTGGTCGCGGCCAGTACTTTGTAACCGTTGGTTTGCAGCATGAACTTGAGAACTGATAGCTCTTGTTCGTTGTCGTCAACACAGAGAATGACTTTCTTGGGACGCATGATCTGGGGGTTGCTCCTTCTTGCAATTGTTCTGGCCGTATTCTGGGCAACACATCCCCGTCCGCTTCAGGCGGGTCAACGTGCTCATGGATCTGGCCCGCCCGTGAAAGTGGTTGCCGGTTGGGTGGCTGCACACAACTCTCTCGCTGCCCGGCGCTGCGCCCATGCCCCTTGGGGTATGGCTACGCACGCTGATGGGCAAACGGCGCACACCTCGCTGCCGGATATCCATCCTTCGCGGTTGAAAGCTTAGGGTTATGCCGCGCTTCAGGGAAACTCGAAAGCGCGTCACTGAATTGGCTCAATGAATCGCAAGCCTACGGTGAAAGGCGCGAGATTGAAAGAGGGATAAGACGGCGAAGATTGGGGTGAAAATCCGACTGTAACAAGTGGAAAATTCGATTAATCGAACACCCGCTTCCATTTGCGATGATGAATTTCTGTTGAAACCATGTGCATCACGGCTGGAAAAGCAGTCCCTTTGCCACAAGAACAGTGCTACCCGCAACGCGGACATCCGTCACCCTCGCCGATTTCATTCCCGCGGAAAGAAAAAGATCGCTCGGCCGGCCAATCTCTACACCCTGCCTTACATGGACCCGCGTCTCAGGCGGGACCGCTCCCAGCGCCACCAGATAGCTGATTGCGCATCCCGCGGCCGAGCCCGTAGCCGGATCCTCGCCGCCATAAAACTGCATCCTCGCCCGCCACGGCTGCGCGGGGCCTTGGTCCTGGTCGATTTCTGCGGCCAGTGCATAGAACCACCTCGCCCCTCGCTCGCGCAGCCATGCTGTTGCCTTTTCCTGATCGACCTTCATCCGTCCGAGCGCTTCCACAGAACGCAGGACAACAATCGCAAAGGGGTTTCCCGTCGAGACGACTTGCGGAACAAACGCCGTGTCCAGGTCCTCGGCTGCAAGGCCAAGCAGCGGCGCGACCTCAAGCCCGCTCAGCTTCGCGCCAAACTCAGGATCGCGCTGCGTCATCTCGCCAAACCACTTGCTTCCATCGCTCGGCTCGAAGCGCACCGGCACCGGGCCCACATTCAACGCCAGCGTCACCGTGCCGTTGTGCGCGGTCTCGGGCGAGTTCGCCATCAGCACGCTCGCCGTCCCCAGGGTAGGATGCCCGGCAAAGGGCAACTCCTCCTGCGGCGTGAAGATGCGCACTCGCACTCCCTCGACGCGCTCTGCCTCCTGCGACCTGCGCTCGACAAAGGTCGTCTCCGACAGGTTGAACTCGCGCGCGATGGCTTGCATCTGCGCAGTTTCGAACCCGCGCATGTTCATCACCACCGCCAGCGGATTGCCCGCGAGCGGCTCCTCGGTAAAGACATCGGCAATGAAATAATCGAGCCCGGCGGAAGCGGGAACAGAAGCGTCTGACATACGCCCATTATGACAAAGCAGAGACTTCGCGTCAGGCGATCGTCATGGTTGCCGATCGTGCCTCACAGGCCGATCAACGGTCTGGGTAGACGGGTCCGCGCGCGCTCCAGGAACATCCTCATCCGCAGCGCTTCGGCGCGCTGTGCGGTGACCAGCCGCATCTGGCGGCGGATGTGATCGATATCCTCGAGCCGCACGATCTGCGCTTCATCATCTTGGGCGCCCTTTTCCAGCCGCTCAATCCGATCTTCCACCGTGCGCCGGAACCGCGGACTGATCTCAAAACCTTCCTGGACGCCGCATTGGATGGCCATGCTTACCTCGCAGTCGAGAAAAATCCAAGGCTGAATTTCCTGTTATTTGGCCTCAAGTTTCCCCGATCGCTGCCGATCATATCGAAGGCGAGGATTTCGGCGCCAGATAACGGCTGGCCCGACTTCGGTAATCCATTGTCTGAAAATCGGACAGCGTACGGTAACCAGTCACAGGCCCTCAATCGCGAGTTACCAATGATTCTTTGCATGTGGCGCGACGATTGCTAAGGGACCTCGCATCGTCCCAGGACTGCCACCCATTCGACTGCCACCCATTCGAAAGGCACCTGCCGTCACCGGTCGGCAACCACTCCCAGCTCGAACAGCGTGCCGCCTTCGAGCTCGATGTTGCGGCGATCCGCGTTGATCAGCAACCCCGATGAAGTGCTCACCCCGGCAAGCATGATCCCGGGGATACCCGTGGAATGGGGAACGGTGCGCGCCGTTGCCGCGGCATGCACGCCGCTCGCTGCCGGGGCGTCGCCGTGGCCGGCCACCTCGACCGCTCCATCATTTTGCGCGCCGGCACTCCCGCCGAGCGTGGAAGCTATGCCACCGCTTCCAATGCCCGTCGGCGCAGTGTTGGGGCCGCCCGCCCGGCTGATCGATGCGTCCGCGTCGCCCACGGATCCATTGCCCATCCCCGCTGGGTAACCGGGCAAGTTGGGGTTCACGCCAACGACACCGCCTCCGCCGAGACCGGAGCTGTTGCGCCCTCCCACATCACCCCCGATCCTTCCGTTCGCTGAGGCCGGGTTCATCATGTCGTCCATCGCGTTCATGTTCGGCGTGAAACTCGGCCGAACCGTGTGGATCAACGTATGAACTGCAACGCTGGTGCCGTTCTTCAGTTCCACATGATCGAACGCAATTCCGATCTGCGCGATGGCGCGATCGCTGTTGTGCGCTTCCACCTCGGTGATATGGCCCACCAGGCGCGATCCTCGAGGAATGATGGTTCCATCCGGGCTCTGTACCTTTGCCGTGGTTTTCAAGACGACTTGATCGCCTACCTTGGCCGACTTTGAATCCAATTTGCCCTGCAATTCGCCGGTTACCGAAGCCATCTCCCACGATCGTGCAGCCGCATCATCGCCAAAACCGGCGGATGCAGGCGCATAGGTGGTCTTTGCGGACTCGCCCGCAGTGCTATCCGCATCGGTCTGCTGCGCCTCCAGAGCGACACTCGCCAGTATGGCGGCTGCAACCAGAAGCAACCGAGAGGTTTTCATTTCAGTGACCTCCCTGACCCAACCTTGACTCGCCTGAAGTTGTGATGCGCCATCTTCCGCGGCTTGCGGTCGCGCCGTTCAGTTCCCGTTGGTCCCGGAGTTCCCGGCAGACGGTGCGTAGTAGCCCTTGCGCACCTGCACCTTCAGGTTCTCCCCGCCGTCGCCTTTGCAATCCACTGCGATGTGCCGGAAAGTGCCGTCGTGGTTTGCGTTGCTGGGCGTGTAGCTGGCCACGTACTGGGTCCGCAGCTCATCCTGAATCTGCTGAAAAGCTGCCTGCAGTTTGGCTCCGTTGTTGCCCACGTCGATCAGCCGTCCGCCCGTCTCATCGGCGATCCGCCTGGCGGCTGAGTAGCCGTAGTAGCCCATGCCCTGGCTCCAGTACATGGCGCGGTCGGCTATCAGAATCACGTAAATGATCACATTGTTCTTCTGCGCCGCGGCGATCGCCTCGCCGATCTTGTGATCGCTGCCCTCGTCCTCGCCGTCAGTCAGGATGATCATCGCCTTGCGGCCGGTTTCCTGATTCAGCTTGTCGTACGAGGCCTCGTAAATCGCGTCGTAGAGTACGGTGCCCTTGGGGCCTCCCGCCGTGGGAATCGTTCCGCCGCCTACACCGGGAATCCCCGATCCACCATTGCCTCCCGCGGTGTTGATCTCGGCTTTGCCCATGGCGTGCGATAGCTCTCGCGCGCTGTTGGTGTAGTCCTGCAGCAAATCGATGTTCACATCGAACGAAATCAGAAACGCTTCGTCTTTCGTGCGCAGCACCTGTTGCAGGAACTGCCCGCCCGCGTCCTGCTCCAGCGGCAGCACGCGTTGCTGGCTGCCCGAGGTGTCCAGCAGAATTCCCAGCGTCAGCGGCTGATTGGTCTCCGCCACAAAGTTCTTCAGCGTTTGCGGCGCCTTGTCTTCCAGCACCGAGCACATTTCCTTGTTCAGGTGGGGAACCAGGTTGCCGTTCTTGTCCTTCACGGTGAAGAACAGGTCCACCAGGTTCACGTTCACCTTGAAGGTCGCAACCGGAGCCGCGTCGGGCGGAGGCGGAGGTGCATGGCTTACCGGCGCTTCGTCGGGCGATGGCGCAAGCTGAGCCCACCCTGCCAGAGGCAGAGAAACCACGCCAAACAAAACGGCGGCGATGCCAATGCGGAGAAGCATGCTGGCGGTTTAGACGAAAACCGGACCTCGTTGAAAGCATACCGCGATCATGTGTGCTCGCCTAGTGTTCCGAGTCTAAACTCCGCGGCATAAGTCACTGCTGTCATCCTGAGCGCAGCAAGCCGTGTTTTGAACGGCTTGCGAATTCGAAGGATCTGCGCTGGTTTTCAGAGTCATGCACGAGCTCGCATCGGTGCAACGGGCAACCTACCCTGCGCTGGCGCGTCTGATACTCTGTCAGGTGCGGCGTTTGCCGTCTGTGCCGCTGCCGCGGCAAGCGCGTGCGAAGCCGTTGCGGAGGATGAAATCGCGGTGAACGTGGGATTTAGAGCCGTCGCTTTAGCGGCGATGCTGGGCGCAGGTTTGGTTCCGGCTTCGCAAACGCCGGCCCAGGAGCAGCAGGCCGTCCCCGATGCGCCCGCTCCCCAGGCGCCGCAGGCCCTCCCCGGGGGACCCGTAACACCCGGCCTGGGCGCCGGGCAAGCCTCGTCGAGTTCAACACCATCGCCCTCTGCGCCCGCCCCGTCGCAGGCTTCGCCTGAGGCTGCTCCGCCGCCATCCAGCCAGCAGCCAATTGTTCAGCCGGCCGCCGATCAGCAGACCACGGCCCCCGAACAGGGGAACGGCGCCGTGGCGAACTTTGTCCTGCAGGTCAACGAAGTGGTCGTTCCCGTAACCGTCAAGGATGCGAAGGGGAATCCGGTCTCCGGGCTCACGTGGCGCGACTTCAAGATCTACGAAAACAATGTGCGCGAGAACATTCGCGTCTTCAGCGTCGATCCCGCCGCGCTTTCCATCGCTTTTGTGATCGATCAAACGCTCCCCTCCAACTTCATGGCTGAAGTCAATCAGTCCATGGGAGCCATTCAGGCTGCGCTCACGCCATACGACGAGGCCTCCGTCTTTAGCTACACCCACTTCACCAAGGAGTGGACCGGTTTCACCGGTGGCCAGAGTTCGCGCCTCCCCGCGGTGCTCTCGCTGGCGCAGTCAACAGGCACCGATCCCTCGATCCCCGATCCCGGCAGCATGTTCAGCGCCTGCTCGATCTCCATCAACGGCAACTGCCCCGATCCAAACCTGCAGCCAGGAAAGTCAACGCAGTCGATCGGCTATGCTCCGCTTCCCAAAGAAGTGCATGCCCTCAACGATGCCATCCTCGCCGCGGCCAAGGAACTCTCGACGCGTCCCAAGGAGCGCCGACGGGTCATCTACGTCATCTCTGACGGCAAAGAGTCCGGCAGCAAGGCTACCTGGAAGGAAGTGGTGCGCTACCTGCAGACCAACAACATCACGGTCTACGCCACCCTGGTCGGCGACTCAGCCCGCCTGGGTGAGGAATGGCTCGACCGCTTCCATCTACCTTATGAGATGTACGAGAACATCCTCTACAAGTACACTGCGGCGACCGGCGGCGACATGCTCGCGGAGCGCGGCACCGGCAGCATGGAGAAGAGCTACGCCAAGATCGCTGCCGAGGCGCGCAATCAGTACACGCTGCTCTATCTGAGCCACGAATCAATCTACGACAGCAAATACCGCTCGATTAACGTCGTCGTCGACCGGCCCAACGTGGTCGTGACGGCCAAGCCGGGCTACTACCCCTCCGCTCAGGTATACAAATAATCGCGGCAACAATCTAGGACCGATCTCACAAATGCTGTTTTGAAAGGGCACGGCTTGAGCCGTGCCGCAAGAGACTCAATAGACACCGCGGCTTCAGCCTCTGAGGCCTGCTTTTGGCGGTTCGTCGCCGCCTATGAGACTGCTCCTGCCACTTTGTACCGCCGGCATCCTCGCATCGCGCCGCGTATGACTGCCCTGAAATGCCTTTGTAGCGCCGGCATCCTTGCCGGCTGTCGTGCGGGCGTCCTCGCCCGCACACCTTCTCGCTGCCGCGCAATTCTCTCGGTCGGCGCATCGCGCCGCGAATGACTGCCCCGAAATTGCCTTTGTAGCGCCGGCATCCCTGCCGGCTGTCGTGCGGGCGTCCTCGCCCGCACATTCTCGGCGCATCGCGCCAGTTTCGACTGTCCCAGAAACAGAAAAGCCTGTGCGGCGGCACAGGCTTTCTCCTTCGCATCGAATGTGCACAACTGCACTTTGCGCGCAGCGTCCGGCAAAACCGGGTCAGCCCTGCTTTGGCTGCTCCACCGGGGCATTCGACGCCGGTGGCGGGGCGGGAGCCGTATTCTGCTGGTTCTGCGTTGTCTGGGTTGGCGCCGGGTCTGTAATCCCGCGAATCCCTTCGCGGAATCCCTTCAATCCCTCGCCCAAACCCTTACCCAGCTCCGGCAACCGCTTGGCGCCAATCAATAGAAAAGCAACGACTGCCAGCACGATCAGGTGCCAAGGCTGAAGTAGATCGCCCATCGATAAATCCTCCGCGCGCCGCTATAGGAACCGCGCGCATTCTCAGGCTTATATTGTCGCACAAAGCGTCTCGATGCGCTCCGCCGCCCGATGTGGCAGACTGAAAGCAGTCAAGGGGGATTGCTCTCCGATGAAGAACCTGAAGTGGATCGCGGTCACGGCTCTGTTGGTTCTTACCTCCGGCCTGGCTCGATCGGCCGGACCCGATATCTACCCCGACCCCTCGCAGGCACGGGCCGACATTGCGGCCGCTCTGAAGGTTGCCGCGGCTACCCACCGCCGCGTGCTGCTCGACTTCGGCGGCAACTGGTGCGGCGACTGCCGGGTCCTCGATCTCTATATGCACGATCAGAAGAACAAGCCGCTGGTCGATGCAAATTTTGTCGTCGTCCACATCAACATCGGGCGCATGGACGCAAATCAGGACATCGCAGAGCGCTATCAGGTTCCCCTCAGCCGGGGCGTGCCCGCGCTGGCGGTCCTGGGCGAAAACGGCAAGCTGCTCTACAGCCAGAAGAATGGGGAATTTGAAGCTATGCGCAGCATGGAATCCGCATCGGTCACGGAGTTCCTCGTCCATTGGCGGCCCGAGCGGGCCGGCTGCTCCGCCGTTGTGATCAACTGCTGAAGTTCAATGCGAGAGAGGGGCGCTCACTCGGCACAAACATCGGGTGCCCCATCCAAGCGGCGCTCTTGTTTTTGCCGCTTGGGTGGGATAGCACGAACCCGAACCAAATTCGGTGTGTGCTGCTCAGCACAACCTCGGTGCCCCATCCTAGCCGGCCTTTCTTTTCGCTAGGGTGGGGACCGCTTGAACCCGAACCAAATTCGGTGTCCCCCGGCGGCGGACCAAAGTCGAAGGACCCGCATTTGGAACTTCGACTTATGCTAGGAATTGGGGGACACACACACTAGTGTGGGGGCGAATCTTCCCGTGCAATGAACCTGATTTAGACCCGAACGGGCGCATGCAATGAAAGACCCCAGCATCACCACGCTATCGACCCGCGAAGTCTACCGCAACCACTGGATGCGCGTTCGCGAAGACGAGATCGTGCGCTCGAACGGCAAGCGCGGAATTTACGGGGTCGTCGATAAAGACGACGGCGCCATCATCTTGCCCATCGATGGCGACCATATCTGGCTGGTTGAGCAGTTTCGCTACACGATCCAGGAGCGCGTACTCGAGCTGCCGCAGGGCGCCTGGGAGCGGGCAATCGAGAACCCCGAAGAGCTGGCCCGGGGTGAGCTGAAGGAAGAAACCGGCCTGGTAGCCGAGCACATGGCCTACCTGGGATTCAGCTGGATCGCCTACGGCTTCCTGAAGCAACGCCATCACGTCTTCGTCGCGACTGGGCTGAACATGACCGAAAACAAACCCGATGCCGAGGAACATGATATCGCAGTTCGCCGTCTGCCCATCGCCGAGTTTGAACAGATGATGCTCGACGGCAGAGTCCGCGATGGGTGCACCCAGGCAGCCTGGGCGGTTTACCTCATCTGGAAGTCCCGGCAGGAGGCAACCAGCAATGGCGCTTGACCATAAGTCACAGCCGAGGGCTGACTGCACGAGCTGCGGTGCAGAGTAACCGAAAGACGCGAGCTTCGAAGAGACTTTGTGCCCCGGTTTGCCGTTTGATCGCTTCCGCTTGGAGCCTCACGACGCGGTACGTCTTCATCATTTCGGTTACCGAATAGACGTCGCCGCGCGCCCGGCGCACGAAAGTGTTGCCAAGTTCCCGCATGACGCCCTCGATGGATCCCCCATGAATGCGAGGATCTGTTCCACCCAGGTCGCTGAGGGATTTCGCCAGCCTGAACCTTTTGGCTTCAAAGACAAACCAGCTGTCTCTGGAGTCGCTTCTCCCGTCCAGGTCGATTTCCGCCGAGGCGACAGCCAGGCCAAGCTCAAAAGGCATATTGAAGCGCGGGGTCGAAGGTGGAGTGCGGTCCAATTCAACTCGGGAGAGATCGTGGATCGAGTAGCGGCAGCTGCGAATCAGCTCGAGAATCTTCTCCAGTCGGTTGCGCCCGCTGGGAATTTCAATCGTTGCGTGGGGATCGAGGCCAAGGTGAACCAGACCCGTAAGGTAGGCGAGATAAGGGCGGCGGAACGCCTCGTCGTACGGGATATTGAGAAAAACACTGTTTTCCGGAAGCTTATGCGGCCTTGCGGGCACGATACTTTGTCTTTCTTGCTCTGCTCGAGGCCTTTCTCACCGCTGTTTTTCCAGCCTCAAAGATGGAAGGAACTCGCCGCCTGGCCACAGAGTCCGAAGATCGCCTCGACTCTTCGCCGCCGAAAAGACTAGCCACCAGTCTCTTGTCCGCCTTGGACAGACCGTAGCGATCGGCGGTCTCTTCCCACGTCGGTATAGGCGTCTTGAGAATGACGGAGTGCTTCATATCGTCTTCATAATACCCCAACTTTGAACAGATGATGCTCGACGGCAAGGTCCGCGATGGGCGCATCCAGGCTGCCTGGGCGGTCTATCTCATCTGGAAGTCCGGGCAGCGATCCTGACCCGGCTCGGGCGCTTCCGTTTCACTGTTGTCAAGCGCCATCGCAAGTCCTTCCGCCCGTAACCCCCTGAAAACAGGCCGCAAATAAAAACTCCCATCCTTGCAGATTATTTGCTGCCCCTGGCGCAAAATCGAAACAGCATTGGGAAAAAGACCTTCGCCCCGCCGGCAGTTCAGGTGGGAATCAGAAGTCCTGTAGATTCAGGATTTCGCGCGTAAGTCGTTTAGAAGCCGGGACTGGCGGGTCGACCTTCTCCTTAACCTTTTCCCATGAGGAACTTTCAGGTTTAGGCGGCGGGGGGAGGGGAGGGGGGCCCCATCCTTTCCGAAATGCCGCCGGCGCCCCCAAGGCGCCAAACAAGTCCCGGCCACCTGCCGCCGCGTGACTCCCGTCACAGGCCCCCGCCTCTAATGCGCTGAATAATCAAGGCATAGGCTTTGCTCGCGGTTCCCGTTGAAGACCGCCGCGCGAAGATTCCTGCTCGCGCAGCCCCCTTCTGAGGAGCGTTGTCCCATGTTCCGCATCGTCGCCGCCCACACCGTCGGCCTCAATATCCGCGAATTCGTGGTCGTTTCCCCGCGAATCGCGCGCAAGCAGCGGCCAGGCCAGTTCGTCATCCTTCGCCTGCACGAAAACGGCGAGCGCATCCCTCTCACCATCAAGAGCGCCGATCCCGCCGCCGGCACCATCACCATCGTCGTTCAGGCGATAGGCAAAACCACATCTCTGCTCAACAGCCTCGAAGCCGGAGATTCAATCCTCGATCTCGTCGGCCCGCTCGGCAGGCCCTCCGAGATACGAAACTACGGCACCGCCGTCATCGTCGCCGGCAGCGTGGGCACGGCCATGGCGCTGCCAACAGCCAGGGCTCTTGAGGAGGCCGGAAATCATGTGATCTTCATCGAGGGTGCGCGCAACCGCGAGATGGTGATTTTTGAAGACGAGGTACGTTCGGCCAGCCACGAACCTTACTTCCTGACAGACGACGGCAGCTACGGTGAAAAAGGCCTGGTTACCGCGAAGCTCTCTGGTCTTCTCGCCGCCGGCCGCAAGCTCGATTTTGTCCTCGCCGTCGGCCCGGTTCCCATGATGCGTGCTGTTTCCCAATTAACTGTTCCTCTCGGCATCAGGACCGTGGTCAGCCTCAACTCCATCATGGTCGACGGAACCGGCATGTGCGGTGGTTGCCGCGTGCTCCTCGGCACCCGGAGCAAGTTTGCCTGCGTCGATGGACCCGAGTTCGACGCCGCCGAAGTGAACTTCGACGTTCTCATGCAGCGCAACGCCATGTACCGCGGGCAGGAGTGCCAATCGCTCAAATTCTTTGAAGAACAGAAGTCGGCACAACTGGCGCAGCTCCGCTCATCGATTTCCACGAAAGAAAAAGAGACAGCCCAGCTGCGCTCGCGGCTCGAATCCGCTCGGACCGGTCAGGGAGAAAGCCGCCATGCGTAGCGCGAATCCGGTTCCCGTGAAGGAACGCATCAGGCTGCCGCGCGTGCCCATGCCTGAGCTCGAACCAGAAGTGCGTGCGCACAACTTCGACGAAGTGAACATGGGGCTTACAGACACGGCAGCGGTTGCCGAGGCGACGCGGTGCATCGCGTGCCCCAAGCCGGCCTGCCAAACCAAATGTCCGGTGGGCGTCAAGATCAAGGAGATTGTTGCGCTTATCTATGCCGGTGAGTTTTTAGCGGCGGCGGCAAAAATGCGCGAAGACAACGTGCTGCCCGCCATCACCGGTCGCGTCTGTCCGCAAGAAAGCCAGTGCGAGGGCGGATGCGTACTGGGAAAGAAAACCCAGCCGGTCGCCATCGGCAACCTCGAGCGGTTCATCGCCGATTTTGAGCGCTCGAGCGGCGAGCTTGGCCTTCCTCCCATCGCCGAGTCCACCGGCAAGAGTGTGGCGATCGTCGGCAGCGGCCCGGCGGGACTCACGGCAGCCGGAGATCTCGTGCAGAAGGGCCACCGTGTGCGCGTCTTTGAGGCGCTCCACGAGCTGGGCGGCGTACTGGTCTACGGGATCCCCGAGTTCCGCCTGCCCAAAATGATCGTCAGGCAGGAGGTCGACAACCTTCGCCGCATGGGCGTCGAGTTCGAGACCAATGTCGTGGTCGGCAAAAGTGTGACGCTCGACGAACTGATGCGTGTCGAAGGCTACGATGCTGTTTTCGTTGCCACCGGTGCAGGCTTGCCGGTGTTTCTCGGCGTGCCCGGCGAACATCTGCCCGGCGTCTACTCCGCCAACGAGTTCCTGACTCGTGCCAACCTCATGCGGGCCTACAGATTCCCCGAGTTCGACCAGCCGACCTACGATTGCCGCGACCGCGACGTCATCGTCGTAGGCGGCGGCAATACCGCCATGGATGCAGTGCGCACCGCGCGGCGCATGGGTGCGCGCACCGCGAAGCTGGTTTATCGGCGATCGGAGGCGGAGATGCCGGCGCGCGCCGAAGAAGTGAAACATGCGCGCGAAGAGGGCATCGAATTTCATATGCTCACGAACCCGGTCGAGTTCCTGGGCAACGAAAATGGCTGGCTCACCGGAGTGCGCTGCGTGCGCATGGAACTGGGCGATCCCGACGCCGACGGGCGCCGGCGTCCCGTGCCGATCCCCGGTTCGGACTTCGTGTTTCCGGCTCACGTTGTCATCATCGGTGTAGGCACCACCGCCAACCCGCTCATCCAGAGCACCACTCCTGACCTGCAAACCACCTCGCGCAACTACATCGTTGCCGATCCTGAAACCTTGCGCACTTCCAAGCGCGGCGTCTTTGCCGGCGGCGACATCGTTACGGGAGGGGCAACCGTCATTCTCGCCATGGGCGCAGGCCGCAAAGCAGCGAGAGCAATCCACGATTATCTCGGAACGGGATCCTGGGGCTGAGGGACTACGCGCCTGCGTGCCTGGCTCGGAGGTCGGAACCGAGCCGGCAGATGGACTCTGCACGCTGGTTGGGCTCGCTCCGTTCGCTGACTAAGTCACTGCGTGCGTGGCGAGCGCGTCAAAGCGAACGACAATTCAGCATTCGATATCCGCGACCGGATGAGAAGTAGACTGCCTTGAGTTGGGCGGGCCCAAGTCCCTTAGTCCCTTAATTCCCCAGTCCAGTCAAACGGTGACCTCCTCCGCATGTCTCAAGTGAACCTCAAACGGCACATGATCGTGCTTGCAGATGGCCTTGATCGCCGGCCGGGCCGTCATCGGCCCTGACGGAAGTCCGCCACCCGGCATCACCCACTGCCCCACCATGAAAAACTTGTCTAAGCCCGGCAACACGTTGGGCAGCAGCTTGAAGCCGGCTCCCGGCTCAATCAGCCAACCTTCCATACTTCCTTTCCAGTTGCCGGTGTAACGAACCACCGACGCCGGCGTGGCAACATCGATCACTTCGATCGCAGTGCGAATGCCGGGAATCTGGTTTTCCAGGATGCCAATCACCATGTCGGCGATGCGATCCTTTTCTGCGTGATAGGCGGTGAGATGGTTTTGGCGCAGATCCATCCAGTAAGCAAAGTTGCGGGTGGCAAGAGTGCTGGTGACCGCAGTTTTGCCCGGCGGAGCAAAGGTCGGATCGAAATGGAAGAAGCGGAAGCTGATCCTGTCGGCTTCAGTGCCGGGATCGAGCATAACCGGAGTTTCGAGGATGCGCGCCAGCACGGGAGGCTCACCAGTAAGATCGAGAGCCACACCGAGCGAGACCTGAAGATACGACGCGAAGGGCTGCCGCGACTCGTAGATGCTTCGGATCGCATTGTCGGCGTATCTCCCGCCCAGCATATCGAAGATGGTGGAATGACCGTCAGCCGCGGAGATTACCCAATCGGCCTCGACGGTTTCCCCGTTTGTTAATTCCACTCCGGCTGCGGCATCGTTCTCAACGAGGATGCGTGCAACCTTTGCCCTGAACCGGACCTTTCCGCCCAGGCTGGCGATTTCCTCTTCAATCAGGCGAATGAGCGCCTGCGAACCGCCGATGCAATAGCCGGCATTGCCGGTGCTCATCCATGCCAGCGAAAAGATGACCGCGATAGCCGACAGCTTGCCCATATCGCCGTGAGAGAAAAAGCTTCTGATCAGCGGGTCGGTGAAGCGATTGCCGTATTCCGTGCCGCTGATCTTCGAAAGCCTGCTCAAAGTGGGAAACACTGGCAGATCGCGAATCATGTTGAGCCAGTTGGCAGAAAAGCCTCCGGTGGGGTCAAGCATTCTGAACCTGGCAAGGGTGCGCACCGATTGAATCAACTCGTGAATCGCGGTTGCATCCTGCGGTGCGTGATTGAGGAGCGCGGCCTCGAGTCGGCCGACATCGGCATAGATTCTCAGGCGGCTGCCATCCGCGGCCTCGACGCACATGAACATCTCAGGGTCGACGAACTTCAGCTTTTCGATGTCGCAGACTTCCCGCCATTGGTCGTGAAACTCGGCGCCTGGCTTTGAGCCGAGCAGCCAATGAAGGCAGGTTTCAAAAGTGTAGCCGCCGCGCCGCCAGCTCATGGCGAGACCACCCGCCATGTCGTGCATTTCGAGCACTTCCACTTCATAGCCGCACTTCAGCGCGTACACTGCGGCGCACAGGCCCGCGATTCCGCTGCCAATGACCACAATTTTCTGGCCGTTAGGATTCATGGGACAACGCTCCTCGGTGAACTGCGGTTATGGATAAACGCCGCGCACGCGGACCAGATCCCGAAGTGACCTGAGAGATTGAGCGAAGGAGTTGCCTGGAGGTGAATCGGAACCGGAGCCGAGCCCGAGACTCGCCCAAATCGTAGTCACAGCAGTTTTGCGGTGCCGTGACCAGCGTCACAAGCGCTCTGATAGCGCGCTTTAGCTCGATACGTCGGCTTCGTAGAAAGAAAAGAGCGGCAAAGCTCGCGCCTTGCCGCTGCCCTGTCCCTGGGTTTTCTTTGAAAGTGTTGCAGTCTTGCTAAACCTGGCCGCATCAAATCCCGTGCCGCTTGCCTCACTGCAATAGCTTGGTCACTTCTTGCTGCACCTGATTAGCTTGCGCTAATGCGGCGATGCCGGTCTGGCTCAGAATCTCAAACTTCGACATGTTTGAGGTTGCCGACGCATAGTCCGTCGCCTGCACCGCATTCTGTGCGGAGATGATGTTTTCCTGCTGGGTGCTCATCACCTGGCTGATCGAGTTCAACGTGTTGATCTGCGCGCCGATGTAGCCGTCGAGAGCGCTTACATCGGTAATGGCCACGTTCAGCGCGTTGAGCGTCGACTGTGCATTCGCCTGCGAGGTGAGGTCAGTGTTGCTCAAGTCCGCGCCGACACCGTCTGAGTAGCTGGTGGTGGCCACACCACCGGAGCCGTTGTTGTCCTCAACCATGCCCACGTTGAGCGCGCCGCCGCCCGTGGTTGTATCGGTGATCCAACCCGTCACGCCCATGCTGTAGTAGGCCGACATGCCCACAGCCGGCGTGTCCTGGACCCCGGAAACACCTGCATGCGTGGTGTCGGCAAGCGGGGTCGTGGTGATGTCGAAGCTGCTTCCCAGCGAAGACGGACTGCTCGAAACCATGGTCATGATGGTGCCCGCGGCATTGGAGCCGACGGCAGCCTGATTGACCGTTGCAGTAATGCCGAGACCGGATGACGTAATGGCGGCTGCCAATGCTGTCAGGGTACCTGTGCCGGCACCAGCATTGAACGTTGTCCCGTCGATCACCAGGTTGCCCGACAGCACGTCGGCGCTTGTCGCGCTGGCATTCGTCAACGCCACCGTTCCGATCTGGTTCTGGTTGGCGACGTTATTGGTCGCTGTCACCGTACCCGCCCCAACCGTTACTGTCGAGCTGAACGTATCAGATGCGTTGGCGGCCTTGAACGTGAGCACTTTTCCCGTGCTGTCGACCGAGGCCAATACACCATAATTGCCTGCGTTAATGGCCGCTGCGAGATCGGCGGCGTTATCCGTCTTTCCCGGTGTTCCAAGAGTAATAGCGGCATTTGAGCCAATGGTGAGCGTGCCGCCTGTGTAAGCCTGGTTGGCGTTGCTCGTGGTGATGGTGCCGATCGTGTTGGTGAACGAGCCGCTGGTGATCGGGGTACCGGTCAAGGTGAGCGCGCCCGCCGAGGCGGTCAAATTGATGCCCGAAACGGTGACCGCGGAGTTGGAGGACGTAAGGGTTAGCAGCGTATTTGCGGCATGACCGTCGAGATATCCGGACGAATTGACCGAAGCTGTTACGCCATAGTCGGCGGCATTGATGGTGGCTGCAAGGTTGGCGAGCGTGTCGGTCGAGTTGGCCGTGCCGAGAGAGACGTTGTGTGTTTTGCCATCGCTGCCGACGATGGCGAGAGTACCGCCAGTGAGCGTGTCGGCCGCTGCGCCGACCGTCAGCGTGCCTATTTCGCCGGCGCCATTGGTTCCCGTGCCCACTCCGATGCCCGAGATCAGAATGCCGGTATCTGTGCCGCCGCCGCCTCCGACGTTGGCCGACGCAGCCGCACTCAGAGCGACGCTGCCGGCCTGCGCTGCAGTGCCGAAGCTGGCGCTCAGACCCAGACCGGAGTTGTTGATGGCGTTGATGAGCCCCTGCGCGGTGTTGGGAAAATTCGTTCCCGTACCCACCGTGATGTTCGCCGTCGCAGGCGTCACTGTCCCGCTGGCGCCCTTGGCCAGGTAGCTCACGGTAATGCTGGTGGCGCCGCTCGCATTCAGGCTGTCGGAAGCCGAGGCATTGGTTCCGCCTTTGGAGAGATCGATGAACACGTTGTTCTGCCCGCTCGAGTACGACATTGCCCCGCCTGTGTCACCTACGCTCGACGAAGACAGAGTGCGGATAAACAGATCGTCGACAGACGAGCCGGATCTCGAGGAGTCGCCGGTGTAAATGGCGGTGGTGGAGTCGTTGAAGACCTGAACCTGGTTATAGGTCGTCGTCGATCCGATGTTGTTGATCTCGGACAGAATCGACTGATACTCCTGGTTGGCCGCGCCCTCCTGCGTCGAGTTCAGCGTGCCGTTCGACGCTTCGGTCGCCAGTGTGATGGCGCGGTTCAACAGACTCGTCACCTGCGACAGCGCGCCATCGGCGACCTGCAGCAAACCCACGCCTTCCGTCGAGTTCGTCTCTGATTGTGTGAGTGCCGCGGAATTTGCGGCCAGGCCGTTGACCAGCGAGAGGCCTGCGGCGTCGTCAGCGCCTGAGTTGATCCGCGACCCTGAGGACAACTGCTGCAGTATCGTCTGCAGGCTATTGTTGGTGTTGTTCAGATTATTCTCGGCGTAGATCGCCGACAGGTTGTTCAATACACCGAGAGCCATGGGTCAACTCCTTTTCGGATGCTTTCCTTCGCGGGCATCGTGCGATCTACCCGCCGCTGCTTCTTCCTGTGGGCCTATTCGCATCCACCCCCTTCATCGGTGCGGGCCGAAATAACTTTAGTCATTTTCCTGCGAAATCCTTCTTGCCCCTTTCTGTCGCACCCACGATCAACTTGTCACGCTTCGATTCAACCAGTGTCCCGATGCGCTGCAATCGTTGTTTCGGGGCGAAACAGATATTTGCCCTGCATTCGGTCACAGATGCGCGGAGTCGGCTCCGCTATCCATCTGTCGCGCCGGCCTTGACCGTCCGGGTGCAACAAAAAGGCCCTCGGGCAAGTGCCCGAGGGCCTGATCGATCTGCTTTGAATGGTTCGCTACGCCGCGGCCTGGTCGCGCTCCGATTTATATCCCGAGACGCCGTAATAGATCATGAAGAGATAACAAGCGATGGGCAGCAGGAATGCGTGCTGGTAGCCAGCCTTGTCGGCGATCAGACCGAAGAGCGGAGGAAGAATCCCGCCTCCCACGTTGCCGACGGTAATCACACCCGAGCCTTTGCTGGTCAGCGGTCCCAGCTCGGCGACGCCCAGCGCAAAGATTGTGGGATACATGATCGAGTTCGCGAGGCCGCAGAGTATGAGGCACCACACGGCCGGTTGCCCGGTAACAAACATCGCCAGCACCATCAGGACGACGCCCAGCGCACCGAGAAGAGCCAGCAGCTTTTCGGCCTTGAAGACCTTCATAACAAAGGTCCCGGCAAAACGCCCGATCATCATGGAGAGCGGGTAGCAGAAGGCTAGCCAGCCGGCCCGTTCATTATCGAGAATCCCTTGTGTGTTAAAAAAGCGAATTGCATTGGCAGCCAGCGATATCTCCAATCCGACATAAAGGAAGATACCCACGCTCGCGAGCACAGTGTGCTTGTGGGCCCAGATGCTTCGTTCCACCACGGGAGCGCCGCCCTGCGTGGGCCGAAACTCGCGAGTCAGGTTCACGGTCGGCAGATGCAGCAACATGACGATGAAGCCCAAAAGCAGCAGCGCAATGGCAATGGCGATATACGGCCCGCGCACGGTCTGTGCGACAGCCGCCTGGTCCATGGTGCTGGTCGGACTGGTGAGGATGAAGCGCGTCACCACCAGCGGAGCCAGCATCGTGCCTGCGGAGTTGAACGCCTGCGCAAGGTTGAGACGGGCCGGCGCACTGTGCTCTGGGCCGAGGATTGTGACATAGGGATTTGCTGAGGTCTGCAGCCCGCAAACTCCGGTGGCGAGAACGAAACTTGCGGTCAGGAAAAACGGAAAGCTGATGGCATTCGCGGCCGGCACAAACAGCAACGCTCCTGCCACCATGACGAAGAGCGAAATCACCATGGTCCGCTTGTATCCCACCTTCTCGATCACCTTGGCCGCAGGCACCGAAAAGATCAGATATGCAAAGAACCAAGACGAAGTCACCAGGTTCGACCACGCATGGTCCAGATGAAAGATGTCCTCAAGCTTGGGAGAGAGGTTGCTGTTGAGGTTAGTGAGGAAGCCGAAGATGCAGAACAGGCCAGTGACGATGATGAACGGAACCGTGTAATTGGGTGAGCTCGGCGCGGTTGCGGTCGCAGGTTTTGTAGCCACGATGATCTTCCCCCTTGGCGTATGCAAAATGGCTTGGTAGGTGCCGCAATCACTCTACTTACTCGCGGGACTCCAAGTCCAGCGCAAAGTGAAAATGTTTTCAGTGCTTTGCAGCCGGATTTCCCGCGATGTCCAGCTCCATATACACTGAAAATGCATGATTCCCACCCTCACCTGGACCCCTGAGGGCGTCCAATTTATCGATCAGACGAAGCTCCCCCTCGAAGAGAGCTATGTCCTCGCCACAACCTACGAACAGGTAGCCGATGTAATCACCACCATGGTGGTACGCGGCGCGCCGGCCATTGGAGTCTCTGCAGCGTACGGCATTGCGCTTGGCGGAATGAAGTCCAAAGCGAATACCGCGGAGCAGTTCGTTCCTGAATTCGAGAAAGTCTGCGCGCGCCTCGCTGCCACACGACCCACAGCGGTCAATCTTTTCTGGGCCATCGATCGCATGAAGGCCGTCTTTGCCGGGTTGCTGACAACCGGCGCGACTCTTGAGCAAATACGGGATAGACTCTTGGCCGAAGCGCACGCCATGTACGAGGAGGACATTGCTTCATGCAAGACTCTAGGCGCATTCGGCGCCGGGCTGTTGCCCGAGGAGGGCGGCGTGCTCACGCACTGCAACGCCGGGGCGCTCGCCACCTGCGGCTATGGGACAGCTCTCGGCGTGATTCGCGCCGCGGTCGAGCAGGGAAAGAAAATCCACGTCTACGCCGACGAGACCCGGCCCTTTCTGCAGGGTGCGCGCCTCACGGCATGGGAGTTGATGGCCGACGGCATTCCAACTACAGTGATTTGCGACAATATGGCGGCGAGCCTGATGCGGCAGGGTAAGATTCAGGCTGTCGTGGTGGGCGCCGATCGGATCGCCGCCAACGGCGACACGGCCAACAAGATCGGCACTTACAACGTCGCGATTCTGGCCCGCGAGCATGGCATCCCGTTTTACGTGGCCGCGCCGTGGTCGACGATCGATCTCGCCACTCCCGGAGGGGATGCGATCCCCATCGAGGAACGTCCTGCTCGCGAGGTGACGCATCACGCGGGAAAGCAGCTCACTCCCAACGGCGTTGGCATCTGCAATCCCGCCTTCGACGTCACCCCGGCCAAGTACATCACGGCCATCGTGACCGAGCGCGGAGTGATGCGCGCGCCGTACAGCGAATCGCTCAAGGAACTGGAGCTCGTGGGCTAGGGCCGCCGCTTCCTACGCCGGCACTCTCACTTCGCTCGATGTTCCGCCTGCTGCGGGGACGTAGCACTTCTTGGTGTAATCCATCACCATGCGGTCGGCATTGAAGCGCCAGCCCAGGGTACGAATCGTCCGCTTCATGCGCTTGATCCAGCCCCGTGGCAGGCCATCGCGGTCGCGCTCGTAATAAAGCGGAATCACCTCGTCGATCAGCGCGCGATAGAGATCGTCACCGTCGCGGCTGTCATGCACATCCACATTGGAGTGCGTTCTTCCCGTTCCGATGGCAAACCCGTTCAACCCGTCGTAGGCCTCGGCCCACCAGCCATCCAGGATGGAAAGATTCAGCCCGCCGTTCAGCACCACTTTCATTCCGCTCGTGCCTGAGGCCTCAAGCGGGCGCCGCGGATTGTTGAGCCACACATCGACTCCCTGAACCAGGAAGCGGCCCACGTTGATGTCGTAGTCCTCAATGAAGACCAGCTTGTTCGCGAACTCCGAATTCCGCATCAACTCGGCGATCTGCTGCAGCACGCGCTTGCCCGGTTCGTCGTGCGGATGAGCCTTCCCTGCGAAAACAAACTGCACTGGCCGCTTCGCGTCGTTGGCCATTGCAGCCAGGCGTTCCATATCTCTCAGCAGCAGGTTGGCGCGCTTGTAGGTGGCAAAGCGACGGGCGAAGCCAATGGTGAGCGCATCGGGCGAGAGAACTTTGTCGAGGCGTTTGAGGGCTTCGGCTGGCTCACCGCGCCGCTCGGCCTGCTCATGCGCGCGGCGTCGCACGAAATCAAGCAATTGTGCCTTCAGCGCCAGGTGGGTCTCCCAAAGCTCGCCGTCATCGACGCTTTCAATCGCGCTCCATGTCTCCGACGCGCCACTTTGCCGTTGCCAGCCGACGCCGAGGTGGCGATCATAGAGGCGGCGCATCTGCGGCGCCAGCCATGAAGGCACGTGGACCCCATTGGTCACGTGGCCGATCGGGACCTCGTCTTCTGATCCGTTCGGGTAGAGGCCGCGCCACATGGCGCGCGAGACCTCGCCATGCAGAGAGCTCACCGCATTCACCCGCCGCGCCAGCTTCAGGCCCAGCACGGTCATACAGAAAGGTTCGCCGTAGTCGGTCGGATGCTCACGGCCGAACCCCATCAGGTTCTCATGCGAGATGCAGAGCTGATCGCGCAGCGGCCCAAGGTGTTCCTCGATGAGGCCCGGAGAAAAGCGATCGTGCCCGGCGGGCACGGGAGTGTGCGTCGTAAAGATCACCTCGCGCGGAATCTGCCGTGCCGCCGCATAGAAGTCCAGGCCCTCGTCTTCCATGCGCGTGCGGATGGCTTCAAAGACTGCGAAGCCGCTGTGGCCCTCGTTTAAGTGCAGCACTCCCGGTGTAATCCCCATCGCCTTCAAGGCGCGATAGCCGCCCACGCCCAGCAGCAGTTCCTGCCGTATGCGCGTCCGCGCGTCGCCGCCATAAAGTCGCGATGTCGTCTCCAGATCCTCCGGCGCATTGCCGTCCACATTGGAGTCGAGGAGCAGCAGATCGCAGCGGCCCACCTTGACCTGCCACACCTTGGCGCGAATCGCGCTGCCCCGCGTGGCGATCTCCACCACCACCGGCTCGCCGTTCACGCCGATCGCCGGTTGCATCGGCAACTGGCTCAGGTCGTTTTCGAGATATTCCTCGCGTTGCCACCCGTTTTCATCCAGCCGCTGCAGAAAGTAGCCCTGGCCATAGAAAAGCCCGACGCCCACCAATGGGATATCCAGGTCCGACGCACTCTTGATGTGGTCGCCGGCAAGAATCCCCAGGCCGCCCGAGTAAATCGGCAACGACTCATGCAAGCCGAACTCTGCCGAGAAATAAGCCACCGGACGCGGCCGCAGCGCGCCGGCGTGTCCTGCACCCCAGGTGCGATCGTCAGTCAGATACTCCTGCTGGCGCCGATAGGCATAGTTGATGCGGCTGTGCAGCACATGTTCCGTCGCCCGCCGCTCGATCTCGCCCAGAGGCATCTCGTTCAGCAACGCAATCGGGTTCTGATTCAGCTTGCGCCAACGCGCCGGATTCAGGTCGCGAAAGACGCTTACGCAATCCTGGTCCCAGCTCCACCAGACATTCCGCGCCAAGGCCCACAGTTTCTCCTGCGCCGGGGCGATAAACCGGTCCAGCGTGCGCGCCTCGCTGACGACGGGAGCCACCTGGTTCGCCGCCTCCACAAGGTTGCGAATCTCCTGATCGTGAAAGATTCGCGCCTCCTTGGTCTGCACCACGAGCACACCCTGGAGGACTCCGCGATCGATCAGCGGGACCCCAAGGAAAGAGTGGTACTCGTCTTCGCCCGAGTCTTTGAAATACTTGTAGCGTGGATGCTCCCGCGCATCGCCCACGGCGACAGGAAGGAGCCTCTCCGCAACCAGCCCGGAAAGCCCCTCGTGCAGTGGCATACGCAGCGTGCCTATACATCGCGGATGCAGGCCGACAGTCGCCGCCATCACCAGGTTCGAGCGGTCGGGCTCGAGCAGGTAGGCGGAGCACACATCGGTTCTGAATCGCGCCGCGATCAGCGCCACCAGCTTCAGCAGCGTGTCTGCCGGTTTCCCTTCGGACTCAGCCAGCTGCGTGATTTCGTCTAAGGTGAAGACCTGATTGGCGTCCGCAGGATTGCTCACAGGATTCATCTTGGTTGCCGTCGCCTTTCATGAGAGATGGAGTAGACTGCACCCCTGAGTCGTGGGAGGCAAAGAGCAACTCAAACTTCAACCGAATGCAAATGGAATTGGTGGCAATTCTGAAAATATTTTGGGGGAGGTTTCGGCCGCCAATTCAATGATAATCCCGACGATAGCACAGCGCGTCGGCTGATAAGCCGGTGCTCTGCGCCAGGGAGCGCACGGCTCCCGACGCCAACTTTAGGTCCAAATGTCTAAAGGCCGTGTAAAAAACAGGAAAGGAGTTGTGGTGCGCCGCCCCGTCAAAGGCGGCGCGATTCTGCTATTTCCCGTCTGCTGGTGACTGGCCGTTCGTACCGCCGCCATTCAATCCGTTGCCGCCCGTCAACATCTTTGCCAGCAGCACATTGATCAGCCCTCCACCTTGGTCCGCTCCGCCACCGGCCATAATGTCCGGCACCAGCTTGATATGGTTCGACGCCAGCGCCGTGGCAATCTGCACCGCAGCATAGTTGCCGCTCTCCATTGAGCTGATCTTGAGCTTGATGACATCGGCTTCGGCAGTTCCCACCGCTTTGGTCTTCTCGGCCTCGGCGTTGCCCACCGTCGTAATCACGGTCGCATCCGCATTGGCATTGATCGTCTTTGACTGAGCCTCGCCACTGGCCTGCTTTACCAGCGCCTGGGCCGCGAACTCCGCGATCGACACGCTCCGCTCCGCATCCACCACGCGCGCCTGCGTATCGGCCATGGCTTTGGCTTGTTGCAGGTCCTTGCGAGTTTCCTCGGCGAGCTGCTGTGTCTTGTAGGTCACCTGCTCCTGCTCGGCGATCTTGCGGTCAGTCAGCGTCTTCATCAGCGCTTCGGGTGGTGTAATGTCGCCGATCAGCGTGTCGATGGCGTTCACGTTGTACTCCACCAGCGCCGCCTGGATGGCGTCCTTCGCCTGCTTCTGTCGCTCGGTGCGGCTTTTCAGGAACTCGATCACGTCTGAAGTCTGTGCTGCGTTGCGGAAGTAGTTGCCAATAGTCGGCTCCAGTACCTGCGTCACCAGGTTGGCCATTGTACCGAAACGCGCAATCACCTTTGGAGCATCGTTGCGCGGAATATGGATAATCTGGCTCACGTCGAGGTTGAACGTGAACCCATCAGACGACCGCACTGTGATGGTCGACAGCCGCTCATCCAGCTTGTGGGCCTCCGACTTGCCCGTCGCCCAGTTCAAGACGATATTCGCAGTGGGCACGATCTCTACTTTGTGCGTGTAGGGATTGATCGGGTACTTGCCGGGATCGAGCGGCTCAACCCACACGCCCTTCTGTCCCTTCTTCACCAGGTTGCCGTGCTTGAACGCCTCGCCGCTCTGGTCCACGCCTTCGTCACCCACATACGCGATCACAACGCCGACATTTGCAATGGGAACATCCGTCATCGGCACAATCTGCACCGTTGCGAACCGCGGGTTGATGAAGTACCGCCCGGCCAGCATCACCTGCTCCTGCAATCCGCGGTGCCCGCCGTTGCGAATGAACGTCTCGCCGTCCTGAAACATGTTGTGGCCCGGCGTCTCCTTGCCGGCAATCTCGCCAGTCGCCAGCGGCGCGCCGTCCTTGGTCGTGACGATGCCGACCTGGTTGTCGGGGATCTCCAGCACCTCGGCCGCAAACACCGAAAACATGGCGGTGTTGATGCGGTAAGTGCCCGGCGGGATGATGTTGATCTGCGGGCCGCGTTCGCCGCCGTTGGCCAGGAACATCCTTGTGTCCTGAAAGGAGTTGCAGTCCACGGCGCGGGCCAGCACGCGCCCGCTCGAAAGCGGCTTGCCGTCGCGAGCCTCCACAATGCCAATCTGCCCCTTGTCAATGGTTGTAAATGGAGCCAGGCTCACGGCATATTGCCATGCCCACAATCCAAAGTGAATCCCGGGCGCTAGAGTGTCGGCTTGCAAGCCGGCCTCGCCGTGAAGGGCAACGATTGCGCCGTCGGGCAGTGTCCGATACTTGCCAACCAGCACCCATTTCTTGTTCACGATGCCGATCTGGTCCTTCGAGACGATCACGGTCCCGAAGATGTAGCGTAGAACCGCTTTCCACAACAATATGAAGAGAACGATGGCAACGATCCAGCCGTAGTGCAGCACCATGCCGTAGATATCCGACGTCATAAGATTCCTTTCGGGGGAGTGTCGCACACAAGCATACTCCCGGCGGAAGATGTACGCATGAATCAGGGAATTCAGGTCGAGGGTCCGGTTTCTCCACACCGTTTTCTTCATCGGGAGCCGCGTGCTTTCACAATCCGGCAAACCAAGTGAAATGAATCGGCCGTTTGCTGCGTCTATAGTTAGGAGATACAGGGCCGCTCTGCGCACTGGGGCGACCCTCGGAGTCCGCTGATGCACGCAGCTTTCCCGCTTCCCCAGACCCTGGGGGAACTGCGCACGAGTTCTCAGTTCCCTGAAGCCTGCTTGAAGACGCGCACCATCAAGGACGAGATGCGCGGCAACCTGATCGCTCGCTTGCGCAGCGATGGCCCCTTGTTTCCGGGAATCGTCGGCTACGAAGACTCGGTGATTCCGCAGATCGTCAACGCCATCCTGTCGAAGCAGAACTTTATCCTGCTGGGGTTGCGCGGCCAGGCCAAAAGCCGCATCCTGCGCGCGCTCACCGCACTGCTCGACGAGCGAATGCCCTACGTGGCGGGCTGCGAAATCCGCGACAACCCGTATCGTCCGCTCTGCAAGCGGTGCCGCGACCTGATCGCGGAGCAGGGCGACGCCACGCCCATTGCTTATCTCAGTCGCGAAGACCGCTATGTGGAGAAGCTGGCTACGCCCGACGTCACCGTGGCCGACCTGGTGGGCGACATCGACCCCATCAAGGCGGCCCGCGGCTCGCAGCACCTTTCCAGCGAGCTCACGATGCACTACGGCCTGCTGCCGCGCGCCAACCGCGGCATCTTCGCCATCAACGAGCTGCCTGACCTGGCGGCAAAGATCCAAGTGGCGCTGTTCAACATCATGCAGGAAGGCGATGTGCAGATCAAAGGCTATCCTGTGCGGCTGGCGCTCGATGTGGCACTGGTCTTCAGCGCCAATCCCGAGGACTACACGGCGCGCGGCAAAATCGTCACGCCGCTCAAAGACCGCATCGGCTCCGAGATTCGCACGCACTATCCTGAGAGCCTTGAAGAAGGCATCGCCATTACCGCGCAGGAGGCATGGGTCGAGCGTGGCGCAGCGCCCGTCGAGATTCCCGCCTACATTCGCGAGATCGTGGAGCAGGTGGCTTTCTCGGCCCGCGAAGACAAAAAGGTCGATAAACGCAGCGGCGTGAGCCAGCGTCTGCCTATCTCGACGCTCGATCTAGTCGTGTCGAATGCAGAGCGGCGCGCGCTGGTGAATGGAGAATCGATAGCTCTGCCGCGCGTCAGCGACATCTATGCGGCGATGCCGGGAATGACAGGCAAGCTCGAGCTCGAGTACGAGGGCGAGATGAAGGGCGCAGACACGGTCGTGCGCGACCTCATTCAAGCAGCGGTAGGCAAGATCTACGATCGTTACTTCCACGTCGCCGACGCGCAGCAGGCCAATACCCAGCAAATTGAGCAGTGGTTCAACCTGGGAGGAACGGTCAAACTCGACGACAACCATCCGGCGGCCGCAGCGCTGGCCGACCTGAAGCAGATTCAGGGGTTGATCGGAAAGCTCGCGCCGCTCGGGGTCACCAAGTCGGATGCCGCGCCTAAAGTGGTTTCGGCGGCGGAGTTCCTGCTTGAAGGCCTGGTTGCGCATCGCAAGCTGAGCCGGAGCGAGGAGCGCGTCTTCGGGGGCAAACCGGCGACGCCGCGCAAGCCGGAACGCACGGAGATCGAAATGGACTACGACGAGTGGGAGCGGGCGCGACGAACACCACGCGGCGGTTACAACTGACCTGCGGCTTTGCGTTTTTCAGGGATTTTATGAAATCCATTCATTACACCAAATACAAAGGCGATCTGGCTTCGGAGATCGATCTCGAAGATCTTCTGCAGGCGCTTTCGGGTTATCTGCTCGACTCGGGCTTCCGCGATCCTTATGGAGACTACGAGGAACTGGACCACGATCTCGAAAATCTGCGCGAGGCGTTGCGCCGGCTGCTCGAAGACGGGGACTTTTTCGATCAGGATCTGCGCGGGAAGCTCGATGAGGCCATGATGGCGGGAAAGCTCGACGAGCTGGTCGACAAGCTGATCGATCGGATGGAGCGGGAGAATTACATTTCATTTCGCGGTCCGCGCGGTGAAGTGGGCGAAGGGCAGGTTGGCGGGCAGGACGGTCCGGAGGGCGACGCGCGCTTCGAAGTCACGGACAAAAGCCTTGATTTTCTTGGTTTTAAGGCGCTGCGCGATCTTCTCGGCTCGCTGGGCAAATCGAACTACGGACATCACGACACACGGCACTGGGCGACGGGAGTGGAAACCAGCGGCGGCTCACGGCCTTATCAATTTGGCGACGTGCTGAATCTCGACACGACGGCGACGCTGGGTTCAGCGATTGCGCGCGAGGGCATCGGGTTGCCGCTGAACATGGAGTACGAGGACCTCTACGTTCACCAGTGCGATTACCAGAGTTCCTGCGCGACGGTGGTGATGCTCGACTGCTCGCACTCCATGATTCTCTACGGCGAGGACCGTTTCACGCCAGCCAAGCGGGTGGCCATGGCTCTGTCGCACCTGATTCGCACGCAGTTTCCAGGCGATTCGCTTTCGCTGGTGCTCTTTCACGATTCAGCCGAAGAGATGCCGATCTCGGAACTGGCGCGAGTGAAGGTCGGTCCTTGGCATACCAACACCCGCGAGGGCCTGCGCGTGGCGCAGCGCGTGCTTTCCCGCCAGCGCAAAGACATGAAGCAGATCGTGATGATCACCGACGGCAAGCCGTCGGCGCTGACGCTGGCCGACGGCAGGATCTACAAGAATGCCTACGGGCTCGATCCGCTGGTGGTGAGCGAGACGCTGGAAGAAGTGGGGCGCTGCAAGCGCAGCAATATTCTGATCAACACCTTCATGCTGGCGTCGGACTTCCAGCTGGTGCAGTTCGTGCACAAGGTTTCACAGATGTGCCGCGGCAAGGCGTACTTCACCACGCCGGCGACGCTGGGGCAATATCTGCTGATGGATTACATGCAGCGGCGCTCGAAGACCATTCACTGAAGGCAGCTGTTTATCGATCGGTAACGAGGGCCACCCCCCTCCCCTCCCCACGCCGGTGTCTGGACGGAAAGTCCTGTCGATCCTGGCTTTAGGCGATACCCAAGGGCGACGTCCCGGCGAAGACTGGAGTTACGCGCAAAATCCTGCTGCGAAAGGGGTTGAGAGCAGCTCCTTGCGCTGGCATACCGACGCTTTGAGGCTGAACCGCACCATGAGAATGATGGTAGCGGAAGGGGAGAAATAATCTGCAAGTTGGCGCAGAAGTTTATGGCGATTGCAATCAGCGTGATGCGGTGATTCCAGGCGGCGAGGACCTTGACAGACGAAGACGGCGGGGGAGCCAGCGGTGGTCCGCCAGCATGACCCGGCGAACCAAGACCTGTCCGCGGGGAGCCGGACCGCGGAACCCTTTATTTGCGCGATCCGGGCATAACCCGGCTCTTGGACGCTAGAAGTGGTTGCATAAATGCCCGAGGGTGGCCGGAAAACATCCCTCAGGGGCTAAAGCCCCAGTGTTTATGAGGTCCTTTATGGCACGACTAA